>Ga0105248_10005357_pt1 | contig 14113 bp, 8 predicted proteins | sample KBSS34metaG_FD_81524 | JGI IMG/M metagenome (GOLD analysis project Ga0105248, IMG submission 81524) | Switchgrass rhizosphere microbial communities from Kellogg Biological Station, Michigan, USA - KBS S3-4 metaG | ecosystem: Host-associated > Plants > Roots > Rhizosphere > Soil | place...
CGCTCCTCGTCGTCCGTGATCGTCTGCCGGTACGCCTTCCAGGCGGTGTCGGCTTGGCTGCGCGCGGCGACGAGGCGCTTCAGTTCGGGCGCAGCGCGCGCGGAATCGTTCAGCATGACGTAGTTCGCTTCGGCCCGACGCATCATGTCCAGCGCGGCGCGGTACTCTGCCAGCGCATGCATGGCTGGAAACCAGTTGGTCGCGACTTGGTCGCCAGCTGCGTGCATGCGGTCGATGCCGCGAACGCAATACATCCCCAGCGCGGTCGTGAGCGCGACCAGCAGCGCGAAGCCAGCGGCGAGCCGGACGCCGACACGGACCTTCAAGGCGTGAGGCGTAGACATAGGGGTGATGAACGAGATATCTCCGGGACGCCGCTGCCGCCATGGCGTGAGAGGGCGTCTTCAGCGATAGGTCGCCGATACGGGACCTTGCAGGGTAAGCAGTAGGCCAGTCGGCCCGCCAACGCAGCCCCCTCTCAGCGGGGGGCACGTCGAAGTGCATCAACCTTACGTGGGCGGGTAGCGTATGAAGGACAGCTCTTAGGCATTGAATCTTGACGAATCGACGTCCGAGATGGGTCGAGAGTAACCGTTCGGTCGCAGCGAGGAACTCACGCAAAGCGGCCGTTGGGCGGGGCGGACAATCCTCGATGGTGAGGATGCCAAGTGGCCGATCTGTGAGTCGAAAGGCTCTTGCTACGCGCCTCGCCTGGCTATCCGCTAGTCCTCGACTTTGTCTGGTGGCCGAGACGGCTCAGGGGCTCAAAGAAGCTGGGAGTTTTCGACTTCAGAAGATCGTGAAGCTAGTCGACCGCCTCTTGAGGCCGCATAAACCCACGTCCCCTGTTTGCGACTCTATTTGGTGGGAATATCTGGAGAGGCCTGGGTGGGGGCGGGCTCATTGCGCCGTCTAGGCGGGCGCGATCCGCAGAAGGGTTCTGACGTCGTTGCGACGGCCCTGCTGCCGAGGATTGATCGATATCGGAACCGCGACCGAGTCGAACTTCACAGGGCCGTTCCACAGCAGTTCGGCACGCTTCAAGAGGCGGGTGGTCACCGGGTTGTTCGAAATTGACTCGAGCGGCACGCCCGAGAGAGCTGCGAGCGCCTGGCTGCTGGAGGCAAAGGATGTCGCGGCGCGCCACACGGTCCGGCCGGCGCGCCAGGCAATCCACGTCGGGTCTTCGTCGGCCGGATCGGATTCATCGACGAAGAAGCTGTCGAGGAAGACAAAGATCTCGCGGGTGCCCAGCAGGGCGGAGTCGACGTCCGCCGGCGAGAGCAGCCGCGGGCCGTCGGCGAACAGCGGCAGCTTCCCGCTGTCGCCGCCGGCCAGCAATACCTGCGTGGCCGCATACAAGGCCTCGCTGGGCGGCAGCGCGAGCGACGCGAGCAACGCTGCCTGGCGCGTGCCCCAGGCCGCAAGCGCCTCGGGCGGAATCTCGACGGCGGCCTCGAACCGGGACGCAACCGTCGCGCGGCCGCGCAACACGCCGGCGCACCACATGTGAGGGAGATTCGCGATGAAGATGCCTACGCTGTCAACGACCACGGCGACCTGATTGCTTGCGCCGTGATGCGGCACGGCGGCACGACCGAGCACTCGCCCTTGGTGTTCGATCAGGCTGGTGGGGTAGCGCTCGGACTTCAGGTCGCCGCGGATGCGGGCAAAGAGCGCGTGGTCGTCGATCGTCAGCCAGTCGTCGCGGGCGATCGTCGACGAAGTTCCCTGCCAAGTGACCTTCAGATCCACGCCGACGGCTGGGAACATGTGCTCGATGTCGGCCACGCCGCGCGGCAGGGCGGGCACCTTCGCCTCCTGGACCCGCACCGCAACTCGCGTCACGAAGCCTCCTTGTGCAACCTTGGAAGTTTCCAGGATCGGTCGCGTGCCGGCGCCCTCCGCGAACACGAGGCGGCGCGCCTCGCCGTAGCCCGCGTCGTAGCGCCGCGAGGTCACCTCCACCCGGTCGCCAAGCATGAAAACGCTGAAGAAGCCGATGCCGAAGCGTCCCTCTGGCACGAAGCCTTTGCCGAGCAGCCCCGGGAATTCGTCCATCACGTCGCCGGTCTGCCAGAACGACTGGCCGAAGTCGAGAAGCGACCGGGTCAGCGTGCGTGGCGACATTCCGCAGCCGTCGTCCTCGACGATGAGCCAGGTACCGTCCTTTCTGGCTTCGAGAACGATCCTGACGAGGCCGCGGTGTCCGTCCTCCAGCCGCCGCCGCGCCTCGATCGCGTCGCAGGCGTTCTGCACCAGCTCGCGCAGCGCGACCTCGGGCTTGTCGCCGTACAGCGCTTCGCCGCCGAGCTTGCGCGCCAGCGAGGGGACGTCCGACACCTTGACGGTCGCGTCGACCGGCACCCAGCCGCTGACCGGCACGTCGGCCGAGAAACTTTGCGGGTCGCCGGCGCCGTGGACCGAGCGGACTGCGAGCCGCGGCAGGGCGCGCTCCGCGAGCAGCCGGTCGACGCCGCCCAGCTCACCGTCGGCCATGCGCGCCCAGTCCAGGCACAGCCACCAGGCCTGCGCGTCTTCGACCGGAAACGGGCTGGTGCTCGTCAGCACGAGCTGATCGCTGCGGACCTGCGGCACCGCCATGCGACCCTGGTAGGTCCAGTGCAGCGCCGATTCGCCTTCGGGGCGGTTCAGCGCCGCGGCGAACGCCGGGGCGCGCCGGCTGTCGACGTGCATCGCGTCTGCGACGCGCAACAGGCAGGCCATGCGCAGCGTCGCCACGGACCAGCGCGTGCCGGCAAGTGCGCCGAGGTCGATGTAGAGATGCTGCAGGGCATCGATCGACTTATGGTGACTCGCCGCGACCTGGCCGATCGTGTGGCCGAAGTGGCGGCGCAGCTCGGGATCGTTCATCAGACGATGGTCCTCGTCCCCATAGCGCCAGACCTGCGACGGCAGCTCGGCGGCGCGCTCGGCGTGCAGGCGGCGCAGCAGCCGCCACGCCATGCGCTTCTCGACGTCCGGCGGCAGCTCGTGTCCCTGTAGGGCATCGGCCTCGTGATGGCCGCGCCGGCGCAGCTCCGGCACGGCGAGATCGGCCCACTGCGGCAGCCCGCGGAGGTCTGCCATGCGGCCGGGGTAGGCGGCGAGCGTCAGCGCGGCGTCGTGCAGCAGGATCGCGCCGCCTAGAACGAAGCCCTCGGCGGGGTTGAGCGGCTGCTGCTCTCCGATGACGAGCCCGGCCATCTCCCACAGCGCGTCGAGGTGCGTGAGGTCATGCACCGTGAGCCCGGGCATGTCGGACGCAATGCTGGTGACGAGGTGGCCGACCTGCCGACGCATGTCGAGCAGCGCCAGCTTCAGGCGCTGGCGCAAGTCGCGTTCGCCAGGGGAATCACCGGGAGCATCCGTCTCGAAGATGGCGAGCCACAGCGGCGCTTCCTCTACCCTGATGGTCGATGTCATGGTTCTGACCCAATCGTGGTTGGCGCGCCGGCCCATCGCGCGCGCCATCGAGCGCTGGACACCCGGGTTTCATGAAGTCCGGAATGTCCGGTGCCAGTATCGCCCAGCTGCTGGCCTAGACCCTCCACGGCCGGGCGACGTCGTCTCTGCGTTGGTGCAGACGTTGGGGCAGTGCCGGTCGCAGGCGCAGTGGCCATCGCTTGCTAACTCATGCGCTCGCGCGGACGCGTCCCTCACGCGCAGAATCGACGCCGAGCGAGGCCGCATGTCGTGCCTTCCCAAGCCCCGCCCACACATGTGCAGCACCCACCGGCGCGTGACGGTCCCTCGATGAATGCGCCGTGCGGTTCCGTCGAAGAGCGCATGGCGAAAGCTGCCGGGTACTACGAGCTCGCGTTGCCGTGGCAGCTCGCAAGCGCCGCGGAAGTGCGCGCGTGGGCAGAGCACGTCGCAGCGCGCTCGGTCGGCGAGCTGCCCGGCCTGGTGGTCGACCTGCTGGACCTGCCGAACGCGACGGCCGAGGAGCTCGCGCCGATCCTCGCTGGCCACGCCGACAGCGAGCAGGCCCCCGTGGACCTGCGGCGTTGTCCTCGGCCGCCTCAGCGTCGCGTTGCGCACAGGCGACCGCACCGTCGGGCAGGCGGTCGACGTGCTTCGGGTCGTCCGGTACCTGCACTCCCCGATCGCCGAGATCGCGGCCATGCATCGGGCTCACTACATCCTCGCCACCGAGCCCGAGGTGATGGATTACGACCGAGTCGTGCAAGCGCTCCGCCAGTGGCTCTCGTCGTTCGAGGAGGCGGCGATCGAGGCGCGCATCCACGTCCCGCTGGTCTGGCAGGCGCTGGCTCCGCCACGCTGGTGACCGCGGATCGGACGCGGTGTCGGTCTGGATCGTCCACGACGATCTGGTGCCAGAAATACTGCACGCCCGACTCCACAGATCTAGGGATCGGATCGCGCGAGTTGCGCGTAGGCTGGCGCTCCGTTCGGCGTGGCACGACAGTGCGGTGCCGTTGCTTCTCCTGGGTCGGAAGGACTGCCGTGCTGATGTTCACCAATCGTGTCGTCCTGCCGTCGGCCACCGACGAGTCGGCCTTCACCCTGAGGTTCAAGCCGAACTCGGACGTTTTCGGCATGGCGCGCGTCGTCCGCGCGCGCCGTCGCCGTCGACCGAACTGGTCGCTTCACGACGTGACCGCAGCGGTCACCGAAAGCGCGGCGCGGGACGCGCTCGTCGAGGTGTTCGAAGGCGACAAGCCGGTCCTCGTGCACCTCCACGGCAACAGCATGACGCCGGCCCTCTGCTTCGAACGTTGCACTCGGTTCGAGGAGCTGTATGGCGTCGCCGTGGTCGGGTTCTCGTGGCCGTCGGAAGGGCGGCTCGCGACGGGCAAGCGAAGCGCTGCCGCGCTGGCGGCGAGTGCGAAGGAGGAGCGTCGAATGACCCTCGCCGACGTCACCCCGACCAACCGCGCGACTGTCTCGGGAATCTTCGACGTGATGGAGCGCTACCGGCAGTCGAAAGCGAACGGACAGCGCAGCGCAGGCGCCATTGCCCGCTTCCTTCGTCTGGTCGGCGTCGCCCACGCTGCAGCCCGCGCGGCGCAGCCTTTCTCCATCGCTGCCCACAGCCTGGGCGCTCACTGCCTGCAGATGGTGATCGAGGCGGGGCTCGGATCGGATCTGCCCGAAGCCCGCAACATCGCGCTGCTGGCGCCTTGCGTGCCGAACTGGCGCCACGCCAGGTGGGTCGCGCGGCTGCCTCGCAGCGGCGGGCTGGTGATCACGACCAACGTGAGCGACATGGTCCTGCTCGGCGCGCTGATTTCGGATCGCGAAGGGAAGCTCGGCGCTTCGTACGCGCTCGAGGGCCTCGTCGACGATCCGGACACGCGCTACGTGGATTCCACGCGGCGCCGCCCTTGGCAGCACGAGTACTTCATCGCCGAGCGCGGAGAGAAGCTGGCCAAGGACCTCCGCGATGTCTTCCAGCGCTTCTTTAGCTCGGGCGACGACATCCCGCCCCGCACCAACCCGTGCGATGTGTACCGAGGCTGCTGCGACGGAGTTCCCCGCGTCTGCGATGTTTCATAGGTGAGGGCCGCAGGGCGCCAGCGTTGGGCGAGACGACGCCTACTTCGGATTCGGTGGGCAGGTAAGCGATGCCAAGTCCCAATGTGTATTGGGCGGACAACAGTAGACCTTACCGCCATGGTTTTCGTTGTCTGCCGGCTTAAATGTGAGGCCACATTCGGTCAGACAATCCGTTCCAGGCACACCCGCTTGGAACGAGCACACGCTGGACAGCGGCCCCGGAGGCGAGTTTCGAGGCCGGTAATAGTAGAACGCTCCGAGACTTGCGAGACTGATTAGCACGAGTACAACGAGTACCGCCGTTTTGTATCGAGCAAGGAAGTTCATATCGGGGGGTCCCGTTGAGGGTCGTTAGTATTGCGTATCAGACGGTAGGCGAGTCGCAGTAAACCGCGGGCTCGCGCTCCGCGACATGTGGCGCGGACCTCGTCAAGTCCTTTAGCTACTTCGCTGCCAGAGCAGCTACTTTGGCGCCCTAAGAGGGCGTCAGATTCGCCGCCGTCCGGATGGCGCGATCGCCGTCACGCGGCGCGCGCCGCTAGGCGTGCCGCGGCAACACCACCGTGAACGTCGTGCCGGTTTCCGGTGCGGCCTCGACGCGCACGTGGCCGCCGTGCGCGTCGACGACCTTGCGGACGATGAAGAGGCCAAGGCCCAGCCCCGCGTAGGTCGCGTCCTCCGACTCGACGCGCGCGACCGGATCGAAGATCGTCTGGAGCGTCTCGACGTCGATCGGCGTTCCGTCGCCATGCACGGTGACCGTGACTTCATCGCCGGCGCCGCCCGCTGCTGCGATCGTGATCACCGAGCTGCGCGAGGCGAATCGCGCGACGTGGCCGAGCAGGGCGCCGATCGCCTCACCGATGCGGGCCGTGTCCCAGTCGCCGCTGAGGTCGCCGTCGGAGGTGAGGCGGACGCGCCGCTCGGAGTCGACTCGCGCGAAGGCGTCGAGCGCTTGCTTGCAGAGGACGCCCATGTCGTCCGGGACGCGGTCGACCTGGAGGTGGTCGCCGAGCCGCACCTTGGTGAAGTCGGAGAGCGCGTCGAGCGTCTGGCGCAGCTGCTCGCAGCTCCTGAGGATGCGCTGCGCCGCCTTCGCCTCGGGCGATCCCGGCGGGCTGCGGTGCGTCAGCACCTGCGCCGACATCAGGATTGACGCGACCGAGGTTCGCAGCTCGTGGTTGAGGACGCCGAGGAACAGCGACTGCGGTTGCGCCGGCGACGACGAGAAGGTCGCGGTGAGCTCGGCGAGGCTGCGATCCATCGCCTCGTTGAAGTGGACGAGATCGTCGATGTCGGCGGCGCTCGGCGACGGGTGCTTCTTGCGCCACTGGCGGACGACCGAGGCGCGCAGCGACGCATAGTCGTCGACGAGCTGGCTCGCGTGCGAATGCGGCGCGGCGGGCGCCTCGGCGCGAGGCGCGCCGCTCGAAGCGGCAGGTGCGACGCTCGCGGCCGGCTCGACCGCCTTGATCCGCTTCATCTCCTCGGCGACCGCGTGCAGCACCTTGCCGAAGTGCACGCGCCGCGCCCGCGGCTCGGTGCCCACCGCGGCCGCGCCGCACTCGCGCTCCCATTCCGAGAGGATGTCGTCGAGGCTTTCGTGGATGAAGTGCGGCAGGCTCATGGCAACGGGCGCGATGGCTAGGGAGCAAACACGATGGCAGCGATCGGCGTCAGCTGTCGATCTTCACCTTGCCGTCCTTCACGACCTTCGCCCACTTGACGAGCTCGGCGGCGATGAACTGGCGGAACTTCTCGCGCGACCCGCCGCCGTCCTCGGCGCCGTAGGTGTCGAGCTTTTCCTGGACGTCGGGCTGGGCGAGGACGGTATTGACGTCGCGGTTGATCTTGTCGGCGATCGGCGCCGGCAGCTTGCCCGGCCCGACCAGCCCGTACCACGTTGTCGCCTCGAAGCCGGGGAAGCCGACCTCCTGCATCGTCGGCACCGTCGGGTGCCCCTTGGCGCGGTGGGCGCGCGTCTGCGCGATCGCCTTCACCTTGCCGTTGTTGACGTGCGGCGTCGCCGCGGTCATGGTCTCGAAGCTGTACATGATCTGGCCGCCCATCAGGTCGGTGAGGAGCGGACCGCTTCCCTTGTAAGGGACGTGCAGCGCATCGACTCCCGCCTGCAGCTTGAACATCTCGAGGGCGAGGTGCTGCGCCGAGCCCTGGCCCGCGGAGCCGAACGACACCTGCCCCGGCTCGGCCTTGCAGCGGGCGACGATGTCGGGAACGGTGAGCGCCTTCTGCGCCGGGTTGGCGATCAGCAGGTTGGGCGTGACGCCGACGAGAACGATCGGAACGAAGTCCCTTTCGACGCTGTAGCGAAGCTTCGGCTGCAGGCTCGGCGCCAATGCGTGGCTGTTGATGTGCGCCATCAGCAGCGTCGAGCCGTCGCTCGGCTGCTGCGCCTCGTACTCGGCGGCGAGGACGCCGGCGACTCCGGCCTTGGTCTCGACGATGACCTGCTGGTTCCACATCTGGGTCAGCTTGGCGGCGACGACGCGGGCGAGCGCGTCGGTGCCGCCGCCGGGCGGGAAGCCGACGACGATGCGAACCGGCGCGTTCGGCCATTCCTGGGCGAGCAGGCGCGGCGCGGCGAGGGTGGCGACGGCGGCGCCGGTGGCCTGGAGGAGGGTGCGTCGTTGCATCGTGGTCGTTCCTGTGAGTTCGATCGAAAGGCGGATCGTCGACGAACGCGATCCGCCGTCGGAATGGCTACGCGGCGGCGGCGAGCCCGGCGCGCGCCGGATGGCTCGCGAAATGCTCCATCGCCGCCTGGACTCCGCTCCCGGCAATCCGGACGCCGGCGAGCTTGAGCCCCATCTCGCAGCCGGCGAGCGTGCCGAGCAGCGTCAGGTCGTTGCTGTCGCCGAGATGGCCGATGCGGAACATCCGGCCCTTGACCTTGCCGAGGCCGGTGCCGAGCGAGAGGTCGAAGCGCTCGTAGATCAACCGGCGCACCGCGTCGGCGTCGACGCCGGCCGGCATGATCACGCCGGTCAGCACCGGCGACCGGCGCTGCGGCTCGACGCACTGGATCGGCAGCTGCCAGGCGTCGACGGCGGCGCGAACGCCCTCGGCCCAGCGCTCATGGCGGGCGAAGACGTTGTCGAGCCCCTCGCCGAGCAGCATCTCGAGCGCCTCGTTGAGGCCGTAGAGGAGGTTGGTGTTCGGCGTCGTCGGCCAGTAGCCGTCGGCGTTCATCGCGACGATCTCGTCCCACGACCAGAACGCGCGCGGCAGGGTCGCCTTCTTCGCCGCCTCGAGCGCGCGCGGCGAGATCGCGTTGAAGCCGATCCCGGGCGGCAGCATCAGCCCCTTCTGCGAGCCGCCGACGGTGACGTCGATTCCCCACTCGTCGTGGCGCAGGTCGGCGCAGGCCAGGCCAGAAATCGAGTCGACGAGGAGGAGCGCCGGATGGCCGGCGGCGTCGATCGCCTTGCGCACCGCGACGATGTCTGAGAGCGCGCCGGTCGAGGTCTCGTTGTGGACGACGCAGACCGCCTTGATCTTCTTCTCGCCGTCCTTCTTCAGCCGCGCTTCGATCTGCTCGGCCTGGACGCCGCGGCGCCAGTGCGGCGCCTCGGGGAGGAGCGAGTCGATGCCGGGGGCGACGACGATATCGGTCGCGAGGCCGAGTCGCGCCGCCATCTTCTGCCAGAGCGCGGCGAAGTGGCCGGTCTCGACCATCAGCACGGCATCGCCGGGGCTCAAGGTGTTGACCAGCGCCGCTTCCCACGCGCCGGTGCCCGACGCCGGATAGATGACGACCGGGTGGCGCGTCTTGAAGATCTTGCGGACGTCGGCGAGCACCTTCCTGCCGAGGGCGCCGAACTCGGGGCCGCGGTGGTCGATCGTCGGCAGGCTCATCGCCCGCAGGATCCGGTCGGGAACCGGGCTCGGGCCGGGAATCTGCAGGAAGTGGCGGCCGGTCGGGTGGAAGTCGAGGTCGAGCATGATCGCGTCGTGTGCGGGACCCCGATTCTTGCATTGCCCCCCGCGCCCTCCCCACGGCGTTTGTCCTAGCCGAGGGAGGTCGCCGGGCCGGCGAGTGCAAGAATCGGCCGAGGATGAAGCCCCGATGCTGATCGACCGAGCCGAGCGCCTCGCCGCTGCCGCCGCGGCGCCGAAAGGGACGCGGCCGGCGGCGAACGAAGTCGCCGCCGCGCTCGACCGGCGCCTGAGCCGCGAGACCGAAGGCGAGGTGCGATTCGACGCCGCCTCGCGCGGCCGGTACGCGACCGACGCCTCGATCTACCAGATCATGCCGGTCGGCGTCCTCGTGCCGAAGAAAGACCGCGACGTCGCGATCGCCCTCGAGATCGCGCGCGAGCTCGAGGTGCCGGTGCTGCCGCGCGGCGCCGGCACCAGCCAGTGCGGCCAGACGACCGGCGCGGCGCTGGTCATCGATACGACCAAGCACTTGCGCAACGTCGTCGCGGTCGACGCCGAGCGGCGCACGGCGACGGTCGAGCCCGGCCTCGTCCTCGACCACCTCAACGCGCAGCTGAAGCCGCTCGGTCTTTGGTTCCCGGTCGATGTCTCGACCAGCGCGCAGGCGACGATCGGCGGCATGGCCGGCAACAACTCCTGCGGCTCGCGCTCGATCGCGTACGGCAACATGGTCCACAACGTGCTCGGCATCGACACGCTGCTCGCCGACGGCGCCGCGGTGTCGTTTGGTCCGATGCAGGACGCGAGCGGCCGCGCCGGCGCGATCGGCGCCTTCGTTCGCGATCTCGCGCTCCGGAACCGCGGCGAGATCGAGGCGCGCTGGCCGAAGGTGCTGCGCCGGGTCGCCGGCTACAACCTCGACATCTTCCAGCCGCAGAGCGAGAAGCCCTACACCGACGACGGCAGCGTCAACCTCGCGCACCTGCTGGTCGGCGCCGAGGGAACGCTCGCCTGGTCGCGGACGCTGAAGCTCAAGCTCGCGCCGCTGCCGGGCGCGAAGGTGCTCGGCGTCGTCAACTTCCCGACCTTTCGCGCGGCGATGGCGGCGGCGCAGCACATCGTCACGCTCGCGCCAACCGCGGTCGAGCTGGTCGACCGGACGATGATCGACCTGGCGCTCGCCAACCCGGCATTCGCGGCGACGATGGCGACGGCGCTGCGCGGCGAGCCGGCGGCGATCCTGCTGGTCGAGTTCGCGGGAGACGCCCAGGCAGCGCTGCTGACGCGGCTCCGCGGGCTGGTCGAGCTGATGGGCGACCTCGGCCTGCCGGACAGCGTCGTCGAGATGCCCGACGACGCGGCGCAGAAGAGCCTGTGGGAGGTCCGCAAGGCGGGCCTCAACATCATGATGAGCCTGAAGGGCGACGGCAAGCCGGTCAGCTTCATCGAGGACTGCGCCGTCCCGCTCGAGCACCTCGCCGACTACACCGACGCACTGACCGAGGTGTTCGCGCGCCACGGCACGCGCGGCACCTGGTATGCGCACGCGTCGGTCGGCACGCTGCACGTGCGGCCGATCCTCGACATGCGCCGCGACGGCGTCGCGAAGATGCGGGCGATCGCCGAGGAAGCGTCGGCGCTCGTTCGCACCTACAAGGGCGCGTTCAGCGGGGAGCACGGCGATGGCCTCTGCCGCGGCGAGTGGATCGAGTGGCAGTTCGGGCCGCTTCTCAACGACGCCTTCCGCGCGATCAAGGACGTTCTCGATCCGAACGGGCTGTTCAACCCCGGCAAGATCATCGATCCGCCGAAGATGGACGACGGCGCTCTGTTCCGCTTTTCACCGCCGGATGCGCCGGCGCCGTACCGGACGATCGCCCTCGTCCCGGTGCTCGACTGGTCGGCGTGGGACGTCCAGAACGATCCGCGCACCGAGGCGATCACCGCGCCCGGCACCGGCGGCGACTCGACCGGCGGCTTCGCCAAGGCCGTCGAGATGTGCAACAACAACGGCCACTGTCGCAAGTTCGACGCCGGCACGATGTGCCCGAGCTACCGAGCGACGCGCGACGAGGAGCATGTGACGCGCGGTCGCGCAAACACGCTCAGGCTCGCGCTTTCCGGTCAGCTGGGCAACGATGCATTCACCAGCGATGTCGTGCGCGCCGTGCTGGATCTCTGCGTCAGCTGCAAAGGGTGCAAGCGCGAGTGCCCAACCGGCGTCGACATGGCGCGAATGAAGATCGAGTTCCTCGCTCACTACATCAGGCGGCACGGCCAGCCGCTCAAGGACCGCCTGGTCGCGCGCCTTCCCGACTACGCGCACGGCGTCAGCCGCGTCGCCTGGCTGGCCAACCTGCGCAACTGGATTCCGGGCGCCGGATTGCTCGGCGAACGTCTGCTCGGCCTGAGCGCGAAGCGCAAGCTTCCCACCTGGCGGAGCGACACGTTCTGGCGTGCGCGTGACGAGCGCGACTTCGCCAGCGCCGCGGCGACGCTCGCGGCGGTGCGCGATGGCGGCAAGGCCGCCGTCCTCTTCGTCGACACCTTCAACGGCGTCTTCGAGAGCGAGAACGCGATCGCCGCGGCGCGCGTCCTGAAAGCCGCCGGCTACACGCTGCACACGCTCGAGAAGGGCCGTGGCCACCATTGCTGCGGCCGCACCTTCCTGACCAGCGGCCGCGTCGACGAGGCGCGCGATCGCGTCGGCGCGCTCATCGACGCGCTGCTGCCATTCGCCGACGCCGGCATCGCCATCGTCGGCCTCGAGCCGTCGTGCCTGCTGACGCTGCGCGACGAGGCGCTCGCGCTCGGCCTCGGCGAGAAGGCGATCGCCGTCTCGAGGCAGGCGCTGCTCTTCGAGGAGTTCATCGCGCGCGAGGCGAAGGCCGGCCGCTTCGACGTCGCCTTCACTGCCGTCGAATCGCCGCTGCTCGTGCACGGCCACTGCCACCAGAAGGCATTCGCCGCGGTCGCGCCGATCCTCGACGTGCTGCGCCTCGTTCCCGGTGCGAAGCCGACGCTGATCGAGACGTCGTGCTGCGGCATGGCGGGCAGCTTCGGCTACGAGGCGAGTCACCACGACGTCTCGATGGCGATGGCCGAGGCGAGCCTGCTGCCGGCGATCCGCAACGCGCCCGACGCGATCGTCGTCGCCGACGGCACGAGCTGCCGACAGCAGATAGCGCACGGGGCGAAGCGCGAGGCGCTGCATGTCGCCCGCGTCCTCGAGCGCTTCCTGCCGGCACGGCCCGCGGCACCTCTGCGCGAGGCCACGCCGGCCGGCCCCAGCGCCGCGCCGTCGCCATGACCTGGTCGATCGTCGCCCGCGACTCCGACGGCAGCTTCGGCGTCGCCATCGCGAGCCGGTTCCTCGCGGTCGGCGCGCTCTGCGTCCACACCCGGCGCGCGGTCGGCGCGCTGTCGACGCAGGCGCTGATGAATCCGCTCTACGGGCCGGCCGGAATCGACTTGCTCGCCGACGGCGTCGCGCCGGAAGATGTCGTCGCCCGCCTGACCGATGCCGACGAGGGGCGGGCGCAGCGCCAGTTGCACATGATCGGCGCGAAGGGACGCGCGGCCGCGTACACCGGAAAGAACTGCATCGACTGGTGCGGCCATCGCGCGTTCGAGGACTTCAGCGTCGCCGGCAACATGCTCGTCGGCACCGACGTTCTCGACGCCACCGTCGCCGCCTACGCCGCCGGCGCCGGCCTGCCGCTCGCCGAGCGACTGATCGCCGCGATGGACGCCGGCGAGCGCGCCGGCGGCGACAAGCGCGGCAAGCAGGCGGCGGCGCTGCGCATCCACGGCGACGAGGACTACCCGAGCCTCGACCTGCGGGTCGACGACCACGAAGAGCCGGTCGCCGAGCTGCGCCGCCTTTACGAGAAGAGCCTCGAGCGCCTGCAACCGTTCATCGCCTGCCTGCCCGGCCGCCGCGATCCGGTCGGCCTGCTCCACCGCGACGAGATCGAGCGTCGCGTCGAGGCGTTCGTCGCCGAGCGCAGTCGCGGCAGCGCTGGCCCGGACCTTGCCTCATAGCCCTCTTTCATTGTTCGCTTCGACTGCCCGGAGGTTGTCCCCGATGAGCCCGTTTTCTCGTTCTCTTGCCGTCGCTGCTCTCTGCTTCGCGTCGCTCGCCGCGCAGTCGCAGACGCTGCGCGTCGGCCTCGCCGAGGACCCCGACGTCCTCGACCCGACGCTGGCGCGCACCTTCGTCGGCCGGATCGTCTTCGCGTCGCTCTGCGACAAGCTGTTCGACATCGACGAGAAGCTCGCCATCGTGCCGCAGCTCGCGACCGGCTACGAGTGGTCGGCCGACAGCAAGACGCTGACGATCAAGCTGCGCAACGACGTCGTCTTCCACGACGGCGAGAAGATGGACGCGGCGGCGGTGAAGTTCAACATCGAGCGCCACAAGACGATGGCCGGCTCGAACCGGAGCGGCGAGCTGCGCCCGGTCGCGAGCGTCGACGTCGTCGATGCGACGACGGTCAAGTTCAACCTGTCGGCGCCGTTCACGCCGATCCTCGCCGCGCTCGCCGACCGCGCCGGCATGATGGTGTCGCCCAAGGCGGCGAAGGCCGAGGGCGCCAACTTCGGCGCCAAGCCGGTCTGCTCGGGGCCGTTCAAGTTCGTCGAGCGGGTCGCCCAGGACCGGATCGTCCTGGAGCGGCATCCGGCCTAC
>Ga0105248_10005360_pt1 | contig 14107 bp, 9 predicted proteins | sample KBSS34metaG_FD_81524 | JGI IMG/M metagenome (GOLD analysis project Ga0105248, IMG submission 81524) | Switchgrass rhizosphere microbial communities from Kellogg Biological Station, Michigan, USA - KBS S3-4 metaG | ecosystem: Host-associated > Plants > Roots > Rhizosphere > Soil | place...
CCGACGTGCAACGAGTTCAACGTCGTCAAGGCCGCGTGGAACGCGGTGAGCGTTCCGGCGCAGTCCGGTGAGGCGACCTGCACCGGCCCGACCAGCCTGTCGCTGGCCAACCCCGGCAACCGGACCTCGGTGGTCGGCACCGCGACCAGCCTGACCCTGTCCGCGTCCGGCGGCACCTCGCCGTACACCTTCTCCGCCACCGGTCTCCCGGCCGGCCTGAGCATCAACGCCTCCACCGGCGTCATCTCCGGCACCCCGACCACGGCCGGCACCTCGTCGGTGACGGCGACGGTGACCGACAGCGCGACCCCGACCCACGCGACCGCCAGCGTCTCCTTCACCTGGACGGTCAACCCGGCCGGATCGTGCAGCAGCCCCGGTAACAAGATCACCAACGGTGGCTTCGAGAGTGGCAACACTCCGTGGTCGGCGACCGCCGGTGTTCTCGGTAACACGTCCGGACAGACGGCCCACGCCGGCACCAGGTACGCCTGGCTCGACGGTTACGGCACGACCCACACCGACACGCTGTCCCAGTCGGTGACCCTGCCCGCCGGGTGCAGCACGTACACCCTCGTGTTCTGGTTGCACATCGACTCGGCCGAGACGACGACCGTGACCCAGTTCGACAAGCTGACCGTTCAGGTCGGCACGACGACCGTGGCCACGTTCTCCAACCTCAACAAGGCCACCGGCTACGTGCAGCGGACGGCCAACCTGGCGGCGTTCGCCGGCCAGACCGTGACCCTCAAGTACACCGGTACGGAGGACTCCTCGTTGCAGACCTCGTTCGTCATCGACGACGTGGCGATCAACGTGTCCTGATCCTCGGGCTGATCCCCACCCGATGAACGGGCGGTGGTCACCGCGGGCAACCCCGCGGTGGCCACCGCCCCCGTCTGCCGGCGTTGCGCCCGGGCACAGCGCGGCCGATGATGCTCGTGGGCGCCGTTACTGATATCGAGGAGGGGCCGTTCGTTGATTCGTCACCGCGGCCCGCGTTACCTCGACCCGCGGACCGGCCACGAGCCGGTCCGACCACAGTAGACGGAGGTTACGCCTGATGTCTGTCGCCACGCGTCCGCGCCTTCGCGCGGGCGCCGTCGTCATCGCCGTCATCGCGATGGTCACCGGATCGTCGGTCCCGGTGCACGCCGACCAGTCCGATCCCGGCGTGCACATCCGCGTGCTGTCCAGCCGGCCCGACCAGGTCACCGGCGGCAACGCGCTCGTCCAGGTGCAGGTACCGGACGGCTTCCCCCTCTCCGAGGTAACGCTGCTGCGCAACGGCACGGACGTGACCGGCGAGCTGCACCCCGACGCCCAGGGCGGCTCGCTCGTCGGACTCGTCGACGGACTCAACGTCGGCACCAACACGCTCGTCGCCTCGGCGGTTGGAGTGCAGGGCCGCCCGAGCGTGAGCCTGACGCTGACTGACTTCCCGGTCAGCGGCCCGATCTTCTCCGGGCCGCAGCAGCAGCCGTTCGTCTGCAAGACCGAACAGTCGGGGCTCGGCCAGCCGTTGGTGGACAACCAGAACCACACCGGCCTGCCCGTATTCGCGCTGGACGCGAATGGCGCCAAGACGACTCAGATCGTCGGCTGGAGCGCCAACTGTGCGACGACGACCCGGGTCGTCTACGTCTACCGCACCACCGGCAACCAGTGGAAGCCGCTCCCGGCCGACCACAGCCGGCCGGCCGACCTGGCGACCACGACGACGCTGGACGGCACGACCCGCGACTTCATCGTCCGGTGGGAGCGCGGCACCATCAACCGGTTCATCTACAGCCTCGCCATGCTCGCGCCGCTGACCGACAGCCCGGCCAACCCTGACGACTCGGCCTGGAACCATCGGCTCATCTACAGCTTCAGCTCCGGCGGGGTGGGCATCGGCCACCAGCAGGGCACGCTGGGCACCACGCCGGACGGCATGTTCGAGGCGACCCAGGGACTCGCGGCCGGCTACGCGGTGGCCTACTCCACGGGCAACGTCACCGGTGTGCACTACAACCTGCAGCTCGCCGGCGAGACCGCGCTCATGGTGAAGGAGCACTTCATCGAGGAGCACGGCGTCCCGCTCTACACCGTCGGCGTCGGCGCGTCCGGCGGCGGCCTGCAGCAGTACGTGTACGGCCAGGACTTCCCGGGCCTGATCGATGCCGCGATCCCCGTGTACGCGTACCCGGACGAGGTCACCCAGGCCATCCACGTCGGTGACTGCGAGTTGCTCGAGTACTTCATGGACGTCACCGATGCCGGGAACCCGATGTGGCAGGACTGGACCAAACGGTCGATGCTGATCGGGCTCAACGGTAGCAACACCGTGCGCAACCCGTACACCGCCCGCCTCGGGTCGGACGAGTGCGTCAACGGCTGGCGCGGACTCACCCCGCTGATGCTCAACCCGAAGTTCGGCTCCGCCGGTTCGAACCAGGCCCTGATGGAGCCGGCCGGCGTGATGGACACGGTCAAGTGGGACCACTACGACGACCTGCGCAACATCTACGGGGTCAACCCCGACGGGTACGCCAAGCAGACGTACGACAACGTCGGTGTGCAGTACGGCTTGCAGGCCCTGGTCGACCACCAGATCACGCCCGAGGAGTTCCTCAAGCTCAACGCGACCGTCGGTGGTTGGAAGAGCTCGGAGGACATGGTGCAGGAGGGCGCGCCGTTCGTGCCGGGTGGCAGCTTCGACCCGTGGAGCTCGCGCAACATGAAGCTCAGCCCTGACGGTGGCGCCACCCCGGCAGCGCGTACCGAGGGCGACCTCGACGCGATCAGGGCCGCGTACGACAACGGGTTGGTGTTCACCGGTCGCATCGACATTCCGGTCATCGACTGGCGGCACTACCTGGAGGATGCCCTCAACATGCACAACAGCCGGCAGTCGTTCGCGAGCCGGCAGCGCATCATCGAGGCCAAGGGCAACGCCGACAACCAGGTGATCTGGTTCACCGACGCGCGCCCGAACGGACCGCAGACCGATGCGATCGGCCTGGCGTTCCAGGTGATGGACCAGTGGTTGGCCAACATGCGAGCAAACCCGGACCGCGGCGTGGTCGGCAACAAGCCGGCGCAGGCGACCGACCGGTGCTTCGCCACCGACGGCACGCCGATCGCGGCCGGCCCGCATGTCTGGGACGGAATCCTCAACGACCAGCCGGCGGGTGAGTGCACGCAACGGTTCCCGATCCACTCCACGTCGCGGGTCATCGCGGGCGGACCGTTCGACGAGGACGCCTTCAAGTGCCAGCTCGAACCCGTCGCCACGGCGATCGCCCATGACGCGTACGGCGACTGGCAACCGGACAAGGCCCAGCGCGATCGGCTCGAGCAGATCTTCCCCACCGGGGTCTGCGACTACGACAAGCGCCCGGCCGACTTCACCAACAAGTAGCCACACGGACCTGCCAGCCGTCGCTTACGGCGGCTGGCAGGATTGGCCCGTGACCGATACCGATACGCGCCGGGACCGGATGCGCGACGACGTCCGGAGGTGGCACGCCAGTCAGACCCGCAACGGTGGACGCCTTCCAGACTCCGACCGTTCCGTTTGGCCGGTTGGCCGGCAGCCTGGAGACGGCCGCGGCGGTGGCCGCCTCGACGACCACCGCCGCACCCGCCAAGCAGATCAACGCAACGGGCTGAAGAACTCGCGAATGTCGCGGCAGGTCTGCTCCGGCTCGAGGTGCGCCGCGTAGTGGCTCCCGGACGGGTACCGGTGCCACGACGTGATGTTCGCGTGGTCGCGGTCGGCGAAGCGGCGGATCGAGATGAAGTCGCCGTCGCCCATCGCCAGCCCGAGCGGAACGGTGGTCGGCCCGGTGGGCGGGGTGGCCCGCGCGTTCTCGTAGTACAGCCGGACCGAGGATCCGGCGGTACCCGTGAGCCAGTAGAGCATCGCGTTGGTGAGCACGAAGTCCTGGTCGAGCTCGGGCCCCATCAGCTGGGTGTTCCAGCCGAGCAGCCCGGCCGGCGAGTCGACGATCGCGTGTGACAGCGTCGCCGGCTGCTGGGACTGCAATTGGTTGAACGCACCGAGGTTCGCCCAGAACCAGTTGAGCACACCCAATCCGGCCTGCTCCTCTTCGGACAGTCCCGCGAACTCGGCCGGATCGCCGGACGGGAACGAGAAGACCTGGGTGACGTGAACGCCGACCACGCCGTGGGGGTCGAGCCGGCCGACCTCCGGCGAGATCATCGAACCGGCGTCGTTGCCGACCGCGCCGTAGCGGGTGTAGCCGAGCCGGTGCATCAGCTCGACCCAGGCCGCGGCGATGCGGCCGTTGTGCCAACCGGGTTCGGTCGTCGGACCGGAGAAGCCGTAGCCGGGCAGCGACGGGATTACCACGTCGAAGGCCTGCGAAGGGTCGGCGCCGTGCGCCCGCGGATCGGTGAGCGGGCCGATGACGTTCAGATACTCCACAATGGACCCGGGCCAGCCGTGGGTCAGGATGAGCGGCAGCGCGTCCGGCTCGGGCGACCGTACGTGCAGGAAGTGCACCAGCTGGCCGTCGATCGTCGTCGTGAACTGGGGATGGGCGTTGATCCGGGCCTCCCACACACGCCAGTCGTAGCCGTCGCGCCAGTACCCGACGAGGTCCCGGACGTAGTCGGTCGGCACACCGAACTGCCAGCCGGCCGGGCGCTGGGCCCCGGGCGGCAGGTCGGGCTGCTCGGCGTCGGTCGGAAGCGAGTCGGCAAAGCGGGTGCGCGACAGCCGCGCCTGCAGGTCGTCGAGGTCGCTCTGCGGGATGTCGATGCGGAACGGTCGAATGTCGGTCATGCCCACCACGCTACGAGGCACCTAGGAACGCTTCGTTCCTAATGGTCGAGCACAATCGAGGAATGTTGGAGACCTCGGCCCGCCTGCTGCGACTGCTCGCGCTGCTGCAGAGCCGGCGGGACTGGACCGGCGCCGAGCTGGCCGACCGCCTCGGCGTGACCGCTCGAACCGTACGCAACGACGTGGAACGCCTGCGGCGATTGGGATATCCGGTGCTCGCCGACCGGGGCAACGTCGGCGGCTACCGCCTCGGCGCGGGTGGGTCGTTGCCTCCGCTGCTGCTCGACGACGAGGAGGCGGTCGCGGTCGTGGTCGGGCTGCGGGCCGCCGCGGGTGGCGCCGGTGGGGGAGCCGTCGCCGGCATCACCGAGTCGGCCGTGCGTGCGTTGGCCAAGCTCGAGCAGATCCTGCCGCCAGCCGTACGGCGCAAGGTCCACGCGCTCGCCGCGCATCTGGTGTCCGTGCCACCCGACCGGGCCGTGCCGACCGTCGACCCGGAGCTGCTGACCCGGCTGGCCGCGCTCTGCCGGGACCAGGAACGGCTGCGGTTCGACTACACCACCCATGCCGGTACCGAAGCGGTGCGCACGGTCGAGCCGTACCAGCTGGTGAACTGGGGCCGGCGTTGGTATCTCGTCGCGTTCGATGTGGACAGTCAGGACTGGCGGACGTTCCGGGTCGACCGGATCCGCGTCCGCACTCCGACCGGTCCCCGTTTCCAGGCCCGGCAACTGCCGGCCGACGACCTCGCGGCGTACGTCTCGAGCCGCACCTCGGCCGCGGCCTGGCGCTACCGGTCCCGGGTCACCGTCCACGCCTCGGCCGAGTACGTTCTGCAGCGCATCAACCCGGCCGTCGGTACGGTCGAGGCGATCGACGACAACTCGTGCGTGCTCGACACCGGCGCGGACACGCTCGACACGCTCGCCGTCTATCTCGGGATGCTCGACGTCGACTTCTCGGTGACCGAGCCGGCCGAGCTCGTCGAGCACGTCCGTGCGCTGGCGGCCCGCTATGCCCGCGCGACCGTACGGTTAGTCGATCCACCCCAGGGGTAGGCCGACAACAGCCCATCTGAAGGGAGAAACGTCATGAGGGGTGCGGTGGCGACCGCGGAGGTCGACATCAACGCGACGCCGGCGAGGGTCTGGGACGCTCTGGTCGACCCGAAGCAGATCCGCCGGTACATGTTCGGTTCGCAGGTCGAGACCGACTGGCATCCGGGTCACCCGATCGTGTGGAAGGGCGAGTACGAGGGGCGCCCGTACGAGGATCGGGGGGAGGTGCTCGAGGTCCATCCGATGCGCCGGCTCAAGGTGACCCACTTCAGCCCGATGAGCGGCAAGCCCGACCTGCCGGCGAATTACCACACATTGACGTACGACCTGGAGCTCCGCGGTGACCGTACGCACGTCGTGCTGACCCAGGACAACAACGCCAACGACGACGAGGTCAAGCACTCCACGGCGAACTGGAAGTCGATGCTGGCCGGCCTCAAGGACTTCGTCGAATCCGACTGACCCGCGGCCTGACGACGAGAGCTGACCCGCGGCATGACGACGGGAACTGACCCGCGGCCTGACGACGGGAACTGACCCGCGGGTCAGCTCTCGTTCTGGTCGCCGTCCTTGCCACCCTTCGAGGCCTTCCCCTTCGCCTGGGTGGGGACGGCGTGCTTCTTCGCCTGGCCGGGCGGTGCCGGTGTGGCCCTGGGGGCCGGCGCGGCTCCTGGGACCGCTGATGTCCCACCGGCTGCTTCGTGGGGCGGGGCGGCGAGCGAACCTTGTACGGCCGGCCCTTGTACGGCCGGCGGCGCCGCGGCGTCTCCCGGCAGCGGCGCCTCGGACGGACCGATGCCGGTGGCGAACCAGGCGAGCGCGGCGGCCGCCGGTACGGCCAGCGCGGCCGCGGCCTGCTTGCCCCAGCGACGGTTACCGCGGGATCGCGCTGGCGCGGTCGAATGGGTTCTGGACATGGCGACGGTCATCGGCAGCGGTTCGGTCGCTGCCGGCAGGGGAAGGTCGGCCAGTTCGACGATGCCCGGGATCGTGGTGGCCAGCAGCACGGCCAGCTCCGCGGCGGACGGGCGGTCCGCGGGATCGCGGGCGAGGCACGCCATGCACGCCTCGCCGACGTCGTCCGGGAGTCCCGTCACCGCCGGCAGGTCAGCCGGATCGACGGTCTGCTGCGCGGCGACGAGTTGCTCGGCGGTGTGGGCGTGCCACGGCAGGCATCCGGACACCGCGCGGTACAGCACGACGCCGAGCGCGAACACGTCGACCGCGGGGGCGACGGCAGAGCTGTGTAGGCGTTCGGGAGCCGCGTAAGGCGGCGTGCCGTACAGCTCACCGTCCACAGTGGTCTCCCGGTCGCCGGCCAGGGCGCTGATGCCGAAGTCGATGAGCTTGACACCGGCCGCTGTCAGCATGATGTTCCCGGGGGTGACGTCGCGGTGTACCACGCCTCGTGCGTGGGCGACCGAGAGCGCGGAGGCGACCTGCGCGCACGAACGGACCGCGGCGGACCAGGGCAGCGGCCCACGGTCGAGAACGGCCGCGAGCGGAACACCGCGGACGAGCTCCATGACGAGATAGTGCCGGCGTTGGCTGTAGCCGTAGTCGTAGACCGTCGCGATGTGTGGATGGGTCAGCAGTGCGAGCGCCTGCGCCTCATTGCGCATCCAGTCGTTACCCCGGCCGTGCAGAATCTTGACCGCAACCGGTCGGGACAGTCGCTCGTCGAGACCGCGCCACACCTCCGACGTACCACCCCGGCCGAGTGGTTCGACGAGGCGGTAACGCCCGTCCAACCGGTCCGGCCCGGGCTGCTCCGAACGCAGGTGGTGCGTGTTCATGCAACCGCCCTACCCACTCGAACGCGGATCACTCATGAAACGACGAGGTGAGATCAAGTCGACAGTCCACTGTAGACACGCGTTTGCCTCCGAGGGAGCCGGGTAGGGGCGGATGGTCAGACGCGGGCGCCGAGAAACCGCGTCGAGTGTCCGAATAGTCGGATTAGTCGCCGTGTCGGTGCCTGCGATCGGAGGAGTTGTGCCCAGATTCGATGCGACGACGGTCCTGTTGCGCCCTGCTGGCCCTCCCGGTCAGACCACCGACCTGTGGGACGGGGTGCTCCGGGCCTCCCGGCCGCGCCGGTCGCAACTGACCGAAAACCTTGCCCGCCGTTGGTCGTCCTGGGCGGTTCCGGCCGTGGCGACCGGGTTGATCGCGGCGACCGGGTTGAACCGGCCCGGGCTGTGGACCGACGAGCTGGCGACGTGGGGCATGGCTACCACGCCGTGGTCGGAGTTCTGGCCGGTGCTGCGCTACGTCGACGCCGTGCTGGCGCCGTACTACGTCTTCATGCACGTGTGGGTGTCGGTGTTCGGCGACTCCGATCTCGCGCTCCGACTGCCGTCGCTGTTGGCGATGGTCGCGTCCGCGGCGCTGATCGGCGGATTGGGCGCTCGCCTGGCCGGTCCCACCGCGGGAACCCTCGCCGGGCTGGTCTTCGCAGTGCTGCCCTCGACAAGTCGGTACGCCGCCGAGGTGCGACCGTACGGGTTGACCGTGCTGGTCGGCTGCGTCGCCACCTGGCTGTTGGTGCGGGCCTGGGACCGGCCGACATTCGTGCGATGGGCCGGGTACGGGCTCGCGGTGGCCGTGCTCGGCAGCCTGCACATCGTGGCCGTCCTGCTGGTGGCCGCGCATGCCTGGCTGGTGGGCGCGTGGAAGCGGCGGCTGTGGTGGCGGTTCGCGCTCGCGGCCGGCGTCGGCGTCGCCGTGGTCACGCCGCTGTTGCTGTACGGGTCCCGGCAACGCCACCAGGTCGCGTACATCTCGCCGGTGGGCTTCTACTCCGCCATCCCGTACGCGCAGGTGGTCTTCGGCGGCGTCGCGCTCGCGCTCCTTGTCGTGCTGCTCGGCCTGTTCGGTCTACCCCTGCGGTTCCCGTCGGCGGTCTTCACCGCGTGGGCGGTGGTGCCGCCGCTGGCGCTGATCGTCGTCTCGACCGTGCTGCCCATGTTCCTGCCGCGCTACCTCGTCTACACCACGCCGGGCTGGTGTCTGCTGGCCGGCGTGGCGCTGGCCCGCCTTCGTCTACAGTGGAGCGTCCCGCTGCTGCTCGTCATCGCCGGCCTCGGCGTGCCTTCCCATCTGGTCATGCGAACCGAGGGTGGGCACGAGCACCAGGCGACCCGACAGATCGCCGACGTCCTCACAGCCAACGAACGACCCGGCGACGCGGTCGTGTACGCCGACGACGAGCCGGTCGGGTCGTGGACCGCACGGGACGCCGTCTCCCACTACATGCCGGCGCAATTCAGGCCGCGCGACATCCTCGCCGCCACCCCGCCCCGGCACGCCGGTCTGCTGCTCGCCACCGAATGCACGGTCGTCGAGCAATGCCTGGCCGACACCGGCCGGGTGTGGGTGATCCGCATCGATACGCTCGACGACCCGCTCGCCGGGATCGGCGTCAACAAGGAGACCGTGCTGCGCAACCAGTACCAGGTCGAGACGGTGTGGCACCCGACCGGACTGACCGTGGCACTGCTGCAGCGAAAGGACTCATGACATGCGAACGCGGGTGCGCCATCGCAGTTTCGCCGCCCGGCGGCACTACGTCGGCTCGGCGACGGTGACCCGGACGCCACAGCCACCGTCGGGGCCCTACCGGGTCGCCTTCCGGGCCGTGGCCTCGGTCCGCGAGCGGCTGGTGCTGACCGGCCTGGTCGCGTTCAACGCGGTCACCGCGCTTGTCTTCATCGGGTGGCTGCTGCTCCCCGAGCACCGGCCCGGGTACGCCGGTACGCTCCCCGATGCTCTACTGTGGACAGCCCGGGTCGGCTTCGTGCTGGTGGTCGCGGTCGAGGTGGTACGGCTGGTGCAGAACGTCGCGGTGTGGGTGTACGCGTTCCACGCCAAGGATCCGGTGCCGGTGGATCCGCCGATCGGGTGGCGGGTGGCGGTGCTGACCACGATCGTGCCCGGCAAGGAGCCCCTCGAACTGGTGGAGCGGTCCCTGCGCCGGATGGGCGAGATCGCCTACGCGGGTCAGGTCGACGTGTGGATCCTCGACGAGGGCGACGATCCCGAGGTGCGGGAGATGGCCGACCGCCTCGGGGTGCGGCACTTCAGCCGCAAGGGCCGGCCTGAGTACAACCAGGACAGTGGGGAGTTCCGGGCACGGTCGAAGGCGGGCAACCACAACGCGTGGCGGGCCGAGCACGAGCACCACTACGACGTGGTGGCTCAGATGGACCCCGACCACGTGCCGTTGCCGACCTTCCTGGAGCGAACGTTGGGGTACTTCCGGGATCCGGATGTGGCGTTCGTGGTCGCGCCGCAGGTGTACGGCAACATGTACGACAACTGGATCGCGCACGGTGCGTCGGTGCAGCAGTACCTGTTCAGCGGTGTGGTGGAGCGCGGTGGCAACGGGTTGGACGCGCCGCTGCTGATCGGCACCAACCATCTGTACCGGCCGGCGGCGTGGGCGCAGATCGGTGGCTACCAGGACTCCATCATCGAGGACCACCTCACCGGCATGCGGGTGCAGGCCAGTGACAACCCCGCGACCGGTCGCCGGTGGAAGGGGGTCTACACCCCCGACGTGGTCGCGGTGGGGGAGGGCCCGACCTCATGGGCGGACTACTTCAACCAGCAGAAGCGGTGGTCGTACGGGATCTGGGAGATCCTGCTGCGCCGGCGCTCGGCCCGCTCCGGCCTGTCGCTGCGCCAGCGTCTGCTCTACTCCTGCGTGCAGACCTACTACCCCAGCGTCGGCGTGACGTTGTTGCTGGGCAACGTGGCCACCGCCCTGTACCTGTTGTTCGGGGTGGCCTCCATCCAGTTGCACAGCCTGACCTGGCTGGCTTTGTGGTCGTTGTCGCTGGGCAGCTGGTTCTTGCTGTGGTTCTGGCTGCGCCGGTTCAACCTCGCCGAGCACGAACGCGCCGAGGTCGGCATGCCTGGCATGGCGCTGGCGTTGTTCGCCGGGCCGGTCTACCTCGCCGCCGCGGTGGCCGCGATCCGGGGCAAGCCGTTGGCCTACGCGGTCACCGCCAAGGGCGCCCTGTCCACCGGCGAGTCCCCGCGCACCTTCCGCCTGCACCTGGCCTGGGCCGCGTTCGCCGGCGCGCTGCTGGTGGCCAGCACGCTCCTGCACCACGACTACCTCGCCCTGCGCGCCTGGTGCGTTCTCACGATCTTCACCGGTCTGGGCCCACCAATGATCGCGGCCGCCTCCGGACTGGCCCACCGTTTCGCCCGTCGGCCGCTTCCGCCGGCCGAGGCGGTCCGCGCCCGCGCCAAGGTCCGCCCGCGGATCCGTTCCCACACCAAGGCCCGCTCCCCTTTTGTGGCGCCCTCCCCGCTCGCGGCCCGGTCCGCCTTGCGGGCCCGGAGCCTCGACACCACCGGCGGATCATGACCCGCCGGTGGTCGGCGGCGGCCGGGGCGCTGGCGACGGTGTTCCTGGCCGCCGCCTGCTCCGTCCACTCTGGACCGCCTCCCGCGGAGGAGCGGGTCGCTCCGCCGCGCCCGAGCCCCACCGCCCCGCCGGAGCCGTACCCGCCGGACGGCAAGGTGTTCCTCGGGGTGCAGACCAACGCCGGGCCGGCCGACTTCAGCGCCGTGAACGCGTTCGCGACGGCGACCGGGCACGCACCGACGGCGCTGCAGTTCTCCCAGGGCTGGGCGGACGACCAGTTCGACCGGACCAAGTTCGACGCCATCGCGGCCAAGGGGATGCTGCCGGTGCTGTCGTGGGAGCCGTGGGACTACAAATCCCGCAACGGCCCGAACCAGCCCGCGTACCGCCTGGCCGCCATCGCCGGCGGCACCTACGACGGGTACATCCAGGCCTGGGCGAAGGGGATCGCGGCCCTGTCGTACCCGGTCGTGGTCCGGTTCGGGCACGAGATGAACGGCTTCTGGTACCCGTGGTGCGAACAGGCCAACGGCAACCACCCCGGCGACTACGTCCGCGCATGGCGCCATGTCCACGACCTCTTCGTCGCGGCCGGCGCGCGCAACGTCGCCTGGCTGTGGAGCCCCAACGTCACGTACCTAGGGGCGGCGCCCTTGTCGGACCTGTACCCAGGTGACTCCTATGTGGACTGGATCGGCCTCTCCGGTTACTACGGCACGGCCGGCCGCACGTCGTACATCTCGTTCGATCAGATCTTCACTTCGACATTGTCCGAAGTGGACGCGCTGACTCACAAGCCGATCGTGGTCACCGAGACCGGCGCCACCAACGCCTCCGGGCAGCAGGCGCATTGGATTACCCAGATGTTCGCCCAGCTGCCCGCCCATCCGGAGGTGATCGGCGTGATCTGGTTCGAGGCGATGAAGGAGATCGACTGGCGCATCGCGTCGGCGCCTGCCGCCGCGGCCGCGTTCGCCCAGGGTGCGGCCGATCCGCGCTACCAGGCCCCGTGGGCTCCGAACGGGATCCCGCGCTCCGGCTGAGCCCGCGAGATCTTGGTGGTTCGTGGTTGCCATAGCTACCACCAAGTCCCAAGATCGCGCACAATGGCAGGCATGCGGAGCGCGTGGCGGATCATCGTGGGCACGGTGTGTGGCGTGACGGCCGCGGTCATGTGGGCGGTGAGCCTGGCCGTGTACCAGCAGCTCATGGAGCCCACCGGCTTCTTCGTCGACAAGGAGAACGGGTCCACCTATCCCAACCTGGCCAGCAACAACACGTACTGGCCGCGCGAGATCCGGCACCTGGCCATCCTGCTGGCCTTCGCCGGCGTTGCCGTGATCTGCCGGGCCCGACCTCGGGGCCTGGCCGCCGGCGCGGTCGGCGCGATCGCGTGGCTCAGCGCCGACCTGTGGTTGGACCGGATCGACATTGACGGCCGTACGGCGGCGATCTGGCTCGCGGCGGTCGGGATCGCCACGTTCACGGCGACCGCGGGCGTCGCGTCCTGGTTGACCCAGGGCCGGCCGGACTCGACCCGGGTCCGTTATGTCGCGTCCGGGACCGTGACCGTGCTCGCGGCGCTGACCCTGCTCATCTCCACGCCGTGGGACGAGCCGGTCATCGAGCCGGATCAGGTCAGGATCGAGAACGCGCTGAGCGTCATGCAGGTCGGCCTGGTCGTGCTGTTCCTGGTGGCCACGGTCGCCCTGGTCGTCGACGGCCTCACGCGCGCCCACGCGTGGTGGTTCGCTGGCTTCCTCGCCATCGCGGCCGCGATCGCCGGCGTGACTCTCGCCACGAACGGCCAGAGCAACAGCTTCAGCTCGATGGCGATGATCGTGGTCGGACTGCTCGCCGTCGCCGCCGCGCGCGACGTGCCCCGCACCGTGCTGCCGGCCGTGGCCGCGGCCGGGTTGGTGATGCTGCCGGTTGTCATCGTGGTCGTGCTGATCGGTGGGATGATCGCGGGCGGCACGATGACGTCGATCGCCGGCAATCCGGCGGTCAACGGGGCCGACACCGACCTGACCTTCGGCCTGCCCGGGCTCGTCGTGGGCGTACTGACCGCACTCGTCACGAGCATCGTGGCCTCAGCGCCTCGAGCCGCCGAGAAGGGCCGGGCGGTTCCCGCGATCGCCGATTCCTAGCCGTCAGGTGTGGGTTGACGTGCCCGCCGATGGGCCGACGATCGACACGACGGTGAGTCGGAACGGAATGGCGCCACCGCGGATCTGCGCCGCCATCGCCTCGGCCGTCTGCATGGTGTAGTTCCCGGTGATCTCGCAATTCGACGCGATCACGGCCTGGATCGCCGGCGCCGACACCACGTCGTTGTCGGCGACGATCGCGACCTGACACACGCCGGCCCCGCCGTTGGCGTTCGGCGATGTCGCGCGGCACGCGCCGCCGCGATTCGTGAACGCTTCGGCGGTCAAGTCCGTCCACTTAGGAGCGCCGCTCGCGGTGAAGGCGAGCTCGACCTTCCAGCCGACACCGTCGGCGCCGGACGCCGCGGTCGCGTCGGCGACGTCGTCGCCGACGACAGCGGTCCGGTCGAGCAGGTACTTGTACAGCCCGGCCGCGTCGCAGGCGACCACTTGGGCTGTCTTGTCATCGATCGCGCCCAACGGTCGGCTGTTCAACGTCTCGCAGGTGATCTGAGGGACGGCGAACTGCATCGCGACGGGAAGAGGCGCGACCTCCGCCGGGGTGAGCGTCCGGAAGGGTTCCAGGCGTTGGGTCATGTCCGGTTCGAGCTGGGACGGGCTGCTGAGCCCGGCGGCGACCGTCGCGGCGGCGCCGAGCTTCGCGAGCACCGCCGATTGCGCAGGCGTCGGCCCGGCGACCGGCGCGCCGACTGGGCCCGGCGGCCCA
>Ga0105248_10005362_pt1 | contig 14106 bp, 12 predicted proteins | sample KBSS34metaG_FD_81524 | JGI IMG/M metagenome (GOLD analysis project Ga0105248, IMG submission 81524) | Switchgrass rhizosphere microbial communities from Kellogg Biological Station, Michigan, USA - KBS S3-4 metaG | ecosystem: Host-associated > Plants > Roots > Rhizosphere > Soil | place...
GCGACCTGCTTGAGCGTCTCCTCGCCGTACAGGCCCTGGCTGCCGGTCAGGAACCAGACCTCGCGGGTCTTCAGGTCGGGGATGATGCTGCGGCTCATGAGGGAGTCCTTTCGATGGATGCTGCGGCGCTCGGGTCGGTCAGAGCGCGGCGATGGCGGCGCGCTCGACCTCGAGGCCGGCGCGGTAACGGGTGAGATAGGCGGCGAAGCCCGCGACATCGCGGGGATCGGGCGGCACGGTCACGGCCTTCGATCCGGCGAACACCCGGTCGCGGAGGTAGCCATCGAGGTCGGGGCGCGACTCGTCGCCCGCGCTGCTCACCGCGTAGGCGGCCAGCACGGCCATGCCCCACGCGCCGCCCTCGGATGCGGTCTCGGCAACGGTCACGGGTGCGTTCAGCGCGCCGGCCAGCAGCCGCTGCGCGACCCCGGCCGTGCGGAACATCCCGCCGTGCGCGCGCATCGCGTCGAGCTCGACGCCCTCGTCGGCCAGCACCTGCATGCCGATGCTGAGGGTTCCGAACACGCCGTACAGCTGAGCCCGCATGAAGTTGGCCAGCGTGAGCCGGCTCTCCGGGCCGCGCACCACGAGCGGCCGGCCCTCGGGCAGTCCGGCGATCGGCTCGCCGGCCAGCAGGTTGTAGGCAAGCAGACCGCCGGCGTCGGGCTCGCCCTCGAGCGCTTCGGCGAACAGCGCGCCGTACACCGCGTCTGAGTCGATCGGCGCGCCCGTGGCCTCGGCGAAGCGACCGAACAGACCCGCCCATTCGGCGAGCTCGCTGGTTCCGTTGTTGCAGTGCACCATGGCCACCGGCGCCCCGGTTGGCGTCGTCACGACGTCGATCTCGTGGTGCACCTGCTGTAGGGGGTGCTCCATGACGACCATCGCGAAGATGCTGGTGCCGGCGCTGATGTTGCCGGTGCGCGGGGCGATCGCGTCGGTGGCGACCATGCCCGTGCCGGCATCGCCCTCGGGCGGGCAGAACGGCGCGCCGGGTTGGAGCGCTCCGCTCGGGTCGAGCAGCGCCGCTCCCTCGGCCGTGAGGCTGCCGGCCGGTTGCCCGGCGACCAGCACCTCGGGCAGCAGCTCGCGCAGCGATCCGGTCAAGGCGGTCCCGGCGACCAGCCGGTCGTACCGGCTCAGCAGTTCGGCGTCGTAGTCGCGCGTGGCCGGGTCGATCGGGAACATCCCCGAGGCGTCTCCGACGCCGAGCACGCGCCGGCCGGTGAGCCTCTCGTGCACGTAGCCGGCCAGCGTCGTGACGGAACGGATCTGGGAGACGTGCGGTTCGGCATCCCGCACCGCCTGCTGCAGGTGGGCGATCGACCAGCGCAGCGGGATGTTGACCCCGAGCAACTCGGTCAGTTCGGCCGCAGCGTCACCGGTCGAGGTATTGCGCCAGGTGCGGAACGGCACGAGCAGCTCGCCGGAGCCGTCGAAGGCCAGGTAACCGTGCATCATCGCCGAGATGCCGATGCCGCCGAACGAGGCGGGCGCCGATCCGAGATTGTCGGCCAGGTCGGCGTATGCCGAGCGCAGGCCGGTCCAGACGTCGTCGAGCGAGTATGTCCACACGCCGTCGACGAACTGGTTCTGCCATTCGTGGGCACCTGTCGCGAGAATCGTCGCGGGGTCGTCGGCCGCGACCAGGCACAGCTTGATGCGGGTCGATCCGAGCTCGATCCCGAGGATGCCGCTCACTTCGCCGTTGACACCTTCGCTCATCGGCGCGCGTCCCCGCTTTGGCCGTACACGTTCTGGTAGCGCGCGTAGAGCGCGTCGATGGTCGGCTGCGGAAGCGGGATGAGCGGTCCGCCTTGCCGGGCGATCTGCACCGTGCGCGCCGCGTCTTCGCACATGACGGCGGCCTTCACCGCGTCGCGGGCGTTGACGCCGATCGTGAACGGCCCGTGGTTCTGCATGAGCACGGCCCGCGAGCGATGGCCGCGCAGCGTCCGGACGATGCCGCGGCCGATGGAGTCGTCGCCGATGATCGCGACCGGGCCGACCGGGATCGGACCGCCGAACTCATCGGCCATTCCGGTGATCACGCACGGGATCTCTTCGCCGCGCGCCGCCCACGCCACCGCGTAGGTCGAGTGGGTGTGCACGATGCCGCCGATCTCGGGCATCTCGCGGTAGACGTAGGCGTGCGCGGCGGTGTCGCTCGACGGGCTGCGCTCACTGCCGGGGGTGCCGGGTACGACATCGCCGTCGAGGTCGCAGAGGATCATGTTGTCGGCGGTCAGGTCGTCGTACGAGACCCCGGATGGCTTGATGACGAAGTAGTCGGTGCCGGGCACGCGTCCCGAGACGTTGCCGCCGGTCCAGACCACGAGGCCGTATCGCACCAGTTCACCGTGCAGGGCGGCGACCTCGGTGCGCACGCGCTCGATCTCAGCGCTGCTCGTCGGCTGCGGCATCCTGGCCTCCTTGCCCGGGGATGGCGCATCTCGCGCCAGAAGTCGAAGTCATGTTAGCGCTAACACGCGAATGCCGCAACGCGGCCACCTGTCGGCTCACGACGAGGGGGGCGCGGTCGATCCCCGCACGATGAGGCGAGCTTCGAGCGGGGCCACGTGCTCCGCCGGACCGCCCTCGATCTGCCGGATCAAGGATTCGACCGCAACGCGGCCGATCTGTTCGAAGTCCTGTCGGACTGTGGTCAGGGCCGGCAGGTAGAACCTGGCCTCCGGCACGTCGTCGAAACCGACCACGCTGACGTCGTGAGGGATTCGCTTGCCGCGGGCCACCAGACCGTGGACGAGCCCGAGCGCCATCTGGTCGTTCGCCGAGAACACCGCCGTGGTGCGCGGGTCGAGGATGGATGCCGCCCGATAGCCGGATTCGGCGGTCCAGTCCCCGACAAGGATCTCGGGCACGGGGAGACCGGCTGACCTCAATGCCTGCTCATATGCTTCTCGCCGAGCCGCCGCCTCCAAGAACTCGACAGGACCGGCGAGGTGCTGGATGCGCAGGTGGCCGAGACCGAGCAGGTGTTCCATCACCAGGCTCGCCCCAGCGAACTGATCGACGGAGACCGCTGTTCCGCTGCCGAGTTCGACGGCCTGCAGGGTGGCGATCGGCAGCCGGATGTCGAGCTCCCTCAACGCTTCGAGCACCCTCTGCTGCGGGGCGATCACCACCAGCGCCTCGATCGCCTGGTCGAGCAGGAATCCGAGGCCCGAGACGATCGAGTCGTGGTCGTCGCCCGCGGTGGTGACCAGCGAGTGATACGCCGCTTCGCGCGCGGCGACCTCGATGCCCTGCACGGTGCTGGTCGGACCGTAGTCGGTCACAGCAGGAGCCAGCACGCCGATCGCGCGGGACCGGCTGGTCGCCAACGTCCGCGCCGCCACGTTGCGCCGGTAGCCGAGCTCGGAGATCGCGGCCAAGACCCGATCCCGGGTCTCGGGGCGGACGCTGCCGAATCCGTTCACGACTCGCGAGACGGTCTGATGAGACACTCCCGCGCGCGCCGCGACGTCGTACATGTTCGGCGATCTGCGCGCCGTCCCGTCCGTCATCGCTCGCCCTCCCGCCGTCGAGCCATTATCGCTGTCGAGCGGGCCCGGATCGACCGAAGAATCGGCTCGCCGCAGAGATATGCCTGCCGCGGCATGCATCGCATCGGCGCCTCGAGGGACTGTCCGAACGGCTTGCGCGTCCACTCGCGGGCAATATGATCCGATTCACAAAGCGAAAGCGTGACCGGTCACGCTCGCGGCAATCGGAGTGACATGACGGACACGGGCGAGCAGGCCGGTGAGGGCGGCAAGGCCCTATCGATCCGCGATGTCGCGCGCATCGCGGGAGTGTCACGGCAGACCGTTTCGCGGGTGCTCAACCGGCAGCCGAACATCAAGCCGTCGACCGAAGCGCACGTGCGGCAGGTCATCGAGGATGTCGGCTGGCGGCCGAACAGCGCGGCGCGCGCCCTCGCCACCAGCCGGTCGAAATCGATCGGGTTGCTGGTCTCGGCGCGATCGCAGTACGGCCCATTCAGTGCGGCCGCCGCGATCGACGACGCCGCGCGCCAGCGTGGATACACGATCAGCTCGGCGACCCTCGACCGCGGCGATGACGAGAACATCGCGGCCGCCCTCGACGCTTTCGTCGTCCAGGGTGTCGACGGGGTCGTAGTCATCGCACCGCAGCAGCGGGCGCATGAGGCGCTGAAGCGCGTCGCCATCGGGGTGCCGTTCGTGAGCCTGCAGTGGCGCGACGGTCCGAACGATCGCGTCGTGGCCTTCGACCAGCTGGCCGGTGCGCGTGCGGCGACCCGTCACCTGATCGACCTCGGGCACAGCCGCATCCTGCACATCGCCGGCCCCCAGGATTGGAACGAGGCCGAGGAGCGCATGCGCGGATACCTGGCCGAGATGTCGGACAACGACATGCCGACCGAGGCGCCGGTGCTCGGCGACTGGACCGGCGATCTGGCGTACGAACTGGGGATGAAGCTGCTCAAGCATCGCGAGTTCACCGCCGTCTTCGCGTCGAACGACCAGATGGCCCTGGGCATCATCCACGCCGCTCACGACCTCGGACTCTCGGTGCCTGACGAACTCAGCGTCATCGGATTCGACGACATCCCCGAGGCGAAGCACTTCATCCCGGCCCTGACCACGGTCAGACAGGATTTCGCTCAGCTGGGCGGCATCGCCATCGACATCCTGCTCGCCGACATCGAGGGATCCGAGCCGCCCGCACCGGTCGTGCTCGAGGTTCCCGAACTGGTGGTCCGGGCCAGCACGGCTGCTCCCGCGAGGCACTGAGACGCGATTTCGGCGTCGCGGGCTTGACGCGGGAGGGGTTCGGGGCATAACGTCGCACCGTTCTGGGACCGGTCACAATTCCCGACCAGCACTGTGAGACGACGAAGGGGTCGAGCATGTCGACATGGAATCCGCGCTCGCGCGGACCGCGTTGCACCCCGCCGTTGTCGCAGCAGGCGAGTCGGTCGGCCGTTCCGAGCTCGGTCGGATTCGCGCGCACACGGCGCGTGAACCGCCTCTCCGCTCGAAAGGAATCACAGTGAAGTTCAAGAAGATCGCGGTCGGCATCGTCGCCCTCGGCGTCGCCGTCTCGCTCGCCGCATGCTCAGGCGGAGGCCGCCCGGGCTCCGGCGCAAGTGGCAGCACCGACAACAAGGGCGCGCTCGTCGGCGTCGCAATGCCGACCAAGGTGTCGGCCCGCTGGATCGCCGACGGCAACGCCGTCAAGGCCGACCTCGAGAAGGCCGGATACAAGGTCGATCTCGAATACGCGAACAACGACATCCCCACCCAGGTGCAGCAGATCAACACGATGATCACCAAGGGCGCGAAGGTCCTGATCATCGCCTCGATCGACGGCGGATCGCTCAGCGACCAGCTGGATGCAGCAGGCAAGGCCGGCATCAAGGTCATCTCGTACGACCGCCTGCTGACCGGTGACAAGAACGTCGACTACTACGTCTCGTTCGACAACTACAAGGTCGGCGTCTACCAGGCCAACTCGCTGCTCACCGGACTCGGCGTGCTCGACGCGGATGGAAAGAAGACCGGCGTCAAGGGTCCGTTCAACGTCGAGTTGTTCGCGGGCAGCCCCGACGACAACAACGCCCACTTCTTCTTCAACGGCGCGATGGACACCCTGAAGCCCTACTTCGACGACGGAACGCTGGTCGTCAAGAGCGGCCAGACCGCCTTCAACCAGGTCGCCATCCTCCGTTGGGACCCGGCAACCGCCAAGGCCCGCATGCAGGACCTGATCGCCAAGTCGTACTCGAGCGGCGCCGACGTGCAGGGCGTGCTGTCCCCGTACGACGGCCTGTCGGACGGCATCCTCAGCGCCCTCCAGGGCGCGGGCTACGGAACGGGTGGCAAGAACCTCCCGATCATCACCGGCCAGGACGCCGAGATCCCGAGTGTCAAGCAGATCATCGCCGGCACCCAGTACTCGACGATCTACAAGGACACCCGCCAGCTGGCCAACGGTGCCGCCAAGATGGCGGATGACCTGCTGACCGGCAAGAAGCCGACCGTGAACGACACGAAGAGCTACAACAACAAGGTCAAGATCGTGCCGAGCTTCCTGTACCAGCCGGTTGTTGTCACCAAGGACAACTACCAGAAGGTCCTGGTCGACAGCGGTTACTACAAGGCGTCCGACCTCGGCTAGTCCGAGCGCGTGACCCCGTGACCGGGTGGTGCGACGATGGTCGCACCACCCGGTTCGCGAACCGCTTGGCAGGCACTGCCCGTTCGTCATCCACGCAGCAAGAAAGCCCCAGCACCATGGCCGACACCATCCTCGAGATGCGCAACATCTCCAAGACCTTCCCCGGGGTCAAGGCACTGCAAGACGTCTCGATCTCGATCGAGGAGGGATCCGTTCACGCCATCTGCGGTGAGAACGGGGCGGGCAAGTCCACCCTCATGAAGGTGCTGTCGGGCGTCTACCCGCACGGAACCTTCGACGGCGAGATCCTGCTGCGCGGCGAGCCCGTCGAGTTCAAATCGATCAACGACTCCGAAGCCGCCGGCATCGTCATCATCCACCAGGAACTGGCGCTCTCGCCCTACCTCTCGATCGCCGAGAACATCTACCTCGGCAACGAGAAGCAGCGCGGCGGCTTCATCGACTGGAACGAGACCAACCTCGAGGCCGGCAAGCTTCTGAAGAAGGTCGGCCTGCGCGACAACCCGATCACCAAGATCGTCGACATCGGCGTCGGCAAGCAGCAGCTGGTCGAGATCGCGAAGGCTCTGTCGAAAGAGGTCAAGATCCTCATCCTCGACGAGCCGACCGCCGCGCTCAACGACGACGACTCCGCGCACCTGCTCGACCTGATCCGTCAACTGAAGCAGCAGGGCATCACCTCGATCATCATCAGCCACAAGCTCAACGAGATCAAAGCGATCGCCGACCGGGTCACCATCATCCGCGACGGCCGCACGATCGAGACCCTCGAAATGCACGAAGAGGGCGCGAGCGAGAACCGCATCATCAAGGGGATGGTGGGTCGGGATGTCGCCAGCCGCTTCCCCGATCACGTTCCCCACCTGGGTGAAGAGCTGCTGCGGGTCGAGCACTGGACCGTGCACCACCCGCTGGACCGCACCCGCAAGGTGGTCGACGACGCGAACATCTCGGTGCGCGCCGGCGAGATCGTGGGCATCGCCGGACTGATGGGAGCGGGCCGCACCGAGCTCGCGATGAGCATCTTCGGCCATAGCTACGGGGTCGGCATCAGCGGGCAGGTGTACAAGCGGGGCGTCCCGGTCTCGGTCAACACCGTTTCGAAGGCCATCGCCAACGGGATCGCGTACTCGACCGAGGACCGCAAACGGTACGGCCTCAACCTGATCGACAACATCCAGCGCAACATCTCGATCGCCGCGCTCGACAAGCTGGTCAATTGGCTCAAACTGGTCGACGCGCATCGCGAGACGACCGTCGCCAACGAGTATCGCGCCTCGATGAACATCAAGACCCCCAACGTCACCGCCGTCACCGGCAAGCTCTCGGGCGGCAACCAGCAGAAGGTCGTGCTCTCGAAGTGGATGTACGCCGACCCCGAGGTGCTCATCCTCGATGAGCCGACCCGCGGCATCGACGTCGGCGCCAAGTACGAGATCTATACGATCATCGACCGGCTCGCCGACCAGGGCAAAGGCGTCATCGTCATCTCTTCCGAGCTGCCCGAGCTGCTCGGAATCTGCGACCGCATCTACACCCTCAGCGAGGGCCGGATCACGGCCGATGTGCCGCGCGAGAAGGCCACCGCCGAATACCTCATGCAATTCATGACCCAGGAACGCGAGAAGACCCACGTATGAAACCGCTTACCAACGCCGTTCAGTATCTCGGCAGCCAGCTGCGCCAGATCGGCCTGTTCATCGCCCTGATCGTGATCGTCGTGTTCTTCCAGATCACGACCAACGGCATCACGCTCGCGCCGATCAACGTGTCGAACCTGGTCGTGCAGAACAGCTACATCCTGATCCTCGCCGTCGGCATGGTGATGGTGATCATCGCCGGGCACATCGACCTCTCGGTCGGAAGCGTCGTGGCTTTCATCGGCGCGATGGCCGGCGTGATGATGTCGGAGTGGCACATCCCGTGGCCGCTCGCCGTGTTCTTCTGCCTCGTGATCGGGGCCTTGGTGGGCGCCTGGCAGGGCTTCTGGATCGCGTATTTCGGCATCCCGGCCTTCATCGTCACCCTGGCCGGCATGCTGGTGTTCCGCGGGGCGGCGCAGATCGCACTGGGCAACCAGCAGATCTCGTTCTTTCCGATCGAGTTCAGGGCCATCGGCTCTGGCTTTCTTCCGGCCTTCGGGACCACCGGTTATGAACCGCTGACTCTCATCATCGGCGTCGTGGCGAGCCTGGCGATCGTCGCCAACGCGGCCCGTCAGCGCATGGTGCGGCGCAAGTACAACCTCGAGGACGAGCCGATCTGGTGGTTCATCGTCAAGCTGGTCTTCCTGATCGGACTGGTGCTGACGGTCGCGTTCCTGCTGGCCAGCTACAACGGCACCCCGATCGTGCTGGTGATCTTGGGAGTGCTCGTTGTGGCGTACACGGTGGTCATGCAACGTTCGGTGTTCGGCCGGCACATCTATGCGATCGGCGGCAACCTGAACGCCGCCGCCCTGTCGGGCATCAAGACCAAGCGCGTCACCTTCCTGCTGTTCGTCAACATGGGCGTGATCGCGGCCATCGCGGGTGTCGTCTTCACGGCCGGCCTCAACCTGGCGGGCCCGCAAGCGGGAACCGGCTTCGAGCTGGATGCCATCTCGGCGGTCTTCATCGGCGGCGCGGCGGTGACCGGCGGTATCGGCACGATCCCCGGTGCGATCATCGGTGGTCTGATCATCGGTGTCCTGAACAACGGCATGTCGATCCTCGGTGTGGACAGCGACTACCAGTTGCTCATCAAGGGCCTCGTGCTGCTCGCGGCCGTCGCCTTCGATGTCTACAACAAGCGGCGGTCGGTCGGACGCTGAGTCGGCGGGAAGCGCGGATTCACCCGATCAATTTGGAGCAAACTGGGAACTGAACCTCGTCTGGACCGCAATTCGGCAAAATACATCTAATGTTTGCCCTATGCTGATCCCTGGCGAAGGGACGGTTCCATGCAGACTCGCGCGACGCGACGCGGGCTCCACCTGACGGAGATCGGCTTGGGGGCCGCGCAATTCGGCAACCTCTTCCGCGAGACGTCCGATGAGCAGGCCGAGGGCGCGGTCGCGGCGGCCTGGCAGGGCGGCGTCCGCTACTTCGACACGGCACCGCACTATGGGCTCGGACTGTCGGAGCGCCGCCTCGGGCACCTCCTGAAGTCGCTTCCGCGCGACGAGTACCTGGTGTCGTCGAAGGTCGGCAAGCTGTTGGTGCCCAGCCCGGAATCGGCCGACCGGCTCGATGACCAGGGGTTCGTGGTGCCGGCCTCCACCCGTCGCGAGTGGGACTTCAGCCGCGACGGCATCCTGCGCTCGCTCGAGAGCACCCTGGAACGAACGGGACTCGACTCGATCGACATCGTGTACCTGCACGATCCCGACGATCACCTCGACCAGGCACTGGGGGAGGGCATCCAGACTCTGATCGACTTGCGCGAGCAAGGGGTCGTGCGTGCGGTCGGCGCGGGCATGAACCAGTCCGAAGCGCTCGCCGCGCTGGTCCGTGCGGCCGATGTCGACCTGGTGATGCTTGCAGGCCGCTACACCCTGCTCGAGCAAGGGGCCGCCGACGACCTGCTTCCGCTCGCCCTCGAGCGCGGGGTCGGCGTTGTGATCGCCGGTGTCTACAACTCGGGGCTGCTCAGCTCGCCCCGGCCCGCCGCCGACGCCAAGTACGACTACGCCGATGCGCCCGCCGAACTCATCGCTCGAGCCAACGCGATCGCCGACGTGTGCGAAGCGCACGGGGTCACGCTTCCAGAAGCCGCTCTGGCATTTCCCCTTCTGCATCCTGCCGTCGTCTCGGTCGTCGTCGGCGCGCGGGACGCCGGCCAGATGACCGGCAACCTCGAGCGTTACGCCGCAACCATTCCGCCGGAGCTCTGGGCCGACCTCCGTGCGGCTTCCCTCCTCCCAGCGCTGCCTTCGATTCACGCCTGACAGGACACCGAGACATGCCGACCATTACCGCCGTGACCAGCCACGATGTCCGGTTCCCCACTTCACTGAGTGCCGACGGATCCGACGCCATGAACAAGGACGGCGACTACTCCGCCGCCTACGTCGTGATCCACACCGATGACCCCGATCTGAAGGGCTACGGATTCACCTTCACGATCGGACGCGGCAACGACCTGTGCACCGAGGCGGCGCGGCAACGCGGCATCCCCCTCGTCGGCCGCTCGGTCGAGCTGTCGGTCGCCGACCTGGGAGCGGTCTACCGCGACTTGAACCGTGACTCGCAGTTGCGCTGGCTCGGCCCGGATAAGGGTGTGGAGCACCTTGCTCTCGCCGCCGTGATGAACGCCATGTGGGATCTCGCAGCGCGGGTCGCAGGCAAGCCACTGTGGCGGCTGCTGGCAGAAATGACTCCTGAGCAGCTCGTCGACGCCGCGGATATGACCTACCTCTCAGACGCGATCACCCGCGACGAAGCGATCGCGATGCTCACCGAACTCGAACCGACGCGCAGGGAGCGCATCGCCGAACTCACCCGCACCGGATACCCCTGCTACACGACAAGCGCCGGGTGGCTCGGGTACAGCGATGAGAAGCTCCGCCGGCTCTTGGAGGAGGCCGTCAACGACGGCTATCGCCATGTGAAGCTGAAGGTCGGCGCGGATCGCGACGAGGACATCCGCCGGCTGAGCATCGCGCGCGAGGTGATCGGCCCCGACGCGAAGCTGATGATCGACGCCAACCAGGTCTGGGATGTCCCGCAGGCCATCAGCTGGATCAAGGATCTCGCGCCGTACGACCTGTACTGGGTCGAGGAGCCCACGAGCCCCGACGATGTGCTCGGGCACGCGGCGATCCGCACCGCGATCTCACCCATCGGCGTCGCAACCGGTGAGCACGGGATGAACCGCGTGCTGTTCAAGCAGATGTTCCAGGCCGAGGCCATCGACTTCTGCCAACTCGACAGCGCGCGCCTGGGCAGCGTCAACGAGATTCTCGCCGTCTACTTCATGGCCAACAAGTTCGGCATTCCGGTGTGCCCGCATGCCGGCGGCGTCGGTCTCTGCGAGCTCGTGCAGCACCTCTCGATCTTCGACTACGTCGCCGTCTCCGGTTCACTCGAGAACCGGGTCACCGAGTACGTCGATCACCTCCACGAGCACTTCGTCGACCCGTGCGTCATTCGAGACGGCGCCTATGTGCTCCCGACCCAGCCCGGCTACAGCGCGCAGATGTTCGACGAGTCCGTTGCCGAGTACGCCTTCCCAGCCGGCCGCTATTGGTCGGCGTCGGCGTCGGCCTGATCCTGCAGGTAGTCCTCGACGACGAGCAGGTGAAGGTCCATCAGCAGCCGGGCCCGGTCAGGGTCGTGCGCCCGAAGGGCGGCAAGGATGGCGAGGTGCTCCCGGTGCGACGACGGCACGCGGCCGTGGTTGTGCAGCCCGACCCACAGGCGGGCACGCTGGGTGCGATTCGCCAACGCGTCGATGAGGGCCATCAACGCCGAGTTGTTCGCGCTCTGGGCGATCACGTGGTGGAAGGCGACGTCCGCATCCATGATCGCCTCGTGATCGAGAGAGTCATCCGCGACGATCAGCGGCGCGACTGCATCCATGATCGCCGCGGCCTCAGCGAGCTGCTCGTCGGTGATGAAGAGCGCCGCGCGCGCGGCCGCCTCGGACTCGAGGGTTCTTCGCACGGTGTGCAGGTCGTGCCTGTGCTCCTGGCCGTGCAGGTCGACCATGAAGGCCATCGGAGCGATCAGCAGGTGCGAGTCGAGAGCGGTGACGTAGGTGCCGTCGCCCTGGCGAGTCTCGAGAACGCCCATGATGCACAGCGCGCGCACTCCCTCGCGAAGGGATCCGCGCGAGACCCCCAGGCTCTCAGCGAGATCCTTCTCAATAGGCAACCGTGCACCGGGGCCGAGTCTGCCGACCGTGATCATCTGCTTGATCCCCTGCAGCACCACGTCGGTCTGAGAAGGGTTCGCCGCCCGCGCCGTCAGCGCGTCCGGGTGGTGCTCGACCGATGTCACAGCGCCACTCCCGTGTTGCGCGCAGCGGTGCCATCATCCACCGAATATCGTGCAAACATCTGATCAATCGCGGCGATGGTCGCGTGCCCGGAGCGCGTCAAGCGGCGGTTGCGTCGGCTCATGTTCCGCGCCGATTCAGAGCTATGTTTTTGCATAGCACGCGCTCCTTCTACTCGAACGCGGTCCAGCGTAGCGGGAGTGTCGACCACTCCGGGCGAGACGGGACGATTCGAGTTCTTCCAAGTTCCAAAGTTTTTCGATGCGATTCATCAGATCTATAGTACGATCGCCGCAAGTCGAAGTTCCCCTCCAGACGGATGCTCAGACGTTGAGAGTCCGTCAGTAGGCACCCAGATGGACCGCTGCCCATTGCACGAAGCAGAGGCACACGACGGCGTGTTGGCAAGCGCCACAACATCACAAGGAGTGTCAATGAAGACAAGAAAGTTGTTGTCGGTGACCACGACGGTGGCTGCAATCGCCATCGCCGGGCTCGCCCTGTCCGCGTGTTCAGGCGGGGGTGGTGGAACCGCAGGTGGTCAGACCGATTCCGGCGGCAAGATCACCGTCTGGGTCGACGCGCCCCGCGTTCCCGCGGCCGACGCCTTCAAGAAGGCGCACCCCGAGATCCCGATCAATATCGTCCAGATCGACAGCACGGTCGGAGCGACGACCACCCAGCAGCACTTCGCGCAGTTCGACGCCGCGAAGAAGGGATGGCCGGACGCCATCTTCTTCCCGTCGAACGACGACGTCGCCTGGGCGGCCAAGAGCGGCTACACCGCGAACATGAGCAAGCTCGCTCCTGACCTGACGGGCGGCTACACGAAGACGGCGCTCGCGTCGTGCTTCATCGACGGCAAGTACCAGTGCCTCCGCAACGACGCCGCGCCGGACGTGTTCTGGTACAACGCGACGCTCTTCAAGCAGTGGGGCTACACCGTTCCCACCACGTGGGCCGACTACGAGTCGCTCGCCGTGACGATCGCGAAGGATCACCCCGGATACATCAGCGGGTTCACCGGAGACGCCTACGCGCCGAACCGGTACCTGTGGGCGTCGGACTGCCCGACCAACGTCGCGGTGAACGCCACCACGGTGAAGATCGCCTTCGATGACCCGAACTGCAAGCGCGCCGAAGAACTCCTCTCGACCCTCACCGGGGCGAAGGCGCTCTCGACCGACGGCATCTTCGACGCCGACGCGGCGAACGCGGGCCAGAAGCTCGTGATGAGCCCCGGAGCCGTGTGGTGGGGCAACTACCTGTTCGAGCAGACCTGGAAGCTGCCGAAGGGCAGCATGCAGGCCGCGACCGGTCTGAGCTGGCCCGGCGACTCGAAGCCCCAGATGGGCGACGAGGGCGGCGGACTGTGGGGCTTCTCGTCTCACATCACCGGCAAGGAGCTGAAGAACACCCTGGTGTTCGCGAAGTTCGTTTCCAGCGACCCGGCATGGCAGGTCGAGTTGACGACAGGTCTTCCCGCCTTCACCGCGATGCAGCAGCCGTGGCTCGAGAAGCAGGCCGGTGACGACTTCTACGCCGACACCAAGGCCACGCTGGCAACGTTCGCTCCCGCGATCGACACCGTGCCCGGTGACTACAGCTACCTGCTGTACGACACCGGTGGCGAGTGGACGTCGACCATCGCGAAGGACCTGGCCGCCGGTCAGAGCTTCGACCAGGCATGGGCCGACTTCACGAAGGACCTTCCCGCGAAGGCCAAGGCCGCCGGCTACACGGTCGTCACTCAGTAACACCGACGACAGCACCGCATCCACCAACGTTGGGGTGCGAGCAGGCGACGCACTACGCTCGCTCTCGCACCCCAACGATGTGTGGTCGGCAGCTCGTCCGCGATCCTTTCGGCCGCAGCAACAGAGGGAACACCGTCCATGACCACTACCGCGTCTCCCGCCCTTCTGGGGTCGGGCACCCGGA
>Ga0105248_10005364_pt1 | contig 14101 bp, 6 predicted proteins | sample KBSS34metaG_FD_81524 | JGI IMG/M metagenome (GOLD analysis project Ga0105248, IMG submission 81524) | Switchgrass rhizosphere microbial communities from Kellogg Biological Station, Michigan, USA - KBS S3-4 metaG | ecosystem: Host-associated > Plants > Roots > Rhizosphere > Soil | place...
CCGTTCAATCCGCGGTCAGGTGCCTACTATGAAAACTATTGCCATCTCCATTACCGCCTTTCTGTTCCTCATTTTCAGTGCGTTTGCCCAGCAGCCCGACTATTCGCAGTTGAAGACAGAGGCTGAAGCGCAGTACGCCCAGGGCTCATACGCGCGTGCGAATGAAATCTACGCGCGGGTCGACAAGAGCAAGCTGAACGCGCAGGACGTTCGCTGGGTCGAGTTTCGCCTCGCGGATACATCGTGGCGAGCTCAGGCCTCGACCGCGACCTCCGACACCACGAACTTTGAGGTGGCGCAAAAGCAACTGGAAGAGCTCATCAGGGTGATCGACAAGCAGGAGAATCGCGATCTCGTGTGGGCTGAAGCTCACGAGTCACTCGGGGATTTTTTCTGGGTTCGTCGCGATCAAATGAACTGGGGCGGCGCGTGGCCGCATTACCAGGAGGCGCTTGACTGGTGGGCCGGACAACGCGATCTCGATCGCGCTCGCGATCGTTACCTGAAGATTGTTTTCAAAGCGGCGCATCCGCCAACTCGCGATTCCTATTACGTCTACACCTCATACGGCGTGTCTATCCCGCTCGAAGTGCTCGAAAACGCACTCAAGATCAGCACCAACGCAAACGACCAGTCGCACCTTCATTTTCTGATCGCGATGACCATGCGTTACACCGGCGGCGACATGTCGATGCGCCAGCGTGTGCCCGACGAATTTGAAGACGCACTTGCCGGTGGAAAACGAACGGAATGGTACGACGACGCGCTGTACCACTATGCCGACTGGATGAACAACAACGGCAGTGTGCGCCAGCTCGAAGACAACCAGTGGATTGCTCAGCCTGACTACGCGAAGGCGCTCGAACTCTACCGCCGTCTCATCGCCGAGTTTTCCAAAGGCGAGACGCGTTATTACGATCAGGCAGTACAGCAGATCAAAAGCATCACTGATCCCACCCTCAGCGTTGGCGTAGCGAACATCTTCCTGCCGGGCTCGGAAATCCAGTTCGCCCTGAATGCACGCAACATACGCAGCGTTGATTTTGCGCTCTACAAACTCGATCTCACGCGCGACGTGCGCTTCGGCCGATCGTCCGACCCCGATGAGGGTCTCATGGACAACGAAGCGTGGATTCAGAAACTGCCAATCGCCGATAAACAACCGGCGAAGGCATGGACCAGAGCGCTCGAGATCGGCGAACCGCACCAGCCATTCAGCGCGCAGGTGCGCATCGAAGGCCAGTTGGCGGCCGGTGCGTACCTGCTCCTGGCAAAGAGCGGCTCGTTGTCGTCGCGAGAGATCATTCTCGTTTCGGATGCGACACTCGTCGTCAAATCGTCTTCACGACAGGCCCTCGTCTATTTTGCGGATGCACTCACCGGCGCACCGATTCCGAATGCGAACGTCGCGTTATGGGAGAGTTATTACCAGGGCAATAACTGGCGCTGGCGCCGCGTGCGTCAGACCACCAACGCCGACGGCCTTTCACACTTCCCGCTTTCCACCACGACTGGAGCAAGCAATATCTTCGCGACCGCGGCCAGCAACGACCGCCAGGCATTTGCTGCCGCTTACGCTTACGGACAGCCGCAAGCGGAGGGCTGGAGCATCTACGCGTTTACCGATCGGCCCGCCTATCGTCCGAAGGAAACGATGCAGTGGAAGTTCATCGCGAGGCAACGGAGTAACGGAGTTTATACGACACCGGCGAACCAGGTAGTCGAGTATCAGATTACCGATCCGCGCGGCACGAAAGGCACCGAAGGAAAAGCGACGCTGAATGCGTTCGGCAGTGCGGGGGGATCGCTCGAGCTCGGCGAACAGTTACCTCTCGGTGAGTACAACGTTCAGTTTTGGGATGTGGGCCGCGGTCGCAGCATCGGCACTGCGCGACTGTTTCGACTCGAGGAGTACAAGCTGCCCGAGTTTAAGGTCGAGGTAAAGACGCCCGAACAGGATGGAAAGAAGAAGGCGTTTCGGCTCGGCGAGAAAGTGGAAGTCAATATCCAGGCTGATTACTACTTCGGTGGCGCGGTCAGTGATGCTTCCGTCGAGGTCGTGGTCTACCAGAATCCTTTCTATCACTACTGGTTTCCGCGGCGCGATTATCCGTGGTACTACGACGACATCATCAATCAACGCTGGCGCGGTTATTACGGCGGCCAGGGTTCAGTCGTCAAACGCGAGACGCTGAAGACCGATTCAACCGGCAAAGCAAAACTCACCTTCGACACGCCGCGCGAGAACTACAACCAGGATTACGAATATCGGATCGAAGCGCGCGTCGTCGATTCGTCGCGGCGCGAGATCGTTTCCACTGACACCGTTCGCGTCACGCGACAGCGTTACTACGTCTATCCGCGTTCGGCGCAGAACATTTACCGGCCCAAAGACAAGGTCACTGTTGATATCAAGGCCCTCGATGCAAACGAGCAGCCGATCCAGACCGAAGGGACCGTGAAAATCACGCGCGATTACTGGTGGGAAGTTTGGATCGATCCGCGTGGCCGTGAAGTACAGGGCGAGGAGTTGCGGCAGTTGCAACAGCGACCGGATGTGTTTCCGCCTGCAGTGCCGCGCGGACAGCGACCGTGGCAACTGAAGTTTCGCGGTTATCAGCACGAAGACATTGCTACCCAGATCGTGAAGACTGACGCCGAGGGTGAGGCGCAAGTGAGTTTCACGCCGGAAAGGGAAGGGTACTATCGCGTGGCCTGGCAGAGCGGCCAGGGGGTTGATCCGCGACGCGATCGATTCCTGCCGCCGGTGAAAGCAGAGACTGCCGTCTTCGTTGCGACCAACGCGACTACCGAACTCGGCTATCGCCGCGGCGGTCTCGAAATCGTGGTTGATAAAGACACGTTTCGCAGCGGGCAAACTGCGCCCGTCATGATCAACGTGCCGACCCAGGATCGCTACGTACTGTTCAGCATCGAAGGTGACGATCTCTACAGCTACAAAGTGGTCCACGTAACCGGCACCACAAAGCTGATTGAAGTTCCGATCGAGCAAAAACACGTGCCGAACATTTACTTGAGTGCGGCGATGGTCAGCGATGCGACCTGGTTCATGGATACGAAACCGGTGGTCGTGCCGCCTGTCGAACAGTTTCTGGCGGTGGCGGTGAAGGCCGATCGCGAGCAGTACCAGCCGCGCGAAGAGGGGACGTTGTCGATCACGACCAAAGACGCGGATGGGCACGCGATCTCGACCGAGGTTGCGCTCGGTTTGACTGACGAATCTGTGAAGTACATTCAAGCCGACTATGCCGGCGATCCGCGGCAGTTTTACTACGGTCAGAAGCGCGGGCATACGGTCCAGACGCAGAGTACGCTTACTCAAAAAGCATACGCGCGGCTGGTGGACGTTGAAGGGCAGTTGCGCGACAAACGTGAAATCGTGTTCAAGGAGAAGGACGCGTTTGCGAATTATGCTTATGACGGCGCCGTTTACGCCAATCGCAGCATCTCCGAGTTCAAAGCTGGAGCTCTGCAGACGGCTGATGCCGTGCAATCGGCTCAAGTGAGCGGCTACATGGTCAGCGGACTGCCGGTGCAGGGACGCAACGTTCAGGGTCTGTATGCGTTGAAGCCGGGAGTCGCGGGAAAGGGCGATCAGTCCAATGAGCAGGAACCCGCGGTGCAAGTTCGCAGCGACTTTCGTTCGACGATTCTTTGGTTGCCGGATGTCAAAACAGATGCAGACGGCACGGCGACCGTGAAAGTGAAATATCCCGACTCGTTGACCACGTGGTCGGCCACCGCGCGTGCCGCCAGCACGGGAAATCAATTCGGCATGGGCAGCTCGTCAACGCGAACGAAGCAGCCGTTGATCGTTCGCTTGCAGGCGCCACGATTCTTCGTGGTCGGCGATCAGGTGACGATATCGGCGGTAATCAACAACAACACGGACCAGGCGATGCGCGTTGCGCCCGCGCTGAAAGCTGAAGGTCTGACCGTGACAGGCGAGCCCGCGCCGGTTGAAGTGAAAGCCAACAGCGAAACGCGTGTCGATTGGCGCGTCGATGTCACGCATGCCAGCGAAGCAGTGCTCAAGGTCGAAGCTCGTGGTTCGCAATTCTCCGATGCGATGGAGAAACGCTTCATCATCTTCGAGCACGGCATCGAGAAGTTTGTTTCTCGCTCGGGCAAGATGCGCGGCGATAGCGTTGCGATCAAGCTCGACATTCCGAAGGAACGGCGGGCGGAGTCAACCAATCTCACCGTGCAGATCGCGCCGAGCATGGCCACGACGATGCACGATGCGCTGCAGTACCTCATCGATTACCCCTATGGTTGAACCGCGCAGACGATGAGCCGTTTTCTGCCCGCGGTTATCACTGCAAAAACGTTGCGCGATCTGGGGCTCAAACCCGAAGCCGCCATGGACAAGATCTTCGGCGGGATCGAACAAGGAACTGCCGCCGCCACGCATCCGAAAGGGCGCCGCGATCTGAAAGAGCTCGACGCCATCACGCGACAGGGTCTCGAACGTCTCTACGATTTTCAGCATGGTGATGGCGGCTGGGGCTGGTGGAAACCGGGCGACAGCGATCATTTCATGACGGCCTACGTCCTTTGGGGCCTGACACTCGCGCGCCAGGCCGGAATCGATGTGAAGTCTGACGCGATGACGCGCGCCGTGAGTTATCTCGACAAGGAATTGGTCGAGGAGGAGAGCAGTTACGACGCGCAGGCGTGGATGCTGCACGCCCTCGCGGTCTATCACAACGCGTTTACGCGTTCCGCTGCGATTAACAAGTTTGAGGAAACTGCTTTCCGAAATCTTTGGACCAACCGCGACAAGTTGAACGCATACACGCGCGCGTTGCTCGCTTTGTCGGCGCATAACTACGGTTATCGCGAGCAGGCGAAGACGTTGATTGAGAACCTTCAAAACGGCGTGAAGATCGATTCGCAGCCTGATGTTTCTATCGTCCAGCGCGGCGCGCAAACTTCCGATCCGTCGGTGATCGGCACGGCACACTGGGGGCAGGATGGCGTCTACTGGCGCTGGTCCGATGGAGGCGTCGAGGCGACGGCGTTTGTGTTGCGGGCGCTATTGAGTATCGACCCGCAGAACAAGCTCGTCGAGCCGGTGACGAACTGGCTGATCAAGAATCGTCGTGGTTCGCAGTGGAGCAACACACGCGACACGGCGATCGTCGTGCTCACGCTCAACGATTACCTGCGGACGAGTGGCGAGCTTCAACCGGTGATGGCTTACGACCTCATGGTCAACGGCACGGTGGTTACGTCGAAGAAGATCACGGCTGAAGACGCGTTGAGTGCGCCGACGAAGTTTGCGATCTCGCGCGAGCTGGTACGCGACGGAGCGAATGAGATCTCGATCGTGCGCAAGACTGGCACTGGACCACTGTACTTCTCGGCGCAGGCGGAGTTTTTCAGTCTCGAAGAGCCGCTGAAACCGGCGGGGAATGAGATCTTCGTGCGGCGCGAGTATTTCAAAATGGTGAACCACCCGACGTTGCTCAAAGGCGTCGTCTCCGAGCGCTTGCCGCTCAAGGAAGGTGAGACAGTCAAGAGTGGCGATCGAATCGAGGTCGTGCTGACGGTGGAAGCGAAGAACGACTACGAGTACTTGTTGTTTGAAGATCTGAAACCCGGGGGACTCGAAGCGGTGCAGCTTCGCAGCGGCGACAACGTGTATGTTCGCGAACTAAAAACCGGCGGTGGATTCACGGGACGCACGCGTTGGGTTTACCAGGAACTGCGCGATCGCAAAGTGGCGCTCTTCATCGATCGGCTGCCGGAGGGTATCTGGCAGGTGAGTTACGAGATGCGGGCGGAAGCCCCCGGGGCCTTCCACGCGCTCCCCGTCATGGGCCACGCGATGTACGTCCCCGAGATCCGCACCAACGGCGCCGAGACGCGCGTACGCGTCGTGGATTAAGAACCTGTTAGTAGCGGAAACGACCGGGTGTCACCGTGCTCTCGCTGACGTACGAGAGGGGAAGAGAACGCTGCGAACTCACTCCATCAACGTCAAGCAGCCTCCCCGTCTCAGACGGAAAGAAACGCTTGTTGTTCGTAAGCGCTGAACTTTCCGCGCCTGCTTTTGCATTTGAGCCTTATCTTGGCCGTGTTCAAGTGTCGGTAAGGGCGCGATCCGGCGTGCTATAATTTTTCGCATGGTTGCGGAGTCGCAGAAGGATCGAATCACAGCTAGAGTCATTCGCAACGGAGCGCCCGAGCCGCCGGACGACGACTGGGCCAAGGCTTCGCCTGAAGAGCGAATCGAGGCGGTGTGGACGCTGACCAAGCTTTGTTGGGCCTGGAACCAACCTTCTGATAGTGAACCCACATTTCAAAGAACTGTTACTCGCGTTCAACGCGCACAACGTTGAGTACCTGATCGTGGGTGCTCATGCGTTGGCAGCGCACGGACACGTTCGTGCCACCAAGGATCTGGATCTTTGGGTGCGGCCGGACATGTCAAACGCTCAGAGAGTACTTAAGGCACTATCACAATTTGGCGCGCCTTTGAGTGATCTCACGGTTGATGATTTGACTAGAAAAGAAACGGTTTTTCAGATCGGCGTGCCACCGTTACGAATCGACGTAATCACCAACATCGACGGCGTCGAGTTTACGGAGGCTTGGCCGGATCGTTTAGAGACCTTGTTTGGCGGCGTGCCCGCGTTTGTGATTTCCCGTCACCACCTAATCACTAACAAAAAGACAGCCGCTCGACTGCAAGATCTTGCTGACGTAGAGAAGTTGGAGAGTTAATTAGCCCAGCCGATGCCGATGGGTTTTTGCCGGTCTGGAGGGTCGTGAGTAGCCGGTAACGCGGCTCACTCTTTCCAGTGCACCGTGGTCCAGGATTGTGGGTCGAAGAGCTTTGGATCCAGCTTGACGTCGGCACGCATTTCAGAATACTTCTCGGTCGTCACGACCTTCCCATCGACTATGAAGATCACTTCCGGCGCGATCCAGCCGCCGCCGAGTTTTTGATACTTATTGAACTGCGTCTCGTGCGTTTGCGTCCCGTCTTTGCCCGCCGGACCAAGCATCCTGACAAAGTAAAGATTCTCCTGATCGATCCAGAATTGCTGCGAGTGCAAGTCGCCCGCTTTCGCGCCCACGACGTAGACCGGCCGTCCCTGCCAGGTGTCTTCCCTGAATAAAGACAGGTCAAACTTCAGCGCCTGCAATTTCGCGATGATCTCGCTCGCCGGCGAGCGATAGATGTCGAACCCGAGAATGAGCAGCGGGTGCTCAAACGGCCGCGTACTATCAACCTTGCCGTTTTTGAAAACGTAAATCTTGCCGCCGGTAAACAGGACGCCGTTGCCCTCCGACGTCGGCGTGAAGTCGATACGCAAACTACCCGGCACCGACATCGCTTCGTACCACGTTTCCGTCTTCGACGTTCCATCGGGTTGAAAATTCGTTGTCTCCTGAACGAAGGTGGCGGTCTTGTACCACGTCTTTCCGTACTTCTTCTGCATCGCCGCGATCAGCTCGTTCGTGTTCGAGATTTTCGCTGACGACGCAGCCGGTAACGGCATTAAAAAGAAGACAAGCAACAAAAAGAAATACTTCATCATTTCCCCTTACCTGAGTTCGTCGAGGCGCATCTTCGCCTCCTGAATCATCGCCTTCACCTTCGCCAGCTCGTCGAGCGTCAGCAGTTGCGACGCGCGATCGCAGATGCCGGTGGTCATGAGCGCAGCCGCGCCGCGACGCGTCTGGCGAAACACTCCAATCTCCAGATCGCCGTGGGTTTTATATCTCGCCTCGAAACCGGGCAGCCTCGTCATCGTCTCGTCTACACGCGCAACGGCGTCGATCGCGTTGAGCAGCGGGTCAATTTCGTCATAATCGACAAACGCGCGATTCTCCCTCGGCCGGCTGCCGCCTTCCTGCCGCGAGCCCTCGCCTTCTCTCAGCACCACCGCGATGCCCTTCGCGCGATTAACGTTCCCGAGCATACGCATGTCCACCGCATCGATCCGCACACCGTTAACCTCGATAGTGGTGATTTGCGTAAACGCTTTGATGATCACAGCGCCGCGGGCCTCGTCGATTGTTTCCAGCTTGGTTCGCGGTTCAAACGGCTCGCAACCGACCTTGCGCCAGAACTCCGGGCCGGGTCGCTGGGCCAGCGCCGGGACGAAGCAAAGCAGAGTTAGAGCTGACAAAAGAATGAGACGTGTGGGATGCATGGGTAAGTCTCTCCTTCGTTGGGGATGGTCGAGCACAGGGAGAGTACGTTACTGACCACTGTCACCTGCGACTGCCTCGCCGGTTCCAAAAAATCTTACGAGAATCTTACTGGGCGCGCGATGACGATTGTGGATTTGTCGATTGCAGATACTTGTCCAGCCAATCAAGCACCGTGTTGAACCAGAGGTGCGAGTTTTGCGGCTTCAGCACCCAGTGTCCTTCATCGGGAAAGATCAGTATCTTGGAATCGATTCCTTTGCGTTGCACGGCAGTGAACAGTTGCATGCCTTCGCCGATCGGCACGCGATAGTCGAGCTCGCCGTGAATGATCAGGATCGGCGTGTTGAAGTTGTTAACAAACTTGTGCGGCGACCAGCGCGTGTACATCGCCGGGTTGGACCACGCCGGGCCCTTAAATTCCCAGTCGGGAAACCAGAGTTCCTCGGTCGTGCCGTACATGCTCTCGAGGTTGTAGACGCCGTCGTGCGACACGAGGACTTTGAAACGGAAACGCGGATCGTTGTTGTGTCCGAGAATCCAGTTGACCATGTAGCCGCCGTAACTCGCGCCGGCTGCGCCAACGCGGTTGCGATCGATGAACGAGTTGCGACGCAGCACGTCCGCAACGCCGTTCATGATGTCCACGTAAGCTTTGCCGCCCCAGTCGCCGCTGATCTCGTTGACAAACTGCTGCCCGTAACCGGTCGAGCCGCGCGGGTTCGGCGCAAACACCACGTAACCGGCATTCGCAAACACTTGCGGATTCCAGCGATAGCCCCAGTTGTCGTTCCATGCGCTTTGTGGCCCACCGTGAATCAGCACTGCAAGCGGGTATTTCTTGTTTGGATCGAAGTTGGTCGGCTTGACGATGAAACCGTGGATCTTGCGGCCCATCGCGCCGGTCCACTCCACTTCTTCCGCGGGTCGCAGCTTCGCACGCGCCATCAGCTCTGCGTTGACTGTCGTTAACGCTTTGAGGCCGCTGCCGTCAGTGTTGACCGTGTAGATCTCCGCAGGCGCGGCGATCGAGCTCGACGCGAAGACAAGCTTGCGGCCGTCGGAAGAGATCTGAAGATTGGTAGCGAAGACGTTGTTCACGAGTTTTCGCGGCACACCGCCGCCGATCGGAATCGTGTAGATCGGTTCTTTACCGCGGTCGTTGGCGGTGAGATAGATGGAGTTTCCGTCCGGTGAAAGCACCGCAGCTTCAACTTGCAGATCGAAACCCTTCGTCAGTTCGACACTCGCTCCGGTCGCGCGGTTGTAAGCCATCAAACGCCAGCGATCGGCTTCAAAGCCGGCGGTCGCTTGCGAGCGATAAATGATCTGCTTGCCGTCGCGCGTGTAGATCGGCGCCGCGTCGTAACCACGATTTCGCTCGGTAATATTTTTGGTCGCGCCGGACGCGAGGTTCATCGTGTAGATGTCGCTGTTAGTCGAAATTGCTTCAACTTTGTCGGGATTGCGCAGAAACGCGATCTCGGTCGAGTCAGGCGAGAACGCGTAATCGACTCCCGTTGACGCGGCGTACGGCGGCGAGTCCCAGTCGCCGGTCGTGAGCTCGCGCGCAGTGCCGCCTTTACTCGACACCACGAAAACGTGCGTGCGTTTCATATCGCGCCACTCGTCCCAGTGTTTGTAGAGCAGGCGAGTGACGATGTGCGCTTTGACCTTGCTGCTTTCCGCCTGTTCGTCTCGCTTCTTGTTGCAGTCGTCGTTATTGCAATCGGGATAAACGTCTGACGTGAACGCGATCCACTTGCCGTCAGGCGACCACACGGGCGCCGCGGCTCCGGTCGAGATCTTCGTCACCTGTTCCTTGTTATCGCCGTCGTGGTCCATCACCCAGACCTGGCCGCCGGTCGTGTAGGCGATCTTCTTTCCGTCAGGCGACCAGCGCGGCGCACTCGACGAGCTGTCGCCGCTGGTCAGCCGCTTCAACTCATCGCCACCGTCGATCGACGTGACGTAGATTTGCGTCACGGTCTTGTTGGCGGTGAAATTCACGTCGCCGATCGTGAACGCCACGCGACGTCCATCGGGTGAAATCTGCGGATCGCCGACGCGGCGGGCCTTCATCAGATCGTCGATGGTGTAGGTGCGATTCTGGCCGGCCGCGAGCGACGTCAGGACCAGCAACAGGATGGGAACAAAGAGAACGACACGCTTCATGATCTTCCTCGGAAAAAATGGATTTTGAACCAGGGAAAGCGTGAGTATTATTGCACAATGATCCGTCGCCTCATAGCTTCGCTACTTCGACTCGCGCTAAGGATCTATTTCCAGCGCATCGAGGTCACGGGTCTCGAACACGTGCCGCTCGATACGCCGGTAATCTTCGTCCTGAACCATCCGAACGCCCCGTCGATCCGGTCTTCCTGCTGTGCCTGGCGCCGCGCCGCGTTTCGTTTCTTGCGAAAGCGCCGCTGTTTCACATGCCGGTTATCGGTTACCTCGTGAAGGCGCTCGATTCATTACCCGTTTATCGGCGGCAGGATGAAGGACAGGACGTCACCAAAAACGAAGAGACCTTTGTCGCCGCGCGCCGGCTGCTGGCGAAGGGCGGCACGATCGCGATCTGTCCCGAAGGTGTGTCGCATGACGAGCCCGGCTTGCGGCCCATCAAGACCGGCGCCGCGCGCATCGCCCTGGCCGCGGTTTCAACCGGCGAGGTCAGAGGCCTGAAGATCGTTCCCGCGGGTCTTTACTACACATCGAAAACAAGTTTTCGCAGTTCCGCGTTGCTCTACTTCGGCACACCTTTGACGGTCGAGCCGGTAAAACTCGAAACGGACGGCAGCCCGCCGCGCGAAGCCGTGCGCCAGCTCTCAAACGAGATCGAACGCGCGCTGCGCGAAGTGATTCTCGACGCGCGTCACGAAGAAGCGTTACACACGATCGCGCGGGCCGAGCGGATCTTTTCGGCGGAAATGCGAGACGGCGATACGGACAGTCTGACCGGCGAGCTGCGCCTGCAGCAACGGTTTATAAAGGCCTACTCGATACTCGAAGGCCATCAGCCTGAACGGCTGCGGCGGCTCGAACAGCGCATGATCCGTTTTGAAGAGGAGCTCAATCAGGCTGGAGTTGACGCGGAAGAGCTGACGCCGCCGCGGTCAACGTCGAGTGTCTTCAAGAGTATCGTCAAGCGTTCGTTGTCGTTTCTGCTGATGCTTGGGCCGGCGCTCGTGGGCACGGTCGCGCACTATCCGGCATATCGCCTCGGCGGCTACCTCGCCACCAAACTTTCGCGTGATTCCGACGACATAATCTCCACAATCAAGATCATCTCGGCGATGTTGCTGTTTCCCGTGACGTGGCTGATTCTGGCTGGAGTCGGTTATCTGGTGTTTGGCTGGTGGGCGGCAATCGCGGCGTTGCTCGTGATTCCAGTCTGCGGGTATCTCGCCATCATCTTCTTTGAAGAACTGGATAAGTCGATCGCGGGGATACGCGTGCTTACGTTCTTCCTCGTGAGAAGGCGATTCTTTGTTCGGCTGCTGGCGGAACGTAAGGCGATAAGAAACGAGATCGTCTCACTGGGCCGAGAAAATCCGATTGCGAGCGAGTAGGGCTTAACTAGTCAGCGATTGCGTGAAAAGGGGGAAACATTTTCAACGCGTAACGCGAGCAGGAGGATTCACTTCTTTCGTGATTTGGTTTTCGACGACTTGGTTGACTTCTTCTTTGTCGTCCCTTTCGAGCTGCTCGCTTTCGAGCCTCCTCTGCTACTGCTGACGCTTCTGCCTCTGCGACCTTCACTCCGCAACTTACCGGCTTCCATGAGTTGCTCGTAAGCACCGCGAACAACATTGCGCGCGACCTTTAAAGTGTTTGCAAGATCACGCTCGCTCGGAAGCAAGGTTCCAGCGGCTAATGATCCAGCTTCGATGAGTTCGTCCAGTTGTTCGCGAATCTGCCGCGTCATCGACTCCGGCCGTTTTCGATTGACACGAACATTCAGTCTCGTCGTCACGTTCTGACTCCCTTCAAGAAAGTTTCAGTTGTGGGGGTTCGATGGGATTCTATGCAGGGCTATAGCGAGTGTCAAACACTTTTCCAGTCAGTATGAAAAGGTTAGACCACCGTGAACTTGTCGTGATAGTGCGGCTACGGTTTCGGCGCACTTAGGCCATGCTTACGAAGTATCTCGAGAGTACGGTCCAACGGCAGCGCTTCGACCGTATGGCCCTTGCCGGTGGTCGTGGTGGCCCGAAAGAGCGAGTTATAGATGGCCTCCTCGGTGGCCTCGATGACCGCGAGGAAGAGCGGGGACATCGCGTCGTTACTCAGCGTTTTCACCGTGCGTGGCAGGTTGCGTTCGTTTTGGGCCGGTGGGCGCACGCGCACGTCGTCGGCCGTCGAGAAGGCGACAGCGTAGTCGCCGCTCCCGTTTGAGGCGGCGGCGCCGGTCCGCGCGAGGCCCATCATCGCTCGGGCGGCCAGGCGGCGAAGGTTTCTCGCGTCCAACGGAGCGTCGGTCGCAATCACGATGATGACCGAGCCGTCGGCGTCGGTGTCCCTCGTATGGGAGGTCTGTGGCTCGCGCCTCGCCTGCTGAAGGTCGTCGCGGAGGTAATAACGATCCAGCTCCTGCCCGACGGGCGCGCCGTTAATTGTTAAAACGCCGCCGAAGTTTGTTTGTACGAGCACGCCGACGGTGAACCCTCCTAATCCCGGCCGCAGCTTTCGTGATGCGGTGCCGATCCCGCCTTTGAAGCCAAACGCCACGGTGCCCGTGCCCGCGCCGACCGATCCCTCGGCAACAGGCCCGTTTTTTGCCCCTTTCAACGCGGAAAACACGTCATCGCGGGTGATATGGCGGCCGCGAATGTCGTTGAGATAGCCATCGTTGGTTTCGGCGACGAGCGGATTGATGGATTGCACGTCTTCGTTGCCCGGCAGGGCGAGCATGTAGTCCATCAGGTAATCTGCGACGCGCGGCACGCTGAGCGTGGAAGTCAGCAGGATCGGCGTTTCGATCTCGCCGAGCTCGTTGACCTGGGTTGAACCGGCGAGTTTGCCGAAGCCGTTGCCGACGAAGACCGCGCCCGGAACTTTTTCACGAAACAGATTTCCGCCGTGCGGCAGGATCGCCGTGACGCCGGTGCGCACGTTGTCGCCGCGGATGAGAGTCGTGTGGCCCACGAGCACGCCGTCGACGTCAGTGATGGCGTTGAGTGGACCAGGAGGAAGAATGCCGACCTTGATGCCGGCTTCGCGAACGCGGGGTCTGTTCTGGCTGTGAGCCACAAGTCCGACGGTCATGATCAGAGCGAAGGTTAGGAGTCGTTTCATCTGGTAGAAGCGGAGGACAGCGATCTGCGGATCGGCTCGACGGGAAGCTTTGCGTCGAGCCATGCGTTCCAGCCGCCGAGCAGCGCTCGGGCTTTGGTCCATCCTGCTTGTCGGAGTTCCTGCGCCACCCGGGCGCTGGTCGCTTCGTTTGGTCAAGCGCAGTAGGCGACGAGCCACGCGTCCTTTGGCAGCTTGAGCTCGCGCGCTTGCGCGGCGACGTGTTCGGGCGGCATGCGGACGGCCCCTTGGGCCATCGATTCGCTGGTCTCGATGCTGCGCTCGGTGCGCACGTCGAGCAGGATTACTTTCTCGCCGGAGTTTTGTAAGCGGTCAAGGTCTTCGAGTGTGACGATGTTTGGACCAATTTCGGGCGGTGCGGTTGCCGTTGCCGGGGCTGCGATCGGCGCAGTCGCGGGCGTCGTAGCTGCGATAGCAGCGACACCGGGCGCTTCGGCTGTTTGAGTTTCGGGTAAAGGCGGCGCCTCTTCCTTCTCCTTAGGTTTGCAGAAACGCGCGAGCAGCATCGGCGAGGTTCCGTGAATCACCACCGACATCAGCACGACCAACGCGCAAACCTGAAACAGGCGTTCGCTCCCGGGCAGGCCGGCAA
>Ga0105248_10005365_pt1 | contig 14100 bp, 14 predicted proteins | sample KBSS34metaG_FD_81524 | JGI IMG/M metagenome (GOLD analysis project Ga0105248, IMG submission 81524) | Switchgrass rhizosphere microbial communities from Kellogg Biological Station, Michigan, USA - KBS S3-4 metaG | ecosystem: Host-associated > Plants > Roots > Rhizosphere > Soil | place...
GAGTCCGCGCTCGAGCACCCGTCGAAGGGCTGGATCGACGGCTTCAAGATGGCCGACCCGATCATCCGCGCGTACGGGATGGGCCAGATCCCGGAGTTCCCGGGGATCCCCGAGGGCATCGTCGACCTGATCCCGGTCGACTACGTGGTGAACGCGATCCTGGCGGTCGCGGCCACACCCCCGCCCGCCGGAGAGCCCGCGCACTACAACGTGTCGAGCGGCGACCGGAACCCGCTTCGGTTCTTCGAGCTCTACGAGTACGTGCGCGAGTACTTCGAGGCGCATCCGCTGCCCGAGCGTGGCCGCGGCGAGCACAAGGTCCCGACCTGGGACTTCCCGGGCAACCTCAAGGTCGAGAAGATGCTCCGCCGCGCAGAGAAGCTGACCGATCTGGCGGAGCAGGTCGTCACGCACATGCCGAAGTCCAAGACGATGCGCGACGCCGTGACGCGCGTCGATCGCGACCGGGCGCGCGTCGATTTCGTCGAGCGGTACAGCGACCTCTACGGGATGTACACCGAGACCGAGGTCGTCTACACCGACGCGCGGGTGGTGTCGTTGTGGGAGTCGTTGACGTCCGAGGATCAGGAGCGGTTCCCGTTCGACGCCGGCGTGCTCGACTGGAAGTACTACCTGCAGGACGTGCACTGCCCCGCGGTGACGGTGTCGCTGCGCGAGCTGTCGCGCCGGGATCGCGAGAAACCGTCCGTCCGGATCCGGCCGCGCGACGAGACGGTGCTCGCGGTGTTCGACATGGAAGGCACGATCATCTCGTCCAACGTCGTCGAGTCCTACGTATGGACGCGGTTCGCCGACCTGCCGCTGGACGACTGGCCTGCGGAGATGGTCAGTGTGTTCGGGCGGATCCCGGGCTACCTGCAGATCGACCGGCGCGACCGCGGTGATTTCCTCCGGACGTTCTTCCGCCGGTACGAAGGCGCCTCGGTGGCCGGCGTCGAGGCTCTGATCCGGAGCCACGTCGCCGAGTTCATGTTCCAGAAGGCGTCGCCGGCGGCGATCCGCCGCGTGCGGGAGCATCGGGCGGCCGGACACCGCACGATCATGATCACGGCCGCGGCGTCGGTGTTCGTGCAGCCGATGTCGCCGTTGTTCGACGTGCTGATCGGCGCCGAGCTCGAGGAGCGCGACGGGCGATACACCGGGTTCATGAGCCAGCCGCCTCTGGTGGGGGAGGCGCGGTCGGCCTGGTTGAAGCGGTACGCGGCCGACGGGGGCGTCGATCTGCGCCACTGCTACGCCTATGCCGACTCGTACAGCGACCTTCCGTTGCTGCGTGCGGTGGGGAACCCCGTCGCGGTGTCGCCGGACTCCGCGCTGTACCGGCACGCGAAGCGTCGGCGCTGGCCGATCGAGACGTGGGAGATGTCACGCTCCATGCCGAAGGTCCGTTTCCCGAAGCCGGCGGTGCGCTGATGACGACGCTTGCGCTGGAGTACTTCCGGAGTGCACCCCGCTACATCGGCGCGCGGACGGTCGGGTCGAAGGCGCCCGGTCTGCTGTCGGGGCCGCTCGCGCCGCTGCGGCTCGTCCAGATCAAGGACCCCGCGCCGCCGAAGGGTCACGATGGATGGGCGACCGTGAAGCCGTTGCTGGCCGGCATCTGCGGCAGCGACCTCTCGACGATCGCGGGCAAGTCGTCGTTCTACTTCTCGCCGCTGGTGTCGACCCCCTTCGTGCCGGGACACGAGATCGTCGGCGAGCTCGTCCAGGACTGCGACGACCTGCCCGCCGGAACGCGCGTCGTCATGGGCAGCGTGCTCAGCTGCGCCGCGCGTGGCGAAGTGCTCTGCCCGAACTGCGCCGCGGGCGCCACCAACCGCTGTGACCGGGTCACCGTCGGCGACCTCAAGGCCGGCTTGCAGACCGGGTACTGCTCCGACACCAGCGGAGGATGGGCGCGCGCGATGGTCGCCCATCGATCGCAGCTCTACGCGATCCCCGGCACGATCTCGAACCAGGTCGCGGTGCTGCTCGAACCGTTCGCCTGTGCGATCCATGCCGCGAAACGAGCGAACGTCGCGAACGGCGACACCGTCCTCGTCGTCGGGGCCGGGACCGTCGGCATCCTGACGCTGATCGCGCTCAAGCTCTTCTCCGAGCCCGGCCATGTGATCGTGGCGGCCAAGCACGAGAAGCAGCGCGCCGCGGCTCGCCTCGCCGGCGCGGACGAGGTCGTCCGGCCCGAGCACGCCGCCAAGGCGGTCCGGCGGCACACCAGCGCCGTCAAGCTCACGCCCGAGCGTGGCCAGGACTTCCTGCTCGGGGGCGCCGACGTCGTGCTCGAGTGCACCGGCTCCAAGACCGCGCTCGACATGGCGCTGAGAACGACCAAGGCCGGCGGCTGCATCGTCGTCTCCGGGATCCCCGGCGCCGGCGCCGACCTCACCCCGCTCTGGTTCCGCGAGCTCGAGCTCGTCGGGGCCTACACCGCGACCGCCGACGACTTCGCCACGGCCATCCAGGCGGCCGGCAACCTTCCGTATCTCGAACAGCTCGTCGGCGCCACTTACCCGCTCGCCGGCTGGCGCGACGCGATCGACCACGCGATGTCGGCCGGCGCGCTCGGTACGTTCAAGGTTGCGTTCCGACCCCAAGACTGACCCCCCGAAGACCGAGGAGACAGACGCACATGCCACGACCAGGATTCGTGCTCGAGGTGGACGAGCGGACGCCGCCGCTGCTCGTCCACGAGGGCGAGGGCTACCGCATGCAGAAGTTCCCGCTCGGCACGCGCGTGATCTACCCGCCGGACTCGCTGCCGGGGATCGACGACCTCAACGCCGCGATCAAGCACGCCCTGCTCAACCCGATGGGCGACAGCGCGCCCCTGCCCGACCTGCTGCACGCCGGCATGAAGCTGACGATCGCCGTCGACGACATCTCGATCCCGCTGCCGCCGATGATCACACCTGATGTGCGGCAACGGATCCTGGAGCACGTGATCGAGCTGGCGGCGCGCGCCGGCGTCGACGACCTCGAGATCGTCGTCGCCACGGCCCTCCACCGCCGGATGACCGCCGCGGAGATCCGGCGCATGGTCGGCGAGCGCGTCTACCGCTCGTTCTGGCCGAAGGCGCTTTACAACCTCGACGCAGAAGACACCGCGAACATGACGATCGTCGGGCAGACCGATCACGGCGAGACCGTTCAGATCCAGACGCGCGCCGCGGAGTCCGACCTGATCGTCTACGTCAACATCAACCTGGTCGCGATGGACGGCGGCCACAAGTCGGTCGCGGTCGGTCTGGCCGGGTACGAGAGCCTCAAGCACCACCACAACGTCAACACGATGCTGCACTCGAAGTCGTACATGGACCCGCGCGAGGGGCACAGTGCGATCAACGACTCGGTCAACCGGATGGGCCGCCTCCTGAAGGACAACGGCGTCAAGATCTTCCAGATCGAGACGACGATGAACGCCGACACGTTCCCGTCCCAGCTCGGGTTCCTCAACAAGCGGGAGTGGGAGTGGTCGGCCAAGGACCAGGCGCTCATGGCCGGCGCCAAGCAAGCGAACGACCTCGCGCCGCCGCGCATCCGCCGCGAGTTCTTCCGGCGGATCGAGGCGCCCTACAAGGTGACCGGCGTCAACGCCGGCGAGGTCGAGGCCGTGCACGAGCGCACGATCGAGAACCTTCACCGCCAGCAGCTGGTCGAGGTGCAGGGGCAATCCGACATCGCGATCTTCGGGATCCCCTACATCGGGCCGTACAACGTGAACTCGGTGCTGAACCCGATCCTCGTGCACTGCCTCGGGCTCGGCTACCTGTTCAACATGTACCGCAACCAGCCGATCGTGCGCGAGGGCGGGGTCGCGATCCTGTTCCACCCGGTGCCGTGGGAGTTCAACACGATCCACCACCCGAGCTACATCGACTTCTTCGAAGAGGTGCTGGCCGAGACCACTGACCCGAAGCAGATCGAGGCGACGTTCGAGGAGCGCTACGCGAAGGACCCTTGGTACATCCACTTGTACCGGACGTCGCACGCGTACCACGGCGTGCACCCGTTCTACATGTGGTACTGGGGCGCACACGGTCGCGACCATTGCGGCGACGTGATCTTCGTCGGCGGCGAGCCGAAGTCGGTGGCCCGGCTCGGCTACCGGCGCGCCGACTCGCTCCGCGACGCGCTCGAGATGGCGAAGGACACCGTCGGGTCGGGCGCGTCGATCACGTACTTCCACGCGCCCCCGATCATGATCGCGGACGTGAAATGAGCACCCGCGACGAGCTCCGCGAGCTGGCCCGCGGATTCCGCTGGGGCCGTCGGCCGTTGGTGCCTCGGTCGGCCGAGCCGTACACCGAGCCGCACGAGGACATCGGGTTCCCGACGGACTGGGCGCGATCGAAGGCCGGCGTCGCCGCCCGGCGCGTGATCCTGCGCGGCGGGATGCTGCCGATCGTCTCGACCGAGCTGTCGCTGCGGGTGTACGGAACCGACCACCTGGAGGACGTGCCCGGGCCGGTGATCTTCTACTCGAACCACTCGAGCCACCTCGACGCGACGTTGATCATGTGCACGCTGCCCGAACGGTGGCAGAAGAAGACCGGGGTCGGCGCGGCACGCGACTACTTCTTCGACGTGTGGTGGCGGCAGGCGTTCACCGCGCTCGTGTACGGCGGGTTCCCGATCGATCGCGGCCGCGGCGGACAGACCGCGATCAGCAAGGCTCGCGAACTGGTCGACGAGGGCTGGTCGATCGTGGTGTTCCCCGAGGGGACGCGCTCGCCCGACGGGCACATGCAGCGCTTCCGGCACGGGGCGTCGCGGCTGGCGCTCGAGCTCGGGGTCGGGCTCGTCCCGGTCGCGATCATCGGTGCGTACCAGGCGATGCCGAAAGGCCGGTGGTGGCCGCGCCGTGGCCGGCCCGTGGTGACGATGCGCTACGGCGAGGTGCTGTACCCCGAGGGAGGCGAGACGCACCAGCATCTGTCGACGCGCATGCAGCAGGCCGTGATGCAGCTGTTCGACGAGGACCGCACCGATTGGTTCCAGGCACTCACGCGGGCCGAACGCGGTGAGACCCCGTCCCTCGCCGGACCCGCCGGCGCCGGCTGGCGCCGGACGTGGGAAGGGTCGCGGCCGGTGCCGCGCCGCGGGCGTCCGCAGACCTGGAAGTAACCGGATGCCGCGCACGGGCGGGGAGCGGCGTCGGACCACGATCGTCGAGGAAGCCATCCGGCAGTTCGGCACCGAGGGCTACACCGGCGCGTCGCTCGACTCGATCGCCACGGCGGTCGGGGTGCGCAAGCAGACGCTGCTCTACTACTTCCCGAACAAGGACGCCCTGCTCGAGGCGTGCCTCGCGGCAGCGGGCCAGCGCGTCGCCGAGGAGATCGCGGCGGCGCTCGAGGGGTCACCCGACCCCGAGGAACGAGCCGAAGCCGTCATCCACGCCGTGTACGAACTCGCCGCGGAGTGGCCCGAGTTCCCGATGTTCATCCGCGAGGCGGGGCGGCTCGGGCCGAACGCGTTCGACCGGTTCGGGTCGGCGTTGGAGCCGCTTCGGGTGCGCGCGATCGGGTTCTTGAAAGCAGGGATGGAAGTCGGGCAGATCCGCAGGCAGGATCCGGCGTTGCTCCTGTTCACGTTGTATACGGCGGTGGTCGGCTCATTAACCGAGGCCAGCGTGCTCGCGGCGTTCGTCGGGCAGGACGACGCGCGCGTGTCGCTCAAGCGGCGCGAAGCAGAATTGGTCGAGCTGGTCCGCGCAGCGCTCGCGCCCAGCGGTGGCTGACGACTCAGCGCATGGAACGGCCGTCATGAGGCGCGTTTGATGACCGAGGGCGAACGCACAGACGAGCGGCCGTCGGCGGCGCTTGCCGCGATCGTCCGCGACCACTTCGACATCTCGATCGCCGACGCGAACGACGCGTGGCGGGGAGAGGAGTCGATCGGATGGCGTGCGGCGTCGCCGGCCGGAGACCGATTCGTCCAGCTGTTTCCGGTGTCCCGGTCCGTGGAAGTGCTGACCTGGTGTGACCGCGTCGCTGAGGCGGCATCGAGCCAAGCGCCCGCGTGCGTGCATGCGATCGCGTCTCGCGACGGGCTCCGCGCCGTGGCAACCGACGAGGGACCGGTGATGGTCTTCCCCTTCGTCGACGCGGTGCACCCAGGTGAGCGGAGGCTCGAGGTGCCGGCAGCAGAGGTTCTCGCGACGATCCACCGAGGGATCGCAGGGGTGTGGGATCGCCGGATCGGCCCACGACCGGATACCGGCGGACGATGGGCGCACACGCGCGACGACCTGATGGTCGATCCGAACCTTGACCGGTGGGAGTCAGTCGTCGCTTCGCGTGGCGCTGACCTTCCGATCCACGGAGACTTCTACGGCGGGAACCTCTTCGTCCGCGGCGAGCGGATCGTCGGCGTCGTCGATTGGTCGGACGCCGATCTCGTCCCGATGGAGCAGGAAGTCTCGTGGGCCGCGTGGGAGTTCTGCCAGGACGATGCCGGTGAGGATCTCGACGACGATCGTGCGGAGTCGTTCTTCAGCGCCTACGTCAACGCGGGGGGACCGGCCACCATCGCGCCACCGTTCGACCCCTTGCCGTGGATCCGGCAGCGCCTCCGAGCGGAAGCGAGAGGTTGGTTCTCGGACCCGCGCTCGGCGACCGAGCCTGACGTGTATCACCAGTCGCAGCTCGTTGCCTTCGAGCGATTGCGCGACCGCCGCCTCGACGGGCGGTGATGCGATCCGCGCGCGCGGAGGCCTCGACGACGATGGATACTCGAGGGATCAGGTCCCGGCAGCGGCCTCGGCCTGTCCGTCTTGGAACTTCACCGCGGCGTGTGCCCCGTTGCAGAACGGTTTGTTCTCCGACTGGCCGCACCGGCACAGCGTCTGGCGGTTCCGTTGCTCGTACTCGAACCCGCCGGCGCCGATCACCTGGATACCACCGCGGACGGCGAGCGGACCCGAACATCCTTCACTCGGATCTTGGACCACGCCGATCGACGGCGGGTCGTCGTCCTCGTTGCTGGTCTGCGTGTTCTTGTCCCATGTCACGAGACGTCCGGAGGGGCAGAGCTTGCCTTCGCGGATCGCCAGTGTCGTCGAGGCCTCGTCGGGCTGCTGCACGAGGTTCCAGATCTGACCGCCGAGATCGCAGAAGCGTGCGTATGAGCAGAGCTCCTCGGCGTCGGTCAAGATCAGCTCCGGGCCGACCTCTTCCTCGGCCTGCTCGAGGTAGGGCTTCCTGCTCGCGGTCTCCGTCCCGTCGAACCCGTTGTGCTCGCACGCTCCGTCACAGAAGGGTGCGGTCTTCGACTCGCCGCACCGGCACAGGTCGTACGTCGCCTCGGTCGGGTACGGCGCGCCCTCGCCCCACTCCACGGAGAAGCCTTCGTCGTCGGTCTCGATCGTTCGAGGAACGAGCGGGACCGAGCCGGTGACACGGTAGGGCCCGTTCTGGGTGACGGTGATCCGCGCGTCCTCTGCCTCGGCCATCGGGAGTCCTTCCTTACATAGGCGATCGCGGCGCAGGCAAGCGTATCGGCACCGAACGCTCCGGTCGACCCGCACTCCTGCTGCCGTACCGCGGCCCGGTGGGAGACTGGCTGCGTGGCTTCCAGATAGGTGGTGATGGCCATGGAGCTCTTCGGCTCAGGTGGTGCGATCCTGGTCGTCCTAGCCCTCGTGTTGTTCGGCGCGAACAAGCTGCCGGATATGGCGAGGTCGCTCGGGCGGTCGCAAGGGGAATTCCGGAAGGGGCTCCGGGAAGGCCAGCTGGAGGACGAAGCGACCGACGAGGCCGGTGACGCTTAGGCGTAGAACTCGACGATCAAGCGCTCTTCGACCGGAACCGGGAGCGGGACCTCTCCGCGCTCGGGGTAGCGGCTGAGTGTGCCCGAGCCTTCGTCCTTGTTCCGGTAGAGGTACGAGGGCGGGTCGGGGGTGATCTCGAGGGCCTCACGCACGAACACGAAGTTCTTCGCGCGGGGCGACAGCGTGATGGTCTGACCGGGCTTGACCTGTGCGCTCGGGATGTCGATCCGGCGGCCATCCAGGCTCACGTGCCCGTGTGACACGAGCTGACGCGCCTGGCTGGTCGTTTGAGCGAACCCGAGCCGCAGGCACACGGTGTCGAGGCGGGTCTCCAACATGCGGATCATCTCTTCGCCGGTCACGCTCTTGCTGCGGGTGGCCTTCTCGAAGTAGCCGCGCATCTGCTTCTCGTTGACGCCGTACATGTGGCGGAGCTTCTGCTTCTCGAGCAGACGCGTCTGATACTCCGAGATGCGCTTGCGGCCGCGGCCGTGCTGACCGGGCGGATAGGGCCGCTTGTTGGATGGGCAGTTGGGACGCCCACAAAGTGGTGCGCCCACACGTCGACAGGTTTTGTGCTTGGGGCCGGTCTTATCCATAGCGGCCAGCAAGGCTACCAGACCCCCGATAGCCGCCACCTGCGGCGATGGACCCGGCTTGGGTTCGCGGGGCAAGTATCGTCGGAACGCCATGGACCGCAAGGAACGGGCGATCGGGTCGATCCTTGGCCTGGCGATCGGCGACGCGCTGGGCGCTCCCTTCGAGTTCCGGCGCCGTACGCAGATCGCCTTCCCGCTGCCGGCCTTCGAGCTTCCCTGGATGGGTCTGCCGCCCGGCACGTGGACGGACGACACCGCCATGGCGAGGAACCTATGGCGGTCGCTGATCGAGCACGAAGGCACACTCGATCTTGACGATGTGCTCCGCCGGCACCTCGCGTGGCTCAAGTCGGACCCGCCCGACGTCGGGAACCAGACGCGACTCGCGCTGGCGGAGGCGGCCGCGGGGACGCCGGACCCGGCCCGCGCGGTGTTCGAACGGCGGGGTCCGGAGGTGAGCGCGGGGAACGGCTCGGTGATGTACTGCGCACCGCTCGGGGTCGTGCGGGCGCTCCGCCCCGATGCCTTGATCGACGAGGCGCCTGCACTCTCGCGGCTCACCCACTGGGACGGCCGCTGTCAGACCGCGTGTCTGGCGATCACCACCGCGGTCGCCGCGCTGGTCGAGGGGGAGGCGTCGGATGCCGCCGTCGTGGGCGCGCTCGCCTGCGTGGCCGATCGCGAAGGAGGCGAAGAGCTCGAGTTCCTGGTGGCCGAGGCCGGCCGGTCGCGCCAGATCGATGGCCCCGACCAGGGATTTTCCTTGTTCACCGCCGGCATCGGTCTGCAGGTCGTCGCCGAGGCGCTCGACTTCGAAGAAGGCCTCCGCCACGTCGTCGGACTCGGCGGGGACACCGACACGAACGCGGCGGTGGCCGGCGCTTTGCTCGGCGCCCTGCACGGCTCGAGCGCGATCCCAACCAGATGGCTCGATCGGCTCGCGGAGAAGGATCCGATCGAGCAAGAGGCGGCCGAGCTCGCCGCCGTCATGACTACCGCTTCACCGTGATGGCGGCGACGACCAGATCCTCAGCGTCCAGAGTGTTGAACGAGTAGCCCTCGGTCCTGATCTTCAACACCTTGCCGATCTTCGCCTTCGCGGTGACCTTCGCTCGGATCTTGAGGGTCCTCGTCTCGCCCGGATCGAGCGAGAGGTTCTTCCCCTTGAATCCGAAGATCGCCTTCGTGACGTCGCTGGCGCCCAGGTGGCAGGTGACGCTCAGACCGGACGCGCGGCTGCCGTGGAGCGAGACGATGTCCGGTGCGTTGCCGTCGTTCTGTACCTCGACGGAGAACGAGATCGACGTCCCCCGCGAAACATGGCGGGACAGCGTTTGGTTATGGCCCGTGTCGTTGTAGACGCCGTCGCCCGTCAGCGTTGCCCCCGCTCCGATGAGCAGGTCGGGGTGGCCGATCACCGCGTTCGCCGCGTCACCGAACCGCGCGACCGCGAAGTCCAAGCCGGTTCCTGCCGTTCCGGCCACCACGACGTTGCCGTCCGGATCGATCGCGACGTCGTTGGCGATCGGCTCGTCGTGGTAGCTCAGGCTGAACCCGGCGGTCGCGATGCCGTTCTCGCCGAACGACGCGTCGAGCGCCCCGGCCGTCGTCACCTGGACGACTTTGAACTGCGGGAACGGCGTCCTTCGAGAGCCAAAGGTCGAGTCGACCGCGACGATCTCGCCGGTGCCGCGGATCGCGATCCCGGACAGCCCGTTGAAGCCGCCCTGGCCCGCGAAGACGATGCCGTCGCCGCCGCCGAAGCTCGTATCGAGCGTCCCGGTGTCGTCGTACCGCAGGAACGCGTCCTTGTTGCCGCCGGAGCCGACGACATCGATGTTCCCGCTGCCGTCGACCGCGACATCGCCGCCGGAGTCGTAGCCCGTTCCGACGTCGGTCGTGACCTTCCCGTCGCCGCCGCCGAACGTGCTGTCGAGTACGCCGGCCGATGTGTAGCGGAGGAGGGCCACGTTGCTCGACGTCGTGCTGAATGACGAACCCGCAACGACCACCTTCCCGCCGTCCAAGGCGACGCCCATCATCTGGCCGCCCCCGGCACCGAGGTTCGTCGTCACGTAGCCATCGGGCGAGGCGAACGTCGTGTCCAGGGCCCCGGTGCCGTCGTAGCGTGCGGTGAACGCGACGCCCTTGACGCCGTCGAGCGTGGCCGCGCCGGTTCCCACGACCGAGCCGTCTCCCTGGATCGCGAGGTCGAAGAGGACGGCGCCCAGCCCGACCGTCGTGGTCGTGATGCCGTCGCCGCCGCCGAACGATGCGTCGAGCGGGCCGGTCGTGTCGTAGCGCAGAAGGACGGCTTGGCTGAACCCGTCGGTGGTGCCGCCCACGATGATCTTCTGGTCCCCCTGGATGGCGACGGAGTACGCGGCGTCGTCTCCGTTGACGTCGGTGATGACGATCCCGTCCCCACCACCGAACGTGGCGTCGAGCGATCCGTCGGTGTCGTACCGGACGACCGCGATGTCGGTGCCTCCGGAGGAGCTTCCGACCACGACGATCTTCCCATCGGCCTGGACCGCCACCGCTTCCCCGCTGTCGTCGTTGTGCACGTTGGTCAGGGCACGACCATCGCCGCTGAACGTCTTGTCGAGGAACCCCGTCGTCGCGGCGGCCGTCGCCGGCGGCAGGGAAGCGGTTGCGGCGATCACGCCGACCGAGACCGCAAGCACGCGAACGAACTTCACCGACATCCAGACTCTCCGTTCCGTTCAGGGGAAATAGTCGGCCGAGGCTACCTGCGTAAACGTTTCGGTGCAAGGGCCGAAGGGCTTCCGCCGTGTAACGCGCGTATCTCGGGGTCGCACTAGGCTGCATCCCTCGAGGACGAGGAGCAGGCGTGGACGAACTGATCAAGGTGTACGGGGCCACCTGGTGCGGCGACTGCCGGCGGGCCAAGCGGTTCCTGGCGGACCAGCGGATCTCCTACGAGTGGCACGACATCGAGCACGAGCCCGAGCTGATCGAAGAGGTCCACGCTCGCAACGACGGCAAGAACATCATCCCGACGATCGTCTTCCCGGACGGCACGCACCTGGCCGAGCCCACCAACGAGGAGCTCGCCAACAAGCTCGGGCTCGAGCGGATGGGCATGCAGCACGCCTACGACCTGATCATCATCGGGGGCGGCCCGGCGGGTCTGACCACCTCGATCTACGCCGCCCGCGAGAACCTCGAGACGCTCATCATCGACTCGAAGGGCCTCGGCGGACAGGCGGGCGTCACCGAGCGATTGGACAACTACCCGGGGTTCCCCGATGGGATCGGCGGCGCGGAGCTCGCCGACCGGATCGTGAGCCAGGCCGAGCGGTACGGCGTCGAGATGCTCCAGGCGCTCTCGGTCACCGGGATCGAGGACGCCGGCGCCGAGGAGCTCCGGGTCTTCACCTCGAACGGCGACCACTACGAGGCGCGCGCGGTGTTGATCGCGACCGGCTCGTCGTACCGGCGGACCGGCGCCGAGGGCGAGGAGGACCTGATCGGAGCCGGCATCCACTTCTGCGCCACGTGCGACGGTCCTTTCTACAAAGGGTCGAAGCAGCTGATGGTGCTCGGCGGCGGCAACAGCGGTCTGGAAGAAGGCCTGTTCCTGGCGCAGTTCACCGACCGAGTGACCGTCGTCGAGTACAAGGACAAGCTCGCCGGTAGCCAGGTTTTGCAGGACAAGGTCGACGAGGACCCGAAGATGGAAGTCTTGCTCGAGCGGAAGGTCGTCGGGTTCGAGCCGAAGGAGGACGGCAGCGGCAAGGTCGGTACGGTGATCCTCGAGAACGTCGCGACCGGCGACCGGGAGGAGCACCATCCCGATGGCGTGTTCGTGTTCATCGGGCTCGACCCCAACACCGACTTCCTGAAGGGCGTCGTCGACCTCGACGAACGCGGGTTCATCGCGACCGACGTGACGCAGATGACGTCGCAGCCGGGCGTCTTCGCCGCGGGCGATGTCCGCGGCGGCTCGACCAAGCAGCTGGCGAGCGCCGTGGGCGAGGGCGCGGCGGTGGCGATCCAGATCCGGGGCTTCCTCGACCGCCAGCTCGACGAGGCCGTACACCCCGGAGGCTAGACCCAGGAGGACGGCCAGGAGGACCGATGGACCCGAAAGAGATCTTCGAGACGATCATCAAGGCCGACGAGCGGCTCAAGTACTCGAACGAGGCCAACATGGAGCAGCGCAAGCAGCAGGCGATCGAGCTCCTCAAGCAGGCGCGTGACGCAGCGCGTGACATCGGGAACGACGCGCTGGTGCAGCAGGCCGAGACGCGGTTGGCCGACCTCGGCGCCCCGGCCTAGCGGCTAGGCGAGCGACCAGCCGCGGAACGCGGCGAGCAGCGTCTCGCGCTGCGAGGGCGTGACCTGGTCTTCGGTGAGCATCCCGGTCATCGCGATCGTCTGCCGGAACTCCTCGAGCACCATCGTGCAGCCATCGCAGCCGGCCAGGTGCGCCTCGACCGCCGCCAGGACGTCGGCCGGCAGGGCCTGGTCCAGGTAGCCGTTGAGCAGCTCCACGACCTCCCGGCAGACGAGATCTCGGCTCACGTGTTCACGCTCCTCAGGTGCTCCTCGACCGCCGCGCGCACCTTCGCCCGCGCACGATGCAACAGCACCCGTTGATTGGTGTCGGTCAGGTCCAAGGCGTTACGGACCTCGTCGGAGGTCCAGCCGAGCACGTCGCGCAAGCGGATCACCTCCGCCTGCATCGGGGGCAGCGCCTCGATCGCCCGGCCGATCACGGCCAGCGTCTCGCGGCCGGTAACCCGTTCGTCCGGCATCCCACGCCAGTCGAACGGCAGCGACGACCACCCACCGGAGTGGTCGAAGGCGGCCGGGTCGAAGGCCGGCTCCTCGAGGTCGTCACCGGCGAGCGTCGCGAACGGCACGCTTCGCGCCTCGCGCTGGCCGCGCGTCTTCGCGATGTTCACGAGGATCCGGAAGATCCACGTGCGGAGCGAGGCGCGGCCCTCGTAGCCGTCGAGGCCTTGGAGGACGCCGAGCCACGCATCCTGGACGACCTCGCCCGCGACCGCATCGGACGGAACGAACATCCGGGCGACGCGCTGCATCGACGGGGTCAGCTTCTCGACCAGCTCGATGAACGCGGCCTCATCGTGGGCGCGGAGGCGCTCGACGAGCTCGAGATCTGCTGCGGAGGCGCGCGGCGCTTGCACGCGCGAAGCCTAACGAGGCCGGGGAGAACTAGCCGGGCCGGACGGCCCCGGCGGGTGTGTCGTAGCCCATCATGGAGCTGTACTGGACCTGGCCACCGGGGCCGGGATGCCGGGCGTGGATGATCATCCCGCCGCCGACGTAGATCGCAACGTGAGGACCGAAGTTGTCGTAGTAGATGATGTCGCCGGGCTGGACGGCGTCCAGCGAGACCTTCGGGAGGCTCGACCACTGCGCGAGCGCAGAGTGCGGGAGCGACACGCCGGCCTGTGCCCAGGCCCACATCGTGAGGCCGGAACAGTCGAATGACGTTGGCCCTGCGGCGCCGAACACGTAGGGAGCGCCGACCACCGACTTGGCTGCGTTCACCGCGGTCCCGGCCGCGCTCGATGCCGGCGGTGGGGTCGGATACGTGTTGTCTCCGCCGCCGCCCGAGCTGGGGGGTGTTGGCGTCGGCTGGCTGGTGGTGGTCGGAGGCGCCGCGGCCGCGGCCGCGGCTGCGGCGAGCGCCTGTTGCTGAGCCTGATACCA
>Ga0105248_10005367_pt1 | contig 14098 bp, 11 predicted proteins | sample KBSS34metaG_FD_81524 | JGI IMG/M metagenome (GOLD analysis project Ga0105248, IMG submission 81524) | Switchgrass rhizosphere microbial communities from Kellogg Biological Station, Michigan, USA - KBS S3-4 metaG | ecosystem: Host-associated > Plants > Roots > Rhizosphere > Soil | place...
GGTGCGCAGGATCATGTGCCGGCAACCGCTCGCGCGAATCGCTTCCTCGCCAGCGAGCTTGGTGCGACCGTACACGCCGAGCGGCGCGGTCACGTCGTCTTCCTTCCACGGACGCCGGCCTTCGCCGCCGAACACGTAGTCGGTCGAGTAATGCACGAGTTTCGCGTCGTGCGTCGCGCAGGCCTGGGCAAGTTCGCCGACGGCATCGGCATTGATGCGTTGCGCGAGCGCAGGCTCGTCCTCGGCGCGATCGACCTTGGTATGCGCGACCGCATTGAGCACGAGTTGCGGGCGCTTCTCGTCGACGAGTTTCGCCAGGCTGCCGGCTTCGGCGAAGTCGATGCGGCCGCAATGCGCGCCGCCGGGCAGGATTCCCTTGCTGGTATAGGCCGCGATCGATCCCAGCGGCGCGAACGCGCGATGCAGTTCGTAACCGACCTGCCCATCAGCGCCGAGCAGGAGGATCGTCATGCGACGAATTCCGGCAGGCGATCGGTCGCGATGTCGTCAAGGAACGGCGCGGCGGCATCCTTGTCCGACAGCACCGGATCCGAGACAGGCCAGTCGATCGCAAGCCGTGCGTCGTTCCAGCGGATGTTCGCATCGGCGGCGCCATCGTAAAGCGCGGTGCACTGGTACACGAACACCGCACGCTCGCTCATCGTGACGAAACCGTGCGCGAACCCTTCGGGTATCCACAATTGGCGCCGGTTGCCCGCACTGAGGATCGCTGCGGTCCAGCGTCCGAAATTCGGCGAACCGCGACGGATGTCCACGGCGACATCCCAGACCTGGCCAGACAGCACCGATACCAGCTTGCCCTGCGGATTCGGCCACTGGTAGTGCAAACCGCGCAGCACGCCACGCCGGGACTCGGACACGTTGCCCTGCACGAAGTTCAGGTGCAGGCCGGCGTCCGCGTACGCTTTCTGGTTCCAGCTCTCGAAGAAGCTGCCGCGCGGGTCGGCGAACACCCGCGGCTCGATGAGCAAGCAGCCGGGAAGATCGGTTTCGGTGATTTTCATTGGGCGTTTTTCATCACGACTGTTTTCATCGAACGACGGTTGATCAAGGCGATTTAGTCCTGATGCAGCTGTTCGTGCTCAAGCAGGCCGAGCAGGTACTGGCCGTAGCCGTTCTTCGCGAGCGGCTTGGCGAGCGCGGCCAGTTGCGCGGCGTCGATCCAGCCATTGCCGTACGCGATCTCCTCGGGACAGAACACGCGCAGTCCTTGCCGCGCTTCGATGGTCTCGATGAAGTTCGACGCCTGCAACAAGGATTCGTGCGTGCCGGTGTCGAGCCACGCATGGCCGCGACCGAGTTTTTCGAGGCGCAACGACCCCTCCTCGAGGTAGCAGCGATTGAGGTCGGTGATCTCGAGCTCGCCGCGTGGCGAAGGCTTGAGGGAAGCCGCGAAATCGCTCGCCCGGCCGTCGTAGAAATACAGGCCGGTGACCGCGTAGTGGGAGCGCGGATGCGCGGGTTTTTCCTCGAGGCCAACCACGGTTCCGGACGCATCGAACTCGGCCACGCCATAGCGCTCCGGATCGCGAACCCAGTAGCCGAACACCGTCGCGCCGTGGATCCGCGCCGAGGCGGCGTTCAATTGATCGGTGAAGCCGTGCCCGTGGAAGATGTTGTCGCCCAGCACGAGGCAGCTCGGCTCGCCCGCAACGAAATCGCGACCGATCAGGTAAGCCTGCGCGAGTCCATCGGGACTCGGCTGCGCCGCGTACTCGATGCGCATGCCCCACTTCGAGCCGTCGCCGAGCAATTGCTGGAACAGCGTCTGTTCGTGCGGCGTGTTGATGATCAGCACGTCGCGGATTCCCGCCAGCATCAGCGTGCTCAGCGGGTAATAGATCATCGGCTTGTCGTAGATCGGCAGCAGCTGCTTGCTGATCGTCTGCGTGATCGGATACAGCCGCGTGCCGGAGCCGCCAGCGAGGATGATGCCTTTGCGTTGGGTCATTTGGAATCCTTAACTCTGTCGCTTGCGCTCGCTCAGCGAGCGGACGGCGTTGCTAAGCTCGGCGATCCAGGCCTCACTAAGCAACCCTGCCCTGCGCATCCTGCTTCGGGCGCTCGGCGGTGTGAGCTGCCATTCAAGGCAACTCACGAGAGCCTCCGCCTTGCCCCATTCTCTCCATCCGATAACTTCCATCCAGCACGCGCCGAACCCAGGCGGAATTGTCCAGGTACCAGTCCACCGTCTGCGCGATGCCTTCTTCGAAACCCAGCGTCGGCGCCCAGCCGAGTTCGCGCTTGAGCTTGCTCGCATCGATCGCATAGCGACGGTCGTGGCCCGGGCGATCCTTGACGTAGGTGATCAGCGATTCGCGCGCGCGACCGTCGGCGAGCGGCGTGCGCGCATCGAGCAAGGCGCAGATCGTCTTGACCACGACGATGTTCTGCTGCTCGGCATCGCCGCCGACGTTGTAGGTTTCGCCGACGCGACCGGCTTCGAGCACGCGCCGGATCGCCGAACAATGATCCTTCACGTACAGCCAGTCACGGATGTTCTTGCCGTCGCCGTACACCGGCAGCGGCTCGCCGGCAAGCGCCTTCTGGATGATCAGCGGGATGAGTTTTTCCGGGAACTGGTACGGCCCGTAATTGTTCGAGCAATTCGTGGTGACGACCGGCAGTCCGTAGGTGTGGTGGAACGCGCGCACCAGGTGGTCGGACGCGGCCTTCGACGCCGAGTACGGCGAATTCGGCGCGTACGGAGTTTCCTCGGTGAACGCGCCGGTGTCGCCGAGCGAGCCATAGACTTCGTCGGTCGAGACGTGCAGGAAACGGAAACCGCTCTTGGCATCGCCATCGAGCGCGCGCCAGTAATCGCGCGCCGCTTCGAGCAACGCGAGCGTGCCGACCACATTGGTCTGCACGAACGCAGCCGGTCCGTCGATTGAACGATCCACGTGCGATTCGGCCGCGAAATTGACGATCGCATCCGGTCGATGTTCGGCCAGCAGCTTCGCCACCAGCGCTCCATCGCCGATATCGCCATGCACGAAAACGTGGTTCGGATTGCCGTCGAGCGCAGCGAGCGTGTCGCGATTGCCCGCGTAAGTCAGCGCATCGAGGTTGACCACGCGCACGCCCGTTGCTGCCGCGTCGAGCACGAAATTTCCGCCGATGAAGCCGGCACCGCCGGTAACTAGCCAGGTCTGCATGCGCGCCTCAGAACGGAATGTCGTCGTCGGGGAAATCGTCGTTCATCGGCGGGGCCGCCGGTCGCGACGCGCGTCCGCCCTGGTCGCCGTAACCGCCGCCGCCCGATGCGGCAGGACGCGGTGCACGCTCGCCGCCTTCACTGCGCGAAGCGCCGTCCGGGCGCCCGCCCAGCATCTGCATCTCGTTCGCGATGATGTCGGTCGAGTATTTCTCGACGCCCGCCTTGTCGGTGTACTTCTCGGTGCGCAGCGAGCCTTCGATGTAGACCTGCGAACCTTTTTTCAGGTATTCGCCGGCGATCTCGGCCAGCCGCCCGAAGAACTCCACCCGGTGCCACTCGGTGCGTTCCTGCTTCTCGCCGTTCTTGTCCTTCCACGACTCGTTCGTGGCGACGCTGACCGATGCCAGCGCAGACCCGCTCTGCGCGTAGCGCACTTCCGGGTCCTTGCCCAGCGTGCCGATCAGAATGACTTTGTTGACACCACGTGCCATGCGCCGGCTCCCTGCCGAATGGGGCGTGCAGGATACCATCCGCCCCGTCGGCGCGCCCCGACCGTTATAATTCCTGCATGTCCACGCCATCGCCGCCGCCCGGCAGCAGCCAATGACTCCCGACGCCTTGACCCACAGCCGCCTCGACGCCGGATCCAGTGACGCCGGATCAAGCCCGGTGCCGGGCCTGCCCGCGATCCAGGCGCTGACGGCCGACGACATGGACGCGGTCAACCTGTTGATCCGCCGCCGGCTGGCGTCCGACGTGGTGCTGGTCAACCAGATCGGCCAGCACATCATCGCGGCGGGCGGCAAGCGCCTGCGGCCGATGCTGGTCCTGCTGGCTGCGCGCGCCATGGGCTACCGCGGCGGCGACCACCACCAGCTCGCCGCGATCATCGAGTTCATCCACACCGCGACCCTGTTGCACGACGACGTGGTCGACGAATCCGACCTGCGCCGCGGCCGCAAGACCGCGAACGCGCTGTGGGGCAACGCGCCGAGCGTGCTGGTCGGCGACTTCCTGTATTCGCGCAGCTTCCAGCTGATGGTCGAGCTCGACCAGAGCGAGATCATGCGCGTGCTTGCGGATACGACCAACGCCATCGCCGAGGGCGAGGTACTGCAACTGCTGCACGTGCGCAATCCCGATACCGACGAAGCCGCTTACCTGCAGGTGATCGAGCGCAAGACCGCGGTGCTGTTCGCGGCCGCGACCCGCCTGGGCGGCCTGCTCGCGGGCGCCGATGCAGCCCACCAACAGGCGCTGCACACTTATGGCTTGGAACTTGGTTTCGCATTCCAGATCGCCGACGACGTACTCGACTACACCGCCGATGGCGAAGCGCTCGGGAAGAACCTCGGCGACGACCTCGCCGAAGGCAAGGCCACCCTGCCGCTGATCCATGCGCTCGCGCACACGGATGCACAGGCCCGTGAGCGCATGCGCGCGGCCGTGCGTTCGGGCGATGTCGACGAGATGCCAATGATCCTGCAGGCAATCCGCGCGACCGGCGGCCTCGACTACAGCCAGATGAAGGCCCGCGAACATGCGCGCCGCGCCGAAGCCGCGCTGCGCGGACTGCCCGATTCGCCGTGGCTGGCTGCGCTGCATGGGCTGGCGCGTTATGCGATCGAACGGGATCGCTGACGCAACGACTCCTTCTCGATCGCATCCACGGGGGACTGCCATGAAGAACTTCCTGCTGGCGATCGTGCTGGTTTTCACCGCCATGGTCGCGCCCTGCCTCGCCCAGCCGACTGGTGCGCACGCGGCCGAGTTCATCGCCTTCTATGCCAGGTTCCAGGGCGCCACCAAGGCGAACGACAAGCAGAAGCTCGCCGACTTGATCGCGTTCCCCGTCGAGGACTGGTCGGTGGAACGCAAGGGCGACGTGCAGACCGAAGCGATCAAGGACCGCGCGGATTTCCTGAAGCGCTACGACGCGTTGTTCACGGCTTCGATGCGCAAGCATGTCGCAAACGCGAAGCCGCAGCCGTTGCAGGACGGACGCTACGTCGCAATCTGGGACGACGCCGATGCGGAGTTCTCATTCGAGTTCGGTTACACCGCCGGAACCGGGTATCGCGTCACGTCCTATTCCATCGGCCCGCGATAGGAAAGTAGCGTGCGCAGGGCGCGCTACTCGGTTCTCTATGCAGAATTATCAGACAGTCTATGACCTTGCACGAACCGGATACCAGCACTGGCTAGTGATGGCTATTGGTCCAGTTCTTGCGATAACAGGAATCGTCTCGTTTTTCAGGAAAAAAGAAAGCCCCGCTTCCCTTCCGGAGTATTGGAATCGTTTGAGCCCACTGTTCGTGACGTTCTTCGGTATCGTTTGGACCGGCGCCTGGGCTCTCAACTATTCACTCTACGCAAGGCTGCATGACGCGGTCGATCGAAAGGAATATCGCGTTGTCGAAGGGCGTGTCACCGAGTTCGTTCCGATGCCCTATCAGGGTCATGCAAATGAAAGCTTCGTCGTGAGTGGACATAGGTTCTCCTATTCGGACTATGACCTAACGAAAGGCTTCAATTGGACGCAATCTCACGGCGGCCCCATTCGGGAAAATCTGCAAGTGAGGATTACTTACGTGGACGACAGTATTGTGAAGCTGGAGATTGCGAAATAAGAGCATCTAATAGCGAGCGAGGAAAATCGCGCAGCCGGGTCCGCCGAAATGATGACGAGTTGATGCCACTTCTTCCCAAACGACTCGTCGAAGAAGGCGCGCATCTCGCGCCAAGCCGCGCGATGTCGATCGGCGTGCGTTGCAATACAGCGATGCTCATGCGATGCCAAGCCCCGGAATGCGACTGATCGCATCTGGATCGAAGCCCGAAAGCGCGGCGAAATCGCGACCGCGAGCGGCGTAGTCGGCGTAAGCGCCAAAACTCGGAGCGCCCGGCGAAAGCAGGATCGTGCCTCCTTCCGGCAACGCCACGCGCGCAAGCGCAATGGCTTCTTCCATGTCGCGCGCCGAGCGCAGTTGGAAGATTCCGGCATCGGCGAGCGACTGCAGCATCGCGTGGATGCGCGGTCCATTCTGCCCCATCGTGATCACCGCACGGGCCGGCTTCGCGCGCATGCGTTCCACGAATGGCGACCAATCCACGCCGCGATCGTAGCCACCCACCAAAATCGCGACATTGTCGCTCGCATGGCAGTCGAGCGCGGCGAGGCTCGCATGCGGCGTGGTGCTGATCGAATCGTTGACGTAACGCAGGCCATCGCGTTCGCCAAGCGACTGCAGCCGGTGCGGCAACGGCGCGAAATCCATCGCATGCGTCGCAAGCGAACGCGCGTCGATGCCGAGCGCATCGATCGCCGCCAGCGCGGCGCACAGGTTCCACAGGTTGTGGCGCCCGGGCAACGGAATGCCACCGGTATCCATGACGCGCTCGTCGCCGCGATACAGCGTCGCATCGCGCAAATGCCAGCCGTCCGCCGCATTGAACCAGCGTATTTCCGAACCAGGAAGCGCGAGCGCTGCGAATGTCGGATCGAGTGCGTTGAGCACCGCGATCCGTGGCCCGGCATCCGTGAACAACGCGAGCTTGTCGGCGACATAACGCGCTTCGTTGCCGTGCCAGTCGAGATGCTCGGGATACACGTTCAGGCCAACCGCGACGCCGGGACGCACCCCAGCCACGGCGACATCGCGCGTCTGGTAGCTCGATAGTTCGATTGTCCAAAACTCTGGCTGTTGCGGCGGATCAAGCAACTCCAGCAGCGGCATGCCGATATTGCCCGCCAGCGCGGCGCGATGGCCACCGGCACGCAGCAGGTGCGCGATCAGGGCGGTCGTCGTGCTCTTGCCCTTGGTCCCGGTCACGCAAATCGTCCGTGCATCCGGGTGTTCGGCGAACCACAACGCAGTGCCACCGATCAAACGCGTTCCGCTGGCGATGGCCTGTTCGACATCGGCACTGTATGGACTGATGCCGGGCGATTTGACCACGACATCGAACGACGAGAGCGCATCCGCGTCGGCTTGCAAGAATGCGTGCAGCAAGGGATCGCCGATCGCGCGCACGTTGTCCGACTCGACTTCGCTGCAGATGGCCGCCAGCGCAAGCGTCGGCAAGCGTGAACGCAATGCGGCGTAAGCGGCGCGGGATTCGCGACCCCAACCCCAGAGCGCGACGCGGCGGCCGTCAAGTTCCGAAATGCGCACGCAGGCGTTCCCACAACACGGACGAGATCCGGTGCTCTCCACTCGGCGGCAACAGGTCTTCGGTGCGCGGCACCTCGTTGCCCAGCTGCGGTGCGATCTCGCGCGCAAAGCGTTCGACCAGGGCGTCCTCGCGCCACGCCGGACGCACCGCGAGCGCAGCGAACGCCGCGCGCGCTTCGCGACCCTCGCCCACGCATTCGAACGGCTTGTGGTCGCGGTATTCGATCAACGCATCGAAGCCCGGCGCAAGCGTCGCATCGTCGAGCAGGTTGCGCCCGAAGATCCCCATCAACCGCGGCTTCGGCATGAACGGAGCGAGCGCCAGGAAGACAAAATGGCACTTCGGGCATTGCCCGCACCAGCGATTGGCCGGGCGGTCGCCGAGGATATGGAAATTGCGGTTGCAGCTGGAGAAATGCGCGTCGTAACGATCGGTCCTGGCGAATTGCCGCGCGACGGCGAGTTCGGAGAGCGGTCGCAACAGCGAGTAGTAGTGCAGGTCGGCGGCAACACGACGTTGGACATGCGCGCCGAATGCATTCTCGAATGCCCAGCCTTTCGACCACTGGTGATTGACCTCGGCGACGACGTGGCCGTGTTCGTCGAGGATCTCGCTGCCATAGCTTGCCGAGCGCTCGTTCGAAAACACCACCTGGTCGAATCCGCGCAACAGCGCTGCAAGCACGAGGATCGCCGAGTTGATCGCGGTTACCGGGATGTGGCCGTTGTACGCGCCCTGCCGGTTGTATTCGAACAGCGCCGGCGCGAGCTGGCGCGTGATGTTGAGCGTCACCAACCCGGTGCGGGCCGCGCATGCCGCGATCAGCGGTGACGATCCGATCCACGTCACGGTCTGTTCGACACCCGCCGCTCGCAGCGCCTCGATCGACACCAGCGAATCCTTGCCGCCGCCGATAGCGACCAGTGCATGCTGGGACAGGCCGATGCGTCCAGCCGCCGGAGTCGCGGTCGACGCGTGCGGAAAGCGAATCTTCCCGCGCAAGGAAAGCCCGTTGCGATACGCGAACTCGCCCAATCCGTTTTCGTAGATTTCGGTCAGCAACGCGGCGGCGTCCGCGTCGAGAGCATACGCATCGATGCGGATCCCGGGCGGCACCGCGGCCTTGTAATAACTGATGCCGGCGACCAGGTGCAGCAGGCGCAGCGCGGATTCGACGGCATTCGCGCGCGCGGCATCCAACTCGAATGGCGCGCCGGGAACGGTAATCGTCTCGGTGAGTTCCGGGCCATCATCGAATGCATAAACGAGACGCGCCATGCCGGTCGCCGCATCAAATGCGCAACGCACGAAACGGAACATGCGGACCGCATCGCGATTGAATTCGGTCATTGCGCGTCTCCGTCCAGCACGCTGTCATCGAGTACGCATTCACCGGGCAAACCGCGCAGGTTGTAGTTCGATGCCATCGACGCTCCGTAGGCACCGGCATCGGCAATCAGCAGGACATCATCGCCAGCGGTCGCGGCTGGCAACTTGCGACGACGACCGAGCACGTCGCCGCTTTCGCAGATCGGTCCGACCACGTCGAACAATGCAGTTTCGGCGTCGTCGAGCCGCGACAGGTTCACGATCTGGTGGAACGCGCCGTACAACGCCGGTCGCAACAAGGTATGCATGCCGGCATCGAGGCCGAGTCGACGCACGCCTGATTTTTCGATGACCTGGGTCGCATGCGTGAGCAGCACCCCACATTCGGCGACCAGCCAGCGGCCCGGCTCGACCCATAGCGCGTATTGCGGATACGCCGCCTTGATCTCGGCGAGCGCTGCGCCATAGGCATCGAGGTCAAACGGCGCGGCGTCGGGCACGTAGGGGACGCCCAGGCCACCGCCCACGTCAATCGCCGATACCGTGCCGATCGCGTCGGCAAGACTCGCGAGGCGCGCATAAACCTCGGCCCAATGCGAGGACTCGGCGATGCCGCTGCCGATGTGCGCGTGCAGGCCGACGATGCGTGCGCCGATCGCTTTCGCCGCGTACTGGAATACCGGCAGCGCATCGGGATCCAGTCCAAACTTCGCGCCCTTGCCGCCGGTGCGCACTTTTTCGTGGTGGCCATGGCCGAAGCCCGGATCGATGCGCAGCATCAGGTCGCGACCACGAAAAAGTTCGGGCCATTGCAACAGCGGAAACGTGCTGTCGAGCGTGATGCAAACGCCCAGCGTTGCTGCAGCAGCGTATTCGTCGCGCGTCGCGAAGCTCGGCGTGAACAACACGCGTTGCGGATCGAGATCGGGGGAAATCGAAAAAACATGCGCGAGTTCGCCGCCGGACACGCACTCGAAGCCGTAACCCTCGGTTTCCAGCGCGCGCAGGATCGCCGCGTGCGGGTTGGCCTTGAGCGCGTAGAAACGGCGATCGATCGCGGGCAATGCGGCCAAGGCGCGCGCACGTCCTCGCACGGTCGGCAGGTGATAGACGTAGCGCGGCGTGCCGTGGGTGGCCAGCTCCAGCAATGCAGTGCGCTGCGTTCGCCACCACGGTGCGGCTAGCGCCGTCGCGTCGGCATGCAGCGCGCGCCAGCTCGGCCCGAACACCGCCGTCTCGTCCACCGGCATCGCGCCGGACGCAATCAGCAGCGCGTGCAGCCGCGCCATCGTGCCGCTTGGTCCATCCTGGTCGAGCAGCGCTTCATCCACCACGAAGGTGAGGTTCAGGTCGTTCGACGATTGTGAAATCAGGTGCACGCGCTCGCGCCCGAACTCGGCCCACACGTCGCCGAGCTTGTGCAGCAGCGAGCGCATGCCACGGCCGACCAGCGTGATCGCCGCGCACGGCCCTATCACCTTGACCCGGCAGACCTCGGACAGATCCGCGCACAGCGCTTCGAGCACGTTCGAGTTGACCAGGTTGTCGCTCGGATCGAGCGAAACGGTCACGTTCGTCTCGGACGAACCAATCAAATCCACCGACAGGCCATGGCGCTTGAAGCGCTCGAAGGTGTCGGCGAGGAATCCGACCTGCTGCCACATGCCGATCGTTTCCATCGCCACCAGCACGATCCCGCGACGCGAACTGATCGCCTTGACGCCGGGTACGGTCGCGGCGTCGCGCCCGATCACCGTGCCTTCCATCTGCGGATGCATGGTGTCGCGGATCCAGATCGGCACGCTCGCGTCGCGGCAGGGATGGATGCAACGCGGGTGCAGCACTTTCGCGCCAGTGGTCGCGATTTCCTGCGCTTCTTCATAGTCAAGGCGCGACAGCAGCCGCGCATCGGGCACCTGGCGCGGATTAGCGCTGAACATGCCCGGCACGTCGGTCCAGATCTCGACGCGTTGCGCGCCAAGCAGCGCGCCGAAGTACGTCGCCGACGTGTCCGAACCGCCGCGCCCGAGGATCGCGGTCTTGCCGTCGCCGTGGCGCGCTATGAAACCCTGGGTGATCAATAGCGTCGCGCCATCGCCGAAACGCGCACGCAGCGCGGGCTCGATCGTGGTGTCGCAGGAGACCGACAGGCGCCGCGCCCATTCGTTCTGGTTCGGCAGCGACGCCGCACGGAGCCAGTCGCGCGCGTCGACCCAGCCGACTCCCGCGCCTTGCGACGACAGGTATGCGGCGCCTAGTGTCGAGGACAGCAACTCGCCTTGCGCGAGCAGTTCGGCCTGCCAGTCAAGGCACGCGTCGATGCGACGTTCGTCGTCGATCAGGCCGCGCAGTGCATGCAATCGCTCGTCGAGCACGATGTCCGCATCGAGATCGAGCGTACGCGCGAAATCGCGATGCCGTTGGGCGATCGCGTCGATGCGGCCGATGCAACCAGCGTCATCGGCGTGCGCATCGATCACGCCCTGCAATGCGTTGGTGATGCCCGACAATGCCGACACCACGGCCAGCACGCGCATTCCGTCACGCTCCGCGCGCTCGCGCATCAGCGCGCCGATGGTGTCCCAGCGCGTGCGTTCGCTGACGCTGGTGCCGCCGAACTTCAGCACGACCCAGCGCGGCGCGTTCTTGTCGATGTGGTCGCGCGGCGCGGATGCAGCGGCGGGCATGGTCGCTCTGTGGGTTGCGTGGGGCGCGTCGCGATGACGCACGGGACGTCATGATAAGCGATGCGATGCGAATTGGCCTCACTTCACGCGCCCGTGCAGCGCATGGATGCGCATCAAAAAAAACAGGGGCCCGAAGGCCCCTGCGCGAATCGCCTGTAGCCGCGAGTTGCTACTCAGTAGCCGCAATCGTAACGGTTGTGGTCATTGTCGATGCTCGCGCCGACACCGTAGCCGATTGCCGCGCCGGCGACAGTCGCCGCGGTGCGCCCGTCGCCCTTGCCGACCGTGTTCCCTAGTACGCCACCGATCAAGGCGCCGACAATCTTGCCGCCGTTATTGTCGTAACGAACGCGAGGATCGCAGGCGTATGACCGGTTGCCATAGGCATACTGGCCATTGTCGTCGGCGTATCCATTGTCATAGGCATACGCCCCATTGTCGTACGCGTACGGCGCTGCGTAATACGCCGGGCCGCCGACATAGGCAACGCTTACGGTCGGGTAGTAGTAGTACGGGCGGTAATACGGGCGGTAGCCGCCATAACTGTAATAGCCGTAATAACCGCGCGGACGATACTGGTAGCGGTTCCAGCGACCGTCGCCGTCATAGTCGTGACCATCCCAGCGACCGCGAGCGGCGCTACCCCGGTAGCGCAAATTGTTGTTCGTGTAGACGCTGCCCGCGCCACGATTGGATGCGTAGCGGGAAGTCTGGACATTGTTGGCAGGGTTCTGCGGACCATGGCTGGACGCCCGGACGCTGTAATCGGGCGCCTGCGGGCGGTTGTTGTGGTCGAAGGAACTTGCCGCCGCGGTACCGATCGCAGCGGTCATCATCAGGGTGATCGCGGTGGCAGCAAGACGTTTCATTGCGTTCTCCAGTGACGCCGGATTGCGTCGTGGGAAATCCTGCGGGTCGGCAGCTATCCGCAGGCTGAATCCATACGACCAAAATAGGAATTTTTCAGCGCCGCCGCGACGCCCGATAGCGCGCGTTCAGGATAGCGGCGCCCACGTCGCGCGCCGCTTCCAACAGCGAAGCTGGCCGACCTGCGCCGGGGCGGATTGTTGCGCTGCATCCTTGACCTGCCCCGCCGCTGCTGCAAGGCTGCGCTTGACGGCTGCGCCACCCGTGCGGACCGAGCCGTCGCCGCAGCGCGGGAATCGCCTCTTGCCGCTTCGGCATCGCATCGACGCAAGCCATCGCGCCGGTGTCATGCGCATCCATCGCCGACAGGAGAACCGCCCATGCCCGCCCATACGACAGCCCAGATCCGCAACATCGCCCTCGTGGGCCACACCGGCGCCGGCAAAACATCGTTGTTCGAAGCCCTGCTGCATGCCGGCGGCGCAATCCAGACGGCAGGCAGCATCGAACGCGGCACGACCGTGTCCGACCACGATCCGATGGAGCGCGAACGCCAGCATTCGCTGGGCACTGCGATCGCATCGGTCGACCATGGCGGCGCGCACATCAATCTCATCGACACCCCGGGGTATGCGGATTTCCGCGGCCCGGCCCTGTCGGCGATCGACGCCGTCGAAACCTGCGCGATCGTGGTCAATGCGGCGCTCGGCATCGAGCACTCCACCCGCCGGATGATGGAACACGCCGCAGAACGCGGGCGCTCGCGCATGATCGTCGTGCACCGCATCGATGCGGATGGCGTCGAGCTCGCCTTGTTGCTCGCCAGCTTGCGCGACACCTTCGGCAAGGTCTGCCTGCCGATCAACCTGCCCTGCAACGACGGCCGCGACGTCATCGATTGCTTCTTCCAGCCGGATGGCGCATCCGACCTGGGCCCGGTGTCGATCTGGCACCAGCAGATCATCGACCAGGTCGTCGAGATCAACGAATCGGTGATGGGCCATTACCTCGACCTCGGCGAAGAAGGCCTGACCCCGCAGGAGCTGCACGATGCGTTCGAGCAATGCTTGCGCGAAGGCCACCTCGTGCCGATCTGCTTTGCGTCGTCGCGTACCGGCACCGGCGTGCACGCGCTGCTCGATGTCGCGGCAAGACTCCTGCCAAATCCGGGCGAGGCCAATCCACCCGCATTCGTCAAGGGCACGGGTGCCGATGCGCAGGCGATCGTCGCCGAACCCGATCCCAAGAAGCACGTGATCGCCGACGTGTTCAAGATCGTCAACGACCCCTTCGTGGGCAAGCTCAGCGTGATGCGCGTCTACCAGGGCACCATCAAGCGCGAGAGCCAGTTGTTCATCGACGACGGCAAGAAACCGTTCAAGGTCGGCCATCTGTTCAAGCTCAAGGGCAAGGACCACGTCGAAATCGACCAGGCGATTCCCGGCGACATCGCCGCGATCGCCAAGATCGAGGAGATCCACTTCGACGCGGTGCTGCACGATTCGCACGACGAGGACCAGATCCACCTCCAGCCGCACGCCTTCCCGAAGCCGATGTTCGGCCTCGCGATCGAGGCTGCGACACGCGGGCAGGAGCAGAAACTGTCGACCGCGCTGCACAAGCTCTCCGAGGAAGATCCCTGCTTCCACATCGAGCACAGCAAGGAAATGAACGAAACCGTGATCCGCGGCCTCGGCGAACTGCACCTGCGCACGATGCTCGAGCGCATGCGCGCGCGCTACGGCGTCGAGGTGAAGTCGCATCCGCCGCGCATCGCGTACCGCGAGACGATTTCCGCGAAGGCCGAAGGCCACCACCGGCACAAGAAACAGACCGGCGGCGCGGGCCAGTTCGGCGA
>Ga0105248_10005369_pt1 | contig 14087 bp, 13 predicted proteins | sample KBSS34metaG_FD_81524 | JGI IMG/M metagenome (GOLD analysis project Ga0105248, IMG submission 81524) | Switchgrass rhizosphere microbial communities from Kellogg Biological Station, Michigan, USA - KBS S3-4 metaG | ecosystem: Host-associated > Plants > Roots > Rhizosphere > Soil | place...
AGCGCGTCCAGCACGGCGCGATTCTCCTCGTCACTGCCGATGGTCAGGCGCAGCGCGTCGGGAAGGCCGTACTCCTCCACGCGCCGCAAGATGATGCGCCGCTGATGCAGGAATGTATCGGCCGCCTGCGCCGATTTGCCGTTGCCTTTGGGGAAATGCAGCAAGAGAAAATTCGCCGAACTCGGCGTCACGCCGAGCCCGATGGCGGTAAGCGCCTCGGTCATGCGCCCGAGCCATACCTCGTTATGCTCAACGGCCCGTTGCACCCAAGCCTGGTCGGCGAGCGCGGCGATGCCGGCCGCCATCGCCGGGCCCGAGACGTTGAAGGGCCCCCGGATGCGGTTCAGCGCGTCGGCGATCTCGGTCGGGCAATAGGCCCAGCCGATGCGCAGCGAGGCGAGCCCGTAGATCTTGGAAAAGGTGCGCGTCATCACTGTGTTGTGCGTGGTGGCGACCAGCTCGATGCCGGCCTCGTAATCGTTCTTGCGCACATATTCGGCGTACGCCGCGTCGAGCACGAGCAGCACATCGTCGGGGAGACCGGCGCGCAGACGCTTCACCTCGTCGAAGGCGAGATAGGTGCCGGTCGGGTTGTTCGGGTTGGCGATGAACACCACGCGCGTTCGCTCGCTGACGCAAGCGAGGATGGCGTCGACATCGCTGGTGAGGTCGGTCTCCGGCGCGACGACCGGCGTCGCGCCGCGTCCCAGGATGGCGATCTTGTAGACCAGGAAGCCATGGCGGCAATAGATCGCCTCGTCGCCCGGCCCGAGATAGGCGCTGGCAATAAGATTGAGCAGCTCGTCGGAGCCGGCGCCGCAGACGATGCGCGCGGGATCGAGCCCGTACAGTTTGGCGATCGCCTCGCGCAAAGGCCGCGCCGAGCCGTCCGGGTAGCGCGATAGCGATTGGGCGCAGGCGAGGTAGGCCTCGACCGCTTTGGGAGAGGGCCCGAACGGCGTCTCGTTGGAGGAGAGCTTGATCACCGGGTGCGCGCCAGCGAGCGCGCTCGTGCCGGGCACGTAGGGCGCGATGTCGAGAACGCCTGGACGCGGGCTCAAGCCCCGCTTGGCGGCCATCCGGTTTTGCTCCTCGGAAGCGGGCTAGCGAAGCGCCTCTCATAGGGCCAATCCTCTTGCCAAGGCAAAGAAAAGATTGACTTTCAACGGTAAGCTCCTAGCTAACGCCGAATTGTGGAATTTGGAGTTAAGGTGCCGGCCGAGGCCCCTTAGCGAGTGGGAACCATGAGCGAGACGCCGACGGCGCAAGCCTTCACCGATCACTCCTTGCGGCTGGCGCAGATCGCCAACCCGCAAAGCGAGATCGTGCATTTTCCGGCGCACGAGCCGCTCAAGCTCGACTGCGGCGCCGAGCTCGCGCCGTTCTCGATCGCCTACCAGACCTACGGCGTGCTCAATGCGGCGAAATCGAATGTCGTGCTGGTCTGCCATGCGCTGACGGGCGACCAGCATGTCGCCAATATCCATCCCGTCACCGGCAAGCCCGGCTGGTGGGACACCATGGTCGGCCCCGGCAAGCCGATCGACACCAACCGCTATTTCGTGCTGTGCTCCAACGTGATCGGTGGCTGCATGGGCTCGACCGGACCGAGCTCCATCAATCCGGCCACGGGTCGCGCCTATGGGCTCGACTTTCCCGTCATCACCGTGCGCGACATGGTGCGCGCGCAGGCGCGGCTGCTCGATCATCTCGGCATCGCCGACGTGCTGTCGGTGCTCGGCGGCTCGATGGGCGGCATGCAGGTGCTGGAATGGGCCGCGACCTACAAGGATCGCGTGTTCTCCGCCGTTCCGATCGCATGCGCCGCGCGCCACTCCTCGCAGAACATCGCCTTCCACGAGGTCGGCCGCCAGGCGGTGATGGCCGATCCGGAATGGTGTCAGGGCCGCTATCTCGACGAGGGCCGGTCCCCGCGCAAGGGCCTCGCCGTCGCGCGCATGGCCGCGCATATCACCTACATGTCGGACGACGCGCTGCATACGAAGTTCGGCCGCAATCTCCAGGATCGGGAGAAGGTCACGTTCGGCTTCGACGCCGACTTCCAGGTGGAGAGCTATTTGCGCCACCAAGGGCTGAGTTTTGTCGACCGCTTCGACGCCAACTCTTATCTCTACATCACGCGGGCGATGGACTATTTCGACCTCGCCGCGGATCATGGCGGGGTGCTGGCCCATGCCTTCGCCGGCACCAAGACGCGCTTCTGCCTCGTCTCCTTCACCAGCGATTGGCTGTTCCCCACCGACGAAAGCCGCGAGATCGTGCATGCGCTGAACGCGGTCGCCGCCGATGTCAGCTTCGTCGAGCTCAAGACCGAAAGCGGCCACGACTCCTTTTTGTTGCATGAGCCGGAGCTGTTCGACACGATCCGTGGCTTCCTGAGCGCCGCGGCGCTGAAGCGCGGTGTCGCGGGGCCTGAAGGATGGCTGCCATGAACGTCAACCTACCGCCGCACCTGCTTCGCGCGGGCGAAACGAGCCGCGTCGACCTGTTGCTCATCGCCGAGATGGTGAAGCCGGGCGCGCGCGTGCTCGATATCGGCTGCGGCGACGGCACGCTGCTCAGGCTGTTGGCGGAGAAGCGCGACGTGGAGGGACGCGGCATCGAGCTCAGCCAGGCGGGGGTGAATTCCTGCGTGGCGCAAGGATTGTCGGTGATCCAGGGCGACGCCGATACCGACCTCGTCCATTATCCGGACCTCGCCTTCGACTACGCCATCCTGTCGCAGACCATCCAGGCGACCTATTCGCCGCGGCATGTACTCGAGCAGCTGTTGCGCATCGGCAAGCGCGCCATCGTGTCGTTTCCGAATTTCGGCCATTGGCGCGTGCGCGCCGGTCTGATGTTCGGCGGCAAGATGCCGAAGACCGACAATCTGCCAGAGCGCTGGTACGACACGCCGAACATCCATCTCTGCACGATCAAGGATTTTCTCGGCCTGTGCGAGGATATCGGCGCGAAGGTGGAGCGCGCTGTGGCACTCAACGCCTCGGGCTCGAAGCTTGGCCTCTCAATGCCGCTGTTCGCGCAGAATCTGTTCGGCGAGCAGGCGGTGTTCCTGCTATCGCGTTAGCCCCGGGCGCGGGGAGTCACGCCGGCAGGGATGGGGACGATACGGCGGTGCTTGAGTTTGCGCAGCTCGCGCAGCGGCACGGCGGCATAGACCTGCTTGGTCGCCTCGACCAGGATCACGCCGGAGAAGGTCGGCCACAGCACGAGTCCCAGCCGCTCCCAGAACATCGGCCACTTCAGCAGGATGCGCCAGTTGAAGGGCGGCATGTACAGCGCGTATTCCCATTCCTCCGGCGAGAACATGGCCTCCTTCAATAGCTTGGTGAGCTGGCGGCGGCTGAACGGGCTGCCATAGCCGAACGGCGTGGTATCGACGCGCGCCCATAAGCCCCGGCGATTAGGCACGACGATCAGCAGCCTCCCGTTCGGCTTCAGCACGCGCCATAGCTCGCGCAGCAATTCGCGGGATTTCTCCGACCATTCCAGCATATGCACCAGCAGCAGCCGGTCGGCGGCTTCGTCGTCGAGCGGGAGTTCGGTCTCATCGACCAGCACGCTGGACGCGAGACCCTGCTCGGGCCAGGCAATGGCGCCGAGCTCGACAGGCATCAGCGCACCGCATGGCCGTGCCTCGGCCTTGAACAAGGCGAGGTAAGGCGCGGCAAAGCCGAGACCGAACATGCTCATGTCTTTGAGCTCGCCGAACCGCGCCCGGATGCGCGCGCCAAGCAGCCGGCGCACCACGACGCCCAACGGGCAGGCGTAAAACTCCTTGAGATCGATGGCGTCGAGGTGCATAGACCGATCCTGACGCGACTGGCGTTTAGAGTTCGTTCTCGACTTCATGCGCTCGCATTTCAATCCCTATCGCGGGGATGCTAGGTTGCGCGCCGTTAGGGAGCGAACAACCAAAGAGTAGATCATGGCGAAACTCGAAGTTCACCAATTCCCGACGCGCAGCGACAATTACGGCGTGTTGCTGCACGATCCAGAAACCGAGGCCACCGCCGCGATCGATGCGCCCGACGCCGAGGAGCTGCTCGTTGCGCTGCACGAGAAGGGCTGGACGCTCACGCATATCCTCACCACGCATCATCATCACGACCACACCGCGGGCAACGCCATCGTCAAGCGCATGACCGGCTGCAGCATTGTCGGCCCCGCCAAGGAGGCCGGCTCGATCCCCGGCATCGACATCGAGGTGAAGGACGGCGACAGTGTCGACATCGGCGGCGTGAAGGGAAGAGTGATCGAGACGCCCGGGCATACCAAGGGCCATGTCAGCTATTATTTCCCGGAGAGCGGCATCGTCTGTGTCGGCGACACGCTGTTCTCGGTCGGGTGCGGCAAGCTGCTCGAGGGCGACGCCAAGATGATGTGGTCCTCGCTAAAGAAGCTGATGGCGCTGCCGCCCGCGACCGCGCTCTATTGCGGCCACGAATATACCAACAATAATTGCCGCTTCGCGCTGACCGTGGAACCGGAGAACGAGGCGCTGCGCGCGCGCGCCGCGGAAGCGGCCGCGCTTGCCGAGGAGGGCGAGCCGGCGCTGCCCACCACTATCGCCCAGGAGCTTGCCACCAATCCGTTCCTGCGCCCGTCGAGCCCCGATATTCAGAAGCGGCTTGGCATGGAGGGCAGGGAGCTGCACGAGATCTTCGGCGAGATCCGCAAGCGCAAGGACAAGTTCTAGATTGCGCCGAGACGGCGCTGCCAGGCGCGTTGCAGGCGGCCACCACTCTCAACGCGGCTGAGAGATTGACCGCTTAGGCGGGACCTGCGAGACCTCAAGCAGCACGAAAGCGGAGGGATAGGTTTGGACACTCTCAGCCGATATGCGCCCCAGGCCTTGGCGGTGCTGCGCATCGTCACAGCCCTGCTCTTCATCGAACACGGCACCGCCAAGCTGTTTGGCTTCCCCGTCATGCCATCGATGGGCGGCGCCGCGCCGGGCGGCGAGGGGTTGCCGCCGCTCATATTGAGCGGCGGCATCTTGGAGGCATTCGGCGGCCTCGCCGTTCTCGTGGGATTGTTCACGCGTCCGGTGGCCTTCATCTTGTCCGGTGAGATGGCTGTTGCGTATTGGATGATGCACGTGCCAAAGGGCGGATTTTTTCCGCTGGTCAATGGCGGCGACAGCGCGGTGCTGTTCTGTTTCGTGTTCTTGTATCTGGTGTTCGCCGGTCCGGGAGCGTGGAGCGTCGACGGTCTGCGTGCCTCTCGACTATCGCACTGAACGTCCGCATTGAATGCGGGATGACGACAACGAAGACAGCCGAAGACATCATCTCCCATCTCGGGCTCAAGCCGCATCCCGAGGGCGGCTATTTCAGCGAGACCTTCCGCGACGAAGGCGCCCACAAAGGCCGGGCGCATTCGACCGCCATTCTGTATCTGCTCAGAGCGGGCGAGGTGTCGCGCTGGCACCGCGTCGATGCGGCGGAGCTTTGGCATTGGTATGGCCGCGCGCCCCTCCTGCTCGAAGTGAAGCATGGCGAGACGCGGCACGAATACCGGCTCGGGCCGGATTTGCATGAAGGCGATTATCCGCACGCGGCGGTGCCGGCGCATGCCTGGCAGAGCGCGCCGAGTCTGGGCGCGTGGACGCTGCTCGGCTGCACCGTCGCGCCCGGCTTCGACTTCTCCGGCTTCGAACTGGCGCCCGAGGGCTTCCAGCCCTAATCCATGAACTGGCCGCCATTGATGGTGAGCGTCGAGCCGGTGATCCAGGCCGCCTCGTCGGCGGCGAGGAACACCACGCAGCGCGCGACCTCATCGGCTTCGCCGAGTCGGCCCACGGGGATCTGGCCGACGATTCCCTTCATCACATCCTCGGAGACGCCGGCGAGCAGGTCGGTCTTCACATAGCCCGGCGCGATGGCGTTGACGGTGATGCCCTTGCGCGCACTTTCCAGTGCGAGCGCGCGGGTGAAGCCGATCACGCCCGCCTTGGCCGAGCAATAATTGGCAAGCCCAAGCTGGCCCTTCTGGCCGTTGATCGAGCTGATATTGACGATGCGGCCAAAGCCCCGCTCGCGCATGCCGTTGATCACCGGCCGCGTCTGATTGAACAGCGAATCGAGATTGGTGCGGATCACCTGCTCCCACTGCTCGTGCGTCATCTTCTGCAGCATGGCATCGCGCGAGATGCCGGCATTGTTGACCAGCACCTCGACCGGGCCGACCTCGTTCTCGACATTGACGATCCCCTGCTCGGCGGCGACGTAATCGCCCACATCCCATTTGAACACCGGGATCTTGGTCTCCTTTTTGAAGGCGTTGGCCGCGTCGTCGTTGCCGCCGTAATTGGCGGCGACGTTGTAGCCCGCCTGCTTCAGAGCCTTGCAGATCGCAGCGCCAATGCCACGCGTTCCTCCCGTGACGAGAGCCACTCTTCCCATGCGTTCCTCCCTAAAGAAGCGCTTCTTTGGCGCCTGGTGCGAAATTCAACGTGAGAAATCCCCCGCGAAGACCTGCGGGGGGATGCAATATGCAACGCGAGCGAGGAGCGGTTACTCCCGCTCGACACACATGGCGATGCCCATGCCGCCGCCGATGCAGAGCGTGGCGAGGCCCTTCTTGGCATCGCGCTTCTGCATCTCGTGCAGCAAGGTGACGAGCACGCGCGCGCCGGAGGCGCCGATCGGATGACCGATGGCGATGGCGCCGCCATTGACGTTGACCTTGGCGTTATCCCAGCCGACATCCTTGTTGACGGCGATGGCTTGCGCGGCGAACGCCTCGTTGGCCTCGATCAGGTCGAGGTCGCCAGGCTTCCAGCCCGCTTTCTCCAGCGCCTTGCGCGAGGCCGGGATCGGGCCGGAACCCATCACCTTGGGATCGACACCGGCCGTGGCCCAGGAGGCGATGCGCGCCAGGGGCTTCAGCCCGCGCTTCTTGGCTTCCTTGGCGGTCATCAGCACCACCGCCGCAGCGCCGTCATTAATGCCCGAGGCATTGGCGGCGGTGACCGTGCCTTCCTTGTCGAAGGCAGGCTTCAGCTTGGCCGCATCCTCGACCTTGGCGCCGTCGCGAATATATTCGTCCTCGGCCACCACGGTCTCGCCTTTGCGCGTCTTGACGGTGACGGGAGCGATCTCGTCCTTGAACTTGCCGGCCTTCTTGGCGGCCTCGGCCTTGTTCTGCGAGGCCGTGGCGAATTTATCCTGCTCCTCGCGGGTGATCTGCCATTGGCGGGCGACGTTCTCGGCGGTCACGCCCATATGGTAGCCGTTGAAAATGTCCCACAGCCCGTCCTTGATCATGCAGTCGACCAGTTCCAGGTTGCCCATCTTCTGCCCGTTGCGGAGATGGGCGACATGCGGCGATAGACTCATGCTTTCCTGGCCACCGGCGACCACAATGTCGGCTGCGCCGGTCGCGATCTGCTGGGCGCCGAGGGCAACGGCCCTAAGGCCGGAGCCGCACACCTGGTTGATGCCGAAAGCGGTCGCATCGATGGGCACGCCAGCGCCCATCGCCGCCTGCCGTGCCGGGTTCATACCCTGGCCGGCCGGCAGCACCTGACCCATGATGACTTCATCGACGTCGCCGGGGTCGACCTTGGCACGCTCCAGCGCGGCCTTGATGGCGACCTGGCCCAGGGCGTGCGCCGGCAGGGTCGACAGCGAGCCGTTGAAGGAGCCAACCGGCGTCCGCGCCGCGCTGACGATGACAATCTCTTCCTCTTTCATACTTCGCTCCACTTCCCACGGGACCCCAAGGTCATAACGTAGTGATTCCTGCAATGGAAGCCTACGGTTGGGACCCTGTTAAGGCTCGCGGCAAAGCCTCTGGTGCTGCGCACAAAGAACGTGCTACTGATTTCGCAGTTGCGGCATAAAGCAACCTTGGGTGGTTGCTCAAGGCGTAGGAGCGATAGCCACGTGGCAAGGGACGCCGAACAGGAGAGCCGGCCGGTCATCATCAAGAAATACGCGAACCGCAGGCTCTACAATACCGACACCAGCACCTATGTGACGCTCGAGGACCTAGCCGAAATGGTACGGGGCGAGCGCGACTTCGTCGTCTACGACGCCAAAACCGGTGAAGACCTCACCCATTCGGTCCTGACACAAATCATTGTCGAGCAGGAAAGCCGGGGGACGAACCTCCTGCCCATCGGTTTCCTGCGGCAGTTGATCCGCTTTTACGGCGACAGCATGCAGAAGCTGGTGCCGAGCTATCTCGAGTTCAGCCTCGATTCGCTCACCCGTCAGCAGGAGCAATATCGCCGCAGGTTTGCCCACACCTTCGGCACTGCCGCATTCGAGGCGATGCAGGAGCAGGTACGCAAGAATTTCGCCGCGTTCGAGCGGGCGCTCGGTTTGTTCACGCCGTTCACCAAGGCTGACGGTTCGACAGCAATCGGGACGGCCGCGGATGCAGAGGCCGAAAAGGGCGAAAAGGCCGAGGGCAAGCAGGCGGCAAACAGCAAGCCGAACGAGGACGAGATCGCCACGCTGAAGGCCGAGCTTACGGCCATGCAGCAGCGACTCGAGCAGCTCTCCCGCCGCTAAATTTCTTTCGGGTACGGGGTCTTACGGATAAACTGGGTACCGGCTGGGCGGGGAATACGCAAGCTCGTCAAAGGGGGAACTACAGTGGTCGCGGCAGTGTCTGTAGCGTCGGCGGCGGAAACGTCCGAGGCGGAGCGCAAGGACTTAATGGGCGGCGTGGGCCGGCGCGCCGACCTGCATGCCTTGGCCGAAGCAACGGATATCGACGGCTATGCCTGGCCCGCGCCGGGTCTGCTCGGCGGCATTCCCGCGGCCATCGACTTCGCGAATAGGCTGCTCGAAACCAAGCGTTCCGAGAGCAAGACGGACCCGCGCACCTTCCGGGGCGCCGACCTGCTTGCCGCGAGTTGCTATGAAGACGCCCCGGCGTTCTTCGACCTCGCTCTATCCGACGAGATGCTACAGATCGCCGCCGACTATATGGGCGAGATCCCGGTGTTGGCTAAACCGCGGCTGTGGTGGACCAAGCCCCAGGCCTATGGTCCCGGCGGCCCGCAACTGTTCCATATCGGCGCCCGCGCCCGGCCCGTCGTCGTACGCCAGGCCAAGTTCATGATCGCGATGAGCGACGTCGATGAGAACAGCGGCCCCTTCACCTTCCTGCCGCTCGACATTTCCCAGGAGATCGTTCGCGCCATCGGTTATGAGATGGGCCAGGAGGTGCCCGACGAGGTGATCTTCAGCTACGCCAAGCCAACCGACGTGCGGCGCTTTACCGGCAAAGCGGGGGCGAGCATTTTTGTCGATACGTCGCGCTGCTTCCATTTTGGGCGCCGTCAGCAAAGCAAAGAGCGGCTGATGCTGATGATTCAGTACAAGTGGAAGCAAGACGTTCCGATCACCGACCGCGTGGAGCGCAGTCCGGCCTTCTACGAGAAATATGCCAACGACCCGCTGCGGTCGCTGATCGTGCCTGTCTGGTAGCGGCGAGCCTGTACCTCACCGAGACCCGCCATAAATCGTCTGCTGGCGTGTGAAAAATTCCAGGTCGAACCGGCCGTGCTCGGGAGGCCCGAGCTCTTCCAGCCGCCGAACGGCGCATCGACATCGGCGCCCGAGGTGGACTGGTTGATCTTGAGTATGCCGGCCTCGGCCTCGTCGCGAAACGCCCACACGATGTCGGGAGCCGTGGCGAACAAAGCGGCGGCAAGTCCCTGGCGCACAACGTTCATCAGGGCGATGGCGTGAGGGAAATCGCGGGCCGTCTGCACAACCAGGACCGGTCCAAAACTCTCTTCCTGCACGATCTCGCTGTCGGGATCCTCGCAGGCGAGGATGGTGGGCGGGTAGAACGGCGCCGCATGCCGCGCTGTACGCGAAGGCGTCTCGCCCAGCGGCAGGACCGGCGACGCGCACTGTTTCAGCGCCCGCTCGACGAGCGCGGCGACGCGGTCGCGATGCTTCACGCTCACCATCGGGCCGATGTCGGTCTCGGGGCTTAAGGGGTCGCCCCAATTGAGCGCCGCGGTCGCCTCGACCAACATGGGCAAGAATCTCTCGCGTACGCTCGCATGCACGATGATGCGGCGATTGGCGGTGCAGCGCTGGCCGGCCATCTCGAACGCGCCGGCAGCGAGCTTGCGTGCGGCGTCCTCAAGATCGGCGTCGGGCCAGACGATGGCCGCGTTGTTGCCGCCGAGCTCGGCCTGGAGGGCGATGCGGCGCCGGCCGCAAACTTCCTGTGCGGCGTACCCCGCCAGCGACCCTCCGGTCAGCGTCACCGCGCCGACCGCCGCATCGGCCATCAGCGCCATGCCCTCGCGCTCGCCGCCCTCGACGAGCTGCACGAGTCCTTCCGGCCAACCGGCGGTGGCGAGGCATTCGATCAGCCGGCGCGAGACGGCGCGCGTCTCCGGCGCGGGCTTCCACACGACGGCGTTGCCATAAAGCACGGCGGGCGCAACCTTGCCGATCGGCAGGTAGATTGGGTTGTTCCAGGGTGTGATCGCGGCGACGACGCCATGCGGGCGCCGCCGCTCGGCATATCCCGCGCCGTTTGTCGCAGCGGCATTCGCCTCGGCGGCGCGCGCGGCAACGACTTCCAGCATTGCCACGACGGACTCCGCCTCGCGCCGCCCGAATTTGAGGGGCTTGCCGAGCTCCTCGGCCATCAAGGCGGCGAACGGCTCGATCTCTTGCGACAGCACGCGCCCGAGCCGGCGCATCATTCCGGCACGCTCGGCCGGCGCGCTATCGCGCCATGACCTCGATGCGGCGGCCGCGGTTGCGATCGGCTCGCTCACGCGCGAGGGTAGGACGTTCGCGACCGTGTTTGCATCCCGGGCGAACAGCTCTTTCAGCTCGCCATTCGACAGGAACTCGATACCGCGCGCCTTGAAGTAGCGGCGCGTCGCGGCGGCATGCAGGGGATCGTCGCTGCCCACGGCATCGGCGGCGATGATGACCGTCAGCCCCGCCTGCCAGGCATCGAGCGCGAGCTGGCGCACGCAGGCATGCGTCTTGACCCCGGCGACGACGACGGTGTCGCGGCCGAGTCCTGCGACGAAGGCGGCGATATCGGGCGTGCTGAACCCGGATTTATGCACGATCGGCTCGCCTTGGCGCGGCACGAGCGAGGCGGGCGGCGCGTGGCCTTCGGTCCCGGCTTCGCATTGCCAAAGCCCCTCGCGCTTCCAATGCGCCATGCGGTTGTCCGGGTCGCGGGTGACCGTGGTCCACACATGCGCCACGGGCACGGCTTGCGCGCGGGCTTGGGCGAGCAGCGCCGCAGCGCCATCCACCACGCTCCCGGCAGCCGGATCAAGTTGAGGGGACTTCAGATAGTCCTGTTGCAGGTCAACTAGGACGAGCAGCGGCTTCATTACCGATACTCTCGCCCGCCGACTTGTCTCGCATTTCCACGATCTCGCGGGCGCGCTGCGCCACGCGGGAGGCCATCTCCTTGGTGCCGATCGTCGGCGTGCCCGGCATGGCGACATCGTCTGTCCGCCAGCCTTCGGTCCACACGGAGCGCACGGCTTCTTCCATGATGGCGGCCTCGCGATGCAGCCCGAGGCTCTCGCGCAACAGCATCGCCAGCGAGAAGATCTGGCCGGCGGGATTGGCGCGATCGGTGTCGGCGAGGTCGAAGGCGGCGCCGTGGTTGGTCTGGTAGACGGCGTTGCCGGCCTCGTCGTAATTGCCGGAGAAGGACGCGCCACGCGAGCCGAGCAGGGCAGCGCCGAGATCAGCCAAGATGTCGCCGAAGAGGTTAGGCGCGGCGATCACGTCGAAAATTTGCGGCTCGCGGATCAGCCGGTAAGCCATCAGGTCGATGTCGACCATGCGGTATTGGATGCCGTGTTGTTTGGCGGCGTCATCGGCGCAGGCCTGCCACAGCCTGCTGATCGAGGGGATGCCGGACTCCTTCCACACCACGGTCAAATCGCCGCTCCGCTCTTTGGCCAAACGGGCCGCCGCCTGTATGAAGCGGCGCACCTGATCCTCGGTATAGGTGAAGTTGTGGCGGGCCAGCCGGTTGCCGGGCGCGTCGTCCTCGTCCTGCCAGGAGCCTTGATAGATGCCGCCGGAATTCTCGCGCGCGATCAGGAGGTCGAGCTTGCGACCGCCCTCGGATCTCGGAAGGAACGCCTGGACCTGATAGGTCCATTGCAGCGGGCTGATTTTGAAGAACAGGTCGAACTGCCGCCGTAAATCGTAGACGAAGCGCCCGCCCGCCGGGCCGTGCAGAATGGCGCCGCCGCGCGCGAAGATCCCTTCGCAAAAATTGATGACGGCGTCCGGCAGCGCCCGGCCGATCTTCTTCTCAGCCCGCTTGCCGACTTCAACGTCCTCGCAGGCCTCGATCGTCAGTGTGTCACTGTCGGTGATGGCGTTGAGCACTTCGAGCGCCGCGGCAATGACCTCGGGTCCAACGCCTTCGCCGCGCACCAGTCCGATCAGCGGCGGCTGCTCCGGACGCGAGGTCTGTAGGCAATCTGTCCAGCGAACAGGACTAGCAACGCCGGGCGTAGGCTGACGCATTTGACATGTTCCCCCGAGATGGCTGCATAGCTGTCATAAGGATCATATCCGCACAGTCAACTGCATAAAAGCGAGACCGGCGATCCCGGCAAATATTCTGCCAGGGAATGGCAAAACCTGTCGTAATTGCGCAACATTTAGGCTGGTACGCTTGCATGCCGCGGATTTTTCTAACAGATTGTCGGCGCGCCTTGAGGCCGAGGCGAAATGGGAATTCGCCGTCTTCGGCGTGAATGCGTGTCTTGACGGCAGGCCTCGATATCGGGTCTTCCGGTTTGCGGTGGGGCAACGCACGCTCGCGGACGGCGTGGGGCAAGCGTCAAGACTCGTGCAAACTCAGGCAACAACGCAAGCGGTTCTGCGCCCACAGCAGGGGCCATCGGCACGAACCGCATTGGTCGTGCTGGGGATGCACCGATCAGGCACTTCTGCGGTGACGCGCGTATTGGGGCTGTTGGGTGCCGCGCTGCCCAAGCAGCCGATGCTGAGCCTGAAGAACGAAGATCATTGGGAGCCCGAGCGGCTCGTGCGTCTGCACGAAGCCATGCTCGAAGAGGCTGGGAGTCGCTGGGACGACTGGCGAGCATTCGATCCGTCTTGCTTGGGAAGGCGCCTCGACCACTACAAGAGCCGGATCAAGACCATCCTCGCCGAGGAATATGGCGACGCCCAGTTGATGGCGATCAAAGATCCGCGCATGTGCCGGTTCGTGCCGCTCTACAACGGCGCGCTGGCTGATCTCGATATCGGGCCGCGCTTCGTGCTGCTGCATCGCAACCCACTCGCCGTCATGGCGTCGCTGCGCAGGCGCAACAGCATGACCCGGGGCTTTGCCGGCCTGCTTTGGCTGAGGCACGTGCTCGACGCGGTCGACGCCAGCCGCGGCCATCCCCGCTGCTTTCTCTCCTACGAGACTTTTCTCGACGATTGGCGCGGCGGGGTAGGCCGTGCCGCAACCGAGCTGGCGATCGAATGGCCGGAGGTCGAGACGCAGCCATCGGCCGAAATCGAGAGCTATTTGTCGCGGGATTTGCAGCACCATGCTGCGACCGTTGCCGAGCTCGACGGCGACCCGCAAGTCAATGGCTGGGTCAAGGAGGTCTACCACGCGCTGTTGCATCTCGAGCGGGGCGAGAGCGCCGAGGCGATCGCCAAGCTCGACCGCATCAAGGCCGAGTTCGAGGCGCAGACGGCAGTGTTCGGCGACGCCACCTTGCCCGAGCTTGCCCAGCGCGAACGCAGCCTCAACGAAGAGATCGACAAGGCCGTGGAATGGGGCAGCCCCAAGGGGGTGGCGCGGCGCGCCTGGATCCAGGTCAAGCAAGTCATCAAGGACGTCTACGAATCCTTGCCGCTGCCACCGCTGAAATAATCAGCTCATGTGCCAGCCATGGCTGACGCAGATCGACTGGCCGGTCAGAGCGTTGGTCTCGAACGCGGCGAGGAACAACGCCACCTCCGCGACATCCTCGACCGTGGTGAATTGGTGATCGACCGTCTCGGCGAGCAGCACCTCCTTGATCACGCGCTCCTCGCTGATGCCGAGCTCGGCGG
>Ga0105248_10005370_pt1 | contig 14087 bp, 11 predicted proteins | sample KBSS34metaG_FD_81524 | JGI IMG/M metagenome (GOLD analysis project Ga0105248, IMG submission 81524) | Switchgrass rhizosphere microbial communities from Kellogg Biological Station, Michigan, USA - KBS S3-4 metaG | ecosystem: Host-associated > Plants > Roots > Rhizosphere > Soil | place...
AAACTGGGCGCCGCCATGACCGCCAACTGCATCACGTATCGCGGGCGCTCGGCCGCGCGCGAGGTTGGCAAGGCGCTTGATTTCGACGAGGCAACACTGACTCGTCTTGCCGGCCTGGTCCATACGTGGGAATGGAAAGATCCAAACGATTCAACAGAGCGGCAGTTTCGCGATGCCGGCCTCGATCTGCGCCAGCCACGAATCAAAAAGTTCTTTCAACTTTATCAACTGGTCCAGGATCTACCGCGCCACCTGGGCCAGCATTCGGGCGGCATGGTGATTTGCCAGGGGCAGCTCGATTCGATCGTGCCGCTCGAGCCCGCGGCCATGCCCGGCCGCGTGGTGGTCCAATGGGACAAGGAAGATTGTGCGGACCTTGGGTTGATCAAAGTGGACTTACTGGGACTCGGCATGTTGGCGGTCCTGAAAGACTCGATCCAACTGATTCGCGACTCGTACGACGAAGAAGTCGATCTGGCCCACCTGCCGCAGAACGATCCGGCTGTTTACCAGGCGCTGCAGACTGCCGATACCGTCGGTATGTTTCAGGTCGAGAGCCGGGCGCAAATGTCGTGCCTGCCGCGACTGCGACCGGCGACGTTTTACGACATCGTGGTCCAGGTAGCGATCATTCGTCCCGGCCCGATCGTCGGCAATATGGTCCATCCTTATCTCAAACGCAGGCAGGGCAGGGAAGCAGTTACTTATGCACACCCATGCCTCGAACCGATTCTCGCGCGCACGCTCGGAGTGCCGTTGTTTCAAGAGCAACTGTTAAGAGTGGCCATGGACTGCGCGGGATTCACCGGTGGTGAGGCCGAAGAGTTGCGGCGCGCGTTTGGTTTCAAACGTTCGGAAGCGCGTATGAAGGCGATTGAAGTAAAGCTGCGGCAGGGACTGGCGCGCAACGGGATCAACGGCAAGACGCAGGATGACATTGTGCTGTCAATCAGTTCGTTTGCGCTTTACGGTTTTCCGGAATCGCATGCGGCGAGTTTTGCCCTGATTGCTTACGCCAGCGCTTATTTGAAATGTAATTACCTGGCTGCGTTCACGGCGGCGATTCTCAACAACCAACCGATGGGTTTTTATCAGCCGTTCACCATCATTAAGGACGCGCAACGTCATGGACTGAAAGCTTTGCCGATTAATATTACCTGCTCGGATTGGTTGTGTACGCTCGAGAAAGAGAAAGACGGGACCCTTGTTCTTCGTCTCGGGCTGAGGTACGTGCGGGGGTTGAGCCAGCAGTCGGGAGAGGCGATTGTTCGCGAGCGATCTGCCGGTGGCGATTTCGCCGGCATTGATGACTTGCGTAATCGAGTGCCTGAACTTCGAAAAGATGAGTTGAGAAAGTTGGCTGCGGTGGGAGCATTGAATTTTATTCAGAACTCATCTCGTCGCGATGCGCTGTGGCAGGTTGAACGCGTGACGCGCGCCGCCGGCAAGCTGTACGAAGAGTTACTTGAAGAGGACGGCAATTCACCGTTGCAGCAGATGACTTTAACAGAGCGAGTAGACGCTGATTTTCGTGGGACAGGACTGACAATCGGGAAGCATCCGGTGGCGCATCACCGCGGTGAGTTGAACAAGCTCAACGCCTTGCGCGCGATCGACATTCGCAAATTACGCAACGGCACTTTTGTGCGTGTGGCAGGCTGGGTAATTGTGCGACAACGGCCCGGAACTGCGAAGGGGTTTATGTTTTTGAGTCTGGAAGATGAAACCGGAGTCAGCAATATCATAGTCACGCCGCAACTCTTCGATAAGTACCGGCGCGAGCTGGTCGGGCATCCGTTTCTCTTAATCGAAGGGGCGTTACAGAATCAGGATAACGTGATTTCGGTCAAAGCGAGCCACGTGCAGCCACTCTCCTTTACGGTCGCAGCCGCGCCGTCACACGATTTTCACTGAAGTCTTGCCTTAAGCCGGGCGGATGGCTTGCTTTGGAGGGGATTCGATCAGGCCCTGAACAACCTGCGCAACCTGCGAGAGAGGCTTTGGTTTCCTGAGAAACGCGTCGGCGCCGCAGCGTCTCGCTTCGTCTTCAATCTCAGCCGAACCGTACGCCGTCAAAACGATTATTCGCGTCTGCGGATTGTGCTCACGGATCAGCCTGATTATGTCGAGGCCGTCGTGGCTGTTGGTCATAGTGAGGCGCAAGTCCTGAATTACGACTTTGTAGTTCGTCGCTCCAATCAGTTTTTCTGCTTCTTCGATTTCACTGGCGGTGTCGACTTTATAACCATGTAAAGAGAAGTACTCACTCATCGAGAAGCAGATCGACTCTTCATCATCGACGACCAGCAGACGCGGCAAAGGAGTCTCTCTCAGAGAGCGCTCATCTCGACCAAGCCACATCTGTCTCAATTTACCGGAGACTTTTTTGAGGGTTCCAAATCGACTCTGCTTCACAGGGCACACTGGTTCTGTATTAATGCGATAATTACCTAGGCCACCCTTTGCTCGTTCATTATAAAGACTCGTCCACAGCAAGACTCTCCTCACACCCGTAGGTTAGGCAAGCAGAGAGATGCCGGAAAAAATTCCGAAGGAGATGAAGTAAGTAGCGAGGGGTTTAGCTCCCGTGGAGCTCATCGTTAAACTTCCGCACTAGATAAACGATGAAGGTCAGGACAACGGCAACTAGTAGCCTGGAAGTTGCCGCTGCCCGACCCGAAAGCTAGATACAAATTGCAGCCCGCACATTTGATCGCTGCATAACAGGAACGCTCACTCGCCCGGCACTACTGGGCGTAGCTGGTTTCGTGATGATATAAAGTAAGACTTCACAAACCTCGCGGGTGCCCGTCCCGATCGTGTTTCCCTTGTCGTCCTGTAGCGCGTAAATCCGGCCGTTGGCGTCAAGGGGAAATATCATTGGTTCAGCATACATGCACACACTCCCTTGGTTACCCGGGGCTGCATACAAAACCGGCCCTTGGCACGTTTGACAAACCTTAAAACGCAATCACCAGAGTTGCTGTTCGATCTAGCTAATTACGAACGTTTGAAGCGCTTTCTTACCGCGCCTGCAACACCCAGCAAACCAGTACCAAGCAGCATCATGCTGGTTGGCTCAGGCACAGCTCCACCAGTGACGGTACCTTGAACAGTAGTCGTACCTGTTCCCGCTCCGCCGCCGACGCCAGTTACTGGCAAGGCGATGGTGTAGGTTGGGTTCAGTGTGTAGGTGAATCCGCCGATGGTGATTGAAGTGGTTGAGAAAGTCAGAGTTGCGATACCGGTATTAAAGCCCAGTGTGCCACTAAGAGTTCCCACCAAGCTTCCCGCGCCAGCCGGTGAAACCTGAATGATGTTTAAGGTGAAAGTCCCGCCGATGGCCGGACCTGCCGCGCCTGGCGGCACTGTGCTGGTGACAACGATATCACCAAAACTTGCTCCAGCGGGTGTGTTCACCCCGTTGGTGGTACCGTTGAATGTTAGCGTCGTTGTCCCGTTGATATTTGTGAAGGCAGCGACGTTTGTACCACTAACACTAAAGACTCCTGTGGTACTAAAGGTGACCGGATCTGCTTTAGCTTCCGCAGTTCCAAGGGCCACCATTACCGCCAGCAGGGCACCCATTAGCGTAGTCTTAAATAGACTTCCCATAGAATTTGTTCCCCCTTTTAGATCTTGTGATCAGTATGTGCGTGCTATCCGAGTGAACGCTTGTCCGCTCGGTCTATGGTCACTCAGCTTCAGTTTCATGTTTGAGCAACGACGGAGCAAATGTCGTTGCGCAAACACAGTTCCAATAATTAGAAATAGTGTGAAGGGACCGCCCTTTCCGCTATTTCTTCTTAAAACGTCTCCGAGCACCTGCGGCGGCGCCGATCAGACCGGTGCCAAGCAACACCATGCTCGCTGGTTCGGGAGTAGTTTGTACGATTTGACTGCCGCCGAGGCGCACCTGTCTCACATCCTGGAAAACAGCACCGCTGATTGCGGTGAGGCTGATCGACGTAATTAACTGTCCGTTGATGGCCGTCACAGTGAAGAAATTCTGGCCGTTTGCGTCGACCGTGAAATCGTCTTCAAAAAAGCCACCAGTGATGTTGACTCCTGTAACGTGGATCAAGACAGAACCAGAGGTGGCGGCATTGATGTTGAATACCGCACGGGTAAACGTGTCGTTGTTGGCCAAACCGAAGGTCAGTTGGGTTAACGCGGTGTTACCGGTTCCGCCACTGACTGTGGCTTGACCTGATGGATTTGCGTTAAGCAGATGGCTACCACTGCTGGACGTAAAATTGACGACCAGAAGGTTCTGACCAACCACACCAGTTACGGTAGTCACATTGGTCGCGGGGTTTAGCAGGACATTATCAGTGCCTTGATTGTTGACTCCGGAGACAACAACAATATCGGCTTTGGCAGTTCCTGCCATGACGCTGATAACCGCGAAGATCGCCAGCGCCAGTACTGTATTTTTTAGAGACCCATGACGGGACATTGCAATAGCTCCTTGTTAGTGACTCCCGATTAGGAGGAAGCCCCTTGACGTTAATTTTTGTGGGAGGCCTGAATCTTTCAAGAGAACTTGCGGGGCAATGCAGGCTCTATCAAGTCCAGCCAAATCACTCGGAAAACTACCCGAGAAACATACGTATGTTTGGCACTTTGACGTTCGTGTAGCAAACGATGGACCATAAAGTCCGTCGCGTGTTAGAGATAGGAATGTCGGTAATCTGACGGAAAGAATGGATTGGACCAATGAGCGGGATGGAGGCTCGTCTAAAATCCAGACTTGAGTCTAGACTTTGGACATGGGGATCTGATGCTTCTTAATCTTCTGATAAAGCGAGCTTCTGGGAATGCCAAGGCGCTTTGCAGCCTTCTCAACTCGCCCTCGTTCCTCCTGCAGCACACGCTCGATGTGCTGTTTTTCAAGTTCCAGAAGAGTCAATCGTGAGTCGAGGAAAGGCGCTCCAACTTGTGTGTGGCCATCGAAGTGAAGATCGTTCAGGGTGATATGTTTCTGGTCACTTAATAGGACCGCGCGTTCGATTACATTACGCAGCTCACGAATGTTGCCGGGCCATGAGTATGACTGCAAGGCTTCCATACATCCCTGGTCCAACCGCAGCTCACCACGGCCCAAGTCGGCGGAAACTTTGTCGAGCAGGTATTGGGCCAACGTCGGGATGTCTTCGATTCTGTCTCGCAGCGATGGAAATGACAGCGGGATCGTACTGATGCGAAAATAGAGATCGTCTCTAAAGCGCCTCTCTCGGACCAGATGTCCGATGTCCTGGTGCGTGGCGGCGATCAGCCTGACGTCAACTTGCCGGTCTCTAACGTCTCCCACACGGCGAAAACGCTTCTCTTCCAGAACTTTCAGCAGCTTCGGTTGAATCTGAAGGTCCACATCGCCGACCTCGTCGAGAAAGATGGTCCCGCGATGGGCCACTTCAAACAATCCCTGCTTGGAAGCCGTCGCGCTTGTAAACGCGCCCTTCTCGTGGCCGAAGAGCTCGGTTTCGAGAAGCTCACGCGTTAAGCCGGCACAGTTAAGATCAACGAAGGCTTCGTCGGCCCGGGGGCTATTTTCATGGAGCCAGCGCGCGAGCACGCCTTTGCCAGTCCCCGTTTCACCCAGGATTAAAACCGGGCTTTCAGTCGAGAGAATCTTTCTGGCCTGATCGGCAAGCGCCTTAATGGCCGCACTGGTGCCGATGAAAGGATCGATGGCCTGGCGAGACTGGCGCGACTTACTGGCGAGTTGTTTGTGATAGTTGCGCTGTTTTTGCAGCAGTCTTTGGAGAATGACGAGCAGCGTGGGGAGTTCGAGCGGTTTGGTTAGAAACTGTTCCGCTCCTTCTTTGATAGCTCTGACGGCCAGGTCAATTGAGCCATGCGCCGTTAGCACAAGCAGGGGGATACCGGCGTCGATCTCTCGCAAACGTGGCAACAGATCGAGCGCGGTGCCGTCGGGCAACATGTAATCAGCGATGACGATGTCCGGCCGGGAGTTACGAAACAACTGCTGCGCATCGTCGCAGCTTTCTGCTTCTTCGATTTCGTATCCGTGTTGCTCCAGAAAATCACGGATACCAAATCTAACTCCCGACTCATCATCAACCACCAAAACCTTGTTCCTGGACATTAAGCGTCTCCCCCGGCTGGTATCGGGAACCTCGCTATCATACAGGCTCCACCTTCGGGATTATTGCCTGCAATGAGTTTTCCTTCATGTTCCTGCATGATGCGTTGCGCAATCGCTAAACCGAGTCCTGTGCCACCGCGTCGCTTCGAGAAGAACGGCTCGAAAATCTTTGGCAAATCTTCAGCCAGAATGCCGGCGCCGGAGTCTTTGATGGCACACTGGACCCATTCCTGGTTACCGTCTGTGACCTTGTTAGCTTCCACAATTACTGAGCCCTGCTGCGGCGAATGTTGAATCGCGTTCTCGATCAGGTTCACAAATACTTTTGAAAGCCTGCGGCGGTCAATCCTGATCTTCGGCAGCGAGTCCTCGATCCTGCTTTCGAGATGTATCTGGGCCACTTCCGCAGATGGCATACAGGCCCGCACGGATCGCGCGATCATCTCTTCGATCGACACCATGTACAACTCACCTCGGAATGGTTTGCCGTACTCTAACAACTCTTCCATGAGAATCGTGAGACGCCCGATCTCATCACGAAGAACGTTTGTGTAGCGTAGGTACTCAGTGCGATCGCTGAATCTTGTTTCAAACGCATCGAGGATCGAAGAGATGCCGAACAGCGGGTTTCTGACTTCGTGGGCAACACCTGCCACGAGAGACCCCAGCAGCGACATCATCTCGCTTTGACGCAGTGATGCTTCGAGTTGGGCGCGCTTCGTGATGTCTTGTGCGATTAGGATGGCGCGTTCACCTACCGAGCCGAATTCGTTGATGTGGTAAAGCGTGATAGCCCATGTTTTCCCTGTCACTTCATCTTTGACTTCTTCGGCTAACGGCGTTTGCGTGACGCGTATCTCCTCGATGAGTTCAGCCGCTTTTTTCCAGGGCTGGTTCTCACTAAGCTCACTGACTTTTTTCCCAAGTATCTGTTCGGGTTCAACTCCTACTATCTGTTCCGCCGCCAGATTTGAACGCTTGATCGTGCTGTCAAGATCGACAATCAGCACTGGAAAATCGATGGCGTTGAACGTCTGGCGCCATTCCATCGCCGACTGCTGCAGCGACGTGTGCAGGCGTTGTTGCTTCTCGTCGAGGAGCTTTCTTTCCGTGACGTCGTTGGCGATCACGAGCCTGCTGTTCTTGCCGTCGAAGACAACCGGATGCGAGCTAATCTCGACGTAGATCGTCTGGCCGGTTCGCGTTTTATGACGCCACGGACTGGAGATCACCAGATCATTCGGATCGTGTTTGATCATCAACGTCGGAATATCTTCCTGCGCTCGAAGATCGTAGATGGTCATCGAGAGAAACTCGTTGCGGGAGTAGCCGTAAGTGCGTGTGGCGGCTTCGTTAACTGCCAGAAATCCGAGGGTGTCTTCGTTGTAGACCCAGATTGGTTGCGGTGTTGATTCGAAGAGCAGGCGATAGCGTTCTTCTGAGTCGCGTAGTGCTTCCTCGAAATGCTTGCGTTCCGTGACGTCACGGGCGAGTCCGCGAAAGCCGGTGGTTTCGTTGAGCTTGTCCTTGATGGGCGAGATGATGAGATCCAGCCAGCGATCCTCACCGGTCGCGGAACGAGCTACAAACTGGTGCCGGAATTCATGTGCTTCCTGCGGCCGCCCGAGACCTGCGGCAAATCCATTGCTTTCCGGAATAATTCCGAAGATTGCGAAAAAAGAGTTGCCGATAATCTCCTCAGGACGGCGCCCGAGAAATCTTTGTCCGGCAAGGTTCATGCTCGTCAACTTGCCGGAGAGATCCTGTGTAAAAATCATGTCACTAGCCTGCTCGACGAGATCCCGGTAACTCGCTTCGAGTTGCGAGCGCTCGAGCAGGCGCGAGACTTTGGCGACCAGACGCGCCGAATCAAAAGGGATTTCGAGGTAGTCGTCGGCTCCGGCGCGCAACCCGGCGACCGCGCTTTCCGTATCTTTTTGTCGAGCACTGACGAGGAGAATCGGAACGGTTTTGAGTTCCGAATCGGCGCGGATTTCGCGGCAGAATTCCAGCCCGTCCATGCGTGGCATAGAGACGTCGCTGATGACCAGATCGGGTCGTTCTCGGCGGGCGAGCGTCAGACCTTCACGACCGTCTTCGGCGGTCAGGATTGAGTAACCGGCCTTACGCAACAGGCTGCCCATCAAAGTTAATTGATCGGGCTCGTCGTTGACGATAAGAACGGAGTTGTCGTCGTGGCCGTTGGAGATTTCTATCCCGTGCACCAGTGCTTTACCTCGAACTGCTGCCGTGTTTGAGTTGGAAGAACGGGGGCGAACGGCGTACAGGCTGCGGAATTGCTGGCGTTTTGACGCGCGGAGTATATCACAAGGAGATTTCACGCAAAGACGCGAAGTAAGCAAAGCCGCAATCGGCAGTAAACCGAAAAGCGCCCGCATGAATCCAAACTTCACACTTTATAAGCAAAGGAAAATTACATAATTGGAGATATTGGCATGAGAGACGTGACTAATTCTTACCGAGGAGCAGTTTCGCGACTGCACATTTTTTTAAGTTTGTTTTTGGTTGTGTTTGCGTTCGCGTCGTGTAGCGGGCAGAGCAAATTGATGAGTTTGACCCCCGCCGGGTCCACCCCGCCCGCGCCGGCTGCGACCAGTTTCAACGGTGTTCAGACCTCGTATGCTGAGCTTGTCAGCAGGGTCTCGCCGGCCGTTGTGACCATCCGGTCCACTGAACGTTCGCGAGCAGCACAACAGTTTCCCTTCATGGACGACCCAAACTTTCGGGACTTCTTCGGCGACCGGATGCCGCAGCTACAGCAGCAGCCGCCTCAGCGCGTGCAGGGCGTCGGCTCGGGAGTCATCGTCAATGCTGATGGTTACATTCTTACCAACCATCACGTAGTTGACGGCGCCCTCGAAATCAAAGTCGAACTGACTGATAACCGCACCTTCACCGCGAGGCTCGTGGGTTCCGATCCGCCGAGCGACCTGGCTGTGTTGAAGATTGATGCGAAAGAGTTGCCGACACTTTCCCTCGGCGATTCCGACAAGGTTCGTGTCGGCGATTTTGTCCTCGCACTCGGTAACCCGCTCGGCATCGGACAAACCGTTACTTCGGGTATCGTGAGTGCAAAAGGCCGCGCAACCGGCCTCAGTGACGGCAGTTTTGAAGACTTCCTCCAGACGGACGCCGCCATCAACCGTGGCAACTCCGGCGGCGCGTTAGTGAACACAAACGGCGAACTGATCGGCATCAACTCGCAGATCCTTTCGCCATCGGGTGGCAACATCGGCATCGGTTTCGCAATTCCTTCGAACATGGCCAGGGCTGTGATGGACCAGTTGTTGAAAACCGGGAAAGTCCATCGCGGCATGCTCGGCGTGACGATTCAATCGATTGATTCGGATCTGGCGTCGAGTATGAACCTGCCCGCAGCGCGAGGCGCGATTGTGACCTCGGTTGCAAGCAGTGGCCCGGCTGAGAAAGCCGGTATCAAACGCGGAGACGTCATCACCGCTGTCAACAAACAGCCGGTGATTGACAACAACAGCCTGCGAAACCTCGTGGCCAGCCTGCCTCCGGGGTCGAACGTTGAAGTAACCGCGCTTCGCAACGGCCGTGATCAGAACTTCCAGGTCGCATTGGCGGAACTTCCGGATCGGGAACGACCCGAGGGCGACAGTGAAGACACCTCCGGCAAGAGTGATGACACTGGAAACACGAAGTTTGGGCTGACTGTCCAACCGCTGACCGCGGAAACAGCCACGCGTTATGGACTCGATGCTGACGATCAGGGCTTGCTCGTTACGCGAGTCGATCCGTCAGGCAGCGCTGCAAACGCAGGCGTTCGGCAGGGTGACTTGATTCAGGAAGTAAATCGCCAGCCGGTAAAAACTGTTACAGAGTTCAGCACAGCAATTCAGCGGTCTGGCGCTAAGCCGGCCCTGGTTCTGGTCAAGAGACGAAACAACGTGATCTATATGACGTTGAAAGCCAACTCCTAAACTCAACCACAACAATCGAAAGAACACAGAGGCCCATTTCGGGCCTTTGTGTTTTTGTGTTCAATGAAGTACGTTCCACCGTTCGAGGAGGAGCTTATGCGAGAGTTTGATCGGCGGCCGTGGGGCAGCTACACCGTGCTCGAAGAGGATCGCAACTTCAAGGTGAAACGGATCGAAGTGTTGCCCGGGCAAAGACTCAGTTATCAGAAACACTCACAACGCGCGGAACACTGGTTCGTAGTTGAAGGAACCGCAAAGGTCACTCGCGATGGCGAAGAGATTTTCGTGCAAGCCGGCGAGGCTATCGACATTCCTATCGGCGCCGCTCACAGAGTTGAGAACCCCGGCGACACGGATCTCGTTTTCATAGAAGTGCAGCGAGGAAATTATCTCGGCGAAGACGACATCGTTCGTCTTCAGGATGATTACGGTCGTTAGTTTTTAGCCGCGAATTTACACGGACATTCACGAATAAGACATTATGGAAGAGTCAGTCTCCGTTCCCCAGGAAGACTCGCAAAGCCTGTGGTCTGCCGTAAAGGAATCGATCCGCGGGTCGCATCGAAACTACACGACCGGCCCGATCGGACGTGCGATCCTTTTGCTCGCGATACCCATGGTCCTGGAAATGATCATGGAGAGTGTCTTTGCGGTCGTCGATATCTATTGGGTCTCACATCTCAGTAACCCCACGGACGCTGTCGCTACAGTCGGCCTCACCGAATCATTGATGACTCTCGTGTACGCGCTTGCGATCGGCTTGAGCATCGGCGCGATGGCGATGATCGCGCGTCGCATCGGCGAACAGAATCCTGAAGGCGCTGCGCGTTCGGCGGTGCAGGCGATTGCATTGGCGTTGATGGTGTCGATAGTCATCGGCGTGATCGGTGCTTCGCTTGCGCCAACGTTCCTGCGGTTCATGGGCGGATCGCCGTGGGTGGTCGAGCAGGGTTCTTCGTTCACTCGCATCATGCTCGCAGGCAACATGACCGTCGTCATGCTCTTCATGATCAACGCGATCTTCAGGGGCGCCGGCGACGCAGCGATAGCGATGCGCACGTTATGGCTGGCCAACTGGATCAACATACTTCTCGGGCCATGTTTGATCTTCGGGCTCGGACCGTTTCCAAAGTTGGGACTAGTCGGCGCTGCTATCGCGACGAATATCGGCAGAGGTACCGGCGCGCTCTACGCATTCAGCCGTCTCATTCGTTCCGGCAGTCGCGTCTACATTCGTGCGTCTCATCTGCGAATTGAGCCATCGATCATTGCGCGCCTCATCCGGCTCTCAGCCACGGGAACGTTTCAAGTCTTTATTGGCATGGCGAGTTGGATCGGACTCGTGCGGATCATCTCGAGTTTCGGCAGCAATGCCGTCGCCGGTTACACGCTCGGTATTCGCGTGATCCTGTTTGCTCTCTTGCCGTCGTGGGGTATGGCCAATGCAGCCGCGACAATGGTCGGTCAGGCACTCGGAGCGCGAAATCCGGAACGTGCGGAACGCGCGGTCTGGAAAGCCGGTTTCTACAACATGATCTTTCTTGGAATAGTGGGACTGATCTTTGTCTTTTTCGCTCCACAGATCATCGCGCTCTACAATCCCTCGCCGGAAGTCGCTCACTATGGCGTGGACTGTCTCCGCATCGTAGCTTACGGATTTCTGTTTTATGCCTACGGTATGGTGCTCGGTCAGTCGTTTAACGGCGCCGGCGACACTTGGACACCCACGATTATCAACCTGTTTGTGTTTTGGCTGTGGGAAATCCCGCTCGGATATATCCTCAGCGTCAAGTTCGGCATGGGTCCTGAAGGTGTTTTCACCGCCATCACGATAGCCTTCTCGACGCTCGCGGTCGTCAGCGCCCTGGTCTTCCGCCGTGGCCGCTGGAAAACGAGAGTCGTCTAAGTAGTAGGGAGTTCGAACAGTGCTGTCGGACTTCGTAACGTTTCAGGCCTATCTCTGCCTTCCTGATTTTCTGTACGTTACATTACATTGAGGCTTTTTGACCTTGGAGTCTGGCGGCCCCTATGTTGCTTAACTAAGGGATGCCAGACAGAGCAGGGCACGTGGAGTGCGGCGACTTGCCTACGCTTCGGATCCGCCGACTATATACGACGGGTCGCTGCACTCCACGACGTGGCCAATAGCCCGCGGCAAGTTTCAGGGGGAGAGCAAGGAGGACACCTCATGGAGAAGAAGTTAAAGGGGAAGAAGGTGGCCATTCTGGTTGCCGATGGTTTTGAACAGGTGGAGTTAACGGAACCGAAGAAGGCTTTGGAAGAAGCAGGAGCAATGACGGAGATTGTTTCTCCCGCCGATGGTGAAGTTCAAGGTTGGAACCACGACGAGAAGGCAGATTCATTTAAGGTCGATATGCCCTTGAGCCGGGCCCGTTCTGATGATTACGACGCATTGTTATTGCCGGGAGGCGTGAGAAATCCCGATCAATTAAGAATGATGGTAAGGGCGGTTGAATTTGTCGATGGATTCTTTGTAACCGGAAAACCGGTGGCTGCGATCTGTCATGCTCCATGGACGCTGATCGATTCCGAAGTAGTCAAAGGAAAAACGATCACTTCATGGCCGTCGTTGAAGAACGACTTGATTAATGCAGGCGCGCATTGGGTTGATCGAGAGGTTGTTGTAGATAATGGTTTAATAACAAGCCGGAAGCCTGCCGATATACCCGCGTTCAATAAGAAGATGATCGAAGAGTTTGCGGAAGGACGACATTCGCGGCAGAGAGCCGCGTGAGCAGGAGCAGGAACAGGAAGGCGGAGCAGCACACCTCCAGCTTTCCTGTTCCTACTCTCTGCAAGCCACAAATAATTAGCCACAAAAAAGCACACAAGGCATAAAAACAAATTCATTTTAAGAGAAAATTATTTTGTGCCTTTTTGTGGCTAGATTTTTTTCGCGGTTTGACCAACCTTCACTGTGCCACCCTGAACGACCTTCGCGTTGATGCCGCGCAGGCAAAGTGCTTTTCCCAGTTCCGAATTCACAAACTGCATTGCCTCAGCACCGAAGCGTGCCACAAACTTCTTACATCCCGTGTGCGGCAGTGGACTGACTTCCAACACTGCTGAGCCAACTGCGATACGCGATCCCGCGGGTAAGTTTTCTCTGCCCAGATCCATGTCGATGTAAAGTTGATCGCCTGCGAGCGGCCAACGTTCACGTTCCTGGGCAACGAGCGCGGTGACGCGTGAGTTCATGATATTGATCTGCATTTCCGGATGTGCTGATCCATCGGGAGTTTTGCTGCTGCCGCGTACTTTCCAGTTGTCGCCAATCAAACCGAGGCTTATATCAAGCTCCGCTTCGTCAAGCACTTCACGCAGGTCCTCCTCCGGTCGCCGTACAATCAACTCTATAACGCCTTCATTTTTGGGCGCCTGACGCAGATGGTCCAACGCGGCTTCAAGTTCTTCAGTCGTTAAATGTCTCACGGTAGACTCCATTGACGCGATAATATAACCGAGTTTGGCGTAAAATAAGCACGGATTTACACGGACTGACGCGGATTTCACAACTCTTAACAAATTTTTACCTCGCCTTGACATAGCGCGGTGTGTCCGGGCGTATCCTCTGCCCTGCAATGAAGTCCAGAAGAGAAGCTAACACTCGTTTCCGGCTCATTCTTACACTCGGTTTAGCCGTGGTGTTGCCGGCGTTGACACTGATCTACGTTAACTTTCAACACGTCAAATCGATCCAGCGCGGTAAAAAATTCGAAGCCCTGATCCATCGCGATTTTCAATACCTGCTCTCGAATTCGGCGCACAAGATCAGCAGCAAGGCTTACGAACTTACAGAACAGGCGCAGATTGCTTTTCCGTCCGATACTGACTCGGATGATGAGAAGAGAAGAAAGTTTGACCTCCTTTTGGCGAAGAGCCCGTGGTTCGCACACGTGGTTTTTTACGATGCGAAGAAAGGGGTGATCGTTCAGCAGCAACGCGCACAGGCAGACGAAAGAGAACTTTCCAATTTAGCCAAGATG
>Ga0105248_10005371_pt1 | contig 14081 bp, 13 predicted proteins | sample KBSS34metaG_FD_81524 | JGI IMG/M metagenome (GOLD analysis project Ga0105248, IMG submission 81524) | Switchgrass rhizosphere microbial communities from Kellogg Biological Station, Michigan, USA - KBS S3-4 metaG | ecosystem: Host-associated > Plants > Roots > Rhizosphere > Soil | place...
CCTAACTTCGGTTAAGCCTGCAAGTGCCTGAGAGGAAGCCCGCCCGGGGCGGCTTTTCAGGTATCGGAAATCCGGGATAGCTGGCTCGACCGCCTCCGGCGGGTCGGCGAAATCAAGGAGGCTTATCCGCGAGTGGGTCGTTCGCCAACCAGCGCGCGGAGACATTCAACGGCGGACTACGCACGTAGGAGCTGTGGTCGATCTATTCTCGGACCCGGGTTCAATTCCCGGCGCCTCCATGACAAAGCGGTGCAGCACGATCCAGCGGCGTCCAGAAATGGGCGCCGCTGCTGCATTTACTGGCAGGAGATCGTCCAAGACCGCGATGGGGGTATCGACGCAGCGAGGAGCCGGAGTCAACCGGCTCACCGACGCCAAGGTCCGCGTGTTTGCCGACAGGCGTGGGAGCGCCAGCAAGAAGAAGCTGTTCGACCGCAGTGGGCGTTTCCTCACTCACACGAAGGCTGGCACCGCGACGTGGCGCGTGAAGTACCGATTGCGCGTGCGGAAATGAAGCGAAAGGAGGCGCACCGTGACCATACGATCTATCTCGGCCCGACGATCACGTTCGAGCTGCGAGCGTGGCGCGATCGCATGGGTACAAGGGCATGACGCCGTGCAACGCGCGTATGATCGCGGCGAAGTCTCGCGTTGAGCGGATCACGCTCGCGCAGTGGTGGGACGCACAACTCAATCCGCCGTCGGCAGACGTTATCCCAATCTCATCGGCGAGGCCGGCATGACCGATACGCCGCGCAACGCACTTGACCGGAAAGGCCGCTACACGTGCACGCTGTACAGCGGCAATAGGGGACCAGATTGGTTGATAACGCCCCGTCAACGAGCGGCAGGCGGCCATTTGTGCGCCAGGGCGCCCTCGCAGATAGCTCTCGAAGCATGCTTCGATTTGACACGTTCTATATCATGGAGTCCAATCGGCGCGAGGCGGCGACATCTCGCCTCATCGGCGTGTGTTCGCATGGGTCGGCGCTCATCTTCCAGCGATTGCGAACGCGCCACTCTCGACCTTACCGAGTGACGATCGCTGCGCGGTCCAGCGTAATCGCACCAGCAAGTGCGGTGGCCCGAGAAACCCTAGGGCACGCCCGTTCGTTTCACCAAAGCCACAAACCGCGGATCGCCCTTCATCCGCGCGAAGAATGGGCCCGCCTGCGCGTATGTCGCCGCGGCAGACCGTTGGTCAAGTGCGCGCGATAACCACATTATCGCCGCATCCGCATCGCCGAGCTCGGCGTAAATCCACGCCACACAATCCGGCGGAATGTAATGGTGCTGCGAGATAGCCTCGAGCTGCCGGATTCGTTCCAACGCCTTTGCTCGATCTCCCAGACGAGCAAAGGTCACTCCCGCGAGGCCGCACGAATAACCGATCGTGCAGGGTGTACGCCGCAACAGCGCAAGCGCGGAATCACGCTGGCCCATCCCCGCATAGCCGTAAGCCAGCATTGCCCCAAACATCTCGTTCGTCGAGTCTCGGGTCAGGTCAACTCGCAGATCGCGCACGAGTCCCTTGTAATCGCCGACCAGCGCAGATGCCATGTCTCCGTAAACCACTATCAGTGACGACATCGGATCCAAGCGGCGGGATTCCTCGATTTCGCGAACGGCCCCGTCGCGATCGCCCCTCTCTAGTAAAAGGAACGACCTGAGCGTATGCGCATATGCCAAGCTCGGATTGAGCTCGAGCGCGCGGCGAACCTCGTGGTCTGCCGCGGCAAAGTCGTAATCGAACCCGCCGCGAATGAAACCGAGTTCCGCATGCGTCTCGGCGAGCATCGAATCGAGCGCCAGCGCCTTGAGCGCCGCCTCCTTGGCCTTCGGCTCGGCGTCGAGTGGCGCGAGGTAGGTGTCCGCGAGATTCTCGTACGTATCCGCGATGCCGGCGTATGGCAGCGCAAAGCTCGAGTCGAGCGCAATCGCACGTCGATAGAACTCGAGACTGCGCATCAGATCCTCGAACGAAAACGTGTTGGCAAGCGCGCGCCCCTGCAAATAGAGGTCGTACGCTTCAGGCTTCGCAGTCGCGCGGCGTACGATCGACGCTTGGCGCGGTGCCGTCTGAGCGAGCAACTTGGCCACTACTGCTTTCGCGATGGTGTCCTGCATCGCGAAGACATCGCCTCGGTTCCCGTCGTACATGCCACTCCAGAGGACACTATCGCCATCCACGCTCGTGAGCTCAACCGCGATGCGAATGCGGTCGCCGGCGCGCTGCACGCTTCCCTCGAGTAGTGTCGACACGTGCAGTGCGCGGCCGATGTCGCGCGCGCTGAGTGTTGTTCCCTTCAACGCGAACGCAGACGCACGCGGAGTCACCCGAAGTCCGCGGACGACCGCCAGGGCGCTGATCATCGCCTCCGTCATCCCATCCGCGTAATACGAGTTTGCCGTGTCGCCGCCGACGCCCGACAATGGGAGAACGGCCACGGAAGAGGCGCTGGCCGCAGTCCCCTGCGGTATGCCATTGGTTGCTCGACGATTCCCTCTCAGAACCAGGAATGCAGCAAGCGCGGCGATCGCGACTACCGACGACGCGATGATCGCTCGCGATCGACGCGATAGTTGTGGGAGACGGGGATTGGTCAGCGGGCGCCCTCGGTTCGGCGTCGAGAGCGTATCGAGCGCGTCGATGCATGCCTGAGCGGATGGTGGTCGGTCTGTCGGGTTTTTCTCGAGCGCGTGCATGATCCAGGCGCCGAGCGCGGGTGGCACATCCGCACGGTATACGGTAATCGGCTCCGGTGAGACGCTAATGTGATGCGCGAGTATCTGCCGGAGTGATCCTGTGAATGGTGTATGCCCGCAGAGCATCTCGTACGCAGTGCACCCAAGGGCATAGAGATCCGCGCGTGCGTCAACGTCGGTCTCCCCAGCGGCTTGCTCAGGAGCCATGTACGCCGGTGTTCCCAGCGCGATGCCCGCGGTCGTCAGCGTCGAATCGACGGTCGCAGCGCTAACTGCCTTGGCAACGCCGAAGTCGGTAACGAGGGCGTGGTTACCGGAGATGAGAATGTTGTCGGGCTTGATGTCGCGGTGGACTAGTCCGTGCGCATGGGCATACACCAGAGCCTCGGCCACATCGCAAAGAATGCGCAGGGTTTCGCTCAGCAACAGTTGACCCTCACGCGCCAACTTCGCCCGGAGCGACTCGCCGTCGACTAGCGGCATCGTGTAATACAGAATGTCGCCTGCCAGGCCGGCGGCGAGCACCGGCACGATGTGCGGATGCTGAAGTCCTGCCGCCAGCTGGATCTCGCGCCGGAAGCGCTCAATGCTGATGTCAGCGGTGGCTTCTGGTGGCAGCACCTTCACGACGACGCGGCGGCGGAGCGCGGTTTCCGTTGCGACGAACACTCGGGCCATGCCACCGCCGCCAAGCTCGTAGTCGAGCGCATAACTGGGTGCCAACGACGCTTGTAAGCGCTCTTGAAGCTCAGTGCGCATTCGTCCTGCTGGACGGTGTCGTTAGTATCCGCAAACAGGAGCACAGGACTAACGACGTCCGCGGCGGCACCTCGTCGTTCGCTGAGGCACCGAGTATCGGAACAGAGAACCGGGTCATCATCTCACCATCCGGCGAGTCCACGCGAATGTAGACGTCACGGCGGCAGGCGAGCAAGACGGCAGCTGCGGTACATCGAGGCCAGGGTCGCAACACGTTCGGCGGAACTGAAATCGCCTCACCGAGAAATGTCACGATCAAGCCGCCCGCGAAGATCGTGACCAAGGCGACTGCCGAGGCCAATTGCAGAGGGGCGAAGCCCCTCGCGCGAACTGTTGGCAATTACGTGTTACGCGTGACCGTGATGTCTCCGCACCTCTCGAGGACGTGAAGTGTGGGGTGTAGCGGCAAACCTAGCCATCCTGTCGAGCGCTCAGCTCACGGTACAACCATGCTTTCGCCAGTTGCCACTCGCGCTTCACCGTTCGGGGTGAGCGGTCCACCACATGCGCCGTCTCGTCAACTGTGAGACCGGCGAAGAAACGCAGCTCCACAATCTGCTGTTGATCTGGATCGAACGATCCGAGCTTCGTCAATGCATCGTCGATTGCCAGAATATCAGCGAGAGGCCAGGGCGTCTCGACGTGTGCCGCTGCGTCGAGTGAAACCATGACTCGAGCCCCATCCCGCTTCTGCGCGAGTCGCGACCGAGCGTGGTCGACCAGGACGCGGCGCATGAGTTGTGCGGCGATCCCGAAGAAGTGGGCACGGCTCTTCCACGTGGTCCGTCGCTGGTCGACGAGCCGAAGGTACAGCTCGTTCACTAGGGCCGTCGGGCTGAGCGTATGCTCGGGCCGCTCGCGTGCCATCTGGCGCGTAGCGATTTGGCGGCATTCGCTGTATACCAATGGCATGAGCTGCTGCAGAGCCGCCTCATCCCCGCTCGACCATCGTAACAGGTGCTCGGTGACGTCGCCCGGCGTGGGCCCGCCCGGTGATGGCGGTTGCGGCGGCTGACCGGCGGGCGTGTTCACACTCGGCTCACCGAAGACCGACTGCGGCGAGAAGTCTCTCGCGTGTCGCGTCCCGTATCCACTGCCGATCGACGAGGAGATACGCCATTGCGTTCGAGTGCTCTTCGTACGCCCGAGTCAACCACAGGTCCTGATTGAGCGTGTCACCAAGCTTCGCGTAGATGATGGCGATCGCACCGGGTGCGACATACTGCGACCGCGCGCGTTCGAGAACGGCGGAGAGCTCACGCCGCGCGTCGGCCGTTCGTCCGGACGCCGCGTCCAATGCCGACAGGCCGGCCAGTGCCGTCGCCGACCCGTTCGCGAGTCGAACCACGGTTTCCGCCTCGCGGCGTGCCGCGTCGAACTGGCCAAAGTGTTCGAGCACGCCACTCAGCCGCATGTGGGCTTGCACGTAGGTCGAATCGAGGGCCAGGGTCCGCCGCAACTGCTCGAGCGCCTCGCTGTGCCGGCCAGCGACCTGCAACACCCAGGCGACGTTCGTATTGACGACGAGCGAAAAGGGATCGAGGTCCTGCGCTAACTTCACCTCGCGAAGCGCTTCCACGAACCGACCCCGCGACATCAGCAGATTGGCATACCACAAATGGGCAAGAGGATAGCTCGGGTTTAACTCGATCGCCCTCCGAAACTCCCGTTCTGCATCCACCCATTGCCAATCGTAGTGGCGAATGTAGCCGAGCGCCGCGTGGGCTTCCGCGGAATAGGGATCGAGTCGCAGCGCCTGCACCGCCGCGACGGCAGCGCGAGGCCTGAAATCCCGCGGCGAGCCCGTGCCGACCATCTGCGTCCCGAACTGGTTGTAGCAATCAGCCAACGCGGCGTGCGCCGGTGCGTACGTCGGGTCGAGCGAGTTTGCACGAGTGAAGTCGGCAACGGCGCGCGTCAGCGACTCCTTCGTCCGCTGGTTCCATTCGAAGCGTCCTTGGAGATAGGCCTCGTATGCCTCTGGGTTCACAGCTCGCGGCGGCGCGAGCTCTGCTTGAGGCCGCGTCGACAGGCGAATCTCCGCGATCAGCGCACGCACGATGTCGTCTTCAAGGGCGAGGACTTGTCGCCTGTCCCGCTCGAATGCATCGGACCAGATTACGCGCCCCTGCGTTGGCTCGATGAGGCGTACATCGACGGCGATGCGATTCGGACTCCGACGAACGCGACCCTCGACAATGGCGTCGGCGCGGAGTTGGCGCGCCAGCTCCGCGCGTGACGTCGCGGTTTCCGCGGCTCTTGCCGCCGACGCCGGAGCGAGGACGCGCGCATCGGCGATCGCGCCAAGTCGGCCGATGAGTGCCTCCGTGATTCCCCGGGCGTAGTACTCCGAAGTCGCGTCCGTGTCCGTCCACGTCATGGGTACGAAGGCGAGCGTCGAGATGCGGCCAATTGGCTGACCGGTAAGTCTTGCTCGAAACTCGAACGCCGTGACTGCGACTCCGCCAACTGCGACAGCAACCGCGGTCCAACTCGTCCACCGCTTCCATCGCATCGAAATGAGCAGCCGTCCGACGAGCGGCCACGAGTTACGCCGTGCAATCGAAGCGAGGGCGTCGCGAACATCGGCCGCGCGTTGGTAACGCGACGCCGGCGCTTTGGCGAGACACCGGTCGATCAGGAGCCGAAGCGCGAACGGCACGCGGCCGCCCACCCGACGCGGTGAATCGCCCAGGATCGCCGAGCTGGTCTCGAACGGCGTGCGACCGGTGAAGGGGAGCTCGCCCGTCACCAACTCGTAGAGTAAGACGCCGAGCGCCCACACATCGCTCCGCGCGTCGGCCTCGCCCCCCAGGAGAACCTCCGGCGCCATGTGACTCAACGTACCTGCGAGGACGCCCGTCGCGGTGAGTGACGAATCGCGCGACAGCTCGGAACCAGGGTGATCGAGGCGTTTCGCGAGGCCAAAATCCAGGACAACCGCCTGGCCGGAATCGTTCACGACAATGTTCGAGCTTTTGAGATCGCGATGAATGATTTGGTGTCCGTGCGCATGCTCGAGCGCGTCCGCCACCTGTATGCCGATCCTTAGCGTCTCGTCGAGTGACGGAACGCCGTCGCGCAACCGGGCATGAAGCGAGCGGCCCTCGACGAGCTCCATCACAATGAAGGGTCCGGCGTCTGCGTCGTCTCCACCGACCTCGTAGATCGTGCAGATGTTCGGATGGCTCAGGACCGAGGCGTGCTGTGCCTCGCGGACGAGCCGTCGCTTTGCAGTCAGGTCAGCTCGCGTGGCGACGATCTTGATTGCGACGGGTCGGCCAAGGACCGTGTGTCGCGCTCGGTATACCTCACCCATTCCGCCAGCCGCGATGAAAGCGGTAATCTCGTACGCGCCGAGTCGAGTCCCGGGTGCGAGCAGCGGTCCGCTGCTTCGCGCCGGCTCCTCTGCGCCCAAGAGGCCGGCGGCTGGCGTCTCGAAGAAATTGGATGCCGCCCGAGCATTGGCCAGGAGCGATTCGACTTCTCGTTGGAGGCCTTCGTCGGCGCCGCAAGCTCGTGAGATGAACACGGCGCGGTCCCTCTCGGGCAAGTCCATCGCCTCGATAACGGTCGCTTTGACCCGGGCCCAACGCTCCGCGGACTGCTGGGAAACGCGGGGCGGGGTGGGCGTGGATGGCATGCGGTGAGTATACGCCTCATCGAACGGGCCGGTAGACAGACCGACGGAAACGGGGCGTTGGCCCTCCCCGGCGGCAATTTCCGCGTTTCCAATTAGGCCCCGAACGAAGCGCGCCTACCGACCCCAATCGAGAGATATGCTAATGCGAGCCCTATCATTGCCAATGGTGACCATGTTTCTCGGCACAACCCTGGCCTCGTGCACCCGCGAGCAGCCGGCGTCGTCGATCATTGCCCCGTCCGACCGAGCGTTGTTGGGCGTGGGTCCTCACGGGGGCGGTCCACCGGGCGGCGTCGTTTTCTACAGTCGCCGGGGCGGCGCGGCCAAGATCTATACAATGAACGCAGACGGAAGTGACGTGACTCGGGTGACCGGCGGCCCCGGCGACGATCTGTGGCCCGACATTTCGCCGAACGGCCGCCAGATCGTCTTCGCGTCAAATCGTTCCGGCAACAACGAGATCTACCTGCTAGACCTGGCGGATGGCACGCTGACCAATGTCAGCAACAATGTCGGGGACGACAACTGGCCGCGGTGGTCGCCCAACGGCAAACAGATCGTCTTTCACAGCAACCGTGCCGGCAACTACGACATTTACGTCGTCAACGGCGATGGGTCTGACCTGCACGCAATCACCACCAATTCTGCGCTCGATCAGTGGCCGGATTGGTCGCCGGACGGGCAGCAGATTGCCTTCCGCCGCGGCAACGATGTGTACGTCGCCGACGCCAGCGGGACCGAGAAGAACGTCCAGCGCCTCACCTTCTTCCCGACGGCGATCAACCAGATGGCGACTTGGTCCCCCGACGGACGTCGGATCGCGTTTATGAGCCTGCGCGAAGGGTACTGCGCCGTGTTTCTCATGAACGCCGACGGCAGCGACCCGGCAAACCTCACGCCGAAGGACGCGGCACCGGCGTCATCCTGGTGCAGCCGTGCGCCTTCGTGGTCGCGCAATGGACGCATCTATTTCATGTCCTTCCGAACGGTCACGAATGGCGACGTCGAGATCTTCTCGATGGCTGACGATGGCTCCGACCTGACGCGTCTCACAACGTCGGCCGGCGAGGACGGCGGCCCCAGAGGCCGGTAAAATCGCGATTGCGCACGCAGGCCTTGGCAAGAACTACGACGCGATCACGTGATGTGCAAAGCGGTGGGGGACCGCTCGATGTTCGTGGTTCACATGACGTGAGACGCGAGGGTGTCTGCGAGCGGATCCTCGTTTGCGGAGCTCGTTATGCAAAGGTTGAGGGGCCGGGTTCACCGTTGCCGAAAACTCCGGTCGCGTAATGGACCCGGCTGACTGAAAAACGTTGGTCCGTGGCAGTCGCTTCGAGGGAGCGTATGGACTCGTCCGCAGGAACTGCCAATCGAGCGGACGGCCACGGCTGCGATGCGGCGACGCGCGCCGTTGCCAACTGTCGGCCTGTGCATTGCACAGCTGACCAACACCGGCCGATGCCGGGCAGTCCTTCTCCGCGCCGAACGCTTGCAGCTATCCGCGCGGGCGAAGGGCAGGATAGACGCGCCCTCCACTTGAAAGAGAGTTCAGGAAAGTCCAACGGGGTCCAGAAATGGGCGCCGTTGCTGCATTTACGGGCAAGAGATCGCCCATGGCCGTATTGCGCCGGTGAAAATCGAACCGCGCTGGGACCCACTGCGTCCCAACCCGCGATTCCGGGCGCTTCTGACGAAATCCAAAGACAAGTTATCCGGCAGGTGCCGCAATGCTGCTGCCGACTCGGAGACTTGAACCACCAACGCACGCCACCGCGAACTCAGGTGGCGTGTTTACACAATACTCATATTCGGCGCCCCGCAGAACGAGAAGTATCGCGCTACACCGCCGCGATCGCGCATTGCGCGGCGTCGATGAGCGCCTGCGCGTCCGCGCTCGAGAGCCGGCCCGACGCGCGCATCGCGTTGACTTCATTGATCAACGCGTAGAGCACATTCTTCGCCGGGGTCGTCCTTCCCTGATCTGCCTGGCGGGTGGCCGCATCCACCTTGGCTAGCAGCGACGTTGCTTCCCCGGCGCTGATGGCACCGCTGCCGCGCAGGTCGCTGATCAGCTGCCTCAGATCGGCGAGGCACCCCTGCGAAGTTACCGGCGTGAGGGTCACGGCCCAGCGAAGTCCGTGTCGGCCGTTGTTGTTGAGGTCGAAGATGTCGGCACCCGTCACGATCGCGAGGTTTCCGATCAGGTTGGTAAGCGCCACAGCTTCGACGACGGGCGCCCCAACCGGATCGGTCAGTTCGGTGAACGCGCCGTTCTGCCAGAAGAACGCCCGGCCGCTGGTACCCACTCCCTGTGGGTATGAGTAGCCGACGACGAACCCCGCGTCGTCGACGTCGAACGACTGACTCTCGATGACCCCCGGCTGCCCGAAGCCAGGAGCGACGAGATCGAGCAGGCTCCAGGTGTTCGCGCCATTCGGCGTCCAGAGAGCGGCGGTTCTCGGTCCGGCCTGTGGAGTGTGGAACCCGGCGACCTGCTGCGCGTCGTTGATGCCCGCACCGTAACTCTCATCGGGACCCGGCAGCAGTTCGGTCGGCGAGAGCGAAGTGCTCCACACGACGGCGTGGTTGGGGCTGAAGGCGGCCGTTGACGTGCTCGTCCCCGCTATCTGACCCGACGTGTTGATGTCATTGCCAACGCAGAAGGTGCCACCGAGATCGAGCAACGTCACGGCCGTCCCAACCGAGCCGTTCGGAACGTCAGGCCGCCAGAGAAAGCATTTGCTGACCAGCGTCGGACCATTGAAGACCGCGTAGTTGCCCACCACCTGCCCGCTGGCATTGATGCCGTATGCGGCGCTGCTGACCGCTCCGGCGAAGAGACTGCCGATGTCGGTGAGCACGTACCCGCCGCCACTCGGTGTCCACAAAGCGGCGTGCCCGCCTCTCTCTCCGGCGATCTGCCCGACGAGATTGACATCGCGCCCGATGGCTCCAGCATTGTCGACCAAGAGCGCCGTCGTCGAGGCGGGCGCCGCGGCCGTGCCGGTCTCCCACCGCACCCCGGTGGTGATATCGCTCACGCCACTGATGGTTCCGAGGTCGTTGATGCCGTAAGCGATCGTGTAGTTCGACGTATTCCACGGGCCGAGGATGACGCCAGCACCCGCAGACGCCGTGTAGACGGTGAAACTCGGTCTCGCTTTGACGGGAAAGGTCGCGGCGTCTTGGTCGCTGCAGCTGGCGAGCGTGGCGAGCGATAGAGCGGCGAGCAGTGATGCGGCGCGCATGATGGCCTCCTGGGTGGGCGGGTCACACCAGACATTCAAGGCCATCGTCGACCGAGCCTACACTTCGCGCGGGATGTGCGTTCGCAGAGTATGCGTGCGAACCGCAGCCCTGACAAGGGCAACTCACATGTCCGCAAGCGCACCCATATTTCTACATAATAGAACTATGGGAATACAACTATGGCGACGGCGAATGTGGACTAGGGCGCCCGAGACGCGAGCCGGAATCCGCGATCGTTGGTGGTATCGACGGCGCTTCGTGGAAACTCGTGGGGCTATCGCCGAAAATCGCGGGGGCGAGGGGCTACAATCGCTCGCGCGATCGGACTCTGAACTCCCTTCGTCGCTAAGGCTCGGACCGGATCGCTGCGGTAAACGGCGTGGAACTCAATCGGCCCGCGAACGCGGGTGCTCAATAGTGTACTGGCCGAAGAACCTGACGTTGGTCCCCCCGTGCTCCTCGAGGATTCGGGCTGCCACTCGCCGCCGTTCTTCCGACGGCGCAAGCACTGCGAGGAGGAGTTGACCCCTGCCAAGCCCATCGGCGTACTGATTCTTGATTGCCGTCTCGTCGTTCGGCATGCCGATGGATTCCGCGAAGCGCATGGCGAGATGGGCGAGGCCCGACCGGCCGGTGTTCGCGCGCAACTTCTCCGAAGCCGCCGCGCCGTGGATGCACTCAATCTCCGAGGGCAGGAATCCGCCGTTGGTCAACGCCGCCGTCGCGGACTCAAGCTGTTCGGTCGTATCGAGCAGGCCGACCACGCGGTTTTCCGGGTAGCGAACCTCTTTGTTCGTGCCGTCCTCGCGCGCGTGCGCGTCGGCATTCTCCATACGGCCTTCGGTCATGGCAGGCGGGGAAAGAATGAGTCTAGATAGTGAGCCTTCGGCTGTCGTGCAACGGAGGTGCCATTCCGTCGTCGCTCACGTGAGTGTTCGCCCTTTCGTTTCGGGCAGGGACTTCCACACAAAGAGCAGCGCAAGCAGGGCGAAGCCGGCATAGAGGGAGTACGCGATACCAAGCCCGCGCTCGGCGAGCAGAGGAAAGGTTCGCGTCACTGCCCAGTTGGTCGGCCAGTTGAGTGCCGTGCACACGGCGACCGCAACGGTTCGAAGCCGACTGTCGAACAGCTGCCGCTTCTCGAACGTCTCGAGATCCTGGAGTTCCACGCGTCGTCGAGCGTTTGCATCAACTCCATGTTCCGCTGTTCTCGGCCCATGATGTTCTCGCGTCCTGGTGGGGTCGGCCGTGCAGCGGCAATGACCGCGGCGTAGCGGCCCCAAAGCATTCGCCTTGCTGCAAGCCGAACGCCCCCGCGACTGCGGTCTCGAACATTCACTCCTCGAGCTCGTCAAGATCCGCGCGTCACAGATCAATGGGTGCGGCTACTGTCTCGACATGCACACCAAGGACGCGCGCGCGGCGGGCGAGAGGGAGCAGCGCGCGACGAGGCCGCCCGACTTCGACCGGGCGCTCATCGGCTACGCCGTCGCCACGTTCTCCGCGGTCGCCGCGGTCAGTCGCGCTCTGGCCCTGGGTCCAGTTCCGCCCCGCCACTACCGGCAGAACCGAACTTCGGCGCCGTGAACCAGCCCCCGGTCGTTGTCCGCGGCGGGTTCGGCTTGATGGCGTCGTCGCCACGGAGACGATCGACATACTCGCTTTCCGCCTGTAACCAGTCGGCCACGTCGTCGCCGGCCCGTCCGCCACGCTCGCAGTAAAGCTCGTAGGCGCGCAATCGGATCTGCTCTTGGGCCGCCGGCTCATCAATCTGTGGCGCGTCGACGTCAGCTTGGCTCGAGCCACTCGGGGCATCGTGTGGCTCGCGCGCCGGCGCCGACCGTTTCTCGCGTTCCTTCATTCTCCCTCCGGACAGATTCAGTGTTCTCATACTATGGGATGACTAGCCGCCCGAGCGACCTGTTGCAATGAAGCGTTTGTACCGAGGGTCGAGATATTAGTCCCTGGTGAACTGCAGGTCCCGCCATCGCGGCGGGGTGCGACCACGCTGATCCTCTCGTTGGGAATCCTGCGTACCCCGGCGCACCGCCATCACCCCTCGAAGTCATGGCGCGGAGTCGTCAGGAATAGGTGCTATTTGCGTAGCTTGGTGAGGGCGGATCGCTTGTGCATGGCGACATGTTCCGTCGTATCGCTCTTGATCTCGTACTGCGGTTCATCTCGGCTCGCGTGGACGGTGTACCCCTTGAACTTGATGGGCTTCGTCACGACGCGCGTGATGTGACCGCGGACGCGACCTGCCTCCGAATTCCAGGAGACGTGGTCTCCGCGCTTTAGCCGGTCGGTACTCATGGTTCGCGTTGGAGTCGATGGGTCTGCGACTTGCCACCATGCTAGGTGTGTTCGTAGTGCCGTGTCGCATCTTGCGGGCCGTCGTCGGCACTAGATCCATACCGGAGCCTCCGTCTCATCATGGCTGGTCGATCGCGGGCCAAGTCTGGCGTTCACACTCGTGAGATCCGGGTCAAACCACCATTTCGCCTCGATCTGACGGTCAGCGCTCTCCGCCGTACGCCGACGAACGTCGTCGACGTCTACACTCCGGACGGTCGCTATCTTCGCGCGCTCGACGCACGCCCCAGACCGGTGATCGTGAGCGTCACACAGCCGCGGCGCGATACGCTATCGGTCTCGGTAAAGGGCAGCCCGGCCGACATCGTTCGGGCAGTCGCGTGCGTCCGCAGGATCCTCGGCACCGATCGCAACCTTTCCGCCTTCCATCGGCGGGCCCGAGGCGTCCCTTGGTTGGCGCCGCTTGCTCGGCGCATGCGCGGCCTCAAGCCGCCTCGGTACCCGGAGCTGTTCGAGGGGTGCACGAACGCGATTGTTTTTCAGCAAATCAGTTTAGACGCGGCGACCTCGATCATGCGCCGGCTGCTACGTGTTGCCGGTACCGAGGTCGAGCACGAGGGCGTGCCGCTCGTCGTTTTCCCAAGCGCGGAGCGGTTTCTCGATGCCAAGGATGCTTCGCTCCGCGCCGCCGGGTTGAGCGCGAGCAAACTCGCGACACTGCGGCGCGCGGCCGACGCCATCGCGAGCGGCGCGCTCACCGAAGCGATGCTCGATGAATTACCGAGCGACGTCGCCGCGCTTCTGTTGCAGGGTATCAAGGGCATCGGGCCATGGACGGCCGCGTTGATCCTGCTTCGCGGCCTCGGTCGAATCGACGTCATTCCCGGCGACGACAGTGGCGTGCGCGCGAACCTCGATCGCTTCGCCGGCAAGCGTGTGACGACGGCATCCTTCGCCGAGCAGTTGGGGACGCAGCGCGGCATGGTGTATTTCTGTTTGCTGCTGGCGCGTCTCGAGGCGCGCGGCGAGATCGGCCGGGCTTCGGATGTGTCAGTGCAAGGAGACTCGATTAGCGCCTGATGGTTTCACCGCCTTGGTCGAGAGTGAGCTCGGCGAATTCAAGTTCGCGCCATCATCGACACCAACCCCGAGTCGATCGACGAGCTCGCCACCAAGCCAACCAGTCACGAGGACGAGCGCGCCGCCGGCGAGCAGGAATGCAACGGCAGCCACCGATGGACTTTCCGGCGCGCCGCGACGGAGGAACCAGCTCACCGCGAACAATCCGACCACGCCCACGTTGCCCAAGCCATGCAGCAGGCCGAGCCGATGCGCCCGCGTGCCGCGCGGAATACCCCACCAGTCGATCGCTCCGAACACCGCGGCGCACAGTCCGCCGATGATGCCG
>Ga0105248_10005372_pt1 | contig 14081 bp, 11 predicted proteins | sample KBSS34metaG_FD_81524 | JGI IMG/M metagenome (GOLD analysis project Ga0105248, IMG submission 81524) | Switchgrass rhizosphere microbial communities from Kellogg Biological Station, Michigan, USA - KBS S3-4 metaG | ecosystem: Host-associated > Plants > Roots > Rhizosphere > Soil | place...
ACCGTGCTGACGGGCTAGAGCCGCGCCTTCATTGACACAGTCGACGTCCGAATCGGGCGGCACATTGGAAAAAACTACGGGCTCGTTATTGAGACAGCTCTTGATACTGGCGATTAGCGACCCAAGCTTGCCGCTCTTAGCGATAAATCCATCGGTGACTATGAGCACTTTCGTACCGCCGAGTTCCTGTACATAGTCGCCGCAAGAAGACAGACCTTCTTCGCCGAAGCGCACTTTGGTGGGACTGGTAAATACAAAGGGATTCATGCCACTAATCAAACCAGAACGGGATATAAAAAATCGGAAAACTAGGTCTTGGATTACATTTTGTTTATGAGACGATTTTAGTCCTGGAAAATTTGGCTGGCGGCTTATTCTTGTAAAGCGCTGGCGACCATCTGCGCGTCACTATATTGAAGAATTTCGTAAATGATTGGTTGGAAGTAATAAAGAGAACGGCAATTACTGAGACAATAGTGCGGTCCGGAACAACCGGTCTAATTACTGCGTCGCTTGGGTCATTCCAAAAGGTTCTTGGCAGAAATGCCAGCAAACAGTAACGACACCAGTAGTCAAGAGAAGCTCCAGTTGAGAGGCCGATTTGAGTAATAAGGCGACCTTTTCCCAGATCAAGTACCGGAGACTGTTGGCGCTCAGCCTGACGCTAGTTTTCGGCTCAAATTTTGCCGGGCTTGGAGCGCTGGCCGCAGCGTCCAAAGACAAGAATAATTTCGGCAGCACCATCCTGTTGCCTCTTACTCCTAAAATTGATGACAACGAGCTAACCGCTGAAGAGCAGGAAGCGCCTGCGCCGGCACCAAAAGCCGCAGCCAAGCCAGTGGCTAAAGGCGCTCAGGCCCAAAGTCAAAATCAGACTCAAAATCAGGCCGGCACCGCCAGCGGTGATAACGCTCCAATTATGTTGGAAAGCCGTGAACCGGTTGTCGATCAAGAATTACCTTCAGTCTCCGATCGCCCCCATCCAGAGGTCGGTTCCGACAGCTCTACCGTTCTGGAGGCAGAGGCCTCTGAAGACGATCTCAAACTGGCCGAAGTCAACGAACATATTAGTGAAGACTCGACCCTCAAAGGGGTCATCCAAATAGTCGCTGACGACACCGAATATGACCAGGACAAAAATACGTTCCTTGGTACCGGCAACGCCGTAGCGATTATCGGTGGGCAAAATTCCAAATTGGAAGCCGACACCATTCTCTACGACCAGGCCAAAGAAACAATCGATGCCCGCGGCAACGTCAAAATCCTCAGAAACGGTCAGCTTACAACCGGCTCGTCCTTTAAATTCAAAGTCTCCTCCGACGAATATCTGATCACCAATCCCGATACCATGCTCGACGGCACGCAAGTAATCTCGCGCACCGCCTATGGTATTAAGAAGGGCATGCTCTTCAAAAACGGAACGATGAGCTTGAGTAAACCGTTCCATATTGGTAAGAACGTTATGTTCGGTCCAGTAGGCGCCGGTCAGGATATCATCGACCGTGTCACCCACCCCGACGCATTCGTCGAAGACAAGCCAAGTTTCGTCTTCAAAGCCCGCAAGATGGTCTACGAAAAATACGGCGACGGCAAAGTGACAATCTTTGGCGGCAAATTGGACTTCGGCAATTTCACCGTTCCCCTGCCTAAGTTTGTCGCCACAGTCGGTGTCAACGGCGAAAACCACGTTATGTTCCCGGTCACACCGATGTTCACCAGTAACATCCAATCGGGCGGCCACAACGTCGGTCCGGCCTTCAACTATGCTATTGGCAGAACGGGGCAGTTCTCGTGGGCCCCGATGGTGCAGTTTGGCGGACAGCCGGCGGGCACTACCTCCAACGGTCGCAATATAGGACTGTCAGGTCAGATTGGTTATAGTGATGCTCGTTTGTCCACTCACTTTGCTTACGGTAGCGTTTCTCAGTTGCCTGTAGGTGACTTCAAAATGCCGATACGCATCATAAAAGACGGCAAACAGGTAGCTAGAGGTTTCAAATTCCAGGCCGGTTTGAACCGCTTCCTTACAGAAGGATTGTTCGGTTACAGACGAGCGCACTTATTGGCGGAGTTTGTCGACGACCATCCTGTTAAGAAGCAAATCCCATTTGTTAGTGGCATAAACTTCCGCACCTCGGCCGGTGCCATGCAAGACAATCGCACCCTGGTAACATCAAATCCGGACCTGGCCAAACTCTATGGTACGGCGACAACAACCAAAGCATTGCAGCCCTCCGCGTTTCGTATAGAAGAACAATTGACGGCTTCGACGGTCAATTTGTTTGCCCTGGGTGACGACCGATACGGCGTCAAGTCATACGTATTCGGCGGCGTGGCCGCAGGTGCCTATTCCACCGGCAACTACAGAGCCCTGGCACAAATAAGTCCACAGCTCGCCATCAACCTCAATCGTTTCAAATTGACGACCGGCTACACGCAAGCTGCGATCCGTGGTACATCACCCTTTTACTTTGACCAATATTTGCAAGGTCAGCGCTCGGTCAACATCGCCGGCGACGTAAAAGTGGCTAAGTGGCTGCGTTTAGGCGGCGGTTACGGCTACAACTTGAACGCCAAGATGGCTTATTCCAAAACACTTACAGCTGCCTTCGGACCAGATGACTTCAAAGTGCTCGTCAACCGCGACGTCTTGAACAAAGTAAACCGTTTCGGTTTCGACATCCTTTATGGTCAACCGGTTCCGTTTAACAAGCTGGTCCTCAAAGGCGCCCCTGACAGTGGTCAACTGGGCGGCATCTAGTCTTGGCTGAACGCGACAGAACATCAGAAAGTACAACTATGGACGCTTTAAAATTGACCATGCCTGCCCTCGGTATAGACCTGGGCGGCACTAAGATCCGCGCGGCGGCTGTACTCGATAACAAGATTCTGGGCGAACCGCTGCAAGTACCAACACCCAATGGACCGGACAATATCGTCCGCGCCATTCTCGATCTCGTAATTGCATTTCAGGCGAAATACATCCTCAAAGGCATTGGCATTGCCACCGCCGGCATCATCGACGGTGAGACAGGAGAAGTAATAGGCTCCACCGGAAACCTGCCGGGATGGACAGGTACGCCACTCAAACTGGCTGTAGAACGCAGCACCCTACTGCCAGTCCACGTTGAAAATGACGCTAACGCAGCCGCTTTTGGTGAAGTCAGCGCCCGCAATCTGCGCGGACTGAAATGTGTTTGCGTTGTCACACTTGGCACCGGCATTGGTGGCGGCCTTTTAATCGACGGCAAATTATTCCGCGGCGCACATTGGGGCGCCGGTGAAGTCGGGCACGCTCGCATATCCCTGGGCAACAAGCGCCTATGCACTTGCGGTCTCTTCGACTGTTGGGAAGCCTACGGTTCTGGTAGAGGCATGGTGGCAACAGCAAAAGATATTTTGCAAGGTCTGACACCCGGCCAATCACCTTTGCTGGAACTGATGCCCGAACTGACTACGCGCCAAATTGTCAAAGCCGCTAATGACGGGGACATCATCGCTCAAAGAGCAATAAATGTCTGGCATGAGCATGTCGCTATCGGCATAGTCAACCTGGCGCACGTCCTCGATCCTGATGTCTTTGTATTGACCGGCGGCATGGCTGAATGCGTCGACTTTGCCCTCCTGCATGAGATGGTCGTCGACCGCTGCATGGCCCGCATAGGCGAAAACATGAATATCCAGAAGTCTGAGCTGGAAGGCATTGCCGGCATCATAGGCGCAGCGCAACTTGTGCTGGACGCTATTCTGGAACGGGCATAATAGCTAATTCCTTAACCGGAGCGAATAAGCTACAATCCGGGCATGCGGTCAAGTCCATTACTTCACAACCTATTTCTAGCCGCATATTTGGTTGCGGCGACAATTTGCACCTCGGCAGGCGTCCTAGAAGAATCTGACAGTCTTCATCCGGAACCCACCTCCCCGGGTGTAGGAATTGCCCGCAAGGGTTTATCTCTGGCAAAACTGCAAGAAGCCATACGGCTAAATCCAAAATCTGCCCAGGCCTATCTTGAGCGCGGAGACGCCTTGCTCTCTGACTCAGAGACAGAAAAAGCCATGCTTGATTTCAACAAAGTGTTGGAGCTAAATCCTCGCTGCGGCAAAGCTTATATCGGAAAGTTTTTCTGTCTGGCCGACGGTCAACACATGGATCAAGCTCTGGCGGCACTAAAAAAAGCAATTGAGCTTGGCCCTGCCGATGTATCTATGGATGCTCTCTACCTGCAAGCCAGTGTTCACAAGGATCAGGGTAAATTTCAAACCGCTCTGGAAGAATTCACTAGAGTAATAAAATCCAATTTGTTCAGTAAACGTCGCCTCGCACGTGTTTACGTACAAAGAGGTATGGTCCATGATCGGATGAATGCGAAGCCTGCGTCAATTTCCGATTACACAAACGCCATTAAGTTAAATCCTGACTTCGGCAAAGCCTATCTCTTCCGTGCGAATGCTTACAGCGATATGGGAGACTTCAAGCATGCTGATGAAAATTACAGCGTTGTAGAAAAGAACATCGAGAACGTATCGAGTGCCGATAGAAAACCAGATTTCGAACTGGTAAAAGCAGATCTCTATCGCTTCCGCGCAGAATACTACAAACGTATAAAAAGACCTGACCTGGCGCGTATCAACAATAAAAAGCGATTGCGCGAAGAACGCGACGATGTAGACATATCACCATTCCGGGGCAATTAATTACCAGAGAAGGAGTTCGTAATGCCGGCAATGCAATACGTCTATTTTGTACTGATAGGACTGACAGCAGGTGTGCTCTCGGGCATGTTTGGTCTGGGAGGCGGTCTGATTATGGTACCCGCCATGGGCTTCATGGGCATGAGTTTCAAGGCCGCAACCGGCACATCTCTGGCGGCACAACTGTTGCCTTTTGCCATATTGGGGGTAGCAGAGTACTACAAAAATGGCGACGTCAATGTGCAGGGCGCATTGCTGCTTGTCTGCGGACTCTTTGTAGGAGCGCTTTTCGGCGCAAAATTGACTATAGGACTGCCCGAAGATGTCGTCAAAAAAGCCTTTGGTATCTTTTGTCTAGTGATCGCGGCGAAATATTTGCTCAATAAATGAGATACAATCCCGACATGAACTGTCGCCCTTGCGAGGCAAGTAAATGCCACGGTATTTTTCCAGTAAACATCACCTAGTTGTATTCGCCGCTTGCATGATCGCGAGCGAGAATACGGTCTCGGCTATGCCTGAAGACGACGATTGTCTTCATCCCGGCCCACAAGCCATAGGTGTGGGACTGCGTCCCAGTCACAAGTCCCAGGCACAATTGGATGAAGCAGTGAGGAAAAATCCCACATCGGCAACGGTTTATCTTGAGCGCGGCAACGGCTACCTCGGCAGTTCAGAAAACGAAAAAGCTCTCGCTGATTTCAACAAAGCACTGCAACTTGATCCAAAATGTGTCAGAGCATATTTTGGCAGATATTTTGTTTTGAGCGACGGCACGAGTAATGCAAAAGCCCTCGCTGAATTAAAAAACGTCGAGCGCATTGGGCCCCCTGATCTGGCAATCGATGCTGTCTTTATTAGAGCCAGCCTGTACTATGAAACACAGCGGTTTAAGGAGTCTGAGGCAGAATACACGAAAGTGATAAATTCCAAACTCCTGAGCAAGCGGCGCCAGGCACAGGCTTATCTAAGTCGCGGAGTTGACTATGATCGTCTGGGTAAAATGCCCGAAGCGATAGCCGACTTCAGCGCTGCCATCAAACTCAATAGCAATTTAGGCGAAGCATACCTTTATAGAGCCAATGATTTGCGCCGCCAGAACAAAATGAAAGAGGCTATAGCTGACTATAATTATGTCGCGGTCCGAGTCGAAAATATACCGGAAGACAAGCGAATATTTGAAATGGATTCGGTCAAGGAAGATTTGTACCGATTCAGGTCCGACTATTTCAAACAAATCAATCGTCCTGACCTGGCTAAAGCCGACCTGAAAAAGCTTCTTCATGCCGAACGCGAAAACATGGAAGCGTCACCTTTCCAGCTCAAGTGATTAAAGCCCATCCCCGGACCAAATAATCAATAACGAGTTTCGACGGTGTATGTCACCTTCGACTCAGCATTTTTGGCCACCGGCACGGCAAACTCAAAAGTGGTTGAATTTTTCTTAGTGAAGGGCATCGAAGGTGATGTAATCTTCCAATCGCCGCCGGCGTGTCCAACGAAAGTGACCGTCACAGGCCCATCTTTGTGATTACGCAGTGATACTTCATAAGTGGCCTTTTGCACTTTGCCAAAGTTTGAACCATCGGTGAAACTCGTTTGTTTCAGACCACCGACCACATCAAATGCATTACCCATCAACACGCGTACTTTTTCATCTTTGGGTGTGTGATCTATTTCGTCTTCACCAATAAATTGCAGGGCTCCATCGGTGTCGCGCTTATAAACACGCATCTTACCTTTGGGCAGCGCCATACCCATGTTGTTTTCTTTACTGTTGACCATTTCCAGTTTGACTTTGACTTTGCTGTCGTCGCCACCCTGACCATCCTCAAATGGACCACTGGGGTCAAAAATGAATAGCTTTTTGACCGGCACAGCGGCGGCTGTGAATAAGGTCAATTGTTTGGTTTCGTTATCATGCAGGTCTGTCTTACCTGCCAAACTATATAAATGATACTCGGCAAAACTCTGCTCGCTAAACTGTGGTGCCTGGGCTGCTACAGCATCCATAGCCATTGCACGCTCCTCCATCGGAGGCGGCGGCGCAGGAGCGACCTTGTGCACATCCCCGGCGATTAGTTTGAGCGCAGCGTCGTTATATGTCGCACCAGATTTATTGTCGAGTGTGACCCAACTGGTGATATCAACCCCGGTGTCGTCGGCATTGTCTATAGCCACATAGTCGCATTTCCAATTCAGTCCCTGCGTCTGGTAGCTGATCTCGGCTTTTTGCGCGCCGGATTTGTCACAGTCAATTTTCCAAAGTAGCGAAGGTTTGGACACGAGGCCCTTGGGCAGCTCGGCCAGCTCCAATTGTCCCTCTGGTGCCACCACTATGCCATTGGCAGTCTTCACCACAATTGATTGTGCCTGCTCCGAAACATTGCCGTTTGAATCGGCCACGGAAGCACTGGGTGGAGAAAGCAGGATGCCTTCGACACTGCGCTCGCCACCAGCGGGCAGGAACTGTCGGAATTTTACTTGTCTGCCGACGGAGCGTTTCAAAATAGTCGACACATCCATCAGATCAAACTGATAATTTTGCTCGCGCACAGCGACGGAGTTTGGCGCGGTCAAACTGATGAAGCTGACCGTTGTCGGATCAATACCGGCGGCCACATCGTCAAACTTGATATTGTTGCGGCCATCTTTGAACATGATCTCGCGTACATCGCGAACGAGACCAAAGTTTTGATTGTAGATTGTGATGCTGGTGTCTTTCGAGTCGGAGGAAACAGCAGGCTTATCTGCCATTTCTTCGGCGGTGGTATTTGACGTGGACACCGGAGTCGCCCCCTCGGCAAGCACAGTCGAATAATTTGCACCGAGCAGACTGCAACCAATGGCCAGGCTGACTGCGCTACGTTTCAATATGTCCATGATTGCTCCGTGTGGGGATAGATTCCAGTTTGGCTGGTAGGTTGAATACAGGGAAGTTCAGAAACCGGTCGGCCGTCGCGCATGCCGACAGCGTGCTTGGGAAAGTCTCCCATGACACACTGGCCATGCCTTACGGTAGCATGGCCCATAACTGGTAGGCCATAGTCAATCCATCGAATGCGAGTATCTAGGTTCAGACGAGGCGCCTGGTCGTCAGCTAAAGCGCCGAAAACAAGCCAGCCAGTCCGTTTAAGCTGGCTGTGGGTCATCCGGCTGACAGCATTATCTCCAGGTATGTGGAGCTTGCGTCGCAACTCCAAAGTACCCATCAACATCTGGTTGCCTGAACACAAGTCTGTCAAAGATCGAAAGCCACGCACACCAGGCTCGAAATAGCCACCAAGGCGATACTGAGCAAACTGCGGCATCACGAAGAGAGACATAGCCGATGGCTGGAATTTTTTTATCGTGATAGCTGTGCCATACAGCCTGGCCAGATCCGGATTGCTGGTCACCAGAGTGCGATTATCCTGCATGGCACCGGCCGAGGTGCGGAAGTTTATGCCGCTAATGAATGGAATTTGAGAAGAAGCGGCCAGAGGTTTCACATCGGGTTCAACTATTGAACTCCTTTTAATTATCGAACCTTCTGTGACACCATTTGCAGTGCGCACATTTATTTGCACCCCATCAACCTTAACGTCCGGATTGGTTACGAGATATTCGTCCGATGAAGCCTTAAATCTAAATGACGAACCTGTCGTCAGCTGACCATTTCTAAGGATTTTGACGTTGCCGCGAGCATCGATTGTTTCTCTGGCCTGGTCATAGCTAATGGTATCGGCTTCCAGCCTAGAGTTCTGCCCACCAATGGCAGCTATAGCGTGGCCCGTGCAAACAAAGGTATTTTTATCCTGATCGTAGCCGGTTGAGTCAGCAACTATTTGAATTATTCCTTTGGGGATGGAAAGTTCACCAGCCCGAACTAAATCAACGCTGGTTGAAACCATCAGCAGTAGACAAGAGAAATAAGCTAGCAGCTTCTTCAAGACGCCTTTCGCGCCTCCATCATTAATAGCGCGTTTCCACGTCGTAGGTGACTTTTGTTTCACCGTCGGCGGGCACTTTTACGGCGAATTCAAAGGTGTGCGAATCCTTCTTAGTCGACGGTTGACTGGAGCTGGTGATTTTCCAGTCGCCGTATGCGTGTTCGACGCAAGTGATGGTCACAGGTGTTTCCTTGTGGTTCTTCAGAGTTAGCTCCATTGAGGAGCGCTGCACATGCTGAGACACTTGATTGAAGTTGGTCTGCTTACGTTCGCCGACAAGGTCAAAAGCATCGCCGATATACACGCGTACTTTTTCGTCTTTGGGAGTGTGGTCGATCAGGTCTTCTCCGACAAACTGCATGGCGCCGTCTTTATCGCGCTTGTAGACACGCACTTTGCCTTTGGGCATGGGCATGCCGAGATTATTCTCTTTGGAGTTGAGCATCTCCAGCTTGACGTTGACTTTAGTACCGGTGCTATTGCCGGGATTGTAGCCACCGTAGTACTGCTGCGGCGAGTCGAAAATATAGAGCTTCTTCACCGGTACATTGCTGGCGTTGAACAGAGTCAATTGCTTTGTTTCGTTGTTCATCACGTCGGTCTTGTTGGCCAGACTATAGAGGTGATATTCGGCAAATGATTGCTCACTAAATTGCGGGGCCATGCCACCGGCGACCATGCCTGCCGATTTGAACATCATCGCTCTGGGCTGCACAGGAGGCTGCACTTTATGCACGTCACCGGCCATGAGTTTGAGAGCGGCGTTTTTATAAGTCGCTCCCGATTTGTTATCGAGGGTCACCCAGCTGGTCATGTCGGCCGCAGAGTCATCGGCATTGGCGACGGCTACATAGTCACATTTCCAGTTCAGCCCCTGTGTCTGGTAGCTGATTTCAGTCTTATGGGTACCGGGTTTATCGCAATCAAGTTTCCACAGAAGCGAAGGCTTCGACACCAGACCGGCAGGAAGTTCGGCCAGTTCGATTTCACCGTTGGCACCGAGGACAATACCGGAGGCGGTTTTTAAGACGATACTCTGGGTCTGCTGGGTGACATTGCCGTTGCTGTCTGAGACGGATACATTGGGAGGGTTCAGCAGCGTGCCGGTTACTTCGTGGGTGCCGCCTGATGTGTACTGGCGCACTTTGATTTCTTTGCCGACAGACTTAGATAGAATCGTTCCTACATCCATCAAATCAAATTGATAGTTCTGCTCGCGCACGGATACAGAGTTTGGTGCGGTGAGCGAGGTGAAGCTTACAGTGGTCGGGTCCATAGCGGCGGCCACATCTTCGAAGCGGATGAAGTTAGTGCCTTCTTTCAAATCAAAATTGCGTACATCCTTAACCAGTCCAAAATTTTGGTTATAGACAGTGATAGCCACTCCCAGTGAGTCGGCTTTATTTGAGTCGCCGCCTTTGCCCCCTTCAGCCAATGCTTGAGAGAGCATCAAGGGAGAGGCCGTCAAACCAACTGATATCGATACTGACAGCAAGGCAGAGAGCAACAAACGACCAGAGAAACCTCTATTCATATGAACCTCATAAAGAGTTTTGTACTTGAGACCAGGGAATCTTAGACGCCGGTAGCGCAGGCTGGTTTGACAATATTGGCCAGGAGCAGAGATAGCTTCTTAGCCAGCTCCACATCAAGCTCGTGTCCTGCTTTGATGCTGATAAAGCGGGCTTTGATGCGCAACGGGTTGACACCAACTAAAGCCAGGTCGCCGATCATGTCGAGCAGTTTATGACGTACCGGCTCATCGGGGTAGCGCAACGGCATTGTGAAATCGTCATCTGTCAGGCTGACTACATCGTCAACAAGTCCGAGCATTTTGTGCTCGTTGAGCATGCCGAAGGTACGGGCGTCATAGATTTCTTTGATGTCTTTGGATAGGTCCCATGTCTGCCAACGCTGACCAATCTTGGGATGCTTCCAATCCATCAAATAGGTAACCGAAAATTTCTCATCGGGTATGGCAATGATGCTGCGGTCGCCTTTGGATACTTCAGTCAGGTGCGGCAGGGTGATATCACAGGTGATGTCGCGCTTGGCGATACCGGCCTTTTTGAAGAGGTCAATCCAAAACTCGGCGCTACCGTCGGCCAGGGGCATCTCCGGTCCATCTACAACGACGTAGAGGTCTTCTAGGCCCCAGAGGCTGGCGGCGCAGAGGAAATGCTCAACGATGCAGAGTCTGGTCTTGCCTACACCGAGCACCACATTGCGCATGGTGTTGACGACGGATGTGTAATTGGCTGGGACTTCAATATGACCTTCGGGCGTCTTCAAGAAAAATACAATACCCCGACCTTCGGGTGCCTGGTGTATGTCGACTTTGACGTTCTGTTTGGAAGTCAGGCCCATACCTTCGTGGCTGGCCAATTTAGCGTGGCCATTTAGTACTTCTTTGAGATCGACAGCATCGCTGTTCGCTACCTCTAATGTCATTGCAATTACCTTTCCCTTGTCCTTTTTGGTTTTCCGTTATGAATTTTTGGAAGTTGTCGCCAACTCTTTTTGAGCCAAAAGTTCTTCTAAAGCCGTCATGCGCTTTTTCATGTTTCTCATGTCATCGAGAAACTTAGGCATGCGGCGAGAATTTACTACTTGTGAGAAAAACTCACGGCTGACTACGGCCGGAGTGCCAACGTGTACTTCCCCGGTGGGGATGTCTCGCATTGCACCGGAGCCACCCGAGAGAATGGAGTCATTACTCATGTTGCAATGGTCGCTCAAACTGGATCCGCCGCCAACGACTACTCTGTCGCCGAGTACGCACGAACCACCGATAGAAACGCTGGCGATGATCAAACTTTCGCGTCCGATGCGATTGTTGTGGGCAATCATTACCAGGTTATCAATTTTGGTGCCTTCACCAATAACAGTCGAGCCCATCGTTGCTCTGTCGATGGTGGTGTAAGCGCCAACTTCGACATCATCATGCAGTACAACGTTACCGATCTGGGGAATTTTCAAAAGTGGATTGGGATCATCCAAAAAGTCTTTGTTCCCTTCCATCAATTTTTCCAGATTGCTCGGACGCTCGGTCACATAACCGAAACCATCAGAGCCGAGGCTGGCGCCCTGCTGCATTATTACGCGATTGCCAATTTTGCAATAGTCGGCGATGATGCAGTGGGGATAGAAAAGGCAATTTTCACCGACTTCTACTTCGCCACCAATGACGGTGTGAGCCATAATTTTTGTACCGGCACCAATTTTTGATTTCGGACCGATTACAACATATGGGCCGATAGCGACATTTTCACCGAGCACAGCACTCTCATCGACAACGGCTGTTGCGTGTACGCCTGCCGCTGGATAGTAGCGCTTCACACCGAGAGCGGTCAGCACTTTCTGAATGGCCAGATTGGGTCTTGGCACCAGAACCATGTTGCGATCCGGATGAGTCTTTTCGGTCCCTTCCGGAGCGACAACTGCCTTGGCTAAACAGTCCGCTAATTTCTTCACTACCTTTTGATCAAAGACAAAAGCCAGATCATCGGCTTTAGCCTGCATGGGAGAAGGGCACACTGTATGCACTTCAATAGTCTGATCACCGTGCACTCGACCACCAATAATGGCGGCGATTTGACCTAGATTCATTGGTTGTGGGAGCCGCATATGGCCTCCTTGTGTGAGAAACTACTGACCGTTTAAACAGCTAACCCGCGCAGAGCGCGGGTATCGCATGTATCTATATCGCTAGACGCCTCAACAGGCACTAATTACTTAGTGACGGTTTTGGTCGCTGCACTGGCGCTAGCAGGCAAGCGCTTGATCACGCCTTCAGTGATATCTGTACCACCGAGGAGGACCGAGTCTTTAACGAGCACTGTGTCCAGTGATTTGCTGGCAGCTTCATCTTTTATAGCTTTGTCGATATCGCTTTCGAGTTGAGATTCCAGCGTCTGAGCCCGGCCCTGCGCACTCTTATATTCGGTATCGATTTGCTTCTGAAGGCTATCTTGCAAAGCTTTGAGCTCGGCGGAGGTTTTCTTAGCCGCTTTCGCTTCTTCGTACTTTTTGTTGGAAGATTCCAGCAAATTGCGTACTTTGTCTTCTTGTCCCTTCAGTTCCTGAGCCGCCTGTTGGGCCTTGGTGAAACTGGTAATTACTTTGTTGCGATCAACGATGCCGATTTTGGCACCTTGAGCCATAGCTTGACCGGCAAGACTTGCCGCCAATACAACACTGGCCAATACTGCATATTGTTTATAGACGTACTGCATTCTTCTCTCCGCAGAATATTCCTAGTTAAGGACGATAGTCGTAAAATGCGCCCGAGTGCACAGTTTACAACATTCAGCGGGGTCAAACCAGGCAGCTTGAAGAGACCTTCTTAAAACTTGTCTCCAAATCCAAAGGTCAGTCTGGGGACGAACCTGCTGGTGGACAGGGTGCTCAATATAGGCAAACCATAGTCAATACGTACCATTCCGACCATAGGCATCTTCAACCTTACGCCGACGCCGACCGAGGCGCCCATGCTGTTTCGGGTGAGCAAGCTGTTCATATTGCGATTGCCGCCGACCTGACCGTAGTCAAGCCATGAAGTGAATTTGACATTGTTATTGATGACCTTACTGACAACGTTGTCACCCGGCAAGTGTAGCTTGCGACGGAGCTCCAACGTACCCATCAGCATCTGGGTGCCGGTACCAAGGTCGGAAAATGAGCGAAAACCACGGACACCGTTGCCGAAATAGCCACCCAATCGGTACTGGGCAAATTGGGGCATACCGCCGAAGGCCAGGCCACCGGTAGCATTCATGGCCAGGGTAGTGTCTTTACCCAGGGGGACAAACTTGCTGACGCTGGCGCCAGTCTTTAGAAATGCGGCACTGAGACCGGCGGTGGGAGTGGTAGAAAGTCTGACGTAAGTGCCTTTTGTGGCGTCAACCACGGCGTCGCGCGTATCGTAAGAGAGAGATGGGCTGACGCTGGCGAATACACCGCCCTTGAGCTGCTGGCTTCTGTAAGTCTGGGCCAGGCTATTCGCCGCAGCCTGGCTTGATGCCATGCCGGTCTGCATGGCGCGTTGGCTCATGGTATCAAGGATATTTTGATCAGCATACAAACCACCAACATCTTTCAATCTAGTGTTTTCGCCGGTCAGACCAAGATTGCCCGTCCAATTATTTCCTAAAGGTTTGGAAAAATTGGTGCTCAAACCCCAAGTTCGCTGCATTGACTGGTCAATAGCCATTGAAGCCATGTTGCGGCCAAAGATGGTATTGGACATCGAAACGTTGGACCCGCGCAGGCTGGGCTCGATGAAAGTCAATTCGGCGTTGTAAGTCTTGCCGGTGGGGAGGAAATTGGTGCCACCATTATTGACACTATTGGATAGACCGTTGAGCGTACCGGAACCAATCTGCGAACTGAGCGAAAGCACCTGTCCACGGCCGCGGAAGTTGTTATCGGAGAAACCGGCGGAGCCGAAGGGAC
>Ga0105248_10005375_pt1 | contig 14077 bp, 19 predicted proteins | sample KBSS34metaG_FD_81524 | JGI IMG/M metagenome (GOLD analysis project Ga0105248, IMG submission 81524) | Switchgrass rhizosphere microbial communities from Kellogg Biological Station, Michigan, USA - KBS S3-4 metaG | ecosystem: Host-associated > Plants > Roots > Rhizosphere > Soil | place...
GTCGGCGGCGGCGAGGCGTGCTAAATCCTCGGCGACGTGATCGCGCTCGACGTCGAGTCCGAGCATGCGCGCGATGTTCTCGGGCGTGGCGCCGAGGCCGCTCGCCTCCAGCTTCGCTCGAGCGGCCGGATGCGAGTACAGCTTGCGTTGTGCCGCCGTGGTGCCGAAGGCGACGAGCCGGTGCGTCTTGAGTAGATAGCGGCGCTGGTAGGCGCGAACCCACCACACGGCGTAGGTCGACAGCTTGAGGCCGCGCTCGGGCTCCCACTTGTCGATGGCGTGCATGAAGCCGAGGCAGCCCTCCTGCACGAGGTCGTCGAAGTGCTCGGGACGGTGGAATTTTCCAGCGAGCTTGCGGATCAGCCCCATGTTGAGGCGCACGAGCCTGTCGCGCATCCTCGGGTCGGCGTCGCGGCGCCAGGCGGCGCAGAGTTCCTCGTTCGTCGCGTCGTCCCCCATGTGCATTAGATTACCAGAATTGAGAGGGGGATAGTATTCTTCGCCCATGGTCGAGGAGAGCACTGCGCCGCAGTATCTGTGGCGCTGCAGGGCCTGCAAGCAGACATTCCCGGGCGGGCGACACGAGAAGCCGTGGGTAGGGCCGTGCCCGAACTGCGGGCGCTCGCGCGATGCCGATCGCGTCACGAGCGGCGTAGTCGAGGACGAGCCGGGCGGGCACGCGACGATGGGCGGCGGCTCGAAGACCTACGTCAGCAACCACATCTCGACGGGGCTGAAGGGGTACGACGCCGTCGTCGGCGGCGGACTCATCGCAGGACGCGTCACGCTGTTCGGCGGCTTTGCCGGCTCGGGCAAGACGCGCATGCTGCTGCTCATCGCCGACTACATTGCCAAGACGCAGGGGCGCGTGATCTACGCGACGGGCGAGGAGAGCTCCGACGACGTGCAGAGCTACTGTGCTGAGCTCGGCCTCGTCAACGATCGCGTGACGATTCTCGGTAACCAGGAGAATGTCGAGGACGTGCTCGAGGACGCCGTTCGGTTGAAGGCGTTCCTCGTCATCTACGATTCGGCGCAGAAGTTCATGAGCAAGACCGCCGGCGGTCTGCCCGGCTCGCTCTCGCAATGCAAGGCGATCGGCAGCGCGATCAAGAGACACTGCGGCACGACGAAGACGTGCGCGATCATCGTCAATCAGATGTCGTCGACGGGCGATCTCAAGGGCGGCACCGAGCTCGAGCACCACTGCGACACGATTCTCGTGTTCGGCTACGCCAAGGAGAGCAGCGACGATGAAGAGGTGCCGGAGCCGGCTGGCGACGAGCCCATCCGCGTCCTGTCGAGCACCAAGAATCGCAAGGGCTCGGGCGGCGTGCGCACCTACTGGGACATGCTCGCGGGCGACATTCCCGGCAAGCCGACGTGGGTGCAGCCGAAGTCGAAGCTGTTAGAGTTTCCGGGGAAGAGGTACAGGAAGGACTAGCGGGCGCGAGAGCTCGGCGCCGATCTCACCTTGGGGGGACTCGGCGAGATCGACGCCGGCTCACGCATAGGGCGCTACGACGCCCAGTAGTGCGGGATGTGGGCGCGCATCTCGGCGGCCTTGGCGCGCAGCCTGGCGAGGTTCGCCTGCTGCGCCGGCGTGTACGCCGGACCCTGCGACGCCTTCGTGGCGGCCTTCGCCGCCGCCTTGGCGGCCTGGGCCGCCTTCTTGGCGAGCTTGCGCTGGATGCGAGCGGCGCGAGCCTCCTCCTTCGAGAGTCGGCGATAGCGCTTCTTGCCGCTCTTGCGCTTCTTCTTCTTGCCGCCGCTGTGGCGCTTCTTCGAGTAGCTCTTGCGCTTTTTGCCGCCGCGGTGCTTCTTCTTCTTGCCGCGGTGGCTCTTCTTCTTCGAGTAGCCCTTGTGCTTGTTGCGCTTGCGCGTGCGAGCCGCCTTCTTCGCCGCCGCGCGACGCTTCGCCGCGAAGCGCGGGCTCTTGTTGTAGGCGCGCAGGCCGCCCTTGCTCCGATACGCCTTGCGCCCCGCGGCGACGCGCTTGGAGCTCTTGCGGCGACCGCCGTGCTTCTTTTTGTGGTGACCCTTCTTCCGCTTCGCCATCGTCGTGCCTCCCTTTCTGGAGATGCCGGCCTTCCGATATGCCGCTGCCACCGCCTGACTGGCCGGGTGCCCCGCGCGGATCATCTCGGCGATGTTCGCCTGAACGACCCGGCGGCTGCGTCCCTCTCGGAGAGGCATTTGTAACTCGGACTGTATATCTCCGACGGGAAAATTGCAAGTTACTGGGCTGCTCGAAAAACGCGTTGCTGTGTGATTCGGCGAATGGCGCAGTTTTTACTGTGTGAATTTGAGGCCAGTAACACTACCGCTGTGCGTGTCGCGCCCAAAAGCGCGACGGGTGCGGACCTGTGCTAGACTCGAGCCATGGCCGACATCACGGGCAACCCGACGCCGCTGAATGTTCCTTCCCCCCAGGACGCGAGCGGAACGCTGACGCCGAAGCAGGGCAGCGCGGCGAACCTCGCGACCGCGCAGTCGACGCCTGGCGTGCCGGTCGGCGTCGGCGCAACAACAACAGCTCCGACGGTGGCGAACGAGGCGCCGACGCCGCCCGCTGTTCCCGATCTGACGTAGTCGAAAGGAAGTGGACCAATGGCGACACTGCACGACGAGATGACCCCGACGAACATCAACACTCCGTCAGCGCCGAACGAGCCGACGCCCGCGCCGCTGGCGGTGGCCAAGCCGCAACAGTCGATCACGGTGGCGCCCATCGTCCAGGCCGAGCCGACGACGGTCATTCAGACCGCGCCGCCGGTGCAGGACGCGCCGCCGCCGCGCGCCGCGGGCGGCAACCTCGTGCTGCAGGGGACGGACGGCCGCCCGGCGCCGGCGGTGCCGATGCAGCAGACGCAGAACGCGCCGCAGGTGTTGAGTCCGATCTCGACGCTGAAGACGTCGTAGGAGGCGAAAGATGTCGTACAACGATCCGACCGATGTCGAGGCGCTGCTGCAGCAGGCGCCGACGCCGCCCGCGTTGGCTCCCGGTGGCGTGCCGGCCACACCGCCGTCGACTCCGCCGCAGCCAATTCAGACGCAGCGATCGGCATCCAGTGCCACGGCGCAGCTCGTGCCGGTGTCGCCGGTGCAGCCGCCGGTGATTGCGCCGACGACGCAGACGCCCCTGTCGGTTGACGGGGTGGATGCGGCGCCGCAGACGCCGCAGACGACGCAGCCGGGTGTGCTGAGTCAGTCATGAGCGCGTCGCAACAGCCGCTTCGCGGCGCGCACCTGGCGAGCTACCTGCGCGAGCTCATCAACGATGCCGTCGCGCAGGGCAAGGTCGTCAAGATCGACGGCAATCCGGTGCAACAGGCCGCCGTCGCGCTCATGTCGGGATCGATCGCCGTCGCCGAGATGATGTGGAACGACATCAAACTTCTCGCCGGCGACGCCAAGAGCCGTGCGCCAGCGGTCGCGCGCCCGATGCTCGAGGGCCTCCTCGTTCGCGGTGCGGGCGCTCTGCTCGACAAACTACTCCCTGCCAAGCGCTGATCTCGACCTAGCTTCCCTCTGCGGAGGAAAGCAATGCCCAAACGCATCGTGATTGCTCTTCAGCCCGGGGACGCGCAGGCGCTCGGCGCCGACACCTTCGTCGCGCTCGACGCCTCCGTCCAGGGCAAGCAGCCACAACAGCAGCTCGGAACGACGACGACGAAGCCGACGCCTCCAGAGGGGCAGGGCCAGCACGTCAACGTGGTCAAGCAGGAGGTGAAGCGCTAGCAGATGATGCTGTAGAGTCCGTCGAGTAGGATCTTTCCGCGCTCGGTGAGCAGCCCATTCAGCGCCCCTTCGATGACCTCTTGATCACTCGCCACGAGAAACGTGCCCGTGGAGAGGATCTGAATTGCCATGACGCGCGCCTGCGCGTCGGAGACGCCGGAGAGGCCCACCTCTGCGCTGCCGAAGGGGCGATCTACCCACTGCCACCAGCTGATGCCCTGGTCTGCAGGTTGTGTTGTCGGCGGTGGTGCCTTCCAGCCGGGAACGACCTGGCCACTGAGTGCGCGCGTTGCAGTGGCGATGCCGCTTTGTGACTGTGGCGGCGGCCAGCCGTGCTTGCCGGCGAGTCTGTCGGCGATGCGGCGCGCTGACGCGGACTCGCTGGGGGTGGCGCCCGATCCGGGTGCGGCGAGCGCGAGCAGCTTGGTGATCTTGCTGTGCGCCTCGCCCTTCGTCATTCGAGCTATCTTACCCGAAGGTGGTACTGCACGCGGTGCAGCAGCGCGTCGTGGACGGGCTCGACGACCTCGTAGTCGCGGGAGTCGACGTGCACGGAGATTGTCGCCATCGAGCGCAGCGGCTCGCCGTCGAAGCCCGTGAACGCGATCAGTCGGAGTCCTGCCGCCGTCGCCAGGCGCGCCACGCGTACGAGGTTCTCCGACTTCCCGCTCGAGGAGAAGAGCCACAGCATCGCGCGGTGCGGTCCCGTGCGCGGCGCCATCTCGATGAACGGGCGAGCCAGCTCCTCGAGCGCGCCGGCCCATCCCCCGTCATTCGCGTGCGCCGAGAGCGCGGAGATGCTGTCGGTGAGGCACACCGTCTGTCTCCCACCGCCGGCGGCGTAAGACGGCTTCAGGAGCGCCTGCGCCGCGTGCGTTGCCAGGGCGTGCGATCCACCATTGCCGGCGGTGAGTACGATGCTCGACGAGCCCAACAGCTCGGCGGCGTGCGCGAGCGTCGAATCTGGCACGCCGCGCACACCAGCGGCGACGGCGTCGGACCACACGCGCCAGCTCTCCTCGCGTACGTTCACGCGTAACCCTCGACGCGGACACCCTCGAAGTCGGGCTCGACGGTGATCGTCGGCAGGTTCGTGCGCCGCTCGATCGCCGCGCGCACATCTTCGAGCTGCCCCTCGCGCGCGATGACGATGTGCCCGCCTCCGCCGGCGCCCGCCACCTTGCAGCCCCGCACACCCGGCACTGCTTCGACGTGCTTGATGATCTCGGCGACGTCGGCAGGCACGGCGCCGCGGATCTGTCGCTTCGATACCGAACCGAAGTGCAGCGCGCGTCCGAGGAGCGCGACGCTCCGCTGCTCGATTGCCTCCTCAGCAACGCCGACTGCCGCGGCCGCGTGCTCGAGCGCTGCCGTATTCTTGACCGCCGACAAGATCGCGCGCGAGTCGTGGCCTGCGGGGAGCGGCACGAGCAGGAGGTGGTCGGCGACCCACTGCGCCGCCTCGGCATCGAATGTGCGATCGACGACGGCGACGCGCTCCGCGAACGAGTAGAGGCGCAGTCCGCCATGCGCGGCCGCCATGTGATCTTGGCGACCGATTGGGCGATGGAGCCGATCGATCTCGACGGTCCACGCGTCTTGCGCCGAGCGCTGCGCGAGGTGGTGCTCTGCGGGTGCGCCATTCCGCATCGTCGCCATCTGCAGGAAGCAGGCGGCGAGCGAGACGGCGATCGAGGATGAGACGCCGAGCCCAGATCCGTGCGACGACAGCTCCGACAGCGTGTGCACCTCGAAGCCGTCCTCCCAGCCGTGCAGTAGTGCTGACTCGCGGATCAGGCCGTTGGCGATCTCCGTCGCGGCCTGCGCGACGTCGCGCCGCAGGTACGACGCGACGACCTGGCGATCGGGGCGCGAAATGGCGACGGCGTGCGTGTGGCTCTTGATTGCGAGCGACAAGCAGTGGCCGACGCGCTCGCGCGTCCACGCCGGCAGATCGGTGCCGCCGCCAGCGATGCCGATGCGCACGGGAGCTCGAGCGTGGGCGTACATTAGGGGATTTCCACCATCATGCGCGAGGCGCGCACGCTGTTGATGACTCGCGCGAGTCGGCTGCGGTACGAGTACGTGTTGGCGCACTTCTTGGAAAAGGCGTGCGCGGCCGAATTGTCGCTCGCGTCGAGGTGCGCGCGCAACTTCAGCGCCAGGTCTGTTGGACTGTCGTACCAGACGACGTCGTTCTCGTCGAAGTCGTGTAGTGGGCGCGAGCGGTCGATGAACACGCGCGCCCCCGAGTAGCCCTCCATCGCGCCGCGGTTGACGGTCTGCGGCGACACCGGACCCGCACCGCAATCGCCGTCGAGTCGGTGCGAGCACACGACGGCGCGCGCGCGGCGGTGCAGCTCGTACGTCTGCGCGAGCGATTGCGTCGTCATGCTCGGGACACCGAAATCTTGCCAACCATCGCCGACGAGTTGTACGCGGAGGCCGTCGAGCAGCGGCAATAGCTCGGACATGAAGCGTCGACGTGACGGATACGCGTATCCGCAGAAGAGCACGTCGATGTCGCGCTCGCGACCGTCGACCGGTGGCAGCAGCGTGTCGGGGCCGAGCGTCGGGCAGACGATGATGCGGTCGCCGACGATTTGTCGGTAGTGCGGCACCGTCGCCGCGTCGTTGGTGCACACCCACGTCTCGGCTACGGCGGATCGCATCGCGCGCACGCGCTCGAGGTTGGCGGCGAGCGCGTACGGATCTTCCATGTGCAGCGATACGACGCGACTGTACCCACGCACTGCGGCGGCTGCGTCGTCGTTGCTCATCTGGAACGGCGAGATGACGAGTCGCAGATAATGACCTGTCGTGATCCACGGCAGCGACGCGAGCGCGCGTTCGATACTGCTGCACGCGTCGCTCTGGCTCGCCGTCAAGCGCTCACGCCCCGGGTACGCAGCCGTGACGCCGTACGCGGCACTGAGATGCTGTCCACGAACGCGCGCGAAGTCCGCGCGACTGCCGAGCGCGACGGCGCGGTGCATGCGGCTGCCGCCGTGACTGCGATACGTCGCGTGTATCTCGTGCAGATTCTTAACCTTGACGCTGTGCACGGCGCGGCGTAGCCAGTCCCAATCCTCGCTCGTGCGCAGCGCTTCGGAGAAGTACCCGACGCGCTCGAATGCCGAGCGGCGGTAGAGCATTGCGCCACCGTCGCACGTCGATATGCGCGCGAGCTGCTCTGCCGATGTGGCCTGATTTAGAAAGCACGGCACCGAAGGAGAGCCGTCGCTGTGATCGACGCGCCAGCCACAGGTCACGACGTCGAGCGAGGGGTCGGATTCGAGCTCGTGCGACATCGCGGCGACGAACGACGGTAGCTTCTCGTTGTCGTCGTCGAGCACCGTGAAGTAGCGCCCGTGGGCGCGATCGAGCATGTAGTTCCAGAGCCGACTCGGCTGGTCGACGTTCTCTCGTCCGAGCCACACGCGCACGCGCGGGTCCTGCGCGGCCCACTCGAGCACGCGCCGCACGCGCAAGTCCGTCGAGCAGTCGTCGTAGATCAGGTGCTCCCAGTCCGGATCTGTCTGCGCGCGCACGCTCTCGATCGCCCTGCGTAGCAGCTCGGGGCGATTGTGCGAGCAGGTGACGATGGAGATCTTGGGTGCCATCAGGGCAGCGGGCTCCACTTCTCGGCGACGCCGACGCGACCGTTCGGCCACGGATGCGTCATCGAGATTGGCTGGCGGATGAAGATGACGTCGTCGGGGTTCGACGTATCGTAGTGCCCGTACACGTGCGCGGGTGCGGGAAAGCCCGCCTCGATGGCGAGTTGTCGCAGGCCCTGCAGCGTCACTCGCCAGTAGTCGCCGTACTTCGCGGTGCCGTGGTACGGCTGGTTCTGGTGCGTCGCGACGAGCATCCACGAGTCGCGGTTGCGATTCCAGATTTCCGCGAGTGCGCGCATGGCGTCTTGAATGCGCCAGGCGTGCTCGATGACGTAGAGGCAGATCGTGATTCGCGGTGCGAAGCTGCGCAGCAGGGTGCCCATCTCTGCCGGATTCAACATATCGACGACGAAGTCGACGCCGGCACCGGGATTCGCGTCGATGCCGACGTAATGTGTGCCGGGCCGAAAGGCGCCGCGCATGTTCAAGTGATCTTGCTGCGACTCGATATACGAGCCGATCTCGAGGACGGGGCCGCCCTCGCGCGCGAACAGCTCGCGCACGAGATCGAACATGTGCTGCGTCATCGTCTCACCAGCAGGCGTACAGGGCGCAACAGCGCACGCGTTCCGAAGGTCGCGACAGTCTCCGGCGGCAGAGCTGCCGTCCACGGGGCGCCTGCACCGTCGCGCGCGCAGTCCCGGCAGCGCGGCGAGGTCGCGTTGTATCCTCGCAGCGGCCCACTTCCGCCGCATCTCGGGCGCCCGTCTGGGCCCGCGATATGGATATCGCCGGCGGGCACTACTGCGGCTCGACGACGAACGGCTTGGTGCCGAGGCGAACGACGCGCCATTTCGGACTGACGAGGATGCTCGCGTGCCCGTCGGGGGCGACGACACCTACTACCTCTCGGTCACCGGTTGCGAAGATGAGCACATCCTCCGATTTCAGCGCGGGGCGATCGAATGCCCAAGCGTAGCGGCGGGCGCTGTCGTTGAAGTTCGAGGCGTCGTCGCGGAACGAGAGCTTCTTGCCGTTGTGGAACAGCGTGGCGTGCTCGCCCGGACGCTCGTCGCGGTAGATGATGAGCGAGTCGGTGATCTCGAAGCGCATTATTTCTTCTCCACCATCTCGTGCGGCAGCGCGGGATCTTTGATTCGCCCCCTGACGCCGGCGTTCGTGTCGTCGAGCAGCGCGTGGGTCGAGTTGAAGCGGCTCGCCGTCTTGTTTCGGCGCGCCATCGACGCTGCGGCGATTTCTGATCCGGACATCTGATCGCCGTAATCTTGATAGACCATCGAGCGCCGACCCTCGCCCGGCTCCCAGGGCGCGATCTCGCCGCGATCGTACGCTTGGAGCGCCGCTTCCAGGCAGTCGACGGTGATCTTTCCCGTGGTGCCCTTGAACGTGTGGCGGTGTCCGAGTCTCTTGCGCGCCTCCTCGATGTAGGCGTCGACGTTCTCGCGGAACCAGCTCAGCACTGCGCAGACGCGGCGGTCGTGCGGCCAGATCAGCGTGGCCCACTTGAGGCGCTTGCCGCCGGAGAAGGGGATGTTGTAGCCGACGTGCTCGGTCATGAGTGTCGGGTCGTCGTGCAGTGCTGTGCCGAGGTAGCTCATGCAGAACGGTTCAACGGAGATCGTCGCGCCGAGGTCGAGATAGATGCGCCAATGGTCGACGGCGATGCGCAGCTCGTCGAGTGTGATCGTCGGCAGGAACATGATGAAGAGCATGTAGACGTCGATGCCGCGGGGTGCGCCCCAGCGGACGACGTTGCGGATGTGCTCCTCTTGCTGCGGTTTCTTGATGTCCCTGCGCACGCGCTCGACGGGACTCTCGACGCCGATCGTCAGGTGGCGCACGCCCACGTTCGCTGCGCGCGCGACGATCGCCTCCGTCAGATCGTTTGTGCGGCACTGGATGAGGTAGCGCATGCCGCGCGGCAGTCCGGCGTCCATCCGGTCGCGCACGCGCTCGAGCGTGTCAATGTACTCGTCGGCGCGACCGCGGCCGAGCCACGCTTCGTCGGATGAGTCGTAGATCGTCATGACGCCCGGCACCTGCTCCTTGATCGCGAGCAGGTTCGCCTCGAGCGCGCCGGTCGACAGGTTGACGATCGATGGTTTCGTCGAGCCGGACGCGATGCGTCGCGTGTTGGCGACGGAGCAGTACGTGCACGCGAGCTCGCACGCGACGAGCGAGTGGACGCGCACGGTGTGGATCTCGTATAGCTTGTCGAGCTGCTCCTCGCTCGACATGCGTTCCCAGTCGTAGAGTGCCTTGGTGCGCTCCCAGTAGGCGGTGTACGGGATCTCGCCCCAGCGGATGGCGCCATTCCACGCCTCGAACTGATCGCGCGCGGGTTTGGGGTTGAAGGTGCGCCACAGGACGCCGGGGATCTCGTGCGGCGCTTGGCCGCGCATGAGTGCGAGCATCGGCTCCTCGGCGTCGGCGAGGATAACGCCGTCGAGGTGCGATTTGCCGACACAGTCGCCGAGGTTGACCGTCGCCTCGTGGTTGCCACCGACTAGTTTCGGGCTCGGGTACTTCTTCCGGATCAGCTCGATCACGCCGAGCGTCGACGGCAGCGTGTCCGACAGGATTGAGAAGCCGACGAAGTCATAGGAGGCGAGACCGAACTCGCGTGCGATGTCGTCACCGGCTGCCGCGAGATCGCCCTCGATACCGGCGACGAACGCCTCGGCGAGTACCTCGGCTCGGTCGCGCGAGCCGTGCTCGTCGGGCGCTGGCAGCTTGAGCGCCGCCGAGACGTTGCAGTCCCACACGTCGACGTGCTGCCCGCTGGCCTGCAGGTAGTGCGCAAGACGCCAGGGGCCGAGCGGCGGCGCGCCGAAGTTGCCGACGCCCGAGTAGATGTCCGCCAGCGGGCTGATGATGAGGAGGCGGCTCTTTTTGCGGATGAGGTTCACTTGCGCACGCCCGCTTTGATCGGGTTGAGGTACTCGCGCGGCGTCTGCGACGCGATCTTGATGCAGCGGTCGACGTGGGCGTAGTCGACGCCTTTCAGCTTGTACTGCCACGGGTAGTGCGAGCGCGAGTACCACTCGGGGCCGCGCAGCCCCTCGCGATCGATGAGCGTCGACATCGGCGTGCCGGGGTAGTCGGCGTACGTCGAGAAGCCGTGGTGCTGCGGGCGGATCTTCGCGATCATGCGCACCGTTGCATCCATCTCCTCGTTCGTCTCCGTCGGGTTGCCGAACATGAAGTTGCCGAAGCTGTTGACGCCGCAGCTGCGCAGTGTTTCGGCGGCGCGCAGGTTGATCTCGACGGGGTCGCTGATGCCGGCGACTTTGAGCCCCTTGTTCATGATGCCGTTGAGGCCGCGTGCGTGGCCGACTTCATAGCCGACGGACACCCACGTCATGCCCGCCTCGGCCATGTGTCGTACGAGCTCGGGCTGGTTGACGATGAAGTCGGCGCGCATCTGGCACCAGTAGGGGATGTAGCCGAACTGCTGCTTGATCTTCTCGTTCCACTCCTCGAGCCAGGAGGGAAAAAGCAAAATGTCGTCGTGGATCATGAGCGAGCCGATGACGCCGCCGTTGGAGCGCTTGAGCTCGTGCAGCGAGTGCATGAAGTAGTCGGGATCGATGAGGCGCACCTTCGTCGACGAGAACTGCACGCCGACGGAGCAGTAGGCGCACTTGTACGGGCAGCCGCGGCCGAACGTGATCGTGTGGAACGGCGTCGGCAGCTCGGGTAGGAGTGGGTGATTCTTCTCCATGTCCTCGTTGAACAGCGATCGATCCATGTGCGGCATCGTGTTGAGGTCGGGCACGATTTTGCCGTTGACGAAGATGGTCCCGCTCGGCGTCTCCTCGTAGTCCCAGTCGCCGGCTTTGAGATCGGCGCCCTCGATGATCGCTGCCGTCACCAGCTCACCCTCGTTCCAGACGACGTAGTCGGCCTTGGGGAAGCGCGAGGACTCGAACGCGGCCTCGCCTTTGATGTTGAGGTACTCCCGCATGCGCGATGGGGGCTCGCGGTGGAAGTAGTGGCGTGATAGGTCGTCGGGCGGGAACACCTTCTCCTTGGTCATACTGATGTGCAGGCCGCCGAAGATCACCGGGCGCGTTGGGTGCGTCTCCTTCAGAATGCGGACGATGCACGCCGACGTGAACGCCTCGATTGAGAGCGGGCCGAGCATCGCGAAGTCGTATTCCTGGCGGCGCACTTCGTCGGCGAAGTGCTGCCAGTTCTGGAAGCCGCGCGTGTCGAGGAGCCAGACCTCGTGGCCGCGGCTCTTGAGGTACGAGCTGATGTAGCTCATACCGTGCGCCATGTACACGCTCTCGTTGTTGGCGCGCGCGTGAGACAGGCTTGCCCAACCGGCGCCAGGCGACTGCACGCCGGGGAAGATCGCCATCACCTTCACGGCCGCACCGCCGCTAATACTGACGCGAGCATGCGTTGCCGCGGCGCTGCCTTCGGGCGCGCGCGCCGCACTGTCTCGTGCGCGCTCGTCTCGTCCCAGCCGGTGCGCACGAGGTAGCCGATCGTCATCGCCACCGAGCGCGACATCGCTGCGTCGCACATGATGAGGACGCGTCCCAATTTGACCTGTCGCTCGGCGAAGTCGAGCGCACTGCGAACTTGTTTGGCGGTCCACGGGTCGCCGTCGCGGTTGACGATCTTGTGGACGAGCACGTGCTCGTCGGAGATGTCGCGGCGTCCGTCGCGCAGATCGATTACTGCCGAGAAGCCGAGCGCTGCCAGTGGCGCATCCGCGTCGCGCGTCGAGCCGATCCAGATTCTGTCAAGGACGCGATCCATTGACTGCCTCTCGCAGTATATCAACCTCGTTGCACGTGCGGAACGCTCGATGCGAGAGCGACGCCCACGACGTCCGGGATTCGGCGTCGCGCGCGAGCGCCGCGCACGTGTCGGCGAGCTCGTCGCGCGGCGCGAACGGCAGCGCGCGCGTCAGCTCGGGGGGCACGTCGATGCTGTCCTCGGAGACGACGCAGACCTCGTTGGCGAACAGGTAGGAGCAGCGCACCATCTCGAAAATGCCCGCGTCGTAGAAGTGCGTGTTGAGGACGATCTTGCTGCGCGCGATCAGTCGATCGCGCTCGGTGCCGTAGCAGTTGCTGAGCACGCAGACTGCGAGTCCGGTGGCGCGCAGGCTGTCGAGGATGCGTCGGCGGCGATCGTTGACGAGTCCGTAAAAGAGGACGTCGATATCTTTCGTCGGCGCCTTCTCGATGCGCGTCAAGTCGGGCACGTAGCCGATCGGCACATGCTTGGCGCGTATGCCGTGCTCGGCGAACCAGGCGATGTTGGACGGGCTGTAGTCCCATACCTCGTGTCGGCGAAACATGTCGAGTACGGAGGAGCTGAGCGCCGGCGAACCGCGCTGCTCGAAGTTGTAGAAGATCGCGCGGTCGTCGGTGTACCGACTCCAGGGCAGGACGTGTGCGCCGAGAAAGACGGTGCGATCGGAGAGGCCCTGCCCCGTCGCCGCGAGCGCGCGCAGGCCGCAGCTCACCGTTTCGGCGACCTCGTCGAATACGCGGAGAGGTACGCGATTCGGGGGCAGGCAGACGACGGCGATCATCGTCTACGCGTCGAGCGTGGTGATCGTCATCGCCGTTATCGTCTCGGCGAGGACCGCGTCGTAGGTCTCCGGCGTCGGTTGGAGCTGGATGATCCAGTGGTGCGGAACGGGTTGTCCCCCTTGAAAGCGGGGATTCTCCGCGATCAAGTTGAAGTTCGCGTTCCAGCCGAGGGGTTTCAACGCGTGTGCGAGCAGCTTCGACGCGGTGAGGCTCATCTCGCCGAACGGAATTTCGAGCGGTGTAGGCCCGTTGATCGTCATGTACTTGACGGTGTGCTCGTGCAACTTCGCCAGCATGGTCCGGCAGTCGGCGATGTCCTGCTTCGACGGCTGCGCGGCGGGGAGCTGGAGAGCGGTGGAGGAGTCGATCACGCCGCACCGCCGTTTTTCTCGACGGGCTTCTTGTTGCTCTTCTCGGTGGCGGGCTTGATCGGCACCACGGCAGCACCGTCTTCAACGGAGGGTTGCAGCTCGACGTCGATGATCGGCAGAGGCGGCACCGGGGGCGCGACGGCCGGCGCGTTGTTCGTGTCGATCGCCTCTTTCAGCGCTGCCATCGGATCCTTGCTGGTCATTATCGCCTCGAACCCGCGCGCCATTTCGGCACTCTGCGCCTCGACCTCTTGGCGCCACGACTCGAAGGCGGTGATCTGCTGCTCGAGCTTCTCGACGCGAATTTCGAGTGCCGTCGCTCGCGCGTTCGCCGCTGATACGGACTCGTCGAGCAGCGCGGGCGTCAGCTTCGCATAGCTCATGAGCGCCATCATGACCGTGACGGGGTCCTTGAACGACTTGCGCTCCTTGTCCCACTGCATCTCGAGCACGGCTGCAGCATGATCGGCGACGCCGCGTGGCGTGCGCACCAGCGCCGGCACAGTGCGCTTTTCCTTGGTCTCGGTCTGTTTCTCGTCGGCCATTTTATTCTGGCTCCTTTTTTCAGCTCTTTTTTGCGGCTCTGCGCAGCTCGAGGCAGCGCGTGATGCTGGATATCATCTCGGGCGTTAGGTAGGCCATTGCTTTGGCCATTTGTAATTTCTGAATCGTTTTGGGTTTGCCAGAGTCGGGCAGGATTGCGTCGAGAGCGTCGATGGTGAGTGTTCTCGAGTGAACGCCGGCGAGGATCGCGATCTGCTCGCGA
>Ga0105248_10005376_pt1 | contig 14076 bp, 14 predicted proteins | sample KBSS34metaG_FD_81524 | JGI IMG/M metagenome (GOLD analysis project Ga0105248, IMG submission 81524) | Switchgrass rhizosphere microbial communities from Kellogg Biological Station, Michigan, USA - KBS S3-4 metaG | ecosystem: Host-associated > Plants > Roots > Rhizosphere > Soil | place...
ACGTTGGTCCTGTGATCGGCATGTCGCCCTGCCACGCGGCATGCATGAGAATGTCCCCTCGACGCCACAGAAAGCCGGCGTCGTCAGTCACGTACGGTATTTCTATGCGGCCGCGGTTCGGCACGTAAGAAATCATGACTCCGGATGCCCGACTCAAATCCACGGGCTTGTAGATCGTGAACTGGCTGCGATACTCGACCTTGCCGTTGGCGTTCTTGGGCGCAAGCGTGATATCGGTGATGACCGCATTTCTGCGATCGTTCGGGTCCAGCTCGCCAAAGGCGCTCCCCCGCACTAGTTCGTAAGCACCGACCGTCCCGAACGGCCCGCCGGCGACGGCGGTGGTCGAGTCGACAACGATGCGGGTAACACGCGCGTCGACGCTGAGAACGGAAGCACCGAGCGCCATCGCGACGGCGGCCTGGAGTGCTCTCCTGTGCAGATGTACTGACATTTGTGGTTTCCTCGTTTCGAATGAGCCTTCACGACTGCCAGCACGTTCGTCGTGTCGGAGTCGCGAGCGACAAGGTGATCTCTTGCAACGAGTCCTGGCCTGGGACGTTCGCAGCTTCTCTGATTGCTGGGCATTGCGCCACCGCGGCGGTGCCCGGTGCGCGATCGGTCGGTCTAGCGGGGCTTAGCTCCCAGCCGGCGCAAACGACGAGCGCCGAGAAGGGTGCCGATCCCTGCCAGCATCAAGGCATAGGTCTCCGGCTCAGGCACGGCCTGCATCACCGCAACGTTGTCCAGTTCCATGGAGCCGGGATCGTCACGGAAATTGAAGCTCAAGAGCGTGCTGGCTCCTGTAGCGAGCGCTCCAAACGTAAACGTCTGGAAACCCGTGGTCGCCGTCGACGCATTGCTCAGGTTCAGCAGCGTCTGCGTGCCGAACGCGACCAAGAACTGGCTCGGGAGCCCCCCATCGCCTGAGAAAGCGAACGTGATCGAGTATTGCGCACCGGGGACCGTTGCAATGCTCTGTTGAATCCCGCCCAGCGATCCGACCGGACCGAAGTAGGCGTCGCAGCTGCCTTGCGGTACTAACGCGGCACCTGGGCACTGCACACCATTGAAAGTGCTGTTACCGACCTGCGTCCAACTTGCGAAGCTGCCGGTCTCAAAGCTGCCGTTGGCGACCAGGTTTACTTGAGCGGATGCGTTCCCTGACAGGCTGGCGAGCGCCGAAAAAACGAGAGCGCAGAACACCGGGCCGCGCTGGAGTGGTAGCAAACGCATGGAAACCTCTATTCGTTGAAGTGAAATCGGCACGGACGGGGACGCTCTCGAGCCCATCAGAACACGGAATCATGGTATGGGGCGTCGGCAAGGGATTCCACCGATCTTTTTCGCTGACCCCATTCATAAAGTTCATGTGTGACCCACTTGCCCTCCCTTACCGCCCTGCGGTGCCTCGACGCCAGCGCAAGGTTGGCGAGTTTCACAAAGGCGGCTCAGGAACTCCATTTAACGCAAAGCGCTGTCAGTCATCACATCTTGAATCTGGAGCGACAGCTGGACGTCAAGCTCTTCGAGCGCGACGGTGGCGGTGTTCAGCTGACGGCTGCGGGGCGGACGTACTGGAAGGAGACCCTGCCGGCCCTCGAGCAGCTGTGGCGGGCCACTGAGCGTGCTACAGCGAAGCGCGACAAGGCCAGCCTCACGGTCTCTGCGCCGCCATCGTTTACCAGTGCTTGGCTGATGCGGCGCGTCTGCGAGTTCGTCGCCAACAACCCCGACATCACCCTGAATCTGGTGAATCGCGGCGCTGCGCCGAGAGAAGACTACGGCGAAGAAGATGCCGCGGTGGAGCTTTCAGAGGGCAGCGCTCCGGGGATCGAGACAGTCCGACTGCTGTCTCTCGTCTACAGCCCGTATGCATCGCGTGGACTGCTTCACCGCTTTGAATGGTACGAAGCAACGAACGACGGCGCGGCCTCGCCCGATGCGCTGGTGCAGATCCTCCGTTCTTCTCCTCTGATACGAACCAGCATGGCCGACGCGTGGCCCGGCTGGCTGCAACTTGCCAAACTGAACGAAGCGATAAGCCCTGCCCATGCAGCCGACGGTCCGCTTTATTCGCAGGCGTCGCTGGCATTGATAGCCGTACTCAGTGATGCCGGCGTGGCGCTGCTGCCCAAACACGTGGCCGCCGAACATCATCGAGCTGGCTCACTGGTCCAACTAAGCAGTATCGGATGGCCTGCACGCAGGGCGTACCATCTTCAGTGGCCGGTCAGTCGTGCCGTTTCACCCCCGCTGCGCCGCTTCGCGGACTGGGCGGCAACGATCGCTGAATCAGAGGCAACCTAGCAGTCGCAGAACCGATCAACTCGGTCGGCCGCGCCGCTTTGCGACTTCGCGCCGGCTATTGCGGCTATGCTTAGGCACGCAGCTTCGGCGCGTGTTGCCCGCCGATGTCTGGCCGATCGCACTTTGCTTCCGGGCCGGAACTCTAGTCTGCCAATTTGAGCTGAGTGATCAGCGGGCGGAACAGCGCCGTGTACCGGTCCGTCCACACCTTCACGTCCGCCGACGCGGGATCCACGGGAGTTGCCTGAACGCTCCCGAGACGCATCCGGTACCGCACATCCGACCTGGCGCAGTGCGCTGTCACGTCACGCAATCTTTTCGTGAGCTCGGGCGGAGTGCCGGCCTTCACCACCAGAGCCAGCCAACCCGGCCGAGCGAATTGCGTGCTGCCGGTCAGTTCCACGATGGTGGGCACTTCTGGATACGCCTTCTCTCGCGCTTCCGAGTAAATGGCCAGTGGAACGGCGCGCCCATGCCGAGTCAACGGTTCGGCCGTACCAGAAGTCAGGATCATGATATCGATATCGCCACGAAGCAGCGCCTCGACCCCTGCTGCTTCACCGACGTAGGGCACATGCGTGCCGTCCGCCTTCAATGCTTGCAGGATCCCCGCAGCGAGCAAATGCGCCGGGCTCCCTTTGCCTGGAGAGCCGTAGTTGAGCCCGCCGGCTACATTTCGAGCCCGCGTGGCGAGCTCGGAGAACTTCTTAATACCGCTTCGAGTGCTCGCGACGAGCAACAAGGAGCTCGTCGCCAGCACGGCCACCCCATCAAAGTCCCTTTCAGGATCGTAGGGCTTGCTCCGATAAAGGTAAGGCGTGATGGCGATCTGAGACATGCCCATCGTCATGATTGTGTAGCCGTCCGCCGGCTGCAGCTTGACGTAATTGGCGGCAATCACGCCGTTGGCGCCAGGCCTATTGATGACGACGACAGGCTGGCCGATTTGTTCAGAAGCGCACTCGGCCCATATGCGACTGATCGTCTCTGACTGGCTCCCCGGAGGTTGCTGCGCGATCAGTTGGATGGGCTTGTAAAGGTCGGCCGCAATCGATTGGCAAGCGCCTGCGAATAGCAGCGCATGAGCCACTGTCCGGAAACCGCTCCTCCGCCATGCCCGCGGCCGATGACGACCGAGCGCGGCGACGACGTCGTTCAGGTTACTCATCGAAGTGCAGAGTGAGCCCAGCGGGAAATCGCATCCACGCTGCGAAATTCGTCCACCGAGCGGGCGGGAATATCGGGATACCTATCGCGCCAGATCTTTGTCAGCGCATTTCCGGGACCCACTTCGAGAACGCAGCGAACCCGCCGTTCCGCGATCGCGTCCATGCAGCTGTCCCACAGCACCGCGGTCTCGACCTGACGAGCCAAGCAATGTTTCAAGCGGCGCGGCTCACGCTCCGGCCCGCCAATGTGACCGCAGACCAATACCGGAGCCGGTGGAGAAAGGGTCAGCGCATTGAGGCGAGCGTCGAGCGCGGCGCCGGCGGCGGACATCAACGGCGTGTGCGAGGCGACGCTGACCGCCAGTAGCGTGCAACGCACGCCGACGGCCGAGAGCTCGCGTTCGGCGGCGCTCAGCGCTTCGCACAAGCCTCCCAGCACCGCGCGGTCGGCTCCGAGCGTGATGGCAACGAAGATGCCGTGGCGGGTGCACGCCGCTTGCTGCGCCGCCTTGTCGAGTCCTTGCACCGACATCAATCCGGTGTCGACTCCGGCAACGGCCCGGTCCATGGCGGCGGCTCTGTCGGCGGCGAGCCTCATCGCCGTGGGCGCGTCGAACACCCCGGCGGCGCAGAACGCTGCCAGTTCGCCGACGCTGTACCCAGCCACTGCCGTCACTGCAGGCAGTTTCGGCGCAAGTGCTTGCCAGGCAGCGATTCCCAATCCGGTCAGCAAAGGTTGCGCCACGGCATTGAGGAACGCCCACTCGCGCGCCTCGAGACCAGCGCGCCAGTCCGCGCCGAGCTCGGCGGCGATCAGCGTCAGCGTGGCGGCGGCTTCAGGGCGCGCTTCGAGCCACGGCAGCATGGCAGCGTGCTGCGCGCCTTGTCCCGCGAACAGCAACGACAGACTCACGCCGGACCGCACACACGCTGCGCCCAGCAGGCCGCCGCCAGCATGTCGGCGGCGCCACCGGGCGAGAGGCGGCGCGCCACGAAGTCGGCGTGGACGGCGCGCGCATGGCTCAGTGCGTCGGGACGCAGAGCGCCACCCGCGACCAGCCAGGCGCGAGCCGCGCGCTGGCCATGCTCCAGCCCGGCCAGGCCGCCGCGATGGGCCAGATTGGTGTCTTCGAGGATCGCCATCGTCTCGAACAGGGCTTGGAGCCGCGCTTCTCGCGGAGCTGCGCCGCGCTGCTGCGCCGACAGCAATGCGGGCAGCGTTGTCTCGAAGAGCACGGGGAATCCGAGCGCCGCCTCGACGCCGGCGCTGCGCAGGCCGAATCGGCGAGCAGCAACGGCACCATGGGCAGAGCCGCACCGAAGGCTGCGTTCGCTGAGAGCCGGTCCCCAGCAGGCGGTCAGCTCCCGCCGCAGCCCGGCGGGGCTCGGCGCGACGCCTTGTGCTGCCAGAGCTCCTGCACTGGCGCACAACAGCCCGAGACAGAAGATCGCGCCGCGGTGCGTGTTGATGCCGCCCGTGGCGTCGAGCATGCGTACTTCGGCTGCGATGCCTTCCCGCTCAAGCAGTTCGAACCTTGCGCCCGCGGCACCAAGCGCAGCCAGACGCGGGAAATAGAGCCGCAGCGAGAACAGGCTTCGAAGGAGTGTCCGTGCATCCATGTCCTCGTGGCTGCCGCTGTCGGCGAAGGACACGAGACCTGGCTTGGGCTCAAGCGCGAGCTCGTCGTAGAGCGCGACCACTGCCGCGCGGCCGATGACTCTCAGGTTGCCGAGGTGGGGTCGGTCTCTCGCGGCCGTGGCCACGCCGGCTTGGCGGGTTGCCTTCATGCCGTCTCCACCCAGGCTGCGGCATCCTCGAGCGACGCGCCGGCGATGCGCTTGACGAGGACGCGGTCGGTCTCGCCCGCCCTGAACCGCAGCCACTCGCGCCAGGCGACGGCGCCGCCGTCTTCGAAGGCCAGCTCGCCGTCGATGCGCAACGGCCCCAGCCGGGCGGCTTGGAGCGCCGCGCAGACCCGATCGGCCTGCGCGCCGGTCGCGACGTCGAACAACAGGTCGAGGTCCGAGCGTGAGTGAACGTACTCGAGCCCGCTGAGCTGCTGCCAGCCATAGCTGCCATAGACGCGCGCCACCACGCGCAGCCGGGCGAGACCCTCGAGCAACGCACGCGCTCCGGCCTGCGCCGAGATCGGCAGGCTTGGGACGACCGCCGCCAGGAAGGGGAACTCGTCCCGACCCGCCACGTCGCGAGCCGAAGCCGAGACCCCGATCGCTCGACGCCCCCACCGTGCGGGCGCCGCCAGACCGAGGGCCACGGGCAGGTCCGATTCGCCGGCCGGTGGTTCCCCGGGCTGGCGTGTCACGACCAGTGGCCAGCGCTGCTCTGCCCAGTGCTCCAGGCACTCCAGCGCCATTGCGTCTGCGGCCGTCGGCTGGCCGGAAAGCGAGGCGGACGACGCTGCAGTCGCCAGCGTCCGGTACCAGCCGAACTCGTCGAGCCAGATGAGCTGGTGTCTTCGCAGCGGCTTCATGGCGTGCGCGGGCCGGGAACGATCAGGCCGCCAGCACCTGCTCGACCACGGTGGCGGCGAGCAGCCGGCCGCCGCGCGCGCGCCCGTCGATGGCCCTGCGATCGTCGATCGCGGCATGGGCTAGCGCGTCGCGCAGGCCGGCCGGCAGGTCGGCCTGCCACAGCGCGCGCACGCCACCCATGCGCAGATAGTTCTGAACCCCCGGCGCGAACACCGGGTTCGACTCCGACAAGGCGGTGAGCACGTCTTCCGACAGCTTGGTGACGCGCGCCATCGCGGGAATGCGCATGACCCGGATCTCCGCCTCGGGCAGCGCATCGCAGGCGTCGGCGATCAGCCCCGAGGTGATGAAGCCGCCCGACAGCGCCTGGTCGTACACCAGGCCGATGACACGATGGCCGCGCCGTCGCGCCAAGTCGATGCAGCAGCCGAGGTGCGCCATCGCGCGGTTGATGCCCAGGAGCTCGTCGTGACGGCGCAACTGCTGACCCTGTGTATCGATCAGCAAGAAGATGGCGCGACCGGGATGACGGTCGATCGTGTCCAGCACGACTTCGGCCTGGCGCAGCGCCAGGGCATAGCCGATCGGTGCGTGGTTCGTGCTGCCGACCACCGCGACCGCTTGTCCGTCGAAGGTCGCGCTGCCACTGAGGAACTCGCCATCGGCGCGAATGGCGTGTTCGCTGCCGAACAGCTGCGCGGCGACCTCGGTCCATTTCATGCCACGCTCTCCTGCCGAAGCGTGCGCACCTGCTCGGCGTTCATGTGGGGCACGGCGCGAGCATGCGCGATCCCCAGGCCCTCCCAGAGGTCGATCGCATCCTCGGCGCCTTCGCCCGCGCGCAGGCGCTGCGTCAGCACGGCGTGCTCGTCCTGCAACGACTGCAGCGTCAGCGGCCGCGAGGCGTCGAGGGCGCGGACGGCCGCGTCGCGAAAGGCCTGGACGTCGTCTTCGACCAGCTGGTCGCAGTCGCCAACGAGGAAGCGGTGTTTGCCGCCGGTGGTTCGCCAGACCAGTGCGCGGTCGCGCGAGTCGAACTCCTCCACGCCGTGCGAGGCCTCGATGACTTCGGGCCCCGACATCGCCAGCCGGCCGATGTCGCTGATGACGAGTTGGTCGGCGCAGCGGGCGACGATGCCCATGCCACCGAAGCAGCCGTTGGCGCCGCCGATCAAAACGATCACCGGGATGTCGGCGGCGCGGGTGTCGAGCAGCGCTCGCATCACCTCCGACACCGCGATCAAGCCGGCGTTGGCCTCGTGCAGGCGAACGCCGCCCGATTCGGCGAGCAGGAGCACCGCGTCGGGCCGGTCGCGCAGGGCGCGCTTGAAGAGGCCGACGAGCTTGGCGCCGTGCACCTCGCCAACGCCGCCGCCCATGAATTCCCCCTCCTGCGCGCCGACGAACACACGGCGATCGGCGAGTCGTGCCTCGCCGATCGCCACGCCGTCGTCGAAGGCGGCCGGCACGCCGAGTTGCGCCAGGTGCGGGCTCATCACCCGCATCGCCGGCGGCAGCCACTCGCGAAAGCTTCCGGCGTCGAACAGCCGGGCAATGCGCTCGCGTGCCGAGCATTCGGCGTAGCTGATGCGGCCGGGAAGAGCGCCGTTCATGGCAGCGCCGCCGCAGCCTGCGCGAGACGCAGGCTAACCACTGCGGGCGTAGCGCCCATGTCGTGGATCGCCACCACTACCCCGGCCAGCGGGTGGCGCGAGTGGAAGTCGCGCAGCACCGCTTCCCAGATGTTGCCGAAGCCGCGCGCCGAGGTCTGCACCTCGAATCGGCACGCCGGCCCGGGGCTCGGCTCGAGCAGCACCTCGAGGTTGCCCGAGCCTACGACACCGACCAGTACCGGAGCGAACGCGCCCACCGCCTGGGTGCCGGTGAAGTTGTAGTGAAGGGTTTCCAGTCCCGCGGCCATGCTCATGTTCGTTCTCTCACCAGTTGCGAAAACGCCCAGGCGGCGCGTACAGCCCGCCAGAGGCATCGACCAGGTCGCGCATCGAGCGCGCCGCGAGCAGATTGCGCGTCGCCAGGCGTGAGTCGACGCCGAGGTCCTCGGCGCGCCGGATGACACCGCGATCGCGCAGGTTCTCGACAGCTCGGCGGTCGCGCGCTAGGCCCACCGCGGTGTAGCCGGCGACGCCGCGCACCGCCTGCTCGCGCTCCTCGTCGCTGCGGCAGAGCAGCAGGTTGGCGATGCCTTCCTCAGTGAGGATGTGCGTGACGTCGTCGCCGTAGATCATGATCGGCGGCAGCGGCATCTTCGCCTGCTCGGCGAGCTGCCAGGCGTCGAGGGTCTCGACGAACGCCGGCTCCATGTGCTCGCGAAAAGTCTCGACCATCTGCACCACTAGCTTTTGGCCACGCGGCGTGCCGCGTGCGCCCGGCAGCCCGTCGCGCGCCTCGCGTCCGGCCTTCAGCCAGGTTTCGCTGGCGTGGCGCCGGCCACGCGCGTCGGCGCCCATGTTCGGCGCACCGCCGAAGCCGGCAATTCGGCCGAGCGTCGCGGTCGAGCTGTTGGCGCAGAGGTCGATCTGCAGCGTGCTGCCGATGAACAGATCGCAGGCGTAGTGGCCCGCCGCCTGGCAGAAAGCGCGATGGCTTCGCATCGAGCCGTCGTGGCCGGTGAAGAACACGTCGGGGCGGGCGCGGATGTAGTCCTCCATGCCCATCTCGGAGCCGAACGAGTGCACCGAGCGAACCCACCCCGCCTCGATCGCGGGGATCAGCGCGGGATGCGGATTGAGCGCCCAGTGCCTGCAGATCTTGCCTTTGAGGCCGAGCGACTCCGCATAGGTAGGAAGCAAAAGCTCGATCGCAGCGGTGTCGAAGCCGATCCCGTGATTGAGGCGCTGCACGCCGTATTCGGCGTAGATGCCCTTGATCGCCATCATCGCCATCAGCACCTGGATCTCGCTGATCTGCGCCGGGTCGCGGGTGAAGAGCGGCTCGATGAAATGCGGCTTCGGGCTCTGCACGACAAAGTCGACCCAGCCGGCCGGCACGTCGACCCGCGGCAGCCGGTCGACGATCTCGTTGACCTGGGCGACGACGATGCCGCTCTTGAACGCCGTCGCCTCGACGATGGCGGGGGTGTCTTCGGTGTTGGCGCCGGTGTAGAGGTTGCCGTCGCGGTCGGCGGCCTGGGCGCAGATCAGGGCCACGTCGGGCGTCAGGTCGACGAAGTAGCGGGCGAAGAGCTCAAGGTAGGTGTGGATCGCTCCGATGTCGATGCGGCCGGCGCTCACCAGCCGCGCCAGGCGCGCGCCCTGCGGGCCGGAGAAGCTGAAATCGAGCTTGGCCGCTATGCCGTTCTCGAAAACGTCGAGGTGCTCGGGCAGCGCCAGCACCGACTGGACCATGTGCAAACCATTCACCGCGGCTGGGTCAAGCGCGGTCAAGGCGCGGGCCAGGAAGTCGGCTTGCTTCTGGTTGTTGCCTTCGAGGCAGACGCGGTCGCCCGGCTCGATCACGGCCCGGAGTAGGGCTCCGATCGCGGCGGCATCGACGTGCTTGCCGGCGGCGCAGTCGCGCGCCCGCGTCAGGCGTCGGTCGCGCGAACGGCGCTGGTGGTCCCAGACGACAGGCGCGTTCATTGCCGAACTTCTGCAGCGCCGGTCACTTCGGCGCGCCCATCACCAGGTCGGGCAGCGCCGTGGCGATGCCGGGGACGAAGCACATCAGGATGATTGCGAGGAACATCAGGCCAAGGAACGGCAGCACGCCGTAGATCACTTCCTTGAGCGGGATGTCGGGCGCGATGTTCTTGATGACGAAGATGTTCAGGCCGACCGGCGGGTGGATCAGACCCATCTCCATGACGATCGTCATCACGACGCCGAACCAGATCAGGTCGAACCCCGCATCCTTGAGCGGCGGCAGGATGATCGGCGCGGTCATCAGGATGATCGACACCGGCGGGAGGAAGAAGCCGAGCACGACCACCATCACCAGGATCGTCGCGAGCAGCAGCCACTTCGGCAGGTGCATCGCCACCACCGCCTCCGCCGCGCCCTGCGAGATGTGCAGCGAGCTCATCACGTACGAGTACAGCAGCGACATGCCGATGATGAACATCAGCATCGTCGATTCCCTGATGGTGCTGCTGAGGATCGGCTGCAGCTGCTTCGGACGGACGATCGCATAGACGACCGCGATCAGCACCAGGGCGAGGATGCCGCCCAGGCCCGCGGTCTCCGAGGGCGTGGCATAACCGCCGTAGAGGGCGACCATGACGCCGATCAGGAGGACGACGAACGGCACCACGCGCGGCAGCATCTCGACCTTCTCGGACATCGTGTAGACGTGGTCGTCGAGCATCGCGCTCTTGGCCACGCCGCCGCCGGCGTACGCCACCAGCGCCGCCCCATGCTCCTTGCGGTAGCGGTACACGGCGTAGCCGGCGAACAGGCCGACCAGCAGCATTCCGGGGCCGATGCCGGCGAGGAAGAGCCGCCCCAGCGACTGCTCGGCGGCGACGGCGTAGAGGATCATGGTGATCGACGGCGGCAGCAGGATGCCGAGCGTGCCGCCGGCGGCGATGATCCCGGCCGCGAAGCCCGGCGAGTAGCCGCGCATGCGCATCTCCGGGATGCCGGCGCTGCCGATGGCCGAGCACGTGGCCGGGCTCGATCCCGACATCGCAGCGAACAGGGCGCAGGCGAACACGTTCGCGATCCCGAGCCCGCCCGGGATCTTGCTCATCCAGGCGTGCATCGCCGAGTACAGATCCTTGCCCGCCGGGCTCTTGCCGATTGCCGCGCCTTTGAGAATAAACAGCGGGATCGACAGCAGCGTGATGCTGGCCATTTCCTCGTAGACGTTCTGCGTCACGGTGTCGAGTGCCGTGCCGGGCATGAAAAAGTACATGAAGGAAACCGCCACGGCGCCCAGGCCGAAGGCGATGGGAATGCCGGAGAACATCACCATGAGGGTGACGATGCCGTAGGCGATGCCGATGCCGCTCATTTGCCTTCATCCTTGTTCGCCACCCGGGCGATCACTTCGAGGAGCAGCTGGGTGGTCAGCAGCGTCATGCCCGAGGCCATCAGCAGGTACGGGATCCACATCGGCGGAGCCCAGGTCGAGTTGCTCGCATGGCCTTCGTGCAGCGCCTCCAGGAAAAGCGTCCAGCTCTTCCAGCTGAAGAAGGAGCAGAAGGCCAGGCTCACCACCTCGACGAAGAGCATTCGCCAGTGGTTCGCACGCGGCGACAGCAATCCGGCGATCGCCTCGACGCCGACATGTCCGCGGTACGACTGGACGAACGCCGCCGAGAAGAAGGTGGCGCCCATGAGCAGGAAAATCGCGGTCTCGTCCTGCCACTCCGTCGGGATCTTGAAGAAGTAGCGTGCGGCGACGCTGTAGCTGAGGATGCCGGCGGCGAGAACGACCGCCAGCATGCAAGGCACCATCACCCCGCGGTTGACGGCTTTCATCGCCCGGTCGAGCCGCGCCACGAGCGGGTGGCCCGCAGGCGGCTGCTCGGGCTCGGCGAGCTCGAGGCCCGCTTCGCCGACTTCGAATCCATGGCTCATGTCGCGGACTCCACGCGGCAGGGGTGGCGGCTTACGCCGGGACTTTCTCGGCGAGCTTCAGCAGCCGAGCGCTGCCTTCGTTCTTCTCGGCGTAGTCCTTCCACGCCGTGGTGCGCGCGAGTGCGACCCATTTGGCGAGCGCGGCCTCGGTGAGGTCGTGGACCTTGGCGCCGGCCTTGACGTAGGCGTCGGTCACGGCAGCGTCGTCCGCACGCGCGCCGTCGAGGGCGAACTTCTCCATCTCGGCGCCGACGCTCATGATCAGCGCCTGCTGGTCCTTCGGCAGCTTTTCAAACGCCGCCTTGCTCATCAGCAGCGGCTCGAGCATGAACCAGTACGACTTTCCAGCCTTGCTGATCGTCAGGTGCTTGGACACCTCCTGCAGGCGAAACGAGATCAGGCTCGTCGCCGAGGTCGTGACCACGTCGACCGCCCCAGTCTGCATCGCGGCGTAGGTTTCGCTCGAGGGCAGCGCCAGCGTCGCTGCCCCGGCCGCCTTGGCGACCAGGTCCATCTCGCGGCTGCCGCCGCGGAACTTCAGGCCCTTGACGTCTTCCGGACCGATGATGGGAACGCTGCGGCTGGCGGCACCTCCGGCCTGCCAGATCCAGGTGACGATGAGCACGCCCTTGTCGGCGAGCAGGTCGCTCAGTGCCTTGCCGACCTCGGCCTTCTTCCAGGCATAACCCTGCTCGTAACTCGTCACCAGTCCGGGCATCAGCGCGATGTTGAGCTCGGGAATCTCGCCGCCGGCGTAGGGCAACGGAATCAGCGTCATGTCGAGGGCGCCCTTGCGAATGGCGCTGAACTGGGCGTTCACCTTCATCAGCGAGGAACCCGGATAGACGTTGGCCTTGAGCGCGCCGTTGCTGCGCTTGTCGAGCTCCTTGGCGAAGCGATCGCAGAGGCGATGGCGGAAGTCACCTTCCTTCTCCGAGCCTCCGGGAAACTGGTGCGAGATCTTCAGAGGCTCGGCACCGAAGGCGTAGCTCGCGGGCAGCATGAGGCTGGGCGCGGCGGCCAGCCCGGCGATGAAGTGGCGGCGGGTTGTTTGCATGGACTTGGTCTCCGGTCTTGTGGTCGCATTGGAAGTCGGTAGCGGCCCGAAGCAGCGTCAACGACTGCACTGGGCACCCACCACGACGCCAAGTGTCGAAGCTGCGTCCCTGTCGTTGGTTGGGAATGCGTTGAGGTAACCTTGTTCAAGCGTTGAGGAGGGAAAACCCGGATCGTGATCAATCTGAACCGATTCGATCTCGTTTCGCTCCGCCTGTTCGTTGCTACGATCGATGCGGGCAGCCTGACCGCTGGCGCCGAGCAATTCGGCATCTCGCTGGCTGCAGCAAGTCGGCGGATGGCCGAACTCGAGCACCATTGCGGCAAGGCATTGCTGCAACGCAGTCAGCGCGGCGTGACGGCCACCTCCGAAGGCCAGGCGCTGCACCGTCACGCGATCGAGCTGGTAGCGAATCTGGAACGGCTCGCGCTCGCAGTCGACGACATGCAGGCGATCGCGGGCGGCGTGTTGCGCCTGTGTGCAAATCCGTCAGCCCTTGGTGGCTTCCTGCCTGCCGTTCTCGCCGCCTACGCAGCACGTCATCCCGACGTCAAGATCGACCTCCACGATGCGCTGAGCGAGGATGCCGTCCGGGCCGTGCTGACGGGCGCCGCGGAACTGGCGGTGATCGGCGACAACACGCCGAGAGAAGGATTGGAAGCCTTCGTCTGCGATATCGACGAGGTGGTGCTGATGACACCCGCAGAGCATCCGTTGGCCGGCACCGCCGCAGTTCCGTTCGAACGTGCGCTGGACTATGACTTCGTCAGCCTGAGCCGCACAGCGTCGTTGACGCGCAAGATCAGCGCTGCCGCCGAAGCCATCGGGCGCAACCTGCGCATTCGAGTTCAGGCGCGCAGCTTCGATGCGATGTGTCGCATGGTGGCGGCCGGCCTCGGACTGACGGTGCTGCCACGCGCAGGCGCTTCGATGTATGCCGATGCCTTGGGGCTCAAGGTCATGCCACTCGAAGGGTTGGACGTCCGGCGCCGTTTAATGCTGGCAATGCGGAGCCGTGCTTCGCTTTCGCCCGCCGCCGTAGCGCTGGTAGAGACTATTGAGGCCCGTGTGCGGGACAGCCGATCCGGCTCGTAACCGAAGTGAGCCGTTTGTCGCCACCCCAATGTGCGCTCGGGAGAAGCCCAGTCTCCGTCCTGAATGGCGCTCAGCGTCGCAAGCTGCCCTCCTCCTCAACTGTGACCTAAGGGCGGCGCGATACCAGTCGACATAACGCCTCATGTCCTAGGCGCAACGGCTGTTCGCGACGCGCGTCGCTCGGCATGCACGGCGATCAGACTTCCCGTTAGCTGCCGGCCGTAGACACCGGCAGTCGGCCGAGGCCGTGTGAGAACGCTGTTGCCGCGGTCCACGACGGGGTCGGCGGGTTGTTGAGGCACTCCGACGTGCATTGGCTTCCAGTGCGCTGCGCCGAGCGATATGGCGCTTTCTGGCGAGGAGTGCCGACGCCTGACCGCAACGGGCATAAGAAGGCGCTCACGCGCCTGCC
>Ga0105248_10005377_pt1 | contig 14075 bp, 11 predicted proteins | sample KBSS34metaG_FD_81524 | JGI IMG/M metagenome (GOLD analysis project Ga0105248, IMG submission 81524) | Switchgrass rhizosphere microbial communities from Kellogg Biological Station, Michigan, USA - KBS S3-4 metaG | ecosystem: Host-associated > Plants > Roots > Rhizosphere > Soil | place...
ACGACCGTCTTGAGCGGATCGACCACCGGCATGTCAAAGTTCTTGCCGACTTCCATCACCTGCGACGAAGCATAGAAGACCCCTGTCAGCAGATCGGTCAGGCACCCGGGAATGCCGGCTTCCAGATGTTTGGTCTGGCCGCTCACCATATTTTTCTCGTCCAGAATTGACCGGCCGGTCTGATAGTCCATCTTCAGGGTGGAGTTGATCTGCCGTCGCCCCTCGACTGTCTGCTTGTCAAATTCGTAGGTGCAGCCTTTGTCCCGGTCAAAGACCGACTGGAATTTGTCGCTCACATGAAAGAGCAGATTGATAGCCCCGATGGTCTCGGCGTCCGCGGTCAGTTTTTCCCGCGTGCCATCCTGCTCAAAATGCAGCACCGCGGTGCCGCCGGGGAATACGCGCCAGTCTACCGAGTAGGTGAGTGTCTGCTTCGCGGGAAAGCTGAATCCGGGCCGGGGTGGAGGCAGCAGCGGAATCTTGGGCGCCGTCGCAGGTATCGCGGGCGCTGGAGCCTGCTGACTCCAGGCTCGGCCCACCGATAATGCGATGGTCAGCGCAGTCAAGACCGTAACGCGCAGGGAATGAATGAGATAGGTCTGTTGCTTAGCCTTCAGGGCCGGCTCCTCGGGTTGCTTGGTACTCTCGTCCAATCGTTTAGACGAATTGAGTGGCAAAGGCAGTTATGCAGCCCTTGTCGAAAATATGTCGAATCGCAAATTTGCATTCGTTTTGCAGTGTCCACGGTACGCATCAGCAGATCCCCCTTAGCGCCCATAGATCGAGTGCAACAGCATTGCCAGCAGCAAGCTGCAGTACAACAAAGCGGCCCCTATCGCTGAATTGTACTCGCGATGCCTGCGGTAGAGGAGGAAGGAAAAGCTCCCCGCATCTCCTGGCTCTTGGGAACCCTTTCCCTCCACCCGGGCAGGTGTCAAACGGGGAAGAAGCCGGGGAACATTCCGGCAGTATTCGTCGAACTCCGGGAAGGTTCCTCGCAGAAAAGCTTCTTCTGAGGCAATTACCGGCACATAGATCACAGTGAAACCGACCAGCAGAATTGCAGCAAAGAGAGGACTCATCAGCGCTACGGCAAAGCCGGCAGCCATCAGAATCGAACCCAGATACAGGGGATTCCGCGTATGCGCATACGGCCCGGTCTTCGTCAGCTCCCGGTTTTTCTTGACGTATCCAGCGGCATAACTGCGCAGCCAGAGGCCGGGCAGCACCAGCAGCAGGCTCCAGGCAATCGGCGCGGCCTGCGGCGCCCGCAAGACCAGCTGCCAGATGTAGACAATCGCCGCTACAAACCCCAGCGGTACACGAATCCGCCGGGCTATCTTTTGCCACCGTTCCATGATTGTCATCGCTGTCCCCAGCCGTTCGTCGAGGAGCCTTCGTGTGCCGCCAGTAGCAGTTCCATAGCCGCCGACATGACAGCCTCGGGCATGATGGTCAACAACCCTGCTTCCGGCTGAGTCCGTCTTGTATGATCCTGCCGGCTATCGGGATTTCGAAGCACCGTGAACCGGTTGCCATAAGGTCCATTTCGTCGAGGGTCTGTGGGGCCGTAGATGCCCACCACGGGAGTTCCTACGGCACAGGCCAGATGTACTGGCCCAGTATCGCCGCCAATCACCAGAGAGACCCGCCGGGTGAGTGCCGTCAGTTGCGCCACCGAACTCTCAATCACCGTCCCAAGGCCATTTGCCGCTCCTACAACCGACTCCGCCAGCGCTCTCTCTCCCGGTCCCGCATTTACGAGGACCAGTGCTCCGCGCTGCGTAAACTCCCCCGCCAGGGCCCCGTACCGCTCGGCTGGCCAGCGTTTCGACCCCCAACCAGCTCCGGGATGGATCAGGACGACCGGCTTGCGGTTCCATACGGCGCTGCGCAATTCAAACAGCTCATCGCACCAGTCTTCGGCTTCCGCATCGACCGGCAACCATGGAGCGACCGGGGAAAGCAGGTCGCCAGCGATTGCGCTTGCCAGCTCTAAATCCTGCTCGATCACGTGTTCGCCGGTGGTTGGAACGCGCTCGGTAAACAGAAATTTCGCAGGCGTCTCCCGCGGAGCGCTCTCGCCGATAATGCGGCGGCAGCCGGAGAGACGGGCAACGACGGCAGATCGAATCGAGCCTTGCAGGTCCAGCACGGCATCGTATTGCGCGGCCCGCAGCTCCTCGCGCAGCGCGCGGACACCATCTATGGTTGTGCCGCTGAAGGGCTTCTTCCCCCAGGCCTTGGCCGGAACCAGGTGGATGGCGTCGACTACCGGTCGCACCGGGCCCCGCTCGGCGGCAAGCAGCGCATCTGCCGGCTCCGAAGTCAGCAAATCGCGCCATTGCGGCTCAATCGCCCAGCCGATCTTCCATGCCGGATGCATCTTCCGCAGCGCCGTAATCGCCGGCAAAGCGTGCAAAATGTCGCCCATCGACCCCAGGCGGACCACCAGCAACCGATACTGTACCTGTTTTCGCAAACCCTGATTTTCTCACAATGCGTGCCGTGACAAGCCTTGATTCCGGAGTCTATGCCGTCCCGAGCGCCCGGCGCATCAGGGCTGATACTCCGGCCTCATCCTCGAGCACGACTCGCAGCCCGATTGTAGTCAGGGGCGCGGATTGTTCCAAACCAGAGGCGAGTTGACCCAGCCGGACACGGTCCTTGGCGGTTGTCACGAAGGCTTCAGCCCTGGAATCCTGCGACAACTTCTGAAGCAATGCAATGTCGCCCTCAGAGAATCGATGGTGGTCGGGGAATGCCTTTCGCGCTGCAATCGTTACGCCAGCAGCCTCGAGGCCAGCAAAGAACTGCTCCGGCCGGGCAATTCCACAAAATGCAACGACCGGCCCATCGAGTGTTGGCACCACCATCTCTCGCCGGAACCGCCAAACCGGCTGCGGCAGGCCCATCGCCCGCAATTGCTCAACAGCCCCATCGTCATCGGCAGAAACCGCGAAAACCACCGCTCGCCTCAAAGCCCCAAATCCCTCTCGAAGATTCCCGGCAGGCAACAGCGCATCCTCCAGATCCTCCGAATTCACGAGCACAATATCCACATCGCGATGCAACGTCCGATGCTGGAAACCATCATCCAGCAGATGTACCGGATGGCCTTGGGGGCCAACTGCCGCCGCCTCAGCCAGTCGGCCAGCCTCAAGCCGCCGTGCACCTACGAAGACCGGCACCCTTGCCTCATGTGCGATCAGCAGTGGCTCATCGCCATATCGCTCCGCTGAACCGACGGGGTCTACGCGCTCCACAGTCGAACTCTGCCGCCCGTATCCACGTGAAAGGACGTCGACGGCAAAGCCCTCGCGCGTGAGCAACTGCGCCAGCGCTATCGTGAAGGGGGTCTTTCCGGTTCCCCCGGCCGAGAGATTTCCTATGCTTACTACCGGCCACTGCAATCGCCGCGGTTTCAATCCAGCCCAGCGCAGCGCCACTCCCGCGGCGTAGAGCGGCACGAGTGGAAGCATCCAGGGCCGTCTCACTCCGTCTCCTGTTGGCCGAGAATCTCTCGGAGTGCGATCACGGTCCGAGCTGTGGCTCCCGACTGCTCTTCAAAGACCTGTCTCGCCCGCGTACCCGCTTCGCCGGCGCCGCCGCTGAGTATGTAGCTTAGAGTTGCTCCCAGGCTGCCCGGCTCCACGATGAATACGGCGTCGCGCAGGATCAGGGACTCTACGATTGCGCGAAAGTTCTGATAACTCGGCCCCATCACGATGGGAACACCAAACTGCGCCGGCTCCAGTGGATTGTGCCCGCCGGACGGCACCAGGCTGCCGCCGACAAAGGCCACCGAGGCCAGTGAATACACCGAAGCCAGCTCTCCAATTGAGTCCAGCAGCACGATTTCTCCTGGAGAGAGCTCTGTATCGCCGAAAGTTGTCCTCTTCCGCCAGGGAAGTCCGGTGCTATCGAGCAGCGTGGCGACCGTAGTAAACCGCTCAGGATGCCGTGGGGCCAACACCAGGCTCAGCGCCGGATTGGCCGCCAGCAGTTCGGGCCATGCCGCCAGCAGTATCTCTTCTTCGCCAGCCAGTGTGCTTCCCGCCACGACAATGCGCAGCCCTGCGGACCTGTCGCGTAGCAGGGAGGTTGCCGCTGACTCCGCGGCGGCCCGCACGTCAAATTTGAGATTTCCGCTGACCGTAACCCGATCCGGCAGGCAGCCAAGAGCACGCAGCCGCTCCGCATCCGTCGCCGACTGCGCCAGCAACGCCGTCAACTGGCTCAGAAAAGGCTTCCAAAGCCCTCGCAGCCGCCAGTACCGAGGCCAGCTCCGGTCAGAGATACGGGCATTCACCACCGCCACCGGAATCCCCCGCCGAAAGCACCCATGCAGCAGGTTTGGCCAGAACTCTGTCTCCGCCAGCACCAGCATGCGCGGCTTGAGTGCATTCAGGTAGGCGGCCACCGACCATGGAAGGTCCAGCGGGCAGTAAAAAACCTGCTCTGCGCCAAATCTCTCGCGCGCCAAAGTCTGCCCCGCCCGCGTTGTTGTCGAAACCAGCAACCGGTGGCCGGGCAAGGCCGTTTCCAGATCCTGCAGCAGGCGGCTTACTGCGATTACTTCTCCCACCGAAACCGCATGGACCCACACAACGGGTCTCGTTTCCTCTTTGAGCCGCAGGCGTCGCCGTGGTACTGCTCCCAGCCGCGCCCACAGGCCGTCGCGGTACTTGCTCGCCGTCGCCATACGCCACAGCCACCATGGCGAACCCAGCACCAAGGCCAAAAGCAGCGCGACATTGTAGAAAAAGAGAATCATGCGTGACGGAAGGGCTCATCCCCGGTCTATAGTTACGTAGCTCAGCCCCAATGTGAGACTTAGAGATGATACAGTCGTGCACGATGGAGAGCCTTTTTCCAAAATTGCCAACTCTGCGGCGTCGCGTCAACTGCGCCATGGTCTTCGCTTTACTGACGATTGCGCTACCCTCAGCGCTCTCCGCCACCGACCACACCCCACCACCCGTGCAGCCCGCTACAGATTTTGCCGCTGTCGAGGCCCACGCCGACGAGAAACTTGCCATTGCCGCCGAACCCTATGACACTCCCGCGAAGATGGCGCTCTTCCGCGTCGACTACTTCTCCCACGGCGTTCTTCCCGTCCGCCTCGTTGTCACCAACAACAGCGACCGGCCCATCTCCCTACGCGATGCTCGGATCATCTACATCTCATCTCAGGGAGACCGCATCCAGGCAGCCGACCCAGAAGACGTAACGGCTGATGACCCAGAAAGAAAAAGCCGGTGGCAAAATTCCTCTTCCCGGCCCCCTCCCCTCCATCCATCTCAAGCCCAAAGCCAGCAACAAGCAGATCGAGCAGGACTTCGACACCTTCGAGTTCCAGGCGCTGGTGATCGAACCCCACACCACCCGTGCCGGCTTTCTCTTCTACGATGTAACAGGACTCAAACAGCCTCTCAAAGGCGCCATCCTCAATCTCCACACCATCAAAGACGCGGACGGCAAAGAGCTCTTCTACTTCGAAATTCCCTTCGACAAATACCTGAAGAGCAAATCCAGCCAAATGCACTAACTCGCGAACAATCAGGCCTTTGCCCCAACCAAAACAAAAGCCGTCATCCTGAGCGAAGAGAGCCACGCACCATGCGGCTCACGTAGTCGAAGGACCCGCGGTTGTCTTTGCTTTTGTCGTTGTCTTTCACACTCCACGCTCACACTCACGCTTTCTTCACATCCGCATCAATTTTCATTTGACGCCCCACTAGCCTCCTGCTACAAAGAGTTATCCCCTTGTTAGCTCATTGCAAGACTCCGTTTCCGCGAACTTTGTCCCCAGCTAGTCGAGGACTCAGGGATAAACTCCGTCCATCGAAAGCCGAGGCTAATCTTGAGACAAAAATACGCGTTGTTCCTCTGTGCAGCATCCGTTCTGTTCATCGCTGGTAACTCCGAGAGCAGCGCGGCGCAATTTTCCATCGCACCACAGACAGCCGTCGCCCCGACCATCACCAGCCAGCCCGTCAGCACGAGTGTCAAGGTATCGGCCCATGCAACGTTTTCCGTTGCAGTTACCGGGACCGCACCGTTCAGCTACCAGTGGTACAAGTACGGCAGCCCGATCGCCGGGGCAACGCACCCTTCCTACATAACGCCTCCCACCACAGACGCAGACAACGGCGCTAACTTCTACGTCATCGTCAAGAACTCTGTTACATCGGTGATGAGTAACTACGCCTATCTCACCGTGGGTGATCCGCCAGTGATCGCGAGCCAGCCCAGCAGCGTTGCCGTCACGATGCCAAACTTTGCATTCTTCAGTGTCTCGGCTTATGGCACCGGTCCACTTAGCTACCAGTGGTATAAGAAGGGTGTGCTGATTCCAGGGGCGAACAGCGATATCTTTCCAACGGGTGAACTTACATTGGCGGATAATGGCGCGACCTACTTTGCCATCGTCAAGAACGCTTTCGGCGCCGCGACAAGCAAAACTGCAGTCCTCACAGTCAAATCTTCCGCAGCCACAACCCTGCCGATCGTCGGATACTGGTCCGGAACCGCAACAACTACCCGGCCCGGACATAGCTCCACGACGCATCCGGTCGCAGTTGCCATTTCACAGAACTCCTTTTCTCTGATCATGTCGTTCATCTTTGTCGACGCGAAGGGGGCGTCGCACTATCGCACACAAGTGATTTCTCTCAACGGACAGAACCTCTATGCAGTGCGATCAACCACGGTGAACAACAGTCCCGGAATGTTGAGCATCGCAGGAGGCTTCACTTCCGATCTGCTAACTCTCAACGTCGTTGGAGGTGCTCAGACCAATATCCCCACGATGGATGACGGTGCGCTCACATCAGGAACCATGACCATGAGTTCCGACCACCAGACACTGACCGGAAAAGCGACCAGCAGTGTAGGCTCCATAACTTTTCAACTAACGCGCGAGCAATAGAATCGAGGCAAGCATCGCCCATATTGCGGTAACTACGGGTTACCCGTTGCCCCTTGTTATTAAGAAGGTGCCCTTGCGGTCAAACCAGGATGCTTTCTATCGTAAGTGTCTGACCGTGCCTATCCTCATCGGTACTTGCATCCATGACAGTCACTCCACCTCAAAAAAACTCAACCCAGCATCCCCCTGCTCCTTCACCCGCACCCGGGTAAGCCGCCCATAGCTCTCCAGCAGCGAATCCTTCCGCCGGTGCTCCGCCACCACCACCGACCCAGCAGCCAGCAAACCCAGCCCTTCGCCCCCCAAAAAGCCAAGCGTCCGCGCGTACTCCTCAGCATCGTCATACGGCGGATCAAGAAATACCGTGTCGTAAACTCCAGCGGAACGTTTCAGAAACGCCGCGACACTCCGCTTCTCGACTGTCACCCCGCCGCGAATCCTCAGCGCGTCCAGATTCTTCTGCAACACCCCCAGCGCCGCCGCCCCCCGCTCTACAAACGTGACCGCCGCAGCGCCCCGACTCACCGCCTCAATCCCCACCGCACCCGAACCTGCATACAGATCCAGAAACGCCCCACCCTCCACCCGATTCACAGCCCCCTGCGTCAACACATTGAACAGCGTCTCCCGCAGCCTGTCCGCCGTAGGACGCGTCTCCATCCCTGCCGGAGCCAGCAGAGGCCGCGATCGATATTTGCCAGCAATTACCCGCATGCATGCACCCTGTACTAACGTACTCACATCTTCCCAAACGCTCAAACCCGCCCCACCCTCTACAATCTCTATATGCGTGGCTGGTCAATCCCGTTAGGCCGATGGATGGGCGTGGAAATACGCATCCATACTTTTTTTATCCTGCTCGCCGCTGTTTGCGTTGTTTTTGCAAACAGATGCGGCATGGGGGCCTCAGCAGGTTTTGGCCTCTGGTTCCTGATCGCCTCTGCCGTCTTCGTTCGCGAGACTGCCCGCCTGCTCGTTGCCGCATGGCTGGGCATGCGTATCCGGACGATTCTTCTGCTTCCCATCGGCGGGCTCTTCGCCTACGCCACCCCTGAGAGCCAGGATCAGGCCACCTCCGGCACCACGCAATACGCTTTAGCCCTCGCCGGACCTATCGCCAACCTCGCAACGGCCCTTATGCTCGCGGCGATTGTCACAGGAGCCAGCGGTAGTTTTAATCTCATCGCGCTGCCCCTTGTCACGCCTACGGCGCTCCTTCGCAGCCTTATCTGGATTCAGGCATTGCTCGGCGTCCTTCACTTGCTGCCTGCCTATCCGCTTGACGCAGGCCGCCTCCTGCGCAATTCGCTTGCGAGAACGCACGGACCAACCCCAGCCAGCCGAGCCCTGGCCGGCCTGGGACAAATCCTCGCTCTTAGCGCCATCTTCTGCGGATTCTTCCTCCGCGACCCGATTCTCACCGCCGTCGGCTTTTTTATCTTTATCGGGGCGCAACTGGAAGACCAGGGGGTCTTCTACCAGTCGGTTGTCGACACCGTACAGATGCGAGAGGTCATGCTTACGGACTTTGCCACCCTCGCCCCCAATGACACACTCGCCGACGCACTGATCCGCTGCGTCCACTCCCTCCAGGAAGACTTCCCCGTAGTCCGCGGCTCGCAATTGGTCGGTATCGTCAACCGCAACCGCATCGTCGAGACCCTCCGCATCGACGGCAACGGCTACATCCAGTCCGTCATGTCCCGCACCTTCCAGGTAGCCAAACCAGAAGACACCCTCGGAGCCATCATCCGCCGCATCACCGCCGGCCGCGGACTCACTCTGATCCCGGTAGCCGAAGGCGAAAAAATCGTAGGCATGGTCAGCGTCCAAAACCTGATGACCAGCATGTCCCTGTTATCAGAGCAAAGAAAACTGGAACGCATCGAATCCGGCAACTGAAAGTATTTCCTGCTCCTGCCTCTCGGTTTGCTGAATGGACCAACGCACTAGGTAAGGCAAGGTTGGTAAGGATAGGCTTCAGCCTATCCATTTATCCTTGGCATCACCACAGCCCTGCAAAGCACCATCGAGGGGCCTCGACGGCCCCGAGCCTTCTCATCCGCCCCGACCAGCCCTGCAAAACAGCCTAAGCCCACTTTGCATTGGTTCGCTCTCCCAAAGTCAGCTTCGCTGAAGCCGCGAGCTGCGGGGCAGAAACATCGGGCAAGCAAACGAATGCTAGCAAGTTTTCATCATGAATTGCATCTTTTAAGCTAAGACATAAGTTACAATCCAGTCACAGTAACCAAGGCCCGAATGCTCTCGAAGCTGCTCCCCATACTGCGCTCCGCTCTCGTCTGCACTCTATCGCTGCTCGCCACCGCATCCCTGGCGCAGACTACGATTCACGTCGGTCCTGGCCAGACTTACACCACCATCCAGTCTGGCATCGATGCAGCCCATAATGGCGATACAGTCCTCGTAGCTCCCGGCACCTACAACGAAAACATCAGTTTCAAAGGCAAAGCCATCACCGTCACCAGCTCCGGTGGCGCAGCCAACACCATCATCGACGGGAGTTCTAAAGACCCCGCGGTCTCCTTCGTTACCAGCGAAACCTCCGCCTCCACCATCTCTGGCTTCACAATCCAGCACGGTGGTAATTTCGGTATCGACAGCACCCCAGGTTCGCCCCCCGTCTACCCCGGTGGTATCTACCTCCAAAGTAGTTCACCCACCATCGTTGACAACATCATTACTCTCAATAACTGTTGGGGAATTGACTCTCAATACTCGGCTCCGACCATCCGCAACAACACCATTTCTGCCACCCAGGACCCAAACGGCCGCTGCTCCTTCGGTGGCGGCGCTGCCATCATCGTCTGGGGAGGCATCAACAGCCAATACAACCAGAGCGGCATCAACTCTGGCCTCATCTACGGCAACACAATTGAGAAAAACGTCGAATCGGGCCTGGAGGATGCCGGCGGAAACGGTGGCGCTGCCATTGCCGTCTGGGGCGGCACCGTTGTCATACAAAACAATATCCTTCGCAATAACGCATCCCCCGGAGGTAGCGGTGGGGCCATCAACTTCATCAACAGTGAAAACACCCTCATCGTCCAGAACCTGATCTATGGCAACAGCGCCGGCTGCGGTGGAGGAGCTATCGCCACCGACGGGCATGATCTCAACGTCATCAACAACACCATCGTTGACAACACCTTTTCCATATTTGCCGGCTATTCGGAATGCGCCAAGATCGCGCAGATCTATCCCAGCCCGGATACCTATGGCACGGACAACCCATCCGACGTTTTTCTCAACAACATCATCAGCGGCTCAACCTCCTACCCGGCGGTCAACTGTAGCTGGTTTGACACGCCCAGCGAAGCAAATCAGCCTACCTTCCAGAACAACATTCTCTACAACGCCGGCGGTCCCTTCTTCGGGTCCTTCTGTGTCGACGTCTCTGACAAATACAACAACATCGCCGCCGACCCCCAGTTCACCGATCCCGCCAACCATAACTACACGCTCAAACGCTCATCACCTGCGATCGATCGCGGCCAGAACAGCGTCCTGCAAACCGTACAAAATATCACCAACCAGATCTGGTCCAAAGACTTTGCCGGCAACCCTCGTGTCGCCGACGTCACCGGCAACGGCTGCAACATCGACATCGGCGCCTACGAATACCCCTCCACCAACAACGACTGCGGCGTCTCCGAGACCCTTAAAAGTTCTCTCAACCCAGCCCGGGCCGGACAGAGCGTAACCTTCACCGCGCAGCTCACAGCCCAAACTAGCTCAGGCTCCGGCACACCCACCGGCCTCATCGAGTTCCTCGACGGAACCACCCTCCTCGCCTCTCAGGCAGTCTCCAGCACCGGCTCAGCAGCCTTCACCACCAACGCACTCACCGTCGGCAGCCACACCATCACGGCAAACTACCAGCCTACCGGCAATTTCGGAGCAGCCACCGCGTCGCTCGTCGAAGTCATCAACGGCGACGCCACCAGCACCACTCTCGCCTGCCAGCCCAACCCCATCGACGTCGCTGGGACAGCACAGCTCAAAGCCATCGTCACGTCCGCCAACGGTACACCCACCGGCTCCATCACATTTACCGATAGCGGAGCCTTACTGGCTACGCAAGGTCTTCTCTCCGGCGCAGCGAGTCTGACCTACACCGGTTCAACCGCCGGCACCCACCCCATCACTGCGACCTATGTACCGACTGGCCCTTTTACCGCGAGTTCCGCAACCTGTTCAGAAGTTGTCGATCCCCTACCGACAACGTCTATCCTGACCGTTGCTCCTGCAACTTCTACCTGGGGTGCCCCGGTCAAACTCACCGCGACCGTTGCCCCCGCCAGGCTGCCCGCCCCGAGTACCCCTACAGGCATTGTCACCTTCTATAACGGCGCTTCTGCCATCGGTACCGGTACTCTAGCAAACGGAGTTGCAACCCTGACCTCCGCCTCCCTTCCCGGCGGAAGCTATAGCCTCACCTGCATGTATAGCGGTAGCTCGATCTACGCTACAAGCAACTGCAATCCCGTTCTCGTGACCGTCAATGCCGCTCCAACTGCGCTGACTCTTAGCTCTAGCAAAAATCCTTCGCCGTATCTCGGTGCTGTCACCTTCACCGCCCACCTGACGGCGAATGGTCAATCTGCCGGAGCGGGCAACCTCATTCATCTCAGCATCCATGGTCAGACCGTCACTCTCACCACGGATGCAACTGGCTCAGCCACCTATTCCATCGGCAATCTCCCACCCGACAGCTATCCCGTCACGGCTGCCTTCACAGCCACGAACAACCTTCTCGCCAGCTCAGCATCGCTTACCGAGGTCATCACCGCCGCCCCTACCACCATCAGCCTCATCGCTTCCCCCAATCCCGGCAACGTGAATTTACCGGTCAAGCTGACTGCGACCATCGCCTCGCCGGCCGCGCCCGCCCAGTTCGGCAGCGGTAAAGTCACTTTCTATAACGGTTCCACCCCGCTCGGTTCAACCCAGCTCTCCGCAGGCAATGAGATCAGCATGACCACAAGCTTTTCCGCTGTTGGAGTCTATGACTTGACCGCCGTATTCGATGGCAATGTGGACTTCTCCGGCAGCGCCTCGCCCGTGTTCAAGGAAACCATCATAGCGGGGGATTTCTCCATCCTCGTACAGCCCGGAGCGACCACGCTCTACACCGGCGAGGCGGCCACGATGAAGGTCGGCGTAACCAGCCTGCAGGGCTTCCACCAGCCGCTCGCGCTCACCTGTACCGGATTGCCTGCGAATACGACCTGTAGCTTTAGTCCTGCTTCACTGACAGATGGGCAGGGTACAGCGAAGCTCGTGATCCAAACATCGGCCCCGCATAAGGCCAGCTCTACCTCTCAATCCGGTTTCGTATCCGGCTCGACTGCATTCCTCGGAGCATTGACGTTGCTCCTGCTCCCGGGACGGAGGCATCGTCGCAGCTTCCTCATGGGCCTCCGGGCTGGACTGTCTGTTCTGTTATTGGCCGTAGGCCTCGGGCTGGGCATCCTCGGATGCGCGTCAGTCCACCCCATCACCGGCGGCACGCCGCCCGGCACCTACCAGGTTGCAGTCACAGCCACAACAGCGGGAACTGGCACAGTGCTCAAGCATTCCGCCATCGTTACCCTGACCGTCAAATCCCTGTTCTGAGGCGACCCATGGATTGGTTAAGAAAATCTTGCTGGATCGCAGTGCTGATGACACTCTCTGTCGCCCTTTGGCCGGTCCCTGCCCAGGCACAGGTGGCTCCGTCAGCCTATCGCACCGTGCAGTCTCTCTGGGTTGGAGCCGAGTACTCCAACGTTCGCGCCTCCTTTCCCTACCAGAGCAGCCAGCGTCTGTCTGGCGTGGGGGTCTTTGCCGATTTCAAATGGAATGGGCGCATCGGCCTCGAGGGCGATGCGCGCTTTCTGCACTATGGCGGATTTGAGAACTCCACAGAAAGCAGCTATCTCGGTGGACCGAAGGCCTATTTTTTCTCCAGAGGTAGATTCGAGCCCTACGCCAAGTTCCTCGTCGGCGTGGGAAAGATTCACTACCCGTTTCAGATTGGCGATGCCAGCTATTTCGCGTTGGCGCCGGGAGCCGGTTCAGGCTACCGGCTAAACCGACACTGGATGTTGCGCGCCGAGTACGAGTACCAGATGTGGCTGGACTCACCGGGCTTTGCCAATGAGCCGAAACATGAGCTGACGCCGAATGGCTTTCATGTTGGCATTGCCTATCGAGTCTTCCGTTAGGCCGGCGGCCGGCATTGGATTCATAAAGAAATGCGTGTCCACGGTCTCGTATCGGAACAAATCTTCTTAATCCAAAGGGACTGCCTTCTGCGCCGATTCAGCATGAGACATAGCTCGGTGTAATCGCTCTACGGATATGGCAACCGCAAGTTCACCCGTTATCATCACTTCCGTGCGGCAAAATCAACCAACTCAATCCATCATTGGTCTCGACATCGGCGGCACCAAGACCGCCTGCGTTGAAGGGGCCTTCGACGCCACGATTCTGCAGCGCATTGAGATGCCGACTCGCCCGAAGCGCCCCTTTGGCGAGACTTTTCCCGAGATTGCTGCACGTGTTCGCTCCGTTCTTGAGACAGCAAATGGTGCTGGGCGCGGCATTGCGGCGATCAGCGTCTCCATTGGTGGTCCGCTCAAAATCGGCGAAGGATTTCTTATCGATCCTCCACATCTGCCCGGTTGGCATCACACGCCTCTCAAGCAGCATCTTGAGCGGGCTTTTCCCGGAATTCCGGTATGCATCGAGCATGACGGCAACGCCGGAGCGCTGGCTGAATTTCATTTTGGCGTTGGCCGGGCGCGTCCGAATCTGGAGCACCTCATCTTTCTCACCTTCGGAACGGGGATCGGCGCCGGTTTCATCGTCAACGGCCGCATCCTGCGCGGAGCCACCGACACTGCAGGAGAGATCGGCCACTGGCGCCTTGCCGAAGACGGGCCTCTCGCCTTTGGCAAACGCGGCTGCTGGGAATCTTTTGCATCGGGCGCGGGCCTCATCCATCTCGCCGCGCAGATGCACCCCACGCGCTGGAGCCCCGATACTCCCATTCGCGAGCTGGTCGAGGCCATCCTCGGCGATGACCCGCAGGCTCTCGAAGTCGCCGCCCAGGCCGGCCACTATATGGGTCGTGGAC
>Ga0105248_10005378_pt1 | contig 14075 bp, 10 predicted proteins | sample KBSS34metaG_FD_81524 | JGI IMG/M metagenome (GOLD analysis project Ga0105248, IMG submission 81524) | Switchgrass rhizosphere microbial communities from Kellogg Biological Station, Michigan, USA - KBS S3-4 metaG | ecosystem: Host-associated > Plants > Roots > Rhizosphere > Soil | place...
CCGCCGCCGCCGGCGACTCGGCCACCGGCCTGCCGGGACATCGACTCACCCCAACCGCGAAGCCGCGGCAGCATGTATGTCATCTGGGCCAGCTCGACCTGAGCTTTACCCTCGGACGACGTCGCGTGCTGGGCGAAGATATCGAGGATCAGTGCCGTCCGATCGATGACCTTGACCTTGACGACATCCTCGAGCTGCCGCAGCTGGCCGGGTGTCAGTTCGCCGTCACAGACGACCGTGTCGGCACCGAGGGCGAGGACCACATCCCGTAGCTCCTTGGCCTTGCCCGACCCGATGTACGTCGCTGGGTCCGGGCGGTCGCGGCGCTGAATGAGCGCATCGAGCACCTCGGAACCGGCGGTGGCCGCGAGCGCCGCCAATTCGGCCATCGAGTTCTCTGCGTCGACCAGCGTGCCGCGGGTCCATACGCCGATCAGCACGACCCGTTCGAGCCGGAGCTGGCGGTATTCGACCTCGGTGACATCGGTGAGTTCGGTGGTGAGGCCGGCCACCCGTCGCAGCGATTGACGGTCGGCGAGCGCCATCTCGGCGCGCTCGTCGGAGTCGGACGATCGGGGCGGCGACAACGGGCCCGAAAGGTCGATGCTTCCGTCGCCGGTGTTCGCGGGGCGGGTGCCGTACGGGTCGAAGCGTTCCTCGCCAGCAGAAGATGTCATCGCATCAAGCGTGCCACGTCGAGCGCGTTGCCGCGAGCGAGTTCAGCCCGCCGCGTAACCGGCAATACGCGCTGCTGTCCGATGGTTACGATCCGAATCCGGCTTGAAGCGCCCAGGACGGATCCAACTCGCCGTCCGCGACGATCACCGCCGGACCGCTCAGGTAGACCGTGTCGCCGGTCCACTCGACGTGAAGCCGACCTCCGGGGACGTCGACCGTCCACCTGCCGGAGGACGTGTCGTGTCGCAGCGCGGTCGCAACAGCTGCAGCACAAGCGCCCGTACCGCACGACTGCGTCTCGCCGGAACCTCGTTCGTGGACCCGCATAGCAAGGTGCCCATCGCCGCCGTCGACGACGAACTCGACGTTCGTCTGGAAACGCGGCTCGACATCGGGTGCCACCGTCAACGGGCCGGCCGCGTCCAGGCCGTCGACGAAGACAACCACGTGCGGGTTGCCCATCCAGATCTCGACGCCGTCGTACTGGCCGCTTTCGACGGCCACGCGCCGCGCCATTTCCGGAATCCGCGGTGGACCCATGTCGACCGTAATGTCGTCGTCGACGCTGGCCGGCAAGGTCACGTACTTGATGCCGTCGCGCGTCGCGACGTTGACGGTGCCTTCGCCGGCAAGTCCGCAGCGCTGCAACCATCGCGCGTAGACGCGAATCCCGTTGCCGCACATCTCCGCGATCGTGCCGTCGGCGTTGTGATAGTCCATGAACCAGTCGGCCTGGTGCGCCAGGTGCGCGACCTCGTCGACCTTCGCGGTCGGTACGACCCGCAGCACCCCGTCACCGCCGATTCCACGGCGCCGATCACACAACGTGCGTACGGACGACGGGCTTAACGTCAGCGCGCCGTCAAGGTCCGGCAGCACGACGAAGTCGTTGCCGGTGCCGTGGCCGATCGCGAAACGCATGCACTTAGGGTATGCGGCGACAGCGACATCTACCGCGCGGCCAGCAACGCGGCGTGGCTTTCGCGGACGGCCTCGTCGACGTCCGAACACCACTTGATACGAGGATCTCGCCGAAACCAGGAGCGTTGCCGCCGCGCGAATTTACGTGTCGCCAGAACCGTCGCACTCATCGCAGCGGCGATGTCGAGGTCGCCGGTCGGATCCTCGACTACGGATTCCAACGCGGCCAGGACCTGCGCGTAGCCGAGCGCTTTCGACGCCGTCGGCGAACCGCGCAGGCCAGCGACCTCCAGCCGCCGTACTTCACCGACGAGGCCGGCGGCGAACATGTCCCCGACGCGGCGCTCGATCCGGTCGTCGAGGTCGTCGGAATCAACGCCGACCTGCACTGTGTGCGGCCAGCGGTACCGACCGTCGGGGAGTGTCGCGGAGAACGAGCCAGTCAGTTCGACGACCTCCAAGGCTCGGACGATTCGTCTGCCATTCGACGGCAGGATCGCCGCGGCGGCCGCAGGGTCGGTGGCGGCAAGTCGCTGGTGAAGCGCCGCCGGCCCCTCCACTGCAAGCTCACTCTCCAGACGCGTGCGTACGGCGGCATCCGTCGGCGGGATCGTCAGGTCATCGAGTACCGCCCGTACGTAAAGGCCCGATCCACCGACGAGAACCGGGACGCGTCCGCGGGCGCGGATGTGATCGATCGTTTCGACGGCGCGCCGTTGATAGTCGGCCACGCTGGCCCGTTCGGTGATCGGCCAGACGTCGAGCACATGGTGAGGCACCAATTCCCGCTCGGCCGCAGACACTTTCGCCGTACCGATGTCCATCCCGGCATACAGCTGCATGGCGTCGGCATTGACGATCTCGCCGCCGATGTCGCGTGCTACGCGCAATGCTGCGGCCGTCTTGCCGGCGGCGGTTGGTCCGACGATGGCCAGCACCGCAGGACCGGCGCTCACGCTCTACGAACCGACGCGACGGCGTAGCCGACCCCGTACGGGGAGCCGCGCCATGCGATGCGTCCGCGCCAGTCTCCCCCGGCGTCCTGGCAGGCGCCGGCAAGCACCTGAAGGGCGGCTCGGCCGGTAGCCCACAGGGCCACGTCATCAGCCGGATCGAGCTCCGCAAGGGCCGACACGTTCGCCGTCTCGAGGGCTCCGATCCACTGGTCGTCGTATCGGTCGCCGCGTCCGTCATCGCCCACCGGCGTTTGCAGCGGATACGCAGAACCATCGGCCATTACCAGCGCGGCGGTGCGATCGGCTCTCGTGCCGAGCAGCTTGCCGACTGCGGCCGCATCGGCAGGCCCGATGTCGACGGCCACCTCCTGGTAGACGGTCGCGGGCAACGTTCGATCCACGAGCAGCCAGCGTCCGATGCCCAGCGACAGCGGCAACGTGGACTGCCCGTCGCCGGCGCCGAGCGCGAGATCGAGGCCGTACGGAACGAGAGTCCCTCGGACGTCCCCTGTGTGTTCCCGAGTTTCGGCACCGCCCCCGATCACCACGAGTAGGTCAGGTTGTTCAAGGAGGACTTCCTCGATCACGGACTGGCACGCAGCCCGACAAGCGTCGAGGTCCGGAGCGACACTTCCGGCGACCCGCGGGACGAGCAGCGGCGGATGCGGACAGACCGCTGCGGTGACGAGCACGAAACGAAGGCTAGCTGGCCGGCATCGCTGCGCGGTCCCCGTGCGAGAACCTCGGCATACCGAGGAGCGTGCCGGGCGCGGTCGTGGGGACCGTGACCACTTTCACCCCGGACTCCCAACGGTCGCCCGCAGTTGTCCGACGGTGGGCGATCAGCGACCCGTCTGCGACGAGGTGGTGCGGTGCCGCGTACGTGATGACGGTTTCGAGGACGTCACCGGGGCGCACATCAGCGTTCGCGGCGACATGGACAAGCCGACCATCGCGCGCACGGCCGCTGACCCGGGTCGTCGCGGCATCTTTCCGGCCTTCGCCGACACCGACGAGAACTTCGACCTGGCGTCCCACCTGTTCGCGGTTCTGCTTCAAGCCGATCTCTTCGACGACCTCGATGAGCCGCCCGTAGCGCTCGGCGACCACGTCCGCCGGAACCTGCTCGCTCATCGCTGCGGCGGGCGTTCCTGGCCGCGGCGAGTACTGGAAGGTGAACGCGCTGGCGAATCTGGCAGCTCGTACGACGTCGAGGGTGGCGGCGAAGTCAGCCTCGGTCTCCCCCGGGAATCCGACGATGATGTCGGTGGTGATCGCGGCGTCGGGTATCGCCGTACGGACACGCTCGACGATTCCGAGGTAACGCTCGGCGCGGTACGAGCGACGCATTGCCCGAAGCACCTGGTCAGAGCCTGACTGAAGCGGCATGTGCAGCTGCGGCATCACATTCGGCGTCTCGGCCATGGCGGCGATGACGTCGTCGGTGAAGTCGCGCGGGTGTGGGCTGGTGAACCGCACGCGTTCAAGACCTTCGACCGTGCCGCAGGCCCGCAGGAGCTTGGCGAATGCGCCCTTGTCGCCGAGGTCCGAGCCGTAGGAATTCACGTTCTGGCCCAACAGGGTCACCTCAAGGACCCCCTGTGCCACAAGGGCTTTGACCTCCGCGAGGATGTCACCCCCTGGGCGATTACGTTCGACGCCGCGCAGGCTCGGGACGATGCAGAACGTGCAGCTGTTGTTACAGCCGACGCTGATCGACACCCACGCGCTGTAGGTAGCTTCGCGGCGGGCCGGCAATGCAGAAGGGAAGGTTTCGAGCGCTTCGAGGAGTTCGACCTGCGACTGGTTCTCGATCCGAGCCCGCTCCAGAAGCGCCGGAAGCGATCCCAAGTTGTGCGTGCCGAACACCACGTCCACCCAGGGCGCGCGACGAGTGACCACGTCGCCATCCTTCTGCGCGAGGCACCCACCGACCGCAATCTGCATGCCGGGCCGCGCTGCCTTGACGGGTGCCAAGTGACCGAGGTTTCCGTACAGACGGTTGTCCGCGTTCTCGCGTACAGCGCAGGTGTTGAACACGACGAGGTCAGGCGCAACGCCGTCCGTCGCCCGGATCCACCCGTCCGCCTCGAGAACGCCCGCGATCCGTTCCGAATCGTGGACGTTCATCTGGCAGCCGTACGTGCGGACTTCGTACGTACGGTTCACCGGTCAAGGATAGGTCGGGCGACCTGCGTGTCCGAACCATCCTCCGATCGAAGCTGCGCGACGAGTCCGGCTGCGGACTCCGGATCGAACCCCCGGCGGGCCAGCAGTCCTGCCGCGCGGCGCACCTGGGTCGCTTCCGGAAGCCGTCGCAGCGAGGACCACCGCCTGGCTACCACTGCCAGCTCGGCCCCTTCGGGAGACGGAATCTCGGCAAGGACCTGCCTCACGAGAGCGGGGTCAATGCCTTTCTGGATCAACTCCCGTTGCATGATCCAGGGCGCCTTTGCCGCCCCGTGCCGTTCCACCCAATCGCAGGCGAAACGCGTGTCGTCGACCAGCCCAACGTCAACGAGACGACGCAGTGCCGCCTGCGCTACCTCGTCCGCGATCCCCTTCCGTTGAAGGATCGCCGCCAGCTCCCCGCTGGTGTGGGCACGGCTATGCAACTGACGCAGACAGACTTCCCGAGCCTCATCAACGTCGGCGTCCGGAACGGTGTCGGCCTGGAGCTGGGGGTCAGCGACGACCGCCAGAGGCGGATGACATGACGGCCGCCCGGCTGGCTCGCCGATCGAAGGTGCAGCCAGGACCTCGCTCGGAGGCTCCGCCACCAGCCTCAGGTGGGAGCGCCCGTTCAGAAGTCCACCGGCATCGGTGCGAGTTCATCCTCGTCCGAGATTTCGAGCACCGGCCCGACACCGAGCTTCTCCTTGATCTTGCGCTCGATCTCGTTCGCCAGATCCGGGTTGTCCCGCAGGAACTGCCGGGCGTTCTCCTTGCCCTGGCCGAGCTGGTCGCCCTCGTAGGTGTACCAAGCGCCGGCCTTACGGACGAATCCATGCTCGACGCCCATGTCAATAAGACCGCCCTCGCGGCTGATGCCCTGCCCGTAAATGATGTCCATCTCAGCCTGCCGGAAGGGCGGCGAGAGCTTGTTCTTAACGACCTTGACCCGGGTGCGGTTGCCCACAGCCTCGGTTCCATCCTTCAACGTCTCGATACGACGTACATCGAGACGCACCGAGGCGTAGAACTTCAGGGCCTTTCCACCGGTGGTTGTCTCAGGCGACCCGAACATCACGCCGATCTTCTCGCGCAGCTGGTTGATGAAAATCGCTGTCGTACCAGTGGTGTTGAGGGCACCTGTGATCTTCCGGAGCGCTTGGCTCATCAGCCGTGCTTGGAGGCCGACGTGGCTGTCGCCCATCTCGCCGTCGATCTCAGCGCGAGGCACCAATGCAGCTACGGAGTCGACCACGACGATGTCGATGGCCCCCGAGCGGATCAGCATGTCCATGATTTCGAGGGCCTGCTCGCCGGTGTCGGGCTGGCTGACCAGCAGCGCATCCGTGTCGACTCCAAGGGCCTTCGCGTACGTCGGGTCGAGCGCGTGTTCCGCGTCGATGAAAGCCGCGATACCGCCGGCTGCTTGAGCGTTGGCCACCGCGTGCAGCGCGACCGTGGTCTTACCGGAAGACTCGGGGCCGTAGATCTCGACGACGCGGCCACGCGGAAGTCCGCCGATGCCGAGCGCGATATCGAGGGAGATGGAACCCGTGGGGATCACTTGGATCGGGGGACGGATGTCGTCGCCGAGCCGCATGACCGACCCCTTGCCGTATTGCTTGTCGATCTGCGCGAGGGCGACCTCAAGGGCCCTGCCCCGGTCCAGCTGCGTGACCTGTCCCATCGAATCCTCCATATTGAGAACGGCCGTGACGATCTGCGATGACGCTAGATCGGAGCTACGACAAAAGGTTGCCGCCGATCCGATCTGTGGACACCCGTCACTAATCACTAGCGATCCACAAATTACCCGAACGTCTGTTCGATCAGGGTCGGACACGCCGTAATCTGAACGCCGCAGGACTTCAACGCAGCACCCTCACTCCCGGAAGGAGATGCGCATGATCACGACCGACACGACGTGGACGACGACCGTCCGCGCGCCCTTCGGCCCGTTGCAGCTGACCAGCGACGGCACGGCGCTCACCCGCCTGTTGATCACCGCGTCACCGCAGGACCCGACCTGGCGCAAAGACCCCGGTCCTTTCTCGCAGGTCATCGAGGAATTGGCGGAGTACTTCGACGGCGAGCGACAGACCTTCGGGACGCCCATTCGGCTCGTCGGCACGGCGTTCCAACAGAGCGTCTGGGCGGCGCTGCGCGACATTCCCTATGGGCAAACCCGTACCTACGGCGAGATCGCGGCGGCCATCGGCAGCCCCAGCGCGGTTCGAGCGGTCGGACTGGCGAATAGCCGCAACCCGATCTCGATTCTTGTGCCCTGTCACCGCGTCGTCGGGTCAACGGGCGCCCTGACCGGCTATTCCGGGGGCATCGACAACAAGCGTCTACTGCTCGATCTGGAGCGGCGCACGGTCGGCATTGGTCAAGACAGCCTCCTGACGAGCACCGCCGCGAACTCCTGATCGGTCGGGCGGGTCGTCGAACTCACCGGGGAGGTGATCAGTGCACGTCGCACTAGAGGTCGTCAGTCTGGTCGTTCTCACGGCCTTGATCGCCGGGCTATGCCGCCGATACGATGCGCCGGCCCCTCTTGTTCTCACGATCGCCGGCGTCGCCGTCTCGTTCATCCCCGGTACTCCTGTCTTCGACCTGGATCCGCGCGTCGTCCTTGTGGGTCTGCTGCCGCCTTTGCTCTACGCCGCGGCGATCCGGACCTCGCTGGTTGACTTCCGCGCCAACGCGATGCCCATCGCCCTCCTGTCGGTTGGCGCGGTCGCGTTCTCCACCCTCGTCATCGGTGTCGTCTCCTGGGCGGTCATCCCGGCGATCTCGATCGCGGCCGGCCTGGCATTAGGCGCTGTCGTCGCACCGCCCGACGCCGTCGCCGCCGCTGCCATCGCACGAAGGGTCGGGATGCCTCGCCGGATCGTGACCCTCCTCGAAGACGAAAGCCTGGTGAACGATGCGGCCGCGCTGGTCGCGTTGAACGTGACGATCGCCGCCCTCACGCGGCACGTCAGTCCGGCCGAGGTCGGCGGACGGTTTTTGTTGGCGGTTGCCGGCGGGGGGCTGATCGGGCTCGCCGTAGCTCTTGCCCTCGGCCGCATTCGCAAGGTCATCACTGATCCGGTGCTTGACACGTCGCTGTCGCTCACCGCCCCCTACCTCGCGTTCCTGCCAGCCGAGGCGATCAATTCGTCGGGATTCCTTGCAGTCGTCGTGACGGGCTTGCTGTTGGGACATCGATCGCATCAAATCCAGTCAGCGGCCTCACGCCTCTCCGAGAACATCAACTGGCGCACGGTCCAATTCCTGCTCGAGAACATCGTGTTCGTCCTCATCGGATTGCAACTCCGCAGTTTGTTGCATGGGATCGACCGCTCCGGAACGACCGCGGCCCGGACGGTGTGGATCTGCCTTGCCGTACTCGGAATCACCATCGCGTCCCGCGCCTTGTGGGTCGGCGCGATTGCGCTGACCTATCGGGCCGTGCCCGCTCTCAGACCGGATGCCTGGTCGTGGGCGTCGGCGGCGGTCGTGTCTTGGTCAGGCATACGTGGCGTCGTGACCTTGGCGGCCGCTTTTCTCCTTCCGGCCCAGACGCCCCAGCGAGACCTGCTCCGCCTCGTCGCCTTCACGGTCGTCGCGGGAACCCTTCTGCTGCAGGGACCTTCGTTGCCGGCGTTGCTCCGCCGCCTCCGACTTACGGGGCCGGACCCTGCCGAGGACGCCCTACGGAGCGCGGCCTTGATCCACGACGCGACGCAGGCTGGCCTGCAGCGACTGTCGGAGGTCTGCTCCGACGATGATCCTGTGGAAGTGCTCGACCAGCTACGTCATCGGGCCGAGCTCCGGAGCAACGCCGCGTGGGAAAGGCTTGGGCCGGCGCAATCCGAACGGGAAACACCGACGGCCACCTACCGGCGCCTCAGGCTCGCCATGCTCGACGCTGAACGCTCGAGCATCCTCGTCGCTCGGGACGCCGGTCAGACCGACGACGAAATCTTGCGCTCGGCCCTCATCGCGGTCGACCTTGAGGAGTCACTGTTGGATCGCGTCGAGGACGCCAACACGTCCTTCGACGAAGACCTCCTCGCTCCTCGACGCGGCCCGTCCGGCTGTGAACACCTCATCGCCGCTGCACGGGTGGCGAAGCCGGACACCCCCGGAGTGTGCGGAGACTGCATCCGCGAGGGGCTCTCCTGGGTGCACTTACGCATGTGCTTGAGTTGCGGCCGCGTTGGCTGCTGCGACTCATCCGTCGGCAGGCACGCCGACCGTCACTTCCACGAGACCGCGCATCCGGTGATGCGTTCCATCGAGCCGCACGAGGCGTGGCGGTGGTGCTACATCGACGAACTCGTCGGCTGACGACCGAGGGGATCAACGATGTCGGGCCGGTACCTCGAAGTGCACACAGACCGCCCGCCAGATGTGTTTGACGTCGTCTCCCGCCGCGAGGGATTCGGTCACCGTACGTCCGCCGAGTTCGGACAACACCTGGTCTTGCGCGACGGATCGCGCGTACGTCGCGCCGAAGTGATCCTCCATTCGGTGCCAAAACTCGGTGATCCGCATTCGAACACCTTACGAAGCCCGTCCGCTCCACAGCTCGCGAGCAGGCCGGGGCCCCAAACGTCCGACCTCGCAGGGAGACTGATGCCATGCCCGTGCAACCGTCCTTCTCGCCTGCGACGCAGGCGTGGTTCGACGGTGCCTTTGCGGGGGCGACCCCAGCTCAGACAGGTGCCTGGGACGCGATCGGACAGGGACGGGACGCACTGGTCGTCGCGCCGACCGGCAGCGGCAAGACGCTGGCGGCATTCCTGTGGTCACTTGACCGGCTGACGAGCGAGCCCCCACCGGAGGACCGCCTTCGCCGTTGCCGGGTCCTGTATGTGTCACCGCTGAAAGCGCTGGCGGTCGACGTTGAGCGCAACCTCCGTGCGCCGCTTGTCGGAATACGGCACGCCGCCCGCCGGCTCGGGTTACCCGAACCCGAGGTCACGATTGGCGTCCGAACTGGCGACACGCCTGCAGACGAGCGCCGGCGGTTCGGCGCCCGTCCGACGGACATTCTCATCACGACTCCCGAGTCGCTTTTCCTGCTGCTCACCTCGCAGAGCCGCGAAGCGCTGCGCGGCGTGGAGACGGTGATCATCGACGAAGTTCACGCCGTCGTCGGCACGAAGCGCGGCTCGCACCTCGCGATTTCGATGGAGCGCTTAGACGAACTGCTCGATGAACCTGCTCAACGCATCGGGCTATCCGCGACTGTCCGGCCCATCGAAGAGGCTGCGTCATTTCTCGGTGGGGCACGTCCGGTCACCGTCGTAGCTCCGCCGTCGGGCAAAGTCATCGAAGTCAGCGTCGAGGTGACCGTCGACGATATGAGCACGCTCGGGGAGCGGACGGGACCGATTCCCGAGGGGGCCAGCGCAGCTGGAGCGGATCAGCATTCGTCGATCTGGCCCAGCTTGGAGCGGCGCGTCGTCGAGCTCATCGAAGAACACCGCAGCACGTTGGTTTTCGCGAACTCACGTCGACTCGCAGAGCGCCTGTGCGCGCGTCTCAACGAGATTGCCGCGGACCTTGACGGCGAGATCGTGCCCCCCGCCCAGCTGATGGCACAGTCCGGAGCATCGCGCGGCGCCGGCCACGAACTCGCCCGCGCGCACCACGGAAGCGTCAGTCGCGAACAACGGTTGGCCATTGAAGACGCCCTGAAGCAGGGCACCCTCCCTGCTGTCGTCGCCACGTCAAGCCTCGAACTCGGTATCGACATGGGCGCCGTCGATCTCGTCGTCCAGGTGGAAGCACCGCCGAGCGTTGCAAGCGGGCTCCAACGCGTCGGCCGCGCGGGTCACCAGGTCGGCGCCATCAGCCGCGGGATCGTCCTTCCGAAGTACCGAGGCGACCTCGTGCAGGCCGCGGTCGTTGCCGAACGCATGTCGGCGGGTCTGATCGAGGAGATCCGTTATCCGCGAAATCCGCTCGACGTGTTGGCGCAGCAGATCGTCGCGATGTGCGCCGTGGATGACTGGTCGGTCGACGACCTCCTGACTGTGATCAAGCGGGCGGCGCCGTTCGCCACGCTTCCCCAATCAGCTTTCGAGGCGACCCTCGACATGCTGGCCGGGCGCTACCCCTCCGACGACTTCGCCGAACTTCGCCCGCGCATTGTGTGGGACCGCGTCGGGGGGACGATCACCGGTCGACCTGGGGCTCTGCGACTGGCCGTCACAAGCGGCGGAACCATCCCCGACCGCGGCCTGTTCGGGGTGTTCATCGTCGGCGAGAAGTCCAGTCGGGTCGGCGAACTCGACGAGGAAATGGTTTACGAATCCCGCGTCGGTGATGTCTTTGCGTTAGGCGCCAGCTCGTGGCGCATCGAGGAGATCACCCACGACCGGGTTCTCGTCTCCCCCGCGCCGGGCCAGCCAGGGCGCCTTCCCTTCTGGAAGGGAGACGCCCCCGGACGGCCGGTCGAATTGGGCCGCGCGATCGGCGCCTTCTTGCGAGAACTGGACCGGTCGTCCGCGCCTGATGCGCTTGCGCGGGCCCGACAGGCCGGGCTCGACGAACGTGCCGCAGCCAACTTGATCGCGTACGTGGGCGAACAGCGCACCGCTACGAACGTCGTCCCCAACGACAAGACGCTTCTCGTTGAGCGGTTTCGGGATGAGCTAGGCGACTGGCGGGTCGCCATCCACTCCCCGTTCGGGGCACCGGTCAACGCACCGTGGGCTCTCGCGGTCACCGCTCGGTTGCGGGAGCAGTACGGCGTGGACGTCCAGGCAATGCACTCCGACGACGGAATCGTCCTACGCCTGCCGGAAATGGACGAGCTCCCGGCCATCGAGAACCTCTTGCTCGAACCTGACGAGGTCACCCGGTTGGTGCAAGACCAGCTCGGGAGCAGCGCGCTCTTCGCATCCCGCTTCCGCGAGTGCGCAGCCCGGGCGCTCTTGCTGCCTCGGCGCGACCCAGGTCGGCGGTCCCCGCTGTGGCAGCAGCGACAGCGGTCGGCCCAGCTGCTTGCCGTGGCCGCGGAATTCCCCTCGTTCCCGATCATCCTGGAGACGATGCGCGAGTGCCTTCAGGACGTCTTCGACGTGCCCGGGCTCGTCGGGCTGATGCGCGACGTAGCGGAACGCCGGGTTCGCATCGTCGAGATCGAAACACCGGTGCCCTCGCCGTTCGCGCGCTCGTTGCTGTTCGGCTACGTCGCCGCCTTCATCTACGAGGGCGATGCGCCGCTCGGCGAGCGGCGAGCACAAGCTCTTGCTCTTGATACGGCGTTGCTCGCCGAACTGCTGGGCCAAGCCGAACTTCGAGAGCTGATCGACCCTGATGTCCTCGCCGATGTCGAAGCCGAAATCGCCCTGCTAGCTCCCGACCGACGGCTTCGCGATGTGGAAAGTGCCGCGGACGCTTTGCGGCGACTCGGCGATCTCACGACCGCGGAACTCCTCCTTCGGGGCGCGGAGCCCGGCTGGCTCGTCGCACTCGAAGACGCCCGACGCGCCATTCGGATGCGAATCGCGGGGGACGAGCGATGGGCGGCGGTCGAAGATGCCGGCCGGTTCCTCGACGCCCTCGGCACGCCTCTGCCGGTCGGCATCCCCGAGACCTTCCGGGAGCCGGTCGCTGATCCACTCGGCGACCTCCTCTCGCGGTACGCCCGAACGCACGGGCCGTTCACCACGTCGGACCCTGCCATCCGGTTCGGGCTTGGTGTCGCCGTCGTCCACGCGGCTCTCGAACGGTTACGTGTCCGCGGGCGTCTTGTCACCGGAGAGTTCCGGCCGGGTGGCCAGGGCTTGGAGTGGTGCGATGCAGAAGTGCTGCGGACGCTCCGACGACGCTCGCTGGCGCGGCTCCGGAAAGAGGTCGAACCATCGCCGCCGACCGCGCTCGCCGGTTTCCTCCCGGCGTGGCAAGGCATCGGCCGGAATTCGCTTCGCGGCGAAAGCGGCGTCATGCGGGTTGCAGAGCAGTTGGCCGGCGCGGCGGTACCCGCCAGCGCGCTGGAGTCGCTCATCCTGCCGGCGCGCATCATGGACTACGAGCCCGCCATGCTCGATGCACTCACGTCATCCGGTGAAATCGTCTGGAGCGGCGCGGGTTCGATCGGCGGCCGGGATGGCTGGATCGCCCTGGCACCAGTCGATCTGGCATCGCTCGTCCTCCCGCTTCCCGATCCGGATGCCATCCGCACACCGCTGCACGAAGCGGTGCTGGCCGAGCTAGCCGGGGGTAACGCGCTGTTCTTCCGCGGTCTCGCCGATCGGGTCGAGAGCAACGACGATGCCGCGCTGCTGGAGGTGTTGTGGGAGCTCGTATGGGGCGGCCACCTCACGAACGACACCTTGGCTCCGCTGCGCGCACGCATGACAGGTCGCAGTCCCGGCGGTGTTGCACACCGGAGCCAGGCACGCGCGCCCCGCCTGAGGGCCGCTCGCTACGGCGCGATCACCGGCGGCGCCCGGACGAACCGCACGGGCCCGCCCGCGGGCGTCGGACGGTGGTCGATGCGGCCCGTCGTCGAAGTCGAAGCGACCGTCCGCGCTCATGCAGTCGCGGAGACGCTGCTCGACCGCCACGGCATCGTGACCCGCGGTGCGGTCATGTCCGAGCGCACACCCGGTGGGTTCGCAGGCGTCTATCCGATCTACAAAGCAAGTGAGGAGTCCGGACGTATCCGCCGCGGGTACTTCGTCGAGGGTCTCGGCGGCGCACAGTTCGCCATCCCGGGCGCAGTCGACGACATGCGCGCCGCCAAACCGCTCAGCGCCACACCGGACGAGCCGGAATGGGCCACCCCGCGGGGAACGTGGTTGCCACCATTGCCGCCGCGGTCGCCGAGCGAACCCCGCCGCTCGGGGTCACGGACGTCCGACGACGCCGTACTGCTTGCCGCAACTGATCCGGCAAATCCGTACGGCGCAGCGCTGCCGTGGCCCGACCGCGACATGACGACCGGCCACCGTCCCGGTCGAAAAGCTGGAGCCCTGGTCGTGCTCGTCGCGGGCGAGCTCGTACTGTACGTCGAACGCGGCGGGCGCACCCTCCTGACGTTTTCCGACGAGCAGCGCAAACTGCGCCCTGCCGTCGACGCGTTGGCACTCGCGGTCCGCGACGGGCACCTCGGCAAGCTCACCGTCGAAAAGGCCGATGGCTCAGCAGTTCTGCAGCCCGATGGAGCGTCACCGTTGGCACAGGCGCTTCGGGAAGCCGGCTTCCATGCGACGCCCCGCGGACTACGGATTCGTACGTGACCCCGCCGTTCGATCGTGCCTGAGGGAGATACGGTCTGGCTGGCGGCACAGCGCATGACTTCGGCGCTTGCCGGAAAGCCCCTGTCTCGCAGCGAGTTTC
>Ga0105248_10005381_pt1 | contig 14071 bp, 10 predicted proteins | sample KBSS34metaG_FD_81524 | JGI IMG/M metagenome (GOLD analysis project Ga0105248, IMG submission 81524) | Switchgrass rhizosphere microbial communities from Kellogg Biological Station, Michigan, USA - KBS S3-4 metaG | ecosystem: Host-associated > Plants > Roots > Rhizosphere > Soil | place...
ACACCGTCCAGGCGATACTTGATGACCAGTTGTGTCGGCGTCGTCTCCAGGTGAATGTCGCTCGCCCCCGCCTTGAGCGCATCGTACAGCGTGGAGTGCACCAGCTTGACCACCGGGCTTACATCCTCGCTGATGGTCTTGAGCGACAGTTCCTCGAGGCCGCCCTTGGCACCTTCGTCCCTGGCAGCGTCCGTAATGACGGAATCCATGGCGCGCATGGTCTCGCCATGCCGCGCCAAGTAGGCCGACACATCGGCGGCGTGCGCCAGTCGCCACGGCAGGCGTTGCGGGATGCGCTCCTCCGCCCAGGGCCTAAGTCCGGGGTCGAAGGGGTTACCGAATACCAGCAGCAATGCGTCCGAGGCATTGCGGAAAACGACGCAGCCACGGGCCAATGCCTCTGTATACGGCAACAGATCGAAAGCCGGCGTGAAGTCGTCCAGCTCCGACATCGTTATGGTCGCGTAGCCCAAGGCTGCGCCAAGGGCGGCCACGAATACTTCCGGCGCCATCCCCGAGTTCTCCTCCAGGATCTCCACCGCTGGCTTGCCGCTGGACTGCGCCGCCTTGCGCGCTTGAGCGATCGCCTCAGGTGCCAGAGCGGCGCGCTCCGGGACACCTGCAGCCAGCCGCTCATCGGCCTCGACAGACTGGAGTGCACGGACGAGCGTCTCGGACGCTACAGCGGAGTCCTGGGACAGCGTCTCATTGGCGGGCTTCGGGATGGACTGAGCCGCCTGGCGTGCGCGCGCAATGGTCTGCGGCTGGAGCTGCGATAACGCGTCCATGTCATGCGGATTCATTGTATGTTCCCCGCCAGCTCGAAAATAGGAAAGTACATCAACAACACGATCCCGCCGATGACAATACCGATAGCCGCCATCAGCAACGGCTCAAACGTGCGTGTGAAACGTTCGACCCACCGCTCCAAGGTCTCTTCGTGAAAGGCCGCGCTGCGCTCCATCATGTCCCCCATCATCCCGGTGCGCTCCCCTACTCGGAGCATACGCAGCGACACGGGGGTCGTAAGACCTTGCGCGTCCAGCGCCACCGAAATGGGCTGCCCCTCCTTGATCATTCGGACGGCGCCCTCCAGGCGTGGTCGCAGTCCTTGACTCAGCAGACCCGACACCATCGTGAGTGCCTGGGTCACGGGTGTTCCACCAGCCAGAAGCATGCCGACGGTGCGATAAAAGCGCGTCAGTTGATACACGCGCACGCGCTCTCCGATCGCCGGGATTCGGGTGATCTGTCGGCTGATCCACCGACGGCTCGAAGGCCGTCTGGCCCAGAATATGAGCACCGCCACGGATCCGGCAAACAAACCCAACAGCAACCCGCTGCGCGGTTCAACGAAGGCTCCCCACGCCATCAGCATGCGTGTCAGCCACGGCAGGTCTCCCCCGATATCCTGGTAGATATGGCTGAATCGAGGGACGACGTATCCGAGCAGAAACAAAGCCACCACACTACCCACGGCGACCAGTATTGCCGGGTAAATGGAGGCGCTGACGAGGTGTTTCTTCACCGAGTCGAGTTGCGTTTGATAGGCGACGTAGCGCCCCAACGCCTCTGGTAACGTGCCCGAGCGCTCGCTCGCCCGGACTGTCGCTATATACAAGTCGGGAAACACTCCCGGGAAGGTCTGCAACGCATTCGAGAACGACTGCCCCTCGCGCAGACGCTCCAGTACCCCGGCGAGGATAGTCACAGTGGCCGAGCGTGTCTCTTTCTCCGCCAGAGTCTCGAGTGCCTCCACCAGGCTGATGCCCGAGCGCAGCAGCGCCAGCATCTCCTGTGTAAACAGAACCAGTGGGAAGTTCCCGGTTCGGAAAGTGCTCGAACCCAGCATTCCGGCAAGGCTCAATCCGCCGGCCCGCCGCACGTCCAGAACCGCGTAGCCCTGGGAGCGAGCCTGCTCGTTAGCGTCGAGGTCGTCTCGCGCCTCCAGGGAAAGGGATACCACCGCTCCGCCTGAATTCACGGCTTTGACTTGGAATCGCACGGTAAATGTCCGATCAGCGATTGCCCGCGGTGCGGGACAAGGGATGCACAGGACCGAGAAGAACAGACGCTGAGGCAAGGTCCTTGTGTCGGTGTTGAGAACCTTGGTCTCGGCGTTCAGGACTCCGGCTTTGGCACTCAGGACCGCTGCTTCGGCATTCACAACCCGGGGCTCGCTTCTCGCGCTCCCCTCGCCGGGCACCCAGCACCACACTCTTAGCGGTCCTCAGCCCTGAGTCTTTAGTCCTGCCGTGCATTCCCACTCTTAGCTGTTCCTGCTCCTCGTCGCAGTGCAGTCAGTTGGTGATATCTGCATCTTCACCCGTTCCGCCGGGCTGGCCATCCTTGCCGAGCGAAATAAGGTCGAATTCATTCTTCTCGCCTGGTGCCCGGTAAATATACCCACGGTCCCACGGGTCGTTCGGCACAGCCTTGCGCAAATAGGGTCCTGCCCACTTAGGCTCGTTATTGGGTCGAGCGTTCAGTGCCGCCAAGCCCTGCTCTGTCGTGGGATAGTGACCAGTATCGAGGCGGTATTGGTCGAGTGCCTTTTCGAAGGAGTCGATTTGCGCGCGCGCAATCTGAATCTTCGACTTGCCCTCCTGAGCAAAGTAACGCGGCGCGACGTAGCCCGCCAAAAGGCCGATGATCACGATCACCACCAGCAATTCAAGCAGGGTAAAACCAGCGTGGAGATGTTTGGACATGTGAGCCAAGCTTACTTCATATTATGTTGCGGTGCGCCCTTGCTCCAACTTCGCGCACCAGAGGCACGATGGAGCCTGGTAATGCCAGAGACTAATCAGCCCCGCGGCGCCAGTGAAATGAAAGCCTTGCAGGAGATATCACGCAATCAGCCTTAGCTATGTAACACCCTCACTGTGGGGCGTCAAGCCAAGCAGTTTCCGCGACTTTTGTCGCCCCAAGGAGTCGATTGGCGAGGGCTCGACGGGGCGCAAGCTCCCACCTGCCAAGGGGGCGCATTTTATAGCCGACACCTGACGCCATTGTGAACAACAGTGAAAGTTCAGCGTGAAACCGTGCATCCGGAGCGCAAGGCGGGACTTAGCATGGAGCACTGCCGGCCCCAACCACTGTCGCTAGCACATCAACCGGCAAATGACATTCGGGTTGAGCTGGAAAGTCTGTCCGCTTGGGGGTTGCGTGTTGGTCTGGTCAAAGCCGTCGGCGGCTCAAGTACGGGCCGGAGTGCAGGCGGTGGCAGTAGCTCCGCATACCTCCCCAGCCGTTTGTCGAGCAATCGCACGTAGAACGAGGGAAGGTCGTCAGACCGTCCCTCGTGGAATGCACGGAACTGAGCATCCGCTCCGAGCATCGCGCGAATGCGTCGAAAATCTCCTAACTCTACACGCGTCGCCACGGTGCGCAGCGCGTGTACAAATCGAACGACAGGATGTGCTTTGGTAGTCAATCGGCGCAGCAACATCGCGTTCGACGTCAGGACCTCATGCATATCGATCAAGTGATCGTAGTAGGTCGTCGTATCGTAGTGCTTGAGTGTGATCGCCAGATAGGGGTTGTAGTAAAGCGCGAACGGCATCGCTTTGAGGATGCGGCCGTCGCGATGGAGCTCGTCGTAGAGCGGCGTGCCGCCAAAGGGACTCGGGATGTTGATCGTAGGCCACACCTGCGGTAGTCGCCGAATGAATTCCTTGGTGAGTTCGACGGGTTCCTCGCCCTCATCCGAGTCACAGCCAAACAAGAAATTCGCCTGAATGCCCGGAACATAGTGCGAAAGCTGTTCGAGTTGCGCCGCGATCTTTTCCAGTTTCTCGTGACCTCTGCGTCCGACCGCGCCGCTCTTGTTCGAGTAGTCGACCCACGACTCAATGCCCGGCGCGATGTACCCGCAGTTGGTCTCGCTCAGGCGCATCATTCGCTCGCCCTTCAGTATCGACAGAGAACTCTCCATGATGTAGCGGCTGCGACGGCCCTGCGGCACCCGCGCGAGCACGTCCATGGTTTCATCGAAGCGGACCGCGAAATTCGGATCGTGGAAGGCGATCACCATCTTCGGATAGTGTTTGGACAGGTAGTCCAGATCAGCGTGAAGTCGCTCAGCGGGGAGTGCCACGTACTGCGAGTTCCAGTCGACGCAAAACCCGCAGGTATACGGGCATCCGATGCTCGAAAGCATGGGCACGACGCTGGTCAGGACGGGTCGGCCCCGGTGAAAAGCAGCGGCACGAATCTCCGGCATACGTTCCTCGACGGAGGGGAACTCCGTCAACGGGCGGCCGCTGGTGACGATCGCTGGCGGATCGAAGCGCCGTCGGAGGATGTCGTCGACCAGCGTCTTATCGCAGTCCTTCACTACGATGTCGAAGAAGCGCGCGCAATCAGACGGAAATGAGCGGGCGTGGGGACCACCAATGACGGTGAGCGCTCCGCGCCGCTTGACGGCCATCGCCAAAGCGTAGGCAAGCGCGCTGGATTGCGTGTACGACCCGACGAACACGACGTCCACTTCGTCTGGAATCAGGCTCAGCGGATCGGTTTGGCCCCAGTAGGTCGCGTAGTGAACCTCATGGCCAAGCGATCGACACCATGCGGCGACCGCTTGCGGCGTGATCGCCATGAACTGCTTGCGGAAATAGAGGCCGTAAAGACGCCCAGCGCGGCCACCAAGCAGCGTGTCGGACAGGAGATCTATGATGCTGATGCGCATGGGAGCGCTCCAGCGGACGTGTAAATCGCAGTATAGCCTCGCGCGCTCAGCAGCGATACCGCCTTCGGCGAGGCGTCAGCGAATCGTTCGCCACTATGTTCGGTTTCCAATAGACCGTTCCGCGAATTCCTGTAAAGGCAATAAAAGGAAACGCCCGCAGCAGCGGGCGTTCTCGCCATTCATTCATCAGAGGTTACTGTCTCACGTGATCGTTGTTTTTCTTGTTGTGGATATGTTTGCTCTGGTGGTTCTCGGCCGCTTGTATATTGTGCTGCTCATTCGAGCTGACATGTCCATTCGCACCCGCTTTAGCTTCCTTGCTGTCGACGTGGGCTTGGCCACGCTCGAGACTACCGACCTCGCGATTGGTCAGCTGACCTGACTTGATGCCTTGCTCGATGCGTGTCTCCTGATTGACGTTGCGCTGCACGTCGGCTTGCATTCTCTGCGATGAGGCGGAGTTCGGGTCACCGGTCACGCTGTTGCTCTTCGCGCGCGCGATCGCCTGGCTCTCCTTGTTCTGCGCCGCCTCGATTCGCTGCTTTTCGGCGTTCGTCATTTTCCCGTCCGATAGCGCTCGCTGCTCCATCTTGTCGATATTTGCTTCGCCTTTCTCCAGCTTGGCCGCTTCTTTGGTGCTGAGCTGCCCGGATTGAACGCCGTTTTCGATCCGCTGTTGTTGATTGACGTCACGCTGCACGACATCAGCAGTATTCTGAGCCAGGACGGGGAGCGCAAACACGGCACCTGCAGTGAGGGCAAGAACGGTTATTTTCGTCTTCATTACCTTTCCTCCTGTTGAATTCATATTGAGCGAGACACCGTCTCGTCAGCGTCACTAACGGTGACTTGACCGTTGCGTTGACCAGAATTTGCAGCAGCGAATTTCACGTAAGGCCGACGTAAGCGGCTTCGCAGAAATGCTAGCGATCAGGCTCGCAAGCAACTCGAATCGCTCTGCAGTACGATGCCGACTTGCGGCTTGGCTGTCCTTGCCGACCGATTCGGTGCCCCCCATCCGAAATTACATTCGAAAGGCTCTTGCATGTCACCGCGCGACGTTCCGCCATTCCGCGCCGATCATGTCGGCAGCTTCCTGCGTCCCAAGGAATTGTTGGACGCGCGGGAGAAATTCAAACTAGGTGGTATCGACCGCGACGAATTTCGCGCCATCGAAGACACGGCGATTCACAGCGTTGTGCGATTCCAGGAGGATCTCGGCCTGCGTGGAATCACCGACGGCGAGTTCCGAAGAACCTATTTCCATATCGACTTCCTGGAACAACTCGAAGGTGTCGAAACGCGAGGCGGCATCGCAGCGAACTTTCGCAGTGCCGGCGGCGAAGTGAGTTTTGCTCCACCGGTCATGCATGTCACTGGCAAACTGCGCCACGTGCGGCCGATCCAGAGCGGGGACTTCGCATTTCTCAAGTCCGTCACGACGCAACTGCCGAAAGTCAGTATCCCCTCTCCGACCATGCTGCATTTCCGGGGCGGACGCGGCGCCATAAGCAAGGACGCGTATCCCGATCTCGAACAGTTCTACGCCGATGTCGCGTCCTGCTATCGCGAGGAGATCGGGCAGCTTGGAGCGGCGGGATGCAAGTACGTCCAGCTCGACGACACGAACCTCGCCTATCTATGCGATGCGAAAATGCGCGAGGGCGCGCGTCAGCGCGGCGATGACCCCAATGAGTTGCCGCGGCGCTACGCAAGGCTGATAAACGCCTCGATCGCGCAGCGGCCCGCCGGGATGGTGGCCTGCATTCATCTTTGTAGAGGCAACTTCAAGAGTGCCTGGGTGGCCGAGGGCGGCTACGATCCAGTGGCCGAGGTCTTGTTCAACGAACTCAACGTCGATGGCTACTTCCTCGAGTATGACGATGCGCGCTCAGGCGACTTCTCGCCGCTGCGCTTCGTACCAAAGGGCAAGATCGTCGTACTTGGACTCGTGACGACAAAGCTCGGACAGCTGGAATCCAAGGACCATATCAAACGCCGGATCGACGAAGCTGCTCGCCACGTGCCGCTCGACCAGCTCTGTATATCCCCGCAATGCGGATTCTCGAGCACCGTGCACGGCAACGAGATCGCGTACGAGTCGCAAGCCGCGAAGCTGCGCCTGGTCGTAGAAATTGCGCGGGATGTGTGGGGGAGCGCCTGAAACCGAAGCCTGCATCACTATATTTTCTTTTCCACCGGCTTTACGGAGAACTTGCCCAGGTGCAGTCCACCATCGACCAGGATGATCTCTCCTGTGACCAGCGCGGCCCCTTCCACCAGCCACACCGCGACCTCTGCCACATCATCCGCGCTTGCCGCCTTGGCTAACGGCACGGTCTGCACGTACCCAGCTTTGAATTTGTCGTAAGCCTCGGGATTCGGGAAGCGCGCAGTGTGCCAGCGCGTCTCGATCAAGCCAGGCGCGACCCCATTCACCCGAATCTCAGGTGCCAGTGACCGCGCCAGCGCAAGCGTCATCGAGTTGAGTGCGCCCTTGGTTGCAACGTAGGCGGTTGACGACCCGATACCGAGCACACCTGAGATGGACGATATGTTGACGATGGCCCCTTCACCTTGCTTCTGCATCGCGGGAACGCAAGCTCGGATCATCTGGTAAGCGCCGATCACGTTGACTGCGTAGAGGTGTTGCCAATCGGCAGTGGTCAAGCCTTCCAGATCAGTTGCAGCAACGAACTTGGTGATACCCGCGTTGTTGATCAGGACGTCGATTCGGCCCCATTTATCCAGCGCAGCCTGGGCCATGCGGCGGCAATCCGCGTCATTTGCGACATCACCCTGGACCAGCAGCGCCTCCACGCCAGCAGCACGGCAAGCCTCTACGGTCTCGCGCGCCTCTTGCTCGCTCTTGGTGTAGTTCACCACTACTCGACAACCCTTGCGCGCGAGCTGCAGGGCGCATGCCGCGCCCGATCCGGTTGCCGAACCGGTAACGATTGCCACTGCGTTGAACAGCTTCATATCGACTGGCCCTCCTAGGGAAGCTCTGATCAAGTCTTGCGACGCGCGTTGCGTCAGGTGCGGATGGATGCGAGGCGTCGCGACGAAAAAAAGTTGGAACCTTAGCGAGGAGCGCAACAACGCAGACGCCGCACCTGACACAACCCGATAAACTATCGTCTCTTATGAAGGGACCGGGGTTATTTGGGCCGATGGCTGCGTGGGCTCCTCCTTATGTAGGCAGGCTACACGGCGTCCTCGCACTCTTGCCCTAGGCCCAAATCACCCCGGTCGCGCACGCAAGACTTGGTCGGAGCTTCCCGGGACAAAAAAGGCGCAGCAAAGCGCCCCTGATCTCGACAAATACTATCGTTCAAGACTTGTCCAACTGCTTGCACACGTAGTCGAAAGTAGCTTGACCGTGAGTGTTCTCACGGACATCTTCCCACATCCGCCCTTTCATCACACCCGACGAATACACGACCTCGCCATTGAGCCCGATCATTTCAATGGAAGTAACGCGATTGATATGTCGCCCGCAGTCCACCTCGACCACGCCGATGCTCTCCTTGAACAGAACTTGACGTCCGGTGAAATTGTCGGCGAGCGGCGTGTTGAACACGGCGCGCTTATGCAAACGAATGGTATCGCCATCCACCTTGATGGAGCCGGGATCGACGTAGTACTTCGCCTCGGGATCGACACCGATTTCGACCCAGGTCTGTTCCGCCCAGGCCGCAAGCGTGAGAAGCGCCAACCCACATGTGAGCCAGTAACGCATCATTCTCCTCCTCGTCCGGCATTGCCGGTAGGCCACTATTCGCCGCTAACTCTGCTGTTGTTGGTCTTTTCCCGGCGTAACGGTGATGGCGATTGCACCTTCGGTATCCGGTAGACGCCGCAGATCGAGCGTCAATGGGAAGTCCGGACTCGGGCGCTCCGCCTGCACGACCATTCCGCCAGGAGTATGGCCCTGCGCCGTAAAGCGAGCCATGCGGCGCGCCTCGGCTTCGTTCGCGTTGACTGGGAAGGTCTCATAACTGCGTCCACCCGGGTGGACCACGTGATAGGTGCACCCGCCTAAGGACTGGCCGTTCCACTTATCGACGATGTCGAATACCAGCGGGCTGTGCACACCGATTGTGGGATGTAACGCGGAGGGTGGCTGCCACGCACGGTAACGTACTCCGGCCACATACTCTCCATGTGTGCCGGTAGGCGCAACCGGAACGGGCCTGCCGTTGCAAGTCACGACATAGCGGCTTCCAGTCATGTTGCTGACCTTGACCTGCATGCGCTCGATGGATGAATCCACATAGCGAGAGGTTGCCCCGGCCGTTACCTCTTCCCCCAACACGTGCCAGGGTTCGAGCGCTTGGCGCAGTTCAATGGAGATGCCTTGATACACCACGGTACCATAGCGCGGAAAACGAAACTCGAAGAACGGTGCGAACCATTCGAAGCGGACAGGATAGCCCTCGCGCCGCAGATCCAAGACGACATCTCGCATGTCCTCCGCCACAAAATGCGGCAGCATGAAGCGGTCGTGCAGACTGGTGCCCCACGAGATCACACTTCCTTTGTAAGGGTGCTTCCAGAAGCGCGCAATCAGGGCACGCAACAGCAGCATCTGCACGCAACTCATCTGCCAGTGCGGCGGCATTTCGAAGGCACGGAATTCGAGTAGACCCAATCGTCCTGTGGCGGTATCGGGCGAATAGAGTTTGTCGATCGAGAACTCCGCCCGGTGGGTATTGCCGGTCAGATCCACCAGGAGGTTACGCAGCAGTCTGTCCACCAACCAGGGCTTGAGCGTCTCTTCGCCCGCCTTCTGCAACCGATCCATTTCGCCGAATGCAATGTCGATCTCGTACAGGGTGTCGTCACGGGCCTCGTCCACCCGCGGCGCTTGGCTCGTCGGTCCGATGAACATGCCGGAGAACAGATAGGAGAGCGCCGGATGGTTCTGCCAGTAGGTAATCAGGCTGCGCAGGAGATCGGGGCGCCTTAGCAGCGGGCTATCGGCTGGCGTCGCTCCGCCCACCGTCACATGATTGCCACCGCCAGTGCCGGTATGGCGCCCATCGAGCATGAATTTCTCGGTGCCCAGGCGGGTCAGACGCGCTTCCTCGTATAACGTGCGGGTATTTTCGGTCAGTTCGTCCCAGTTGTGGGCGGGATGGATGTTGACCTCGATGACGCCGGGATCGGGCGTCACGGCAAATCTTTTCAGGCGCGGATCGTTGGGCGGCAGATAGCCCTCGAGCACAACGGGAATGCGCATTTCAGCCGCCGTTTCTTCGATGGCGTGTATCAGCGCCACGAAGTCCTCCACCGCGGGCAACGGCGGCAGGAACACGTGCATTTGTCCTTGTCGCACCTGAATGCAAAGTGCCGTGTGAATCACCTCTCGAGCGGACTTGCCGACGGTCAGTTTCGTCGGCGTCGGTGCCGCTGGCGCTGCATGCGCTTCGCGGCTCGCGTGACCCAGTGGTCCGCGTGGCTCGAACGGATCCGCAGGGTTCAGGTGCTCCTTGTCGTTGGGCGCAACCCAAGGCAACGAGGCCAGCGGCAGGCGCAGCCCCAGGGGTGAGTCACCAGGTACGAGATACAGGTGTTCGCGGCGCAATGGCCAACCGCTCGAGAGCCATTTGCGTGGTCCTGTGGCGCCCGGCGTAGGGTCGGGCTTGAGGGGCAACACAAAGCCGGCGGGCTCCTGGATCTCGCCCTGCAGCAGGCGCGCCAGGCGCGTTCGCTCAGCCGGATCCTTGAGATCGCGCTCCAATGGATCGAAGTTGACTGGGATTTCCTGCTCCTTGCGCAGCACCTCCCAGACATCCTCGAAAGCCGGGATCAGGTAGTCCCGATGCAATCCCAATCGGCCCGCCAACGCACGACCGAAGGCTTGCGCTTCGGCTGGCTTCAGGTTGAAGTCCTTGCCCTCTTCTGCGAGCAACCTGGCATCGCGCCACAGCGGCGCGCCATCCATGCGCCACAGGCAGGTCAGCGCCCATCGCGGCAGCGGCTCGCCCGGATACCACTTACCTTGGCCAAAGTGGAGCAGCGACCCCGACGCGAACCTCTTTTGCAATCGACGCACGAGCGCGCCGGCGAGTTGGCGCTTCTCATCGCCCAGTGCAGTGTAGTTCCACTGCTCCGCGTCCATGTCGTCGATGGAAACGAAGGTGGGCTCGCCGCCCATGGTGAGTCGCACATCGCCCTTGGTCAGTTCAGCCTCGAGTGTGTGGCCCAGGGCCTCGATGTCACGCCACTGCTCTTCCGTGTAGGGCTTGGTGACGCGCGGATCCTCGCGAATGCGCGTCACGCGCATGCCGAAGTCGAACTTCACCTCGCCCGGATCGGTATAGCCGAATACCGGCGCGGCGCCGGCCGGCACCGCGGTACACGCAAGCGGTATATGCCCTTCGCCGGCCATCAGGCCAGAAGTGGCGTCCAGTCCAATCCATCCGGCACCTGGCATGTAGACCTCGGCCCAGGCATGCAGGTCGGTGAAATCAGCGTCGGGCCCGCTAGGACCGTCGAGCGCCTTCACATCCGCCGTGAGTTGTATCAGGTAACCGGAGACGAACCGGGCGGCGAACCCCATGTGGCGCAAAATCTGCACAAGCAGCCAGCCGCTGTCGCGACAGGAACCCTTCTTGAGACGGAGCGTCTCCTCCGGCGTATAGACCCCAGGCTCCAACCTAACCACATACTTCACCTCGTGCTGCAGCTCGCGGTTCAGCGCAACCAGCAGGTCCACTGAGAGCATTCCCTCGCGCACATGCTCCTTCTTGAATCGCTCGATCCAGGCCAGCACCAGCGGCCCGAGCGGTTCCTCGTGACGGAACGGCGCGAGCTCACCAAGCAACCTATCTTCGTAGACAAACGGGAAATGCTCGGCGTACGCTTCGACGAAGAAGTCGAATGGATTGATCACCGTCATGTCGGCAGTCAGATCGACCTCGACGATGAATTCGCGCGTCTTCTCGGGGAACACGTACCGGGCCACGTAGTTGCCGTAGGCGTCCTGCTGCCAGTTCAGGAAATGCTTGGCCGGCTTTACCGTCAGAGAGTAGCTGAGGATCGGTGTGCGGCAGTGTGCCGCCGGCCTCAGGCGGATCTCGTGCGGCGACAACGCCACGGGCTGATCGAAGATGTAGCTGGTCTTGTGGTACAGGGCAACTTGAATCGTCATGCTCTAGGGTCTGGCAACACTTAAAAGGCGAAAAAAAATGGCCACAGGGATTACATGGGTCACGTAGAAAAAATTCACCGAGGTTACGACGTGCGCGCTCTCTTCCAGTGTCTCGGTGAGGGTCAAATCTGTGCGCTTTTCTCTGTGTCCTGTGTGATTTCTGCGGCTAAAACGCTCTGCGTCGCGCCGAGGAAGGTTCAGTTTCCGCTGGACATCCAGTCTGGATTGGGCAGTTCGGCAAACACCTTGCGCAGGCCCCCGCCCCAACCTTGACGCAGCATGCTGAAGTAGGGATCGCCTTCCTGAATGCGCTTCTGGAATCCGACGCGCAGCGAGTCGCGCGGGTACCACAGCAAGTCGATCGGCAACCCGACCGAGATGTTGCTGCGTATCGTGGAGTCGAATGAAATCAACACGCATTTGGCGGCGTCCACCGGATTCGTTGCAGTACTGATCACGCGATCGAGGATCGGCTTGCCGTATTTGCTCTCCCCGAGCTGAAAGTAAATGGTGTCGTAGGTAGCTTCGATGAAATTGCCCTGTTGGTAGACGTGGAACAACCGCTGCTCTTCGCCGCGGATCTGTCCACCTACCAGCAGACTGGCGCTGTATTCGACGTTTCCCTGGGAAAGATACGGTCCGTCCCTGCGCTGCACCTCTCGCAGCGCATCGCCGACCAGAGAGGCGACTTCGTACATGCTGGGCACGCTCCAGATGGTGGGCCTGCCCTGATCGGCCTGGCGGTGCCCTTCCAGGGTATTGATCACGTTTTGAGTCACCGACAGGTTGCCGGAACTCAGCACTACCATGACGCGATCGTCCTTGCGCTCGAACACTTTCATTTTGCAAAAGGTGGACACATGGTCCACCCCCGCGTTGGTGCGCGAGTCCGAAGTAAAGAGGATGCCTGAATCCAGCCGCAAGGCGACGCAATACGTCATGACAGTATGGGTGTAGTTGATCGACTATCCATCATAGCGGCGCGAGAGGCTCGCCTGCAAGGCGCCAACAACCCATCGTCGCGTCGGCATCGACAGTTGCTTGACCGTCGCCGAATCGCCAGGACTGCGAGTCTGATGAATGGCGGAAACTAGACCGTGAAAAATCCTCGGTTGATCTCGCTGCCCAGCGTGCTGGTCCGGCTCAGGAAACCGGTGAGGTACTCATGCAGGCCGACGGCGAAAATATTGTCAATTAGACCGAAATGGAGCTCGGCGTGCAGTTCCCCCGCCAGGCGCAAGGCTTCCGCGGCTTGGGGCGTCGCGAGGACCCGCAAAATATCATAGGCCTCGCCCATGCATAGATGCAGCGATCGCGGCATGTCGTCGCGAAGAATGAGCAACTCCGCAACTCGCAGAGGCGTGATCACGTCACGGTAGACCTTGCGATAGGACTCGAACGCACTTACCGAACGCAGAACCGCTGCCCACTGGTAGTAGTCGACTGCCCCCCCGACATCGTCGACGCTGGGCAGAAGGACGTGATACTTCACGTCGAGAATGCGCGCCGTGTTGTCCGCGCGCTCCAGGAAGGTGCCCAGGCGGTTGAACTGAAAGGCCTGGTCGCGCAAGGCGGTACCTACCGTCACGCCGCGAAATAGATGTGATCGCTCTTTGACCCAGTCGCAGAACTGGCTCACCCCTTCCGAGTCCAGCCTCGACTCATTTATGCGCTGCAGCTCTAGCCAGGTGGAATTGAGCACTTCCCACATCTCGGAAGTGATGCTGCCGCGCACGGCGCGTGCGTTCTCCCGCGCGGCCCGCGCACAAGAGAAGATGCTCGACGGATTGTCCGCATCGAGCACCATATAGTGCAGGACGTCCTCCGCCCCCACGGTGCTGTGGCGCCCGCTGAAGGGAAACAGCGTGCCGGTGATATTCAGCGGTGCGAACCACTCCTGCTGGACCAGCTTGGCATCCTGCGGCATCAGCGACATCCGGTACGTAACGTCCAGGATGCGCGCCGTGTTTTCGGCCCGCTCGACGTAGCGGGCCATCCAGTACAAGTGGTTGGCGGTGCGGCTTAGCATAGAAACCCGTGATTCATTATTCGTGATTGGTGACTCGCATTCATTTCACGTGGTGCCGATCGGTTAGCGACGAGCGCCACGAGTCACGAGTAACCAATCACGAATCACGGTCATCTACGATCCATGTATCTTTCGTCCCACCTCCCTGGGACGAATTGACCACCAGGGACCCTTCCTTCAGCGCGACGCG
>Ga0105248_10005382_pt1 | contig 14071 bp, 14 predicted proteins | sample KBSS34metaG_FD_81524 | JGI IMG/M metagenome (GOLD analysis project Ga0105248, IMG submission 81524) | Switchgrass rhizosphere microbial communities from Kellogg Biological Station, Michigan, USA - KBS S3-4 metaG | ecosystem: Host-associated > Plants > Roots > Rhizosphere > Soil | place...
CATCCCCTCGGGGGATCGACTCAGGTACTCCTGAGGCGAGGGGCCGTCATGTCACTCGGGGGATCGGCTCGCGTACTCGCGAGACGAGGGGCTGTCATTCATCCACTCGTTTGGGTCGTTCGTCGCAATCGCCTGGGGATCGCACGGTGCGGCGCCTAAGTTGGAGTCGGCCCTCTCGCAATTCCGGGCGCGCGCCACGGAGGCGGCGGCGAGGCCGCGATCCACTTCGAGGAGCACCCTATGAACCGCTCAACCTTGCGCACCGGCGCGCTTGCGCTGGCTTCGATGGCTCTGTGCGGCGTCGCGCTGGCGGCCGATCCGCCCGCCGCGCCGGCCGCCCAGGCCGCGGCCCCGTCTTCGGGCATGGCCACCTGCGCAGCCGTGCGTCCGCTCAACCCGGTGCAGCAGCGCCTGATCGACCACGCGGCGCTGGGCATCGTGCCTTTGCGGCAGTACATCTGGCAAACGCGCATGATTCACCAGCTCGACCTGCAGGAAACCGCGGACTGGATCGACTCGCGGCGCACCCAGCAGGCCGAATGCCAGGCGAACCCGACCGCTGCCACGAGCTGAACCGTTTCCGAAGGCACGCGTGCCGCCCCGCGCTGCGGGCGAATGCGCGGTCGGACTTGACTTTCGAAAGGAGTCGAGCATCGAGCGCATTCGTTGCGGGTTGCGCGGGGCATGAGCCGCTCGCAGCCCTATTCCAACGGCGCCCAGCGGCAGTTGCTGCGCACGCGCCGTTTCCTCAGCGCCGCAGCCCTGTCGGCGCAATACCTGCTGGTGCTCGCCATCGGCGCATGGCTGGGCATCGTCGACGACTACACGTTCATCGTGACGTGCGTGGCGGTCAGCCTGCTCGTGATCGTGACCTACGTGCTCTTCGCCAAAGGCTGGAATCGCCGATTCAAGGATCCGAGCCTCACCGCATGGCAGATCGTGTCCGCGTCGATCACGATGCTTCTGGTCGCCCATGCGCAGCCGCGCACCGCCCAAGCCTTCGGTGCCTTTCTCTTCGTCTGCCTCATGTTCGGCATGCTGCGCTACAGCGGCGTGGGCGTGCTGCGGCTGGCCGGCGGCCTCTTGCTGCTGTATGCGCTTTCGATCGCCGTGCGCTTTGCGTCCGGCGGCGACGCCGCGCTCCTGCGCGAGCAGGTGTTCCATTGGGTCGTGCTTGCCGGGACGGTGCCGTGGTTCATCTACGTGGGTGGCACGGTCAAGCGCCTGCGCGATGACGCGCAGAGCGCGCGCTCCCAGCTCGACGAGGTGGAGCAGCAGGCCCGCATCGATCAGCTCACCGGCGTCTTCAGCCGCCGCGCGCTCGTCGCGGCCATGAAGGACGCGGCGCAGCAGGCCGACTCGCGCGGCGAGCCGCTCTCGCTTTGCGTGATCGACCTCGATCACTTCAAGCGCTTCAACGACCAGCTCGGCCACCTCCACGGCGACGAGATGCTGCGCTCCTTCGCGAACGTGGCGGCGTCGGGGCTGCGCGAGTCCGACGTGCTGGGCCGATACGGTGGGGAGGAATTCGTCCAGGTGCTGCCGCGCACGCCGGCGGCCGGCGCCTATGGTGAGGCGCGCCGCCTGAGTGCGCGCGTGCGCCTGCTGCAGTTCGAGGGGATCGATCGGGTCGGGCCGATCACGGTGTCGATCGGGGTGGCGCAGCACCGCCCGGGCGAGGACATCTTCCAGACCTTCGCGCGCGCCGACCAGGCGCTGCTCAGCGCGAAACAGAACGGGCGCGACCGCATCGAGCTGGCCGGCTGAGGCGCGGCCTCATGGACGCGTCCTCGCGCGAGGAGTAGTGTTCCCGCGGCTCGAGGCGCAGTGCCCCGGGCCGCATCGCTGATCAGCAGATCACCGCGCCATGCGTTCGCGCGAGCCCTCATCCGCATGGAGGCTCTGGCCTCTCGTCGCGCTCGCCTGCGGCACGGGCTGGGCGGGCTACGCAGTGCACCGGCTCGTCACCGCGCCGGCCCCGGCGGCGCTGGTCAAGCTCGTCGCGCGCAATGCCGCGCCCGCCGCCACATCCGAGTCCGCGGCGGCGCCCATCGCAACGCAGCCCGTGCGCGCCATCGAGACCCCGCCCGCGATCGCCGCGGCGGGCCAGACCGAGATCTGCGGCTACGGCAACGTCGCGCTGGCGCAGAACGACCCGTATGCGCTGCAGGGCGTGCCGGCGCAGCTGCGCGAGGCCGCGCTCGACGCGGCGGATGCGCGCATGCTGGCAAGCACCGATGCCCGGGTGCGCGCCTCCGCCTTGCTGATCGGCGCTCGCTCCCGCGGCAACGGGCTCGCGCGCATCGACCAGCTCGTGCGCCTGGCGGTGGCCTCGTCGGACCCGGCGATCTACGCCATCGCCATCGAGGGCTGCAAGGGTGGGGCGGTCGAGGGCTACGCCGCCTGCTCGCTGCTCAGCCGCGCGCAATGGGTGCGGCTGGACCCGGACAACGCGCGGCCGTGGCTGGAGCTCGCGGCCGAGGCCGCGCGGCAGAAGGACGGCGCCGCCGAGGACCAGGCGATGAGCCGCGCCGCGTTCGCTCGCCACAGCGACGACTACGCCGGGCTGCTGCCCAGCCTCGTGGACCGCGGACTCGGCGCGGGCGCGAGTGCCCTGCAGCGCACGCTGATGCTCTCGGCCAGCTGGGGCGTGCAGGCGGGCTGGGTGGCGCTGCACAGCGCGCAGGCCTACGAGTACTGCGCGGGCGACTCGTCGCCCGCGCGGCACGACACCTGCGACGCGCTGGCCCAGACGCTCGCCTATCGCAGCTCCAGCCTGCGCGACCTGGGCGTGGGCATCGCGATCGGCCGCGCGCTCGGCTGGGACGGCGCGCGGCTCGCGGACTTGCAGCGCGAGTACGACGCCATTGCCGAGGCGAGCGGCTTCCAGGCGGTCGGCGTGGACTTGAGCTGCGAGGCGGTGGACCGCGTGCAGGACTGGATGCACCAACTCGCCGCCAGCGGCGAGCTGGTCGCGATGCGCGAGGTGCTCAGCCGCAGCGGGCGCAGCATCGAAGCGTGGAGCGAGCAGCACCGTCGCAGCTACGAGGCCGCGGTGGCGGCGGTTCAGGCGGCCTCGCAGGCCGAGTCGGCGCAGGCGCAGGATTTGGCAAAGTCCGCGCCCTGAGCCCTGAACCTCGACCGCACCCGATGAGCGCAGCCCTGTTCCGTCACGACACCTGGATCACCCGCGAACTGCAGGCCGGGGACGTACCCGCGGTGCAGGCGCTGTTCGAAGCGAACCTCGCCTACTTCAGCCTCGTGAACGGACGGCCCGCGCTGCCCGACGAGGCACGGCAGGAGTTCGACGACCTGCCACCCGCGGGCTTGAGCTTCAGCCGCAAATGGACGCTGGGCCTTACGGACGAGCGGGGCGCGCTGGCGGGCATGGCCGTCGTGATCAGCGACTTCGTGCTCGAAGGCACCTCGCACATCGGCCTTTTCATGGTCGCGAGCGAGCGCCACGGCGACGGCACCGCGCAGCGCTGGTATGGCGCGTTGCAGCAATGGCTCGCGCGCACGGGCACGCGCTGGGTGCGGCTCGCGGCGATCGTCGGCAACGATCGCGCGCAGCGCTTCTGGGAGCGCCAGGGCTTCCAGGAGGTGCGTCGTCGCGAAGGGCTCGTGCACGGCGAGCGCACGCACGCGGCGCTCGTGATGCTCAAGCCGCTGGGCTCGAACACGCTCGCGGCCTACCTGGAGCAGGTGCCGCGCGACCGCCCCGGCGCGGACTGATCCTGCGTCGGCCGATCCGATGACCGAGACGCGGGAAGGGAAATGCGTCCGCGCTTCCAACTCGCATCTCGCAGGCGCAAGCTGTATGACCGATGCGAGCGCCCACGCCGCGCCGTCGGCGCGCACCTCCCACGTTGGATGGAGCCACGCCACAGCCGTCGTAGGGATGTGAAGCGGCGCGCGTCCCGCGTCTGATACTGGTTTTGGCCCTTCGCCGGATTCGGCGCAGTGGCCCCCGGGTCGGTGGAGCCCGTTCCCTGCAATCCGGAGTGCACCACCGTGAGCTCCGCAGTCATGGACGAGTCAATCATGAAGATCGCAGCAACGCTCCTGCTATGCGTCTTGCCGGTCATCGCGGCTGCGCAGGCCTCGGCACCCGCGGGGAAGCCCCCGGCGAAGCAGAACTCGGGCAACCCGGTGTGGACCGAGGAATCGACGCCCAACAAGTCGACATCGACGAAGAGCCGCGGCGAGGTCAAGGGCGAGTTGAACGATGCGCGCAAGTCCGGCGCCATCGACCAGACGAACGCCGACTCGTACGGGCAGGCCCCGCCGGCCAAGGGCAAGGCGCCCAAGCCCACGCAGACCCGCAAGGAAGCGAAGGACGAGTACGCGGCGGAAAAGAAGGCCGGCAAGGCCACGCCGCAGAACGACGAGACCTACGGCGCGCCCGGCATCGCCCCGCCGCCGAAGACCAAGAAGAGCAAGGCCCCGGCGGCGAGCGCGCCGTAACCGGCTTCGCTCGTTCGCAAGAACGCTCGTCGCCGCCCGTTTGCGGGCGGCGACGGCGTGAGCATGGCCGAACGCGCGCGCAGGCGTCTCAGCCGATCGCGATGAAGCGGTCCGCACGCGCCGCGTTCAGCACGGCCTGCGCGTCGCGCTCCAGCACGTCCACCGGCAAGGCGCCGTCGAGGAACACGTTGGAGTTCGCGAACCACCAGGCGACGTCCCAGTCGTCGTATGCGTCGGACAGCTCTCGCACGATCTGGGCGACCTGCGGGCGCAACGTCATCTCGTGCGGCACGAACTGGAACAGGGGCAGCAGCGTCTGAGCGCGCCAGCCGATCTGCACCACCGTGCGCTCGACCATCCAGTGCGCCAGCCGGGAGATCGGCTGCTCGGTGGATTGCCGCATGAGCCGGGCGACCGTGTCGCTGCTGAACAGCCCGCCGTGTCGCGCGTAGACCCGCGTCATGGTGGCGAGCTGCTGATCGTCGATGCGGCTCATCCACGCGATCTCGATGACCGGGGCGCCCGCGCGTGAGGCGAGGAGGGGTGCAGCCTGATGCATGGTGTTCTCCGTGGGCGGTGAGGTCGGCGACCTTTGCTCCCACTGTGCGCGTGACAGGCCCCGGGGCGAATCGGCCGAATGGGGCGCCGCGGCTAGATCGAAAGAAGGAGGCGGCCGCAGTGCTGGAGGTCGGTTTGCTTCTTTGATTTACTTGACAGTAAAGTAAAGCGAACTAAACTCGGTTCCATGACAAGAAGCCGCGCCCCCGCCCTCGTCGAGCCCACGCAGGCGAACGATGCGCCAGCGCCCCGGCGGCGCGGCCGCCCGCGCGACCCGGCGCGCCTGGCGCGCATCCTGGAGGTGGCGCAGGAGCAGTTCCTGGAGCACGGCCTCGAAGGCACCAGCCTGGACCGCATCGCGCAGGCGGCCGACACCACGCGGGTGACCATCTACAGCTACTTCGGCTCCAAGGAGGCGCTGTTCAACGCCACCATGTGCGAGCCGATCCGCGAGCAGGTCGTGGTGGGCATCGACACGCTCGACCCCGCCCAGCCGCGCGACGCGCTCCTCAGCTTCGCCACGGGCTATCTCAAGCTCATCCTCGACGACAAGCTCATCGCGCACACGCGCATCCTCTACGCCAGCTCCGGGCGCGACCCGGCGCTCGGCCGCGCGTTCTATGTCGCCGGCCCGCAAAGCGTGGAGAACGGGCTTGCGAACTACCTGAGCCGGGCGCACACGCTCGGCACGCTGCGCACACCCGAGCCCGCGATTGCCGCCGAGCAATTCCTCTCGATGGTTCGCGGCAACGAACAGATTCGTGTCCTGATGGGCCGACCCGCGGCGCGCGCCGCAAAGGCACGCCGCGCTTACCTGGAGTCGAGCGTGAACGTCTTCCTCAAGGCCTACGCGGTCTGAGTCCCCGGGGCGCCTCGCGAACGTTTCTCCCTTCCTTCCCTCCCCACTCTCCCGGAGCACCCCATGAAAGAACGACTCGACTTCTACAAGGCCTCGCCCGAAGGCATCAAGGCCATGGTCGGCCTGGAGCAAGGGCTGGCCAAGCTCGGCCTGGACCCCAAGCTCCTCGACCTCGTGAAGCTGCGCGCCTCGCAGATCAACGGCTGCGCCTACTGCGTGGACCTGCACTCGAGCGACCTGCGCAAGGAGGGCGAAACGGACCAGCGCCTGTTCGGCCTGACCGTGTGGCGCGAGACGCCCTTCTATACGCCGCGCGAGCGCGCCGCGCTCGCCTGGACCGAGGCCCTCACGCTGATCTCGCAGACGCACGCGCCCGATGCCGAATACGAGGCGCTGGCCGAGCAGTTCGACGAGCGCGAGCGAGTGAACCTGACCCTTGCGATCGGTGCGATCAACACCTGGAACCGGCTCGCGATCGGCTTTCGCAAGCTGCCCGCGACGAAGTGACGGCACCGGGCACGGCCGGTTCGTCGCCGACGGGGCGACTTAAAAAGTACTGAGAACGCATATTAGGGTCCCTCCTCCTGGAGGCAGCTTCACAATGCCGCTTTCCGAGGGGGATCCATGCGCCTGACCATGTACACCGACTACGCCCTGCGCGTGCTGATCTACCTGACGCTCAAGTACCGCAGCGGCGAGAAGGCCACGATCCAGGAGATCGCCGAGTCCTACGGCATCTCACGCAATCACCTGATGAAGATCGTGAACGAGTTCAGCCAGCGCGGAATCATCGAAACCGCGCGCGGACGCGCCGGCGGCGCGTGGCTGGCGCGCCCGCCCGGGGCGATCTCGGTGGGCGAGGTGGTGCGCTTCGCGGAGGGGGACTTCGCGCTGGTCGAATGCCATGAAGCGGGCAAGGAGGCCAACTGCGCGGTGTTCCAGGCCTGCAACCTCAAGCGCGGATTCCGCCGCGCGCTCGACGCCTTCATGCAGGAGCTGGACAAGATGACGCTCGAGGACGCGGTGTCCGCGCCGGGGGTCGCGGCCTCGCTGCTGCACGTCGACGAGGGGACGCACCGGACGATCTCGATCTCCCCCGCAACGCAGTCCGCGAGCGCGAAGAAGGCCGCGGCGCGTCGCACGAGCGCTCGCGCGACGCCGGCCCGCGCCAAGTCGGCGGGCGGCGCAAAGACGCGACGGCCGGCCCGATAGCTCATCCGCTCGCGGACACGAAGAATTCCGCCATCGCGTCGGCCATCTGCGCCATCACCTGCGCATCGCTGCTTGCGCTGCGCGCACGCACGTGGAAGGAGTGGTCGGCGTCCTCGAAGACGACGAGCCGAGCGCGCTCGGACAGGGGCGCCAGGACCTGCCGCAGCAGCGCGAGGTCGGCCAGCTCGTCGCGTGTGCCTTGCAGGAAGAGCATCGGGCAGCGGAGCTTCGACAGGTGCGCCGCGCGCTCGATGCCGGGCTTGCCCGCGGGATGCAGCGGGAAGCCGACGAAGGCGAGGCCGCGCACGCCTTCGAGCGGGGCACTCGCCTGTGCCTGCGAGCTCATGCGCCCACCGAAGGACTTGCCGCCGGCCAACAGCGCGACGCCGGGCATGCGCCGGTGCGCCTCGTCCACCGCCGCGCGCACCGTGGCGTGCGCCAGGGGCGGCGGGTCGGTCCGTTTCGAGCCGCGCTCCATGTAGGGGAACTGATAGCGCAGCGAGGCGACGCCGCGCTGCGCCAGCTCGCTCGCCATCGCGCCCATGAAGGCATGCGCCATGCCCGCGCCCGCGCCGTGCGCGAAGACGAAGCAGGCGCGCGCGCCGGGCGGCGCCATCAGCAGCGCGCCGACCGTGCCGGCCTCGGGGACTGAAATCGTCAGGGGAAGAGCGTCCGGCAATGACATGTGAAGCCCTCTCTCACGGGGGTGGCGACCCCATCATCACGCGACGGGCCACCGATACACTGACCGCTCCACGAAGGGGCGGCAGGGCATCGTCGTGATTTCTGTGCTTGCACTCAACATGGCGATCAACCTGATCGTCTCCACCGCGCTGTGGGCGGTGTGGCGTCGTGATCGCTCGCAGGCCTTCACCTACTACCTCTCGCTGGCCGGCTTCGTGGCCCTGGTGGGGCCGCTGGCCTACCTCGCATGGCGCCAGCCCGCCGTCGGCTGGAGCATGCTCGGCGCCCTCGCGCTGGTGGCCTACGACAGCGGCTACTTCACCCTGCTGACCTATGGGGTCAGCCACCTCGCCTCGCGCCCGCTTCGGCACTCCACGCTGGTCATCCTGGCCACCATCGTGGCCTTGATCGACATCGTGCTGCTCGCCTTCGACTCGCGCACCGCGCAGGCGGTGAGCGGCATTCTGAGCACGGGCGTGGGCGTGCTCGCGATGATCTGGCTGTGGCCGCTGGCCTGGCCGGAGCGGCTTACCGGCGTGCTGCTCGTGCTGCTTGGCCTGAACCAGTTCACCTATGTGGCCCTGGGAGACGCCGGTGTGGCGGCGCAGGCGGGCGTCGCCGGAATGTTGCGCGTGTGCCTGGGCTTCGCGCTGGTGCATGCGGCGGTGCGTCGGTCCTCGGGCGAGGCCGAGCGCATGCGGCGCAACTTCGCCGCGATGGCGCAGCACTCGCACCAGGGGGTGGCGGTGGTGCGCGGCGAGTCCGTCCTCTATGCCAACGCAGCCTTGCTGCGGATCTATGGCCTGGAGCAACTGTCCGACTTCGGCCCGCGCTTTCGCGACCTGTCCATTCCCGAGGAGGAGCGCGCCGCCGTGCGCGAGCGCCATCGTCGCCTCATGTCGGGCGCGATTGCGCGCGAAGACTGGGAAGGCACGCGCTTTCGCAGCGACGGCTCGCTCATCCGGCTGCGCTTCAGCGGCTGGCGCATCGACTGGGACGGCACGCCCGCCGAGCAGGTGATCGTGAGCGACGACACCGAGATCCACGAAGCGACACAGGCGCTGCTGTACCGCGCCACGCACGACGAGCTGAGCGGATTGCCCAACCGCAGCGCCTTGCTGCAACGCCTGCGCGAGCTGTGCGGGCGCACCGACGCCGCGCCCTTCGCGCTGCTGCTGCTTGACGTCGACCGTTTCAAGCTCTTCAACGACGCCCACAGCTATGCCCTGGGCGACGAGGTGCTCAAGGCGCTGGCACGGGCGCTCTCGCAGGGACTGGCCGGGCGCAACGAAGTCATGCACCTGGGCGAGGACGAGTTCGCGGTGGTCGCCCCCTGGGCAAAGACGGACCCTCAGGTCGAGGAGCTGATCGACGAGGTGCGCCGAGTGGTGAGCGCGCCGCTGCGCCTGGCGCAGCACAACTTCTTCATCGACGTGTCCATGGGCGTGGCAGCGTTTCCCACGCACGCGCGCGAGCCCGAGCGGCTGCTGCGCGCGGCCGATGCCGCCATGCACGACGCCAAGCACACGCCGGGCACCTCGGTGACGCGGGCCGCAGCGCGCTTCGAGCAAGGGTCGAGCGAAGCGCTGGCGCAGGAGCAGGCCTTGCGCGCGGGCATCCGCGACGGCGAGTTCCATCTGGTCTACGAGCCGAAGATCCACGCGGACAGCGCGATGCTCATCGGCTTCGAGGCGCTGGCACGCTGGAACCGCCCCGGCATGGGCACGATCAGCCCGTTGCATTTCATCGCCACGGCCGAACGCACCGGCCTCATCAGCGCGCTGGGCACGACCATCCTCACCGAGACCTGCCGGCAGATCGCCGAGTGGCGACGCGCGCTGGGCGGCTCGGTGCCCATCGCGGTGAACGTGTCGCCGATGCAGCTGCTCGACCCCGACTTCCCCGACATCGTGGCGCACACCCTGCGCCGCTTCGACGTGCCCGCGCACCTGCTGTCGCTGGAGATCACCGAGACCGCCGCGGTGGCCCACCTCGAGCAGGCCTGCGAGCAGCTGCGGCGCATCCGCGCGCTCGGCGTCGACGTGGCGCTGGACGATTTCGGCGCGGGCTTCTCGTCCCTGTCCATGCTGCGCAGCCTGCCCGTCCAGGCAGTGAAGATCGATCGCAGCCTCATCGATCCCATGCCGGCCGACGACGCGGTGGCGGTCGTGCGCGCCATCTGTGCGCTCGCAAGCGCGCTCAGCCTGGCCGTGGTGGCCGAAGGCGTGGAGAGCGAGGACCATGCGCTTGCGGCGCGCGACGCCGGCTGCGATGCGCTGCAGGGCTATCTGTTCAGCCACCCGCTCGCGCCGGCCGCGGCCGCGCACTGGATACGCCGCAGCCGCAGCGGCGTGAGCGCTGCGCACGCGGGCCTTGGCGGGCGCTGAAGCGCGCCGCGCTCAAGGCTCGAACGCGAACACGCGGCGCCAGTCGCGCTGCATGCTCACCACCGTCCAGCCGCGCGCGCCGGCCTCGTCCCAGGCCGTGTCCAGAGTGCCGACCTGCGAGCTGCGGTCGTAGGCGTACTCACGCTGCGCGTCGTCGTGATGCACGAGCAGCATCAGTCGCGGCCCCGGCCCCGCGGCGGTGTACTGCAGCATCTGCAGGTCGCCGTCGGAGTTGCCGAAGGCCAGGATGGGCCGGCGGCCGATGGCACGGTAGATGCCCACCGGCTTTCCGGGGCCGTCGTTCACGAAGTCGAACCTCGCGTCGCGCACGAGCGTGGCGGGGCGCCCGTCGCGCGAGCCCCAGGTCACGAGCTGGCTCGACCCCACGACCTGCTCGGGCGCAACGCCGTAGGCCTTCTGCGACCACGGACGCATGAATTCGAGCGTGCCGCCTGAAACGATGTAGGTCTTGAAGCCCTTTGACCGCAGAAAGGCGAGCAGCTCGATCTGGGGCTGATAGACGAGGTCGGTGTACGGCCGCTTGAACCGCGGGTGCTGCGCCTTTGCGAGCCAGTCGCGGATGGCTCGGTCGTAGTCGTCGACCGACATGCCGCTGTTGGCGACGGCGAGCAGCTCGATGACGGGCTTCTCGCCCATGTCGGCCAGCGCCTTCTGGTCGTTCGCAGCCAGCGCCCTGAAGGCCGCGTTCTCGCGCCATTCCGGATGCTGCGGGGCGGCTGCCTTGAGCTGATCGAGCATGAAGGCGAGCTGCACGTACTGCGGCTGCTCGCACCACAGCGTGCCGTCGTTGTCGAACACCGCAATGCGCTCGTCCGGCGGCACGTAGGTGGGCGAGCCTTCGCGCGTGACGTCGGCGACGAAGCCCAGGATGGCCGCCTTCGCGGGGCCGTCGTTCCACGAGGCAAGCGGGTCCTTTGCTTGCTGCGGCACTGCGCTGCAGGCCGCGAGCAGCGCGAAGACCAGATACAGGAACGAGGCGGCGCCGCGGCGCGCGATTGCGTCAATCACGACGTCCTCCCTGAAATGGCAGTCTGGGCGGGCGCATTCTTGGTGCGCCCGGGAAGCGGTGCAATCCCACGCTCCCGCCGACAGGGGATTGCGCGTGTTCGACAATGCTGCGCTTCGCATCAGGAGACGCATCAATGACCGAAAGCAAAGTGCCCCCGCCCCTGCCCGACCGGCTGTCGATCGACCCGCGCAGCCCGCATCACGTGGCCACCGTGTTCGAGCACGACGTGGGCATCCGCTTCAACGAGAAGGAGCGGTTCGACGTCGAGGAGTACTGCGTCAGCGAAGGCTGGGTGAGGGTGCCGGCCCACAAGACCGTGGACCGCAAGGGCAACCCGGTGATGATCAAGCTCAAGGGCAAGGTCGAGCCCTTCTATCGCCAGCCGTAGCGCGGCCGGCATCGACGTCTGGCCCGGCGCACGAAGGCATCGCGATGGCTCGATTGCTGTCTGTCAGCGTCGGTCTTCCGCGCGAGATCCAGTGGCGCGGCAAGGTCGTGCGCACCGGCATCTGGAAGGAGCCCGTGCAGGGCCGCAGGCCGGTGAGCCGGCTCAACGTGCAAGGCGACGGGCAGGGCGACCTGGGCGGCCACGGAGGCGAGCAGCGCGCGGTCTTCGTCTACCAGATCGAGTCGTACCGCTACTGGGAGGAGCGGCTCGCCCGCCGCGATTTCACGCACGGGCAGTTCGGCGAGAACTTCACCGTCGAGGGCTTGCCGGATGACGAGGTCTGCATCGGCGACCGCTACCGGATCGGGACGGCCCTGTTCGAGGTGACCCAACCCCGCACCACCTGCTACCGCGTCGGGATCCGCATGAACGAGCCGCGCATGGCGGCGCTCCTGACCGCAAGCGGGCGGCCGGGCTTCTACCTGCGCGTACTCGAGGAGGGCGACGTGGGCGCGGGCGACGAAATCGTCCCGGTCGCCCAAGGGCCGCAGCGCATGAGCGTTGCCGAGGTCAATGCGCTCCTTTACTCCTCCCGCCATCCCCGCGACGCGCTGGAGCGGGTGCTTCAGATCCCGGCCCTGTCGCCCGGTTGGCGGGGGTCCTTCGAGGAACTGCTGCGAAGCCTCGACGCTCATCCAGGCGCCGCGGGCAACGCGGGCCTGATGCCGGCATCGGCCGCGCAGACGGCGGCGCCGGGGTTTCGCGCGTTGCGCGTTTCGCGCGTCGATCGCGAGAGCACGGATGTGATCTCGCTGTGGCTGCAGCCGATGGATGGAAAGCCGCTCACCACGCCGCTGCCCGGGCAATTCGTCGTGCTTCGCCTTCGCACGAGTCCGCAGGGCCCGCTGCTGTTTCGCAGCTATTCGCTCTCCGCGCCGCTTGCCCAGGGGAGCTATCGCATCAGCGTCAAGGTCGAGCCCTTTGGTGCCGCGGGGAACTACCTGAGCGGCACCGTTCGAGCCGGCGACGTGCTCGATGTGAGCGAGCCCAGAGGCAGCTTCACCTTGCTGCCGGGCGGCGGGCCGCTCGTGCTTGTCAGTGCGGGCATCGGCGCCACGCCGGTGCTGGCCATGCTGCACGCCCTGGCCGAGGGCGCTTCGACCCGCGAGGTCTGGTGGCTGCACAGCGCGCGCAACGGCAAGTCGCATTCCTTTGCGGCGGAGGTGCGCCAACTGCTGGCAAGGCTTGCCGGCGGGCGAAGTCACATCTGGTACAGCCGGCCGGATCCGCACGATCGGCCAGGAACGGACTACGACGCGACGGGTCGCCTGGGGGTGCAGGCTCTGCAGGCGCTGGGCGTCCCGCGGGAGGCCGACTTCTATCTCTGCGGCCCATCGACGTTCCTGGACGAGGTGAGGAAGGGCCTGGCCGCGTGGGGCGTGCCCGTGCAGCGCATCCATTCCGAGATCTTTGCCGGCGGTCCTTCACTGACGCCCGGCGTGGCGTCCGCCCCCGGGATGCGCGCACCGCATCAGCCCGAGGGGACTCCCGGCACGGGGCCGCGGGTCTCATTCGCACGCAGCGGACTCACCGTGTGCTGGCGGGCGTCGCAGGAGCAGAGCCTTCTCGAATTGGCGGAGGCGTGCGACGTGCCCGTCCGGTGGTCCTGTCGCACGGGCGTGTGCCACAACTGCGAGAGCGGATTGATCTCCGGGGACGTCGACTACGAGCCCGCTCCACTCGACCCGCCGGCGCAAGGCAATGTCCTGATCTGCTGCGCGCGGCCACGAGGCGACGTGGTGGTCGATCTCTGAGGCTCAGGCCTGCTCCGTCTGCGGTTGCGCCGGCCAGCCTGCTGCAGCTGCCGCGCGCGGGCGCAGGCTCGCGGCGATCAACCACTGCGCGAGCCAGTAGGTGGCGAGGATCGCCACTGAGGCGGCCGGCACGGGCAATGAGAAACGGTCGAAGGCCAGGATCGTGTCCGAGCCCATGAAGAAGGCAGCGCCGATGGCAGCGCGCCGCGCCAGTCCGCCATCGACGAGCGCCCAGCACGTTGCCTGCGCGGCCATGGCCGAGAGGCACAGCACGTAGGTCAGTACCGGCGCGCGCAAGGCGGGCGGCACGCCGGGCCACAGCAGCGCGAGCAGCACGCCGGCCACCGCCGCATATGCCACGAAGACGAGCGGCCGCACGGCCAGTCGCGCACCCACGGTGAAGGCGACCAGGTAGGCCAGGTGCGCACCGAGGAAGCACACGAGGCCCGGCACGAAGCCTTCGCGCGGCCACAGCAGCGCCACATCGCCGAGCAGGGACAGCACGAGGCCCAGCAGCACGAAGCGACGACGCCGGGGCGCGTCGCCGCGCTGCCATGCGAAGGCCACGATCAGCAGAGTCGTGAGCGGCTTGAACACGAAGAGCAGGGCGGGCGATGCCCAGGATGCTCCGAGCATCGCGAGCAGGGCGCACGCGGCCGTGGAGGCGGCGAG
>Ga0105248_10005383_pt1 | contig 14068 bp, 11 predicted proteins | sample KBSS34metaG_FD_81524 | JGI IMG/M metagenome (GOLD analysis project Ga0105248, IMG submission 81524) | Switchgrass rhizosphere microbial communities from Kellogg Biological Station, Michigan, USA - KBS S3-4 metaG | ecosystem: Host-associated > Plants > Roots > Rhizosphere > Soil | place...
CAAGCCACGCTTTAAATTCTCAAGCGCTGCGCGTGCTTGCCCTTCCATATCCCGCGGCATATTATCGAATTCCTCCGGGCGATGCGGATGATGATGATAAACAGGCGCCGCCGTCACACCCGCCAGATAAACAGTCGTGCCGCCTTTCACTTTTATCGCCGGCGCATAGGGCATCCAGAGATCGGGGGCATCCGGCCAATGCACATGTTCGATGGTCTTTCGCATTTTTTACCTCCGTGAATTGGAATGACCAATATTATCGCGGTGGTCTCTCTTTGAAATATGGTCCAGAAACGGCGGTCTCGGAGGTTGGTAGTCACTTGACATCACCCGCGCTCACTCATGCCCGATATGCATCATTATCGGAAGCCCGTGGGAGTTCCGCATGCAACCCCCAATGCCGTACCTTTTTCTGGGCCTGAGCTAACGCCGCCGCCTTACCAACGGGACTATTCCCGGTAATTGGGGAACCGGGCGGCTCAAGTGCGGGTTTCTGTCAGTCGCTGATAATCGACCGGTGTGTCGATGTCCGCCTCGGCTTCGGGACAAGAGATGCGAAGTACGGCGGCCTCATGCGCCAGAATCACACCCTTGCAACCCTGCTGAGGCCGCAGCTTCAGCAACTGCGGAAAATACTCCTTAGTGAACAGTACCGGAACGCCCACGGTGCCTGCGTATTCCGAAGTCACAATCGGCTTCCCCGTCATCTCTTGTTGCGCCACCAGTCGATTGTAAATTTCCGCGGTCATCAGTGGCTGATCTGCCAGCGCTAGGATCACGCCGTCCAACTCACGCTCGGCTGCTGCACGTACGCCAGCTTGAATGGAGGTACCCATGCCATCGGACCAGCGCAGATTCTCGACGGTCTCCACCGCTAGATCGGGAACGGCTTGGCCAATCGCAGCGGCGTTCGCGCCCAGCACCACGATCACCGGCCTGCAGACGGAAGCGAGAGCCGTCTCTACGGCGTGCCGCAACAGTGGCTTGCCGTGGTAGTCCATGAGTTGCTTGGGTTCGCCCATGCGCGTCGAACTCCCCGCCGCCAGCAGAATCAGGCCGCACTTCATACCAGTTCGCAAACCGCGCTTTCCGAAATCGGCATAACCAACTCCGCCGGGCGACCGGTTTCCTCGGCCGGTAGGTGAATCGCAGCGTCCCGCCACTTCAGCATGCCGCCCTGGCGCCCGCGGAGCGAAGCTTGAATCTCAGCGATGATCGAAAGCGCAATCGCTTCCGGCGTGTCCGAGCCCAGGTCGAGTCCCACCGGCGCATGGACATCAACGCCATGCAGCGGCTGCCCAGCTTCGGCAAGCAACTTCTCACCGCGCACTTTGGGCCCGAGCAATCCTAGGTAACGCGGCTTCCCAGGCAAAATCCGCTCCACCAGCTTCACGTCCATCGCGTAGTTATGCGTCATCAGCACAACAATCGATTCACGCGTAATCTCGATACCGGCTAAGAGGTCTTCGCGTCCCAACAGCACGATGCGGTCCGCCTCCGGAAACCGGCCAGCCTGAGCGTAATTCGCACGGCCATCGGCCACCGTTACATGCCACCCAAGTTCTTTGGCGAATTTCACCAGCGGAATCACATCGTGCCCGGCTCCCAAAACCACCAGCGGCACTGGCGCGCCTACCCACTCGACAAAGACATCGCAGTCGGCTTGATGCACAAGGCAGCTCTTCTGCTCTAAGAAACACGCCGATGTATGCGTCAAAAGTTCCGCTTCGAGCAGTGAACCCTGCAGCGAACCGCCGCGCACGCCTCCCGCTTCGAGTAACAGGCGCTGGCCGATTTGCGCCCGCGCGCCGTCGCTTGTAGCCACAACGGTCGCGACCACCACTCCGCGCCGCGCCGCGCGATTGGCGTCCAGGAAACGCAGCAACTCTTGCGTCTGCGGGTTTTCGATTCGCTCAAACAACACGTGCACCACACCGTTGCAGCCCAGCCCGAATTCCCAGACGGCATCGTCATCCGAAGAAGTGTCGTAGGCGCGCGCCGCCGGCTTGCCGCCTTCCGTGAACCACCATGCTTTCTTCGACACATCGTTTTCCAGACACCCTCCGCTGACCGTGCCGACGCGTCGGCCATCGGCCAGAATCAACATGCGCGCGCCGGGGCGCCTGTAGGCAGAACCGCTGACGTGCACCACGGTAGCTAACACTCCGCCGCACGCGGCATGCGGCTCTGCCCTCCAGGTAGCGAGAATCGCATCGAGTTCATTCATCGCCGTGGCCCTCGGGTTTAGAGGCCACCCATGACGGCGCCTGGGAAGAACGGAAGCGTGCGCACGCGCGAACCCTTCAGCCGCGAATAGGCATTGGCCAGCGCTGGTGCGATCGGCGGCACAGCCGGCTCGCCCAACCCGCTGGGAGGATTGTTGCTGCTGACAAGCTGCACGGTGATTTGCGGCATCTCCCCTATGCGAATCATGCGGTAGTTGTTGAAGTTCTTCTGATTCGCCTTGCCGGCCGTGAACGTGATCTGTCCCCACATCGCCGCGTTCAAGCCGTGTACGATGCCGCCCTGCATCTGCGCCTCGGCTTGGTTAGGATTGATCACCTGGCCGCAGTCGACCGCGCAGGCCACGCGATGCACGCGCAACGATGTCGTCGTGGGCTGCGAGATCTCTGCCACCTCGCACACGATGGTCCCGTTCCACTCCGCCATGGCCACGCCCCAGAAATGTCCCGCCGGCAGTGACTTGCGCCAAAGGCTCATGTTATCGGCCGCCTGCAACACCGCCAAGCGCCGTGCGTCTGAGATTAGGTTGTAGCGGAAGGCGAATGGATCCATGTTGGCCTTCTGTGCCAACTCATCTATGGTGCACTCGACGGCAAATGTATTGATAGAAGATCCCACGGAGCGCCAGAAGCCGATCGGGATTCCCGCCGGCAGCGGGACCCATTCCGTCAAGAACGTGCCCAGATTGTAAGGCAGATTTACGGCCCCTTCCACCGCCTGGCCGTCCACCGAACCCGGCGCCATCCAGCCACGCTGCCCCAGGATCGCCCCCGAAACGTTGCGCACCGACCACGCCGTAATCGCACTGCCGCTTAATGCGGCTTGCACACGCACCGCTGCCATGGGCCGGTAATTATCATGCCCCATATCTTCTTCGCGGGTCCACGTCAGTTTCACCGGCTGCTTGACGGCCAGCGCCACTTGAATCGCCTGGCTAACATAATCCTGCTCAATCTTGCGCCCTAGGCCGCCTCCTAGGTACGTGGTGTTAACAATCACGTTCGACGCTGCTATCGGTGTGCCTTGGGCGGCGTTGATTAGCGCCGCCGCGGTGCCCGCCACCCAGTTGGCGGCCTGCGTCGGCGTCCAGATCTCGCACTTGATGACCGTGGTCTTCGTCGAGTCATAGGTCAGCCGCACCGAGCAATTCAAGACTTCCATGGTGGCGTGCGCCAGATGCGGAACCGTGTAGGTGGCGTCCACCGTGGGCGTACCGAGCGAGGAGTTCACCACGGGCTCTATCACGGGAGCGTAAGAGGATGGCGTGAACCCAGCCGGCACAGCAGGTTCAGCAATAAGCGCCGCGCCGCTGTTGAGCAGCGCTGCCGCCTGCGCGGAAAGTTGCGTTGAATCCACGCTCGCCGTTGACGCCGGCAGCGTCCATTTAACAGAAAGCGAGTTGGCAAGATTTTTCGCCAGCCAGGTGTTGCTCGCCACGACTGCCACCGCATTCACGCTGCCTGCCGCCACGATGCCGCGGTTGTCGGAAGCCTTACATGGCACCACGGCAATCGCACCCGAAGGCTTGGTAGGGGTCGCCGCCAGCACGCCGCCGATCGTCGGGCAATGCTTGATCGCCGCAAATACCATGTCCGGGAACCATGTGTCGATGCCGAACTTTGCGCTGCCGTCCACCTTCGACGGAATATCCACGCGTTGAATAGGTTTGCCGATCAGCCGGAAATTGGCCGGATCGGTTAACGGTGGATTGGTGGGCGCCGTCAGTCCCGCCGCCGCCGTGGAGAGCACTCCATAACTCCACGACTTCGGACTCACTGGATTCGGTCCACTGTAGGTCACCTTCGCGCTCGCCGCCGTGTAGTTGGCGCGTGTGCTGTCACCGGTGATCCCCATGGCTGCCTGGATCAGCATCTCGCGCGCCGCTGCGCCGGCTGTGCGTAGATTCGTGTAGCGGCCGGAAACCGCACCACTGCCACCCGTAATATACGTAACCGTGGGGTCGACCAGCGATTGCTGAACTGTGACCTGGTTCCAATCCACCATCAGTTCCTCGGCAAGAATCTGCGCGAGGCCCGTCTTGATGCCTTGCCCCATCTCCGAGCCGCCAAACATTAAAGTGATGCTGCCATTGGTTCCAATGTGGATGTAGGCGTTCGCCAGTTGCGTCGGCGTGATCGTGGCCCCTTTGAGTCCAAACATGCGGCCCGCGTCGGGCATTACAAAGGCCACGGAAAGCCCGCCCAACGCCGTCGCCAGGAAGCCCCGACGGCCTATCTGATGCTTCTTCTCTCCTTTTTGCACAAGGGTATTGCGTGTATCGATTGCCATGATGTATTCGTCCTCTTTGATCTCTAAAGGTTGGAGGTGGTGATCGCGTCGCGCACTCGCTGATAGGTGCCGCACACGCACAGGTTTTGCACTTCTGAAAGGATCTCCGAGCCGTGATGCCCGGCATTGATCGCGCCCACACACGACATAATCATTCCCGGCTGGCAATACCCGCACTGCGGCACCTGGTTTTTGATCCAGGCCTGCTGCACCGGATGATTCTGCGTGCCCGGCGCCGAAAGCCCTTCGATGGTGAGGATCTGTTTTCCCACCGCCGAAGAAACATCGAAAACGCAGGAGTGTTCAGGCTGGCCGTCAATGACGACCGTGCACGCCCCACAGACCTCAATCCCGCAACCATACTTAGTCCCGGTGAGCCCAAGCACGTCTCGCAAAACCCAGAGCAGTGGCGTGTTGCCATCGTTTACGTTGGCCGTAAGGTTTTGGCCATTGACATTTAAAGTGATCAAAGAAGTCCTCTCCCCGTATGTAAAAAAGTTTGTGTACAAAACAGTACTTTGTAAGAGAGTAGGCTAGGGCCGAGCGTTTCAACAATCGGGGGTAAGTCTTAGTAGATTTCGCGGAGCCCCCTAAGCCGGAATAAGGTGGATGTTACTAGGTGCGTCGCGAAGATTGTTCGGAACCTGGACGTGATTCGCACCAAGGCTGTTCACCCGCACGATGCTACAACAAACGCCGCAAGACTAAACACTTGCGATGAGACCTGGCAGACTGTCCCGCGATTCTTCCTACGGCTTTTCCCCTGAGAATCTCACGCTCCGATCAGGGAGCTGGCCCGAACCTTCCAGGCAACGTCGCAAAGGACGCATCGGCGATGACGATGGTCAAATGGAACATCATCAATGTCTGTGCACTTCCCTGCAAAGCGCGAGAACGCGTGAGACATTGTTATAAGTCCGTTTGCTCGACGCGGGAAAATAGCAGTAGGCGGGAAGGAGAGACAGATGAAGATTCAGTCATTATTAATCGGAGGGATCGCCGTGGTGACGCTGATACCCGCGATGGCTCTCGCACAAGCTAACGGTCCAGCCCGCGCCACAGGCCCCCGCAGTTTCGCGCAATGGGACAAGATCGAGATCACCGTTGAAACCAAATACGGCAACAATCTCGCTATCCTGCATGGTTCACCCAAGCTAGACACCACTCACCCTGATGCCGCTGGCGGCCGCGTCGTGGCGCTCTATGGACCGGATGGCGTCCTGATGGTCGATTCTCAGGACGAAGAGCTGACCCAGAAGACGATAGATACCGTTCGCACTCTGTCGAAGGAGCCGATCAGGATTCTGGTCACCAGCCACGCTCATCCCGATCACAGCGGCGGCATGGCTCTCGTTCAGAAGCAGGGCGCGGTTCTGTTCGGACAGGAAGATCTGCGCCGGGAAATGATGCCGGCCGGGAGCCCAGCCGATGCGACCTCCGGTCCCATGGCATTGCCGATGGTCACCTACAAGTACGACCCATCCAGCAAGGGCAGGCCTGCCGTTACCATCCACATGAATGGCGAAACGGTGGATTTTATTCCGATGATGCCCTCGCATCTGGGCGCTGATACCATCATTAAATTTGAAAAAGCAAACGTGATCTATATCGAGGATTTCTATCGGAACTTCGGTTATCCCTTTGCCGATCAGGCTAATGGCGGCTCGATCAACGGCATGGTGGAAGCCGTCGACATGATGGGATCGCTCTCTGACGAAAATACCGTGCTGGTTCCCGGCCATGGCACCCTGATCCACAAAAAAGATCTCCTACCCTATCGCGCCATGCTGATCGATATCCTGGCAAAGGTAAAAAATCTGGTAGATCAGGGCAAAACACTCGACGAGGTACTGGCCGCCAACTTGACGGCGCCTTATGACGCTAACACGGCGGGCGATGATCCCAGCAGCATCAGGCGCTACATCACCGAGACCTGGTACGAGGTGAAGGGCCTGCCGCCGATCGTTAATGGCCGCCGGACCATGCCGTCGCCTGCATCTCCGGCTAGCAGATAACACTCGCCGCGCCTGTTTCCGGAGGCGTTTTGGTGGAATTCTGGGAACGACGCGCCTCTGCTACCGGTGCGCCTTAGAGAGCGCCTCGACTCAAAACTCCAAGACGAAAGAGGCAGAACCTCTACGTTGATAACCGGCTGATGTCGAATAACGGAAGTCTCCGCTACTCCATTTCGGCACTACCCAGTTAGATCTCAGTGAAATTTAGGACGCAGACGCAGGCTGCCAAGCTCTCTTACGAGGTGTATACTTGCTCCGATATAAGCGCAATTCCAGTATCGGGAGGGTTACTATGCACCGTGTAGATTGGAAATCGCCGAGAATCGCGTTTTTTTCGAGCGCTCTCTTCTTGGCGACGGGCTGGCTAGCGCCGCTAGTTGTCGAGGCACAGCAGCCGACACGCGTGACGGTGTTCGAAGGGGCACGGCTCATTGTCGGAGACGGCAGCGCACCCGTCGCGGACGCCGCATTCATTGTTGCAAACGGCCGGTTCACGGCGGTCGGCCGAAAAGGACAGCTCAAGGTTCCCGCGGGCGCGGCTCATGTAGATCTGACTGGCAAGACCGTCATGCCCGCGATCGTCGACATGCATAAGCACCTGGCTGTGACTCGAGACGCTCTTGTCGATCAGCTACAACATCTGGCGTACTACGGCATCGGCGTGGTGATGAGCCTCGGCCAAGACACGGGCGATGTGGCGTTTCAGGTGCGGGCGGAAACAATCCAGAATGCCGCGCGATTCCGCACGGCAGGTCGCGGCCTTACAGGACCGGAGCCGGGGCGCACGGAGGCTCCGTACTGGGTCAGAACCGAGGCCGAGGCGCGCAAGGATGTCCAAGAGCTGGCCGCCAAAAAAGTCGACCTCGTCAAGATCTGGGTGGACGACCGGGATCACACGGTCACCAAGTTGAGCCCCACCCTGTATGGCGCCGCCATCGACGAGGCCCACAAGCACGGCCTAAAGACGATCGCTCATATCTATACGTTGGAGGATGCCAAGGGCGTTCTCCGGGGGGGCATCGACTACTTCGCGCATAGCGTCCGCGACAGGGACATCGACGATGAGTTCGTAAACATGATGAAAGCGCGGCCGAACATGATCGTGGATCCTAACCTTCCCGATCGGGGCGTGAAAGTGGACCGGAGCTGGCTCCGCGAGAGTGTCACCCCAGCGGAGTTTGAGAAACTTCAAGCCGAAAGCAAGGACGATCCCAAAGCCCAGCAATTCTTCGGAATCCAGTCCCACAATCTGGCAAGGCTTAATGCGGCGGGTATTAAGATCGCCCTAGGCACGGACGGACCCATTCCTTGGGCGGCGCACGAGGAAATGGCTGATATGGTGGCGTCCGGGATGACGCCGGCGCAAGTGATCGTCGCTGCAACCCGCAACGCGGCAGAGCTTCTGAAAGTCACCGACGCCGGCACAATAGCGGCCCGCAAGAGCGCAGACTTCATTGTGCTCGATGCCAATCCGCTCGACGACATCACAAATACGCGGCGAATTGTGGCCGTCTACCTTCGCGGGTCGCAAGTCGACCGCGCCGGCTTGAGGGCACGATGGACGGGTGGTAAGTCCCAGTAATTCGACGGGATCGGGCCCACAGATCCCTGAATACGTCTGTAAATGCCGTTAAGTCACATTATCGGTAGTCATCCCCGGCGGCCGGAACCCAATTGGTGTGGAAACCAGCCAAGTGTTCAAGGGCCAGCGTTGTTCATATATTGAACCGCCTGAAAAGGCGATATGCTTGAAGCCGATGGCCCCTGCTGGCGAGTTACAGACCGAAGCCCTGCGGCTGCAACTGGAGAGGGTGCTGGCCAGCACCGGTTTTGCTCGCAACGAGCGTTTAACCCGATTCCTGCGCTTCGTTGTTGAGCGGCATTTGGAAGGCAAGGATAGCGAGTTGAAAGAATCTGTCATCGCTATCGAAGTCTTCGGACGGAAGCCGGGCTACGACCCGAAACAGGACTCGATCGTGCGGAGCGAAGCTGCCCGCTTGCGAGGCCGTCTGGCCGAGTTCTACGCGGGCCAGGGCAGAAGCGATGCCATGGTCATCGAGTTGCCAAAAGGTGGCTACGTTCCCGTGTTTCGCAAACTAGAAGGCAGCCAGTCCCGGAATCGGCATTGGCTTAGATTTGCGCTCCCAGCGGCTCTGATCGTTGTGGCCGGTTCAGGCTGGTGGTGGCTGGCACGGACTCAGTCGAACGTCGTCATTGCGGTTCTACCGCTGGAAAACCTTGGGGGCGGTCCGGCGAATAACGCGTTCGCCGACGGGCTCACCGATGAGATCATCAGCAACCTTTCGGCGATCGAAGGTCTGGGGGTTCGTTCTCGCACCTCATCTTTTGCCTTCAAAGGAAAACCGCACAATGTGCGAGAAGCCGGCCAACAACTCATGGCCGATTACCTCCTGGAAGGCTCCGTACTGCGAGCCGGAGACAAGTTGCGTATCAACGCACAGTTGGTCAGGGTGCACGACGACCTCGCACTGTGGTCCGGTCGTTTCGATCGGGAAGTGAGCGACGTATTCGCCATCCAGGACGAGATTTCCCGCGCTATCGTCAATCAGTTGCGGCTGAACATTGGCCGGGGCCGGCGGCGCTATGAGACTAGCGTAGAAGCTTATGATCTTTACCTTCGCGCCCGCGCAGTGCCGATGCCAAGTCTTACTGGTCCCGCCCAAGCGATCGGGCTATTCGAACAGGCCATCGCCAAGGATCCAGCGTTTGCGCCGGCGTATGCCGGCATGGCCACGGCTTACGCGATACGATCCGTCTATTTCCCCGTGGATCATCCCACCGACGAGCTATCGAAGATGCGAGCTGCAGCCGAGAAGGCAATCCAATTGGATCCACTGCTCGCGGAAGCATACGACGCACTGGGCATGGCCTATGCTCGGGACGGCCAATGGGAACATGCGGAGAGAAGCTTTCACCGCGCCATCCAACTGGACCGAAATCGCTCGAAAACCTACTTGGATTATGCTCTCTGGCTTCTACGGGTGCTTGGCCGCAACGATGAAGCGCTGCAGCAGCTGCGCGTTGCGGAGCGAACTGACCCACTATCCGCAGTGGTTCAAAGAGCGTTGGCCGACATACTCATTGTGGCTGGCCGCTACGACGAGGCAGCCGAGTATTGCCTGAAGCTGCCTGGGAATACCGATGGTAGAAGCCGGTATCTGGCCCGCTCCCGGTTAGGCCAAGGTAGGGTCGGCGAGGCAATTCAAATTCTATCTAACGAAACGGCTTTGCCGAGAAACCCACAAGACCTGGGCTTCCTCGGGTACGCCTATGCGCGATCCGGCCGCCGCGAGGAGGCCGAGAGCATGGCGGTCGCTTCGGAGTACGCAAACGAGCAAGCCCTGATCTTTGCCGGTCTGGGCGACAAGGACCGTACAGTGGCAGCCCTTGATCGTATGGCTGCGCGGGGCGCGCAGCGCGTCGGTGAATACCTCAACTTGCCGGAACTGGCCTTGCTTCGCGGCGATCCGCGGGCGAAGGTTTTACGCAAGAAGATCGGTTTGCCAGAATAAGCGCCTTCCCACAAAGTTTCGTCCAGCTTCGCATGGGGATGAAATTACACTTATTTGTTAAGGAGTTGCAAGTGTATAACACCCCTTGTAACCCAATTCAACTTGTATTCGGTTTGGGGCGGCAGCATCGTGACGACATGCAAACTATTCCACTGATGATGATGCTCGTCGCCCGTGAATACAGCGATCTAGGATCGGATCGTTAGATGCCAGCGAGATGGAGATCGGTACTTTCAGTTTTGTTCTTGCTTTGTTCCTTCGGCTGCGCAGAAGTAGTTTACCCGGGTTTCGGTTTGATCGCTCACATCGCCGATGGCGGAGGCATTCAGGTGGAATTCACGCTCACAAATCTCGATGACACGGCCTCGAATTACTACCTCCGCTGCTACGACGATAGTGGAAATCCTCTTTCGCTCGCGACCAACGCGGGAACTCACAGCGAATTCATTGGAACTCTCGCGCCGCACGAGAGCCTTAGCATCCGCACTGCCGGCAATGCCGAGAAATCTACTCAGGGGTGGGCATCGATTCTAACCAACGGCGGCAACGTAGGCGTCTCGACCGTCTTCAGGTTTTCCGTTGGCCCGTTGACGGGGTCGGAGGCCGTGGTTCCGGCTGATACCTGGAGAAATAACCGCTTCTTGCTGGCCTTCGATCACACGGGGTCCGCCGTAACCGGACTCGCTCTGGTAAATCCTTCCTCAACCATTCCCATCGTGGTGACCCTGACGTTCAGAGACGAGAATGGCGGTGTCATCGTTAGCGACATGTTCACCCTGGGGAGGTACGTCCACAAGTCAATGACGACCACTTCTTCTTATCCAGCGACAATGGGCAAGCGGGGAACGATAGATATCAGCACGAGCGGCGATTTCATGAGCGTGGTCGCCCTGCGCGTTGGTCCGTCGGCGATCAGTTTTGTTCCGCCGATGATTGCCAGCAAATGGGCCATCGGAAACGTTGGGTGTGGGGGCTGCTGGGATTACTAAAAAACCGCGCGGAGCCCCGCGGCCAAAACGAGAAAGTACCTACCAGAAAGTCCAGCTATACGATTCGAAATCGGCATCGAACATCTCGACTCGCTGGAATTCGCCGGGAAGCAGCGTCATTTAGATGTTCATCGGTTCACTCTAAGCTACTCGCTTGTTCCGTTAATTGCCATTAACGGTAGCTACATTACTCTTTCGCCCTAACAACGACGTGCTGTGGATTTAGGTTGAGGGGTGGGGGCGACTTTGGCAAAAACGGCGAAGCTCTCGCCAATCATGCCATCGAATCAGAAGGCGGCGAATCCAACTTTGATGTCTTGCAGCCATTACCGAGGCCAGTATCTCGGGTATACAGTCGCCTGTCCATGGATCGAAAGTAAGGGTAGCTAATAGTACTCACCAGCGCGCGTAACTCCTCTCTTCGAATGCTCCACGCGTTGACCACGGTCGTCGCCGAAGGTCAGGCGCGCCGGGCCCGCGTACTTCGATGATCCGGTCCTCGGCCTATAAGGCTTTCTCCGCGTCGACCAAGGTCGTGGCTGGCGAGGCCCATTCGTCACTCTCGCTCCAAGCGTTCACACCCATGCAAGGCAATATGCACCTTCAATGCCTCCCGCGCTCTCAGAAAGGCAAAGCGGGCGGCTTCCGCCGCGCGATAGGTCTGCTCAAAATCTTCTGTTTTGCACGATTCCAGGCGCCGGGTAACGTCTACATAGACCTTTATGTCGGCCCGTAAACGGCCGTGAAGAACCTCGTGCTGGCGGCACTTTGGAGAGCGCTGCATCTCCGTAGATGACTCTGCCATAGCGATATAGAGGGTCGACCTGAGCGAAAGTTTCACCTATCGGTACCATGCTCAAGAAAAAAGCGTGACTCGCCTGGAATTAGGGCGCCCACGCCGCGACATCTGTCTTAGAAGGCTCTTTGGGGGCACAGATGAGGCTGTATTTACAACTTCGACCGTTGCCGCGTAAAAGACGCCGGGAGCAACGGTTGGATCTAGGAGTTTTCGTTTGCCGCTCCCGGCGCGTACTGAGTGAAGTGGTGTTGCGAGTTAGAGCCACGGCCAGGCGAAAGGTTTCAGAAAAATCACCTCGCGCCGAGGGCTTCGCAGCTTCCCAAACGCTTGTTTCGGGCTAAGTTTCGGCACATCATTGACAATTCGGAACGTGGCACGGGCTAGAATATCACCTATGAAGCTGAGTGCCATGCTCGTCTCATTGGTTGTTGTTTTCCCCACATGGGCCCAGGATTCCGCTGCGACTCGGGTGGCGGTTCAGCGGGAGAAGCAGCCTCTTTTGGACACCTTGAAGGAACTTGTTTCGATTGAGTCCGGATCGAGCGATTTTGACGGAGTCACTCGCATTGGTGATCAGATCGCCGAGCGGCTGCGCGCCCTAGGAGGCGAGGTTGAAAAGGTGCCTCCGGCAAGCGGTTACTTGCGCTTTCAAAATACTCCGGAACGCCTGGCAGACACTGTCGTCGCACGCCTTCGGGGAAAAGGCACCAAACGGATTTTGTTGCTCGCGCACATGGATACCGTCTACGCAAAAGGAATGCTCGCTAAGCAGCCCTTTCGCGTAGAAGGTGATCGGGCTTACGGGCTGGGAATCGGCGATGACAAACATGGGGTTGCTACTCTCCTTCATGTTTTATCAGCACTCAAGACCCTTGGATTTGACCAGTTCGGTTTGATCACGGTGTTGGTGAGCCCGGACGAGGAGATTGGCTCCAACGCCGAACGAGACCTCATTACGTCTCTGGCGTCGAACCACGACTTAGTCCTCTCCTATGAGGGATCACGTGTGCCCGGCGACGACATCCGTCTCGCAACCACTGGGGTGGAGCTTGCGCTGCTGACAGTCAAAGGACGCGCATCCCACGCGGGTGCAGCCCCCGAGCAAGGCCGAAACGCACTTTATGAGATGTCACACCAGCTGCTTCAGATGCAAGACCTCTCGTACCCAAGCCGGGGTCTGAAGCTGAACTGGACGGTTGCCAGTGCGGGCAGCGTCTCCAACGCCATTCCGGAGGATGCCGGAGCCATCGGGGATATGCGGGCCGACGACGCAGCGGACTTCGCTGGACTAGAAGCCTCAATCCGCGAAAAGATCCGCAAGCACTTCATTCCGGATACGTCTGTCGATGTTCGCTTTGAACGCATTTATCCCCCGATGTCGCTTCGTCAGCAGTCTTTACCCATCGCCGAATACGCACAGCGCATCTACAGCGAGTATGGAGGGAAACTGAGCATCGCCACGAAATCGCCGGGAGCGGGAACAGATGCCGCATTTGCTGCTCTTAAGACCGACGCGCCAATTCTGGAAGGCATGGGATTACGAATGTACGGAGCGCATTCAAACGAAGACGAGTACGTTGTGATCTCATCCATCGAGCCCCGTCTGTATTTATCGACCCGCCTCATCATCGACTTTTCACTAGGGAGAACCGCCTCTAGGTAGTTCTACGAGATTGTGATGGCTTTGTCCGGATTGTCGGCGACTCCTACAAAGGGATGAGCGCGTTGACGCGTTGACCAGATAGGTCCGCGGAGGTCGGCTTGTGATGGCGTCCCTCACTTGGCCGTGTAACGCGCAAACCACCCATGTGGCCCGTAGACTCTGGGCCTATTTCAGTTCGGTGGTTTGCCGACAAACCAGCCAAGTGGGGGAACCGTTAATGGAGTTGGTGGATGCGCGGGGCATCGGGCGGTTTTAGGGGTCAAACGCTCGATTATACGGCAGGGTGCAACTGCTCAGTCAATAGCTTCGAGCGGGGGGTAGTGGGTAGTGGGTCCATTTGAGCATGGGGCTATCTTTCGGCCAAATTAAGCCTTCTCTCAGTTAGTCCTGTTAGCCTAAACCCACTGGGTGAAACCGATGGAACCAACGCCTACAAATGACCACGAACGGGTGATAGCCAATATCATTCAGGCTAGATGCAAGCGTAACGAATGCTCCTATCACGACGGCCTACTTGAACTCACCGAAACTTTAGC
>Ga0105248_10005384_pt1 | contig 14066 bp, 11 predicted proteins | sample KBSS34metaG_FD_81524 | JGI IMG/M metagenome (GOLD analysis project Ga0105248, IMG submission 81524) | Switchgrass rhizosphere microbial communities from Kellogg Biological Station, Michigan, USA - KBS S3-4 metaG | ecosystem: Host-associated > Plants > Roots > Rhizosphere > Soil | place...
CAGGGGGTCGACGCGGGTGTCGCTGTCACCGGTGAAGAACATGATAGCGGGATACTTTGTTCCTGCTTTGACGTTCTGGTAGGGCGAGTACTTGATGAGATAGGCAAACTCCTTTTGCGTGGTGGCGGCCCCGTATTCCGTGGTCCATAGGCGCCCCATGAGGAATCGTTCATAGCGGAGCATGTCGAGCAGAGGATAGCCGCACCAGATGGCTCCGAAGAGGTCGGGGCGCTGGGTCATGGCGGCACCCATGAGCAGACCTCCGTTGGAGCGTCCGCTGATGGCGAGGTTGGCGGCGGTGGTGTAGTGGTTGGTGATGAGATATTCGGCGGCTGCGTAGAAGTCATCGAATACGTTTTGCTTCTTCTCAAACATGCCCTGCTGGTGCCATGCCTCGCCGTACTCGCCACCGGCGCGGAGATTGGGCAGCGCAAACCAGCCGCCTTGCTCCATCCATGCGGCCCAGAGGGGGCTCCAGGCTGGGGTTTCGCTGAGGTTGAATCCGCCGTAGCCGGTCATGAGCAGGCGGGCTGAGCCGTCGGTCGCGAGGCCCTTTTTGCCGGCGATAAACATGGGAATTTTGGTGCCATCTTTGGAGGCGTAGAAGACCTGCTTCAGCTCGTATTCGGTCGAGTCGAAGGGCGTTTTTGGCGCGGCAAAGATCTCCTGTTTGCTGGTCACGGTGTCGTAGCGATAGATCGTCGGCGGCTGGATGAGAGATTGGAAGCTGAAGAACCCGAAGCGATCGGTCGATTCGCCACTCATGCCGGAAGCCAGGCCTATGCCCGCGTAGGGAATCGTACCGGCGAGCTTGCCTGCGAGGGTGTAGATGCTGGTTTCGGATTTCACGTCTTTGAGGCGGTTGACGAAGAGCTTGCCTCCGACGATCTCAGTGCTGTCGATGACATCTGTGCTCTCGGGGACAATCACTTCCCACGCTTCGGGGGCAACGCCGGGGTTGGCTTTGAGGACTCGGCCTTTCGAGGCCATGTAGTCTGACTGGACGTACCAGTCGCCTTTGGCGTATAGGGCGGAGAAGCGTGCGTCGAAACCCCATACGAGAACTTCAAAGGGCTTCTCGGGACCCTTGAGATCGCGATAGACGATGTCGACCCGTTTGGCGGGAACGCCGCGGTGAATGGTCACGACCAGATAGTGGCCATCATCGGTGACCTTGGCAGAGATGAGATCGAGCTCACCGAGCAGTTCGCCGCGGAATTCATGGCCGAAGAGAAGTTTGTCTGCGCCGGGGCGGGTGCCGAATTTGTGGAAGTAGAGGAGCGAGCCCTGGTGAGTGAAGCGGGAGTAGTAGACGCCTCCAACCAGCGGATCTGGGCTCGGGGCCAGATCGACGCTGTTGTAGCGGGCTGAGGGGAGTGTGTCTTCGACGGTCTTGCCGGTCTTGATGTTGAGGAAGTGAACCTCCTGCTCATCGGCGCCGCCCTGACGAACCCCGTAAACGAGCAGGCTGCCATCCTGGGAGACGGTGATGAGCGAGACAGAGGTATTGGGATCGCGGCTCAGAGATGCGGGATCGACGAGGCGGATATCCTTACCCGCATCCTTGGTCTTCGTAGAGGGCACCTTGGGTGCGGCCCAGCCGTGGCGGACGTAGATGGAGGCTTGCTCTTCGTCGGAAAGGCGCTTCATGAAAAAATAGCTGTCGCCGCGCTGGATTGGCGTTCCCCATGTGGTGACGTGGATGAGGGAATCGAGCTTTTCGGCAATCTCGGGGCGGATCTTGGCCTGCTTCAGATAGCGGTCGGTGTAGGCCATCTGCTTTTCGATGAAGTCGCGGGTTTCGGGGCTTTTTGCGTCCTCGAGCCAACGGAAGTTGTCGGTGATCTTGGTGCCGAAGTAGGTATCGACGACGGGAACGGACTCGGTCTGGGGTGGTGGAGGAAGAGTGATGCGGTCACCTCCGTGGATGGCCTGGGCAGAAACAATCCCTGATCCGAATACCATGAAAACAGCGGTCAACAAGCGGCGCATCGCAGGCTCCATTTCCACACCATACACCGCTGCCACGAGCTGGTCACAGCCCTAGTAGAATCAATGCAAGTGGCCAGACCATCCCCAGCCGAATCAGGTTCCAGCGGAACGCCCTCGGGGGTGGGCCGGGTGCTGCATATGCTGCGGCCGTCGCATAGCCACACAGCGTATACGGCCACAGTTTTGCTGATGGCTTCGGCGGTGTTGTCGCGGCTGATGGGGCTGGTGCGGGTCAAGTACATTGCCCTCGCCTTTGGCCGCGGGGTGGAGGCAGATGCGCTCAACGCAGCCTTCGTCTTGCCGGACATGATTTCGTATTTCCTTGTCGGCGGCGCGGCTTCGATTACCTTTGTCACGATCCTGACGCGTTATCGCGATACCGGACGAGAAGCCGAGGGCGAGCGCTCGCTCTCTGTCATCCTGACGACGATGGCCCTGGTTCTTGGCGGGGCGATTCTGCTGGCGGAGATCGCTGCTCCCTGGTTTGTCCGGGCGTGGTTTGATGGCTTTGACCCAGCGAAAGCTGCGCTCTGCGTTCATCTGACCCGCATCCTGTTGCCGGCGCAGCTCTGTTTTTTTGCTGGGGGAGTCTTCGGTGCGGTGCTGCTGGTGCGCAAGCAGTTCAGCGTGCAGGCTGTGACGCCGCTGATCTATAACCTGGGGACGATTCTTGGCGGCGTCTTTTTGGCGCGTCATTTTGGCGTGTCGTCGCTGGCGATTGGGACGGTCGCTGGAGCCTTTGTTGGGCCCTTTTTACTGAACGCAATCGGCGCATGGCGGGTAGGCACCCGCTACCATCCCATACTCGATTGGCAGGATGAAGGTTTCCGGGAATGGGTCAGGCTCTCCATTCCGCTGATGGTCGGCGTTTCCCTGGTCACGGCCGATAGCTGGATCATCTCCCGCTTTGCGTCGGCGACGGATGGGGCGGTTTCAATGATGAGCTATGCCAAGCAGCTTTTTACCGCGCCGATGGCGGTGCTGGCGCAGGCGGCGGGAGCGGCTTCGATGCCGTTTTTTGCACGGCTGTGGGCGACGGAAAAGAAGTATGAATTTGCCATCGAGGTAGCTGATTCCGTGTCGCGGGTGGCGGCTCTGGGGCTGCTGGCCGCCTCGGGGATGGTGGCTCTTGCTCCGGCGTTGGTCGATCTGGCTCTGCGCGGAGGCCGGTTTAACGGTGCGGATGCGGCGCAGACTGCCGGCTACTTTGCCGTATTCTCGATCTCGCTGTTCCTGTGGTCGGCGCAGGCAATTTATGCCCGGGCCTTTTATGCGGCGGGCAATACGCTGGTACCGATGGTGGCGGGGACGGTGGTGACGCTGGTTTCGCTGCCGATCTATGCGGGGCTGTATCGCTGGCACGGTGCAATGGGCTTGGCGGTTGCTTCGAACCTCGGAATACTGCTCCAGACGGGGTCGCTGGCAGTACTGTTGCATCAACGCAGGATGGTTTCGCTGGCGAGTATCGATGTTCGCGAACTGGGACGGTGTGCCGTTGCGGGTTTGGTGAGCGGCGCGGCGGTATGGCTGGCCGTTGCTGGCGTGACGCGAGCACTGCCGGTGCAGACGCGCTGGATCGACGTGGTGGAACTGGTGTTGGGGTCGGCGTTGTGGCTGCTGATTGCGGGGTTCTTGCTGGATCGGCTGGGTTCAGGGCTGCCGAGGGCGAGCTTGAAGCGGCTGGGGCTCGGATAGAGAAAAGGATGCGCACAAAGAACACAAAAGCCCCCAGGAACCTCTGGGGGCTTTTACGTGATAGCCGATAGAGTCTGCCTAGACGGTCACCGGCTTGGGTGCTTCCGCCGCTGCTGCCGCTGGAGTCGCCGCTACCGGGGCGCCTGGCTTGGCATCCGGTTTGCGGATGTCGATGCCGCCCTTGAAGAAGGCGCCGTCTTCGATGCTGATGCGGGCTGCGGTGACGTCGCCGGTCAGTGCGCCTTCGCTGCGGATATCGACACGATCGGTAGCCGTGACGTTGCCGCGGACCTTACCGAGAACGATAATCTCGCGCGAGGTGATATTGGCGGCTACCTGGCCGTTACGGCCTACGGTGACCCGGTTGCCAGGCAGGTTTACGGTGCCTTCGACCTTGCCGTCGATGAAGAGGGATTCGCTGCCGGTGATCTCGCCTTTGATCACGAGGCCCTTGCCGATGGTGGCCTGGTCGCCTGCGGGCGCGGCTGCGGAGGCGCGCTGCGGCGGCTCATAGGTAGGTGCGGGGGTTGCCGTCGGACGAACCGGCTCGGGGGTTGGGGTCACTGAGGACGCTCCTGATTGACTGGGTTTCCACATAAGATTTCGTTGCTTCCTTTCCTGCTAAGTTCAAAATGAAGGCGAATGAAACAGGCGTATCGCGAAGAAAGTGCAATCGGTTCGAGTGCGAAGTTCTATTTCGGAATGGTCCGGCAATATCGTTCCGCCTGGAGCACCTTTGCATCGCACATTCGGCTTGTTCCGATTGTAGTCGCACAGATGTACGCTCTGTTTTCATGCGCTGACTCATATATTCTTCAGCGGACTCAAAGCAGACAACGGTACATGCTGAAAACACGCAGTTTGCACCATGAATAGTGCCGATTTCGCATTGTGTCTGCTGAGAGCTGATCTGTTTCAGCAAAAAGATGACTGTTCCAAAGTGTTCCAAAATGAACAAGCGTGGAATGGTTCGCGATACTCTAAGGGCTCTCACAGCGAGGAAAAACTATGCGTTCAAGCGTTATCCGACTGGGGCTTCTCCTGATTGTGGCAGCCGCCGCTTCGGCTCAGACTCCTGAGGTTGCGGGCTTCGATCTTGTGATCGTCAACGGGCACATCTTCGACGGGACGGGGTCGCCGTGGTACTCGGGGCAGATCGGAATTCGCGATGGACATATTGCGGCGATCGGCAACCTGGAGGGAACGGCTCGCAAGCGGACGATCGATGCGGCGGGCAAGGTGGTCGCGCCCGGTTTCATCGACATGCTGGGCCAGTCGGAGATGACGATGCTTGTCGATCCACGGCTTCCATCGAAGATCTACCAGGGAATTACGACAGAGGTTACAGGGGAGGGGAACTCGGCCGCTCCGCTGAACGCGGCGATGGTTGCCGCAGACAAAGCCGGCTATGACCATCTGAAGATCACACCGGATTGGACGACGTTCCGTGAGTATTTTGCCCGCATTGAAAAGCAGGGCATGGGAATCAATCTGGCCAGTTATGTCGGCGAGACTTCGGTCCGCCGAGTGGTGCTGGGCGATGCGGATGTACAGCCCACCGCGGCCCAGTTGGACGCGATGCGAGCTCTAGTCCGGCAGGGGATGGCGGATGGTGCTGTGGGCCTCTCGACTTCACTGCAATATGCGCCTGCGCCGTATGCGAAGACGGAAGAGATCATCGCTATGGCTGCTGAAGCGGGGAAATCCGGCGGTGTTTACGCAACGCATATGCGCAGCGAGGGCGATGCCGTGCTGGAGTCGATCGACGAGGCGGCGCGGATCGGCCGCGAAGCGCACATCCCGGTCGAGATATGGCATCTGAAGGCGGCAGGCAAGGCGAATTGGGGGCGGATGCCGGAGATAGTCGCCCGCATTGAAAAGTACCGTGCGGCTGGGTTGGATATCAGTGCGAATACTTACGCATACCCCGCGTGGTTCAACACCTTTTCCGCGTTTATTCCGCCATGGGCGCATGACGGCGGGGATGCGGCGCTGATTGCGCGTCTTAAGGACCCTGCGACTCGCGCGAAGATTCGTGCCGACATGCTCAATCCCAAATCGGACTGGGACAATGAGTGGCAGGAGATTCCCGGGCCAGAGGCGATCCAGATCGCCGTGGTTCAGAATCCAGAGCTGGTGCCGCTTCAGGGAAAGCGCCTCTCAGAGGTCGCTGCGATGTGGAAGGAAGACGCCATCGACGCTCTCTGCGACATTCTGATCAAGGATCAGGCCTTCACCAACGTGGCGGTATTTGGGATGGATGAGCCGGATGTCGCGCTGGCGCTGAAGCAGCCCTGGGTCTCGGTGGATAACGACTCGCAGGGAACGGCCCCCGAAGGCCTGCTCGGCTCAGAGCACCCCCATCCGCGGGCCTACGGAACATTTCCGCGAATCCTGCGCAAGTATGTTCGCGAAGAGCACGCGCTGATGTTGGAGGATGCAATCCGCAAATTCACCGCACTGCCGGCGCAGCGCATGCGCTTTACGGATCGTGGCGTGCTTAAGGCGGGCATGTGGGCCGATGTGGTGATCTTCGACCCGGCCACGATCCGCGATCTCGCGACCTTTGAGCAGCCCAATCAACTCTCGCAGGGAATGGAGTATGTGCTGGTCAATGGCGTGCCGGTGATTGCCGAGGGCAAAATGACCGGCGCGCTGCCCGGAAAGGTGCTGCGCGGCGCTGGATACAAAGCTGCCGCGCAGTGACTTCCTAGCTACTGCATGAAGTAGACCATCACCGGTATTGAAGCCAGAATCAGCAGTACGATCAGAGCGAAGTAGGAAATGGACATGGCGAGGATATGTTCGCGGAACATGTCGTGCTTGGCCAGATGGGCGGCCTGAAGAGGCCTCTGCAGCACATCCTCAATCAAGTCGTGCACGAATTGGCTGATCGTGCCGCGTGCCTTAGGTTCGTTTTTTGTTGTGGTTGCTGCTTGCCTGCCGCTGAGAATCCCGTGTCCATGGGCTGTCGCCAGAGTTGCCATCGTCTCTCTCCCTGTGCCGGGCAGCGCTTGATGGCTGCCCGACTCTCGATGGCTCTACGCTAAGGCTTTCGATAGTGGGAGGTATGTGCCGCCCGTCACAGTTGTTAGCGCGGCAGTTAGTCGTCCTGCGCTTAGGCCTTAGTGATGCGAGTAGATGGCAATTCCCGCAAACGCCGCGCCGAGAAACAGGACGACCAGTATCAGGATCAGGATAAAGAGCCCGCTGAAGTGTTTCTGCACCAATACGTCGCTCTGAGTCTGATCGACTGGTTCCTTGGTCTCGGCAATGCGGTGGACTTCATGTTTGACTTCGCTCTTCACGGCCCCGTACATGCTATCGTCCACGTCTTCGAGCGTCTGTGGCGGGTGTTGGTCTTCCAATTTTGTTGACATCGGCTTACCTCCACTGTTGGTGCGATGCTAGGCCTATGTGCCGTTGATCGCTGACCAATAGGAGTCATGTGGAGATTTGCAGCATGGCATCAGGAATCGCTTTAAGGGCGGGTTCATGGCTTAAAGGAGCGGGATGGCCTACTCTTGAGTTATGACCGATCGCGAACTTCACCGCCATATCAGCCGATTGCCAGGCGGCAAAGCTGGGTACAAACAACTGGTTCGCGAACTGGGCCTGGGAGGCGGGCGCGAGCGGCGCGAACTGCTGGCACAACTGGATCTGCTGACCGAACGAGGCGAGCTGACCAAGGTGGATCGCGAGCACTGGGCAATTCCTGCAAAGCCAGCAGCGGAGCCGGCAGGCAAACACGAATCCCATACTCAACACTCGCGTGACAATCTGGCTGCCGGGCGGCTCGATCTGCATCGCGACGGTTTTGGCTTTGTGCGGCTCAATCCGGGACAGGCTATTCCTTCGGATGAAGACGTATTTATTCCGCCGAACGAGATCAATGGCGCGATGCAGGGCGACCAGGTCTTGGTCGAGGTGGGTCCGCCCAAGCGCGATGGGCGGCGCATGGGGCGCATTGCGCGTGTTGTGGAGCGCCATAACCAGACGGTTGTGGGCGTCTTTCACTATCCGCGCAAGGGGCGGCGGGGCACATACATTCCGGGCGAGCATCGCGGCAACCTGGTGACGCCCTTCGACTCGCGCATGGCGCAGCCGATTCTGATTCCCGAGGGGGCTGAGGTGCCACCGGCGGGCGAGATGGAAGAGAACCGCGTGCTTGGTGCAGAGGCGCGTGCAGCTGCGGCGTACGACGATCTGGAGGGGTTGGTGGTCGATGTGGAGATCACCAGCTGGCCTACGCCCACCAAGCCGCCGTTTGGGCGGGTGATTGAGGTACTGGGGCATCCAGATGACTTTGGCGTGGACGTGGAGATGATTATCCGCAAGCACCAGTTGCCGAGGATATTTCCGGAGAATGTGCTGGCTGAGGCGCGACGCGTGGCGCATCTTGATCCAGAAGAGATTGCGCGGCGCAGGGATTTTCGCGAACTGCCCATTGTGACCATTGACGGCGAGACGGCGCGGGACTTTGACGACGCTGTGCTGGTGCGTGAGAACGCGGACGGTTCGTGGGATTTGCAGGTGCATATCGCCGATGTGGCCGAGTATGTGCGGCCCGGCACCGATCTCGACCTCGAAGCGCGATTGCGCGGCACGAGTGTGTACTTCCCGGACCGGGCGATTCCGATGCTGCCCCATGAGCTTTCGACGGATATCTGCTCGCTGCGGCCCGGGGAAGACCGGCTGGTGCTGAGCTGCCTGATGCGGCTGATTGATGATGCGCGCGGCAATATTCATATTGCCAGTTACGAGATCGTTGAAGGCGTCATTCGCTCGGCGGCGCGGATGACTTATACCGAGGTGCATCAGATTCTCGAAGGCGATGCGGCGGTGCGAGAGAAGTATGCGGCGCTCGTACCCAATTTTGAGAAGATGCGCGAGCTGGCGGGGCGGCTGAACAAGCGCCGCAGCGAGCGCGGCAGCATCGACTTTGACCTGCCGGAGCCGGTGATCGAGTTCAACGCCGAGGGGCAGATGCAGGGGGTGACGCGCGCCGAGCGGACGTGGGCCAACCGGCTGATCGAAGAGTTCATGCTGGCAGCCAACGAGTGCGTGGCCACCTGGCTCGAAGACCTGCATGTGCCGTCGATCTACCGCATTCACGAGAAGCCTGATCCGCGGCGCGTGGTGGATTTTGAGGATGCTGCTGCTGCCTTTGGGTATTCGCTTGGTCTTGGGGCGCTGCCCGTGAAGAAATTCCAGGCAAAGGGCGACCGCAGAGAGCAACGGCGCGGCGGACACAACCAGCGCGATGCGCGCAGCTACGAGATTCCCGAGGAGATGCCGGTAACGCCGCGCATGTACCAGCGGCTCTCAGCGCGGATTGCGGGCAAGCCGGAGGAGCGGATCCTGAGCTACCTGATGTTGCGCTCGCTGAAGCAGGCGCGGTACTCCGAGGTGAATGAAGGGCACTTTGCGCTGGCAGCGCCGAGCTATACGCACTTTACTTCGCCGATCCGGCGGTATCCGGATTTGATTGTGCACCGGATCTCGAAGGAGCTGCTGCGGGAAGGTGTCTCAGGAGTCGGACACATAGCCGAAGACCGGCAAAGCTCTCCATGGACGCACACCAATGAGGGCCTGGGCTCGAAGTTTGGCATCCGCGATCTGCGACCGGCGGGCAAGCCGGCGAACTCGCCCGTGAAAGAGCCGCCGATTGAGACCGCGGAACTTGCCGCCATCGCTTCCGAGACCAGCATCACCGAGCGCCGCGCAGCCGACGCCGAGCGCGAACTGGTCGAGTGGAAGAAGGTTCGCTTCATGCAGGACCGGGTTGGAGAAGAGTTCGAGGCCATGGTGCTGAACCCCGCGAAATACGGGCTCTTTGTGGAGCTGAAAGACCTTTTCGTCGAGGGGTTGGTTCCGATCGAGACGCTCATCACCGACCGCTTTACCTACCGCGAGAACACGCGCGAGATTGTGGGCGTAAATACGGGGCGGACGTACCGTGCCGGAGATCAGGTGCGCGTCATTCTGGATCGCGTGCTGGCGCTCGAACGCAAGCTGCAGTTCGCAGTCGTGGAAGACATCCCGCTCAGGAAAAAGAAGGGCGGAACCGTCGCGGGCAAGCCTCCGAAAAAGGCGGCGGTCGCCAAGGCCGGCAAGGCAAAAGCCTCGCGACGGGGAGCGACCCGGCCGGACGGGAAACGGAAATTTTCGAAAAAGGGCCGACCGCGGAAGTAGGAGTGTGGCTCTTCCCGCTCTAACAATTCAGGAGTAGTCTTGGACTATGACTTACCGTGTCGTGCTGCAGCATTCTGAAGAGGGTTACTCTGTTTCCTGCCCCGGCCTGCCCGGATGCTGGTCTCAAGGTGAGACTGAGGCTGAAGCATTGGAGAACATTCGGTCGGCCATCCAGGACTACTTGTCTGCCGTCGAAGAACTGACCCAGCTTTAACCCCGACCCTTTCGCTCGTACATCCCCTACAATAAGTTCAGGAGCTTCAGAATCAATGGCACATATGGTGTTTTGCGTACGCAACAAGAAGGAGATGGAGGGGCTGGACGAGCCGCCTTTCGACTCTGAGTTTGGGCAGAAGATTTACAAGAACGTCTCAAAGGCCGCATGGGCCGAGTGGGCCGAGCGGCAGAAGATGTTGCTGAATGAGTACCGGCTGCAGCCATGGACTCCGCAGGCGCAGAGCTTCCTGGTGGAGCAGATGACGGAGTTTTTCTTTGGCGATGGCGCGGCGCTGCCGGCCGAGTATGTTCCGCCCAAGCACTGAGCGCGCCGGACAGCTTTCGGCAACTCGTGTAAACTAGCAAATGTAACCCCACGCCGACTCGCTCCTGAGTCGGCTGCACTGTGTCGGGACGTGGCTCAGCCTGGTAGAGCACTCGCTTGGGGTGCGAGGGGTCAGCAGTTCAAATCTGCTCGTCCCGACCATTAATCCATTGATTAAAACCTCTAAATTGATTCAAACTGTGCACGATATTGCCGCGTCGTCGTTAAGCTTCGTCTTGGGACGGCCTGGAATCTTGTTCTGCTGGGTCCGGAATGGTGTGTTCTCGCGATCTGGATAAAATGCCGGAGATTTTGGACCACACCAATTTGGTTACTACGACGAAATTGGCTTGAGACAACTGCCCGGCAAACATTGCAAAAAGGCATACTCCGACCAGCGCAAGGCCGATAACGATCATACTGAGAATGGGTGCAACGTCTCTGTAATTAATATAGAAGTACCAGCACGACACCCCAGCCACGCCCAGGATGAGTAGGCAAGCTAGCAGTGTCAGCGTGGGCGAAAGCCGAGCAGTCTGCTTTTGCTGGAAAGTGCTTCTATTTTTGGCGAGGTCAATTGCGGCGTCCCTAATCTCTGGATGTCCAGAGTTTTCCGAAGCGACTCGAAGATAGTCGAGAATCTGCTGATGGGCCTGATCGCTCAGGCTGAGACTTTGCTTAGAAGCAGTTGCTTTCTTACCGCTTTTGCCAGCTGCGCTCATCAGGCGGCCACACCAAGCAAATCGCCATTCTTCGGCCTGTAGGCAATTTGAACCTGCAGGTCCTCTGAATCATGGTCTTGGTCACAATCGTCGCATCGGGGAATTTCGTCCAGAGTATCGATCTCATCCACCGTCGCCAAGAGCGTGCCCTGGTTGCGACAGTAGACGTTATATATGCGTTGCAGAACATCTCCTTTCGCAAGAACCTCAAGGAGCACGACTGCCTCAGCCTCCTTGAGGTGCAAGGCTGCGGCTGCCAACTTGGGAATGATGTAGGGCTGACCCGCTTGAATCTGTGCTCGGATATACCCAACCAGACGATCTAAAAATCCTGCCAGCCTAGGATTACTACTCTTCACGCGCTCGAATTTGGGAGATGACATGCGTTACCTCCTTGTCGCTGCAATCCGCGTTGACATTGATGAATCCTTCTTCAGCATTAAGATGCGAAAAGACCTGACGTGTGAGAATCTTTGCTGATGCTTCTGGAAGCCAATAGAAAGATTGGGCATCCCAAGCCCAAGTATGACCGTGTTCCTCGTAAGCCATTCGCCACTCTGCGGAGTCTCTCACGTCTGTTCGCGGGCCGGTGGTCCTTATTCTGTAGTTGGCCTGGCTTGTGTGGTTGTCGAGGTGAATGAGAACCACTCTTGGATTCTCTTCTTTGACCAGTTTTCGGACAACCGTCATTAGGTCAATTGGGGTCAATACACATCCCAGGATTTCCGCAGCCCGATCCTTGTACGCTTTGTAGTATGCCTCCGCTGTGGCGTGACCTGCCACCTCGTGTGCATGGATTTTTCCCGGTTGGTTCAAGCGTATTTCTACCGTCCCATTAAGGAAATCGGCTACGAGAACGATAATCTTGAAGACATCTGTCAAGACTACGCCGTCGCCACGGTCGTTCATCTTGGATTGTTGCTGCTGCTCTACCCATTTAACTCGAAGCAGCTTGCCTTCAAAATGAGCGTAGACAGGGGACATCGGCTTGACTTTTTCACCTGCAAAGACTCTGGTCCTCGCCATGGCAAACCCAGCTTTGAGTAATCTTGTCGGCAGCCAGTTTTCGGGCTTCCCGGAAGGGCCATCCTCCATGCGGAATAGGTAAATCCGAATATCACTTGCTTCTTCAAAGCCGACCAGTGCTACTTCTAAAGCATCTTCTGCAAGCTTGCCGCTTGCAATGTGCTTGGCAACCAATTCTGTGATGGCTGGCCGCGAATAGGCTGCACTGGGAAGTTCGATGGATCGGAGCCAAGCGCGAAGTCCGTCAACAGCGACTTTGTTAAGTGTTGGTTCTATACGTTTCTTAATCTCGTCAGTAGAGTTACTTGAGGCGGTCATTGGCCTGCCATCTCTGTAGTCGGATCGACTAACTTGAAAGTTGTGTGAGTTTTCCTTTAGATATTAGTACAAAAGGCCTTTAAGCGCATCAGTGCATCACCATCGTGCGCGGCATCGGGGCCTTGTCGACCGAGACTTTGGCGGGTAGCGAGCGTAGGCTGGCTCCGTTGGCGTTGACGGCTCTTACTGTGTATTCGACGATGCCTTTTTCTGCGGCTGGTTCGGAGTAGCCGGGTTTGACGAGACCCGACGCTATGAAGCGAATCTTTCCTTCCCGTACGGATTCGACGGTATAGGTGGCGGCACCTGGTACTGCGCTCCACTCGATGGTGACGACTCGCCCCTCGGGCTGCTTCGCGAGCGTCGCCTGCACGTCCTTGGGTGCGGCGGGAGGGTGGCCCGTTGGGAGCAAGCCGTACACGCAGAGCTGGCCGGTGCCGATGTTTTCCTTGCCGAAGCTGGCCAGGAAGACTTTGCCGTTGGCTATAGTCGGCGGGGCCATTTTGGAGTAGTTGTTGCAGTTGTCGCGGGCGGGGTTCTGGAGCGAGTTCCAGAGTTCGTGGGTGATGTCGTCGGCGGCGTAAGCGTGCAGGATGCCGGGGCGGGACTCATGCCATGAGTCGCCTGTCGCATGGATCGCGGCCCAGAGGATGCCGTCCTTGCCGCCGTTGGCAGAGAGCGAAACCATGGCTCCGGGGTGGCCTTCGTTCATCTCGGGGCGGCTCATGACCGGGGTTTCGCTGAGTTTGCCGTCGGCGAACTGGTAAGCGCGCAGTTTGTCGCGCTGGCCCCAGAGGTAGAGCAGCTTGCCCATGGCGGCGCTTTCCCAATAGACGAGGCTGTGCAGGTGAGATCCGGTGACCTGGAGGCGCTGCGCGGCGTGTTCGTCGCCCAGATGACCTAGATTTTGCGTGATGAGCAGGTAGATCACGCCTTCCTTGCCGCCGCCTGCAACAAGATGCGTGCCGGGGATGAGAATGGCGCCGGAGGAGTTGAGGTCGTTGTCATCCTTGTCGAGCTGGAGGTGGTTGGTGGGGGTGAACCAGTCGAGAAGCTGCATTTTCTTGTCGAGCTTGAGGAAGCTCTCGCTGAGCTGCGTCTTGCCGTCCCAACTGCCGTTGCCGGTGACGAAGTAGAGGTTGCCGTCGCCGTCAATGGCGGGCGCGAGGCCTGACTGCCAGATGCTGGCGCCGACGCCGCCCGGAGACGTGTTGAGCGAGCCGATTTGCCTGAGCGTCGCCTCGTCGTAGCCCAGCAGGAAACCGTGATAAGGCTCCTTATCGCAATGGGAAGCATAGCCGACGTAGAGATTGCCATTGGCGATTGCCAGGGCCGGGCGCTGATTTTGCATGAGCGGATCGAAGTCGGGTGCTGCAATGACGACGGGGCTTTGCGGCAGGTCTGCGCCGGTGGCGAGGTCGAGCGCATGGAGTCGCTGTTCAAACTTGCCACCAGCCTTGGTCAGGGCTACGACATAGAGCGCATTGCGGGTGCGGTCGATGACCGGGGTGCCGATGATGCCCATGTTGCCGTTAATGTCGAGGCAGCCAAAGTCCGCATCGTGCAGATTGGCAGGC
>Ga0105248_10005385_pt1 | contig 14066 bp, 10 predicted proteins | sample KBSS34metaG_FD_81524 | JGI IMG/M metagenome (GOLD analysis project Ga0105248, IMG submission 81524) | Switchgrass rhizosphere microbial communities from Kellogg Biological Station, Michigan, USA - KBS S3-4 metaG | ecosystem: Host-associated > Plants > Roots > Rhizosphere > Soil | place...
CAGACCGGCATATACCCAGTACGGATCGCGGCTGTCGACCGCGATTCTGTACACCTGCGCGACGGGGATATTGTTCACGCGGATGTAGGTCTTGCCCATGTCGAAGCTCTCGTGCAGCCCACCATCGCCGACGACGTAGATGTGGCTCGAGTTTGCCGGATCGACGCGAAGCACGTGGTGATCCGTCTTCAGACCGACGTCGTAGGTTGGCGACGTCGGTTCCTCCTCGAAGGTCGTGCCGCCATCCTCGCTCTTGACGATGTACGTGCCCGGAAGCCAGATGCGCTTGTCGTTGTTGGGATCGATGGTCGGCTTGCTGTAGTACATCGGCCGCGGATTGGTCGCGCTCATCCGCTTCCAGGTGGCGCCGGCATCTTCGGTCCGATACGTGCCGCCTGTGGTGGCGTGCTCGATGGTGGCGATGAGGACGTCGGGCTTCGAGTGCGCCAGCGCCAGGCCGATGCGTCCCTTGTCGCCGGACGGGATGCCGTTCTCGAGCTTCTTCCACGTGGCGCCGGCATCGACGCTCTTGTAGATGGCGCTGCCCGGACCGCCGCCGTTGAACCCGTACGCCTTGCGCAGGCGCTGATAGGTCGCGGCATAGAGCACTCTGGAATCGCGTGGATCCATCACGAGATCGGTCGCGCCGGTGAACGCGTCCACGAAGAGCACCTTGGACCAGGTGCGACCCGCATCGGTGGTTTTGAAGACCCCGCGTTCGGGGTTTTCGGTCCAGAGGTTCCCAACCGCCGCAACGTATGCCACGTTGGGGTCCGCGGGATCGAGCACCACGCGGCCGATCGCACGCGTCTCGTGCAATCCGAGATACGTCCACGTGTCGCCGCCGTCAATGGACCGGTACACGCCGCCGCCCCAGGACGAGCTCTGACGATTGTTGTTCTCGCCGGTGCCGGCCCAGACGATCTTGGGGTCGCGCTCGAAGATCGCGAGCGCGCCGAAAGTGTTGTCGGGCTGGGTGCCGAACACATCCTTCCAGGTGACACCGTTGTTGGTCGACTTCCAGATGCCGCCGCTGGCGGTTCCTACATAGAGGACGGCCGGATTTCGCGGATCGATCTGGAGATCGTGAATGCGTCCACCGGTGGCGGCGGGTCCGATATCGCGAAATCGAAGGGCATCGAAGGGCCCGCCGGCGGGACGACCGGACTGGGCCAGCATCCGCGCGGGCGCGAACGAGAACGCCACGGCGACGGCGATGAACCCGATGGCGGCCACGAGGCGGTATGCGATGCGCATGATGGCGGAGCGTATGCGAGCGCCGGTTTGTCTGCAACCCAAAGAGTGCATGTCCGGAATTGCGTAGCGCAGCCCTTTAGGGCCGCCGGCGGCCGAGCAGGCCTCACCGCCTTCGCGCCTTCGGCGCCATGGCGAGTCTCGCCGTAGCTCGCGTTCAACCTGGGGCGAGCGGGGGCGGAAGGCCTGCGCTACGAGAGGCCGCCGTGAATTCTGAAACGCGTTGAGGTTGGTGCGGCGCCGGCTGTCGCGCGACACGCGCGCACAATGGATACATCGCCGCCACGACGCCTGCCCAGATCAGATAGACCGTCGGCAGGCTGAATCCCCACCCCGGCGGCCGCGTGAACGGAAACTGGTCGAGGCGCGGCGACTCGAACATCCAGTGCGCGTCGCCGTAATGCAGATAACAGACGACCACGGCAAGCAGATGAATCACCGTCAGGTGCCCGAGGTAGTAGAACAGGGGCACCCGGCCGAACGTCAACAGCGGCCGCAGAGCCGCCGGCGTCCGTCCATCCAGTGCGGCGAGGACGCAGAGCGCAGGACCGAGCGTCATCAGGAGGAACAGCAGCGACGGCGGGTACTTCGTCGTGTTCAAAAATGACAGGGCCGTCCGTGTCGCGGATAGTTGGCCTGCCCACGGCACCGGGTCGCCGTAAACATTGAGCGCGCGCAGGACGACGAACGCGGCCGCGCAACCGAGGCCAATTCTCCAGAGCGCCGCGACGCGCCTCGGCGCGGGCCAGCTGAACACTCCGGCGAGCGCATAGCCCGCGGCGGCGACGCCGACCCAGGGAATCAATGGATACGCGGCAAAGACCAGGAACCGCGGGCTCGACACGATGACGCCCTGTCCGTGGAGCGCCGTCCACAGTGGCGCGAACATCCCGAATGTCGAGGCCCGCACTCCGTCAAACAGGTTGTGCCCCACGATGGTGACAACCCCGATGATCCCGACGGCCACGGCCGGCAGGTGCACGAGACCGGCGAGCGCGATCATCGACCAGCCCAGCGCCCACAGCACATTCACCATCGTCGTGCGGTAGTCGACGTTGAACTGCAGTCCCAGGCACCGGACGACGACAATCTCCAGCGCGATGAGCCAGACGCCGCGGAGCAGCAGGTAGCGGGACAGCTCTCCAGACGGCTTCGTCCGGCCCGCCAGAAAGGCGCCCGCGCCCATCAGCAGGAAGAAGGTCGGCGCACAGATGTGGGTGACCCAGCGCGTGAAGAACAGCGCGGCGGTGGTCGTCGCGGGATCGGTCGGATTGCCCGCAGTGCCGAAGAAATCGCGGACGTGATCGAGCGCCATCACCACCATCACGCCGCCGCGAAGCAGGTCGATCGATTCGAGACGCTTCACGGGTGGCGCTCGACGGCCTTGCGGATTCTGGCGAGCTGCCGCAGGTGCAGCAGATCGTGACCGGCGTACAGGCGGACCATGAGCGAGACGCTTTCTTCACCACGCTCGGCGTGCACACCCACGCGTTGCAGATCTTCCGGCGGCGCGTTGGCGAGCAGCCGGAGATTCGATCGGCGGAGCACCGCGAAGCGATCCAGGGCCTCGTCGATCGGCAGTTTGTCGTAGTGCAGGCGCTCGGACCACAGGTCCTGGTCGTAGCCGGTCAGCGGCGGGCGATCCTGCGCGAGCACGAGGCGGACGCGGTAGCCCCACACGAGATCGGAGTCGGCCAGATGCTGGACGACCTGGCCCATCGACCACTTGCCCGGAGACTCCGGCTGCGAAAGCCGAGCGTCCGACATGCCTGCAATCGCGCTCCGAACCGCGTCCGGCGTGCGTTCCAGCACATCGATGGGGTCGCGCGACCCGAGCAGCTCCAGAATCGCCGCCGTGTATTCCCGCGCCTGCTCGGCCGAGCGCGACGCAGCGTTCGTAAAGACTGACATCAGGAGAATTATATCGACGGCGCCCACCAACCCTTCCAGGGCGGTGCCCGTCAAACCGGATCTATGGACAGCATCGTGCGCGACGTCAAGTACGCCCTGCGATCGGTGGCGGCGTCGAAAAAGTTCGCCGCGATCGTGATTGCCACGCTGGCGCTCGGCATCGGCGCCAATACAGCCGTGTTCGGTGTGTTGAACGCCGTCGTCCTGCGGCCGCTGCCATACGACCACCCGGAGCGCCTGGTTCGCGTCTATCACTCGGCCGGAGGCGATGACAACAGTTACATGACTGGGCTGGCCGCTGTCGGATACAGGGACCAGAGCAAGGCTTTGGATATAGCGATCCTGTACACGTATAGCGTCGAAGGCGCCGACCTGACGGATCGGCCGGAGCCCGAGCGCGTCAGGGCGCTGCCGGTCAGCGCGGACTACTTCCGTGTGTTGGGCGTTCACCCGGTCGTCGGCCAGCTCTTTTCCCGGGCGGACGAGCGTCCCAACCAACGTCTCGCCGTCGTCAGCGCGCGAATCTGGCGCAAGTATTTGGACGGCGCGGCTGACGCGGCCGGACGGATCCTGCAAATCAACGCGACGCCCTACCAGGTGATGGCGGTGTTGCCGGCAGGGTTCGACGATCCGCTGGAATCGGGCGTCGACGTGTGGGTGCCTCTGAACACGGAGCCGGGCGGCCCCAACTCGTTCGACAACTACTACCTCAGCGCGATTGGCCGCTTGAATCCCGGCGCCACGGTGGCGCAGGCGAAGGCCGAGCTCGCAACGATCGCCGCGGGCATGCAGGCAAACCGACCAGCGGGGGCGGCGCTCTGGTCCGCGAACGTTGTCCCGCTGCAGACGGACACGGTTGGCAGCGCAGGGCCGATGCTGTGGATCCTCCTTGGCGCAGTCGGTCTCCTCTTGATCATCGCGTGCGTCAACGTCGCCAGCCTCTTCCTCGCGCGCGGCGCGGCACGCGAAACAGAGCTCGCTGTGCGCGCAGCGCTCGGCTGCTCGGGGTGGAGACTGGTGCGGCAGCTATTGATCGAGAGCGTACTGCTATCACTCGCGGGCGGTATCGCCGGATTGCTGCTGGCAAAGATCATCAGCGGGACGCTGTTGGCGGCGGCGCCCGCAGCCGTGTCGAGTGTCGGCAGCGAAGCGCTCGAACGTTCGGTCCTCGCCTTCAGTTTCGGCGTCGCGGTTCTTGCCGGAATCGCGTTCGGCGTCGCACCGGCCATTCAGGCGACGCGGCCCGACCTCGAGCGAATGCTGCGCGAATCAGGACGAAGCAGCAGCGGAGGCCGCCGTCAGACACGCGCGCGCAATGCGCTGGTGGTCTGTCAGGTGGCGCTGGCCCTCGTGCTGCTCATTGGCGCCGGCCTCTTGCTGCGCAGCTTCGACCGGCTGCGCTCCGTCGACCTGGGCGTACGGACCTCGAACGTGCTCACCTTCGCGGTGCATCTCCCAATCGGCCGGTACGGTGACGCGGAGCATCGCGCCAGATTCCATCGCGACTTTCAGACCCGGCTCGCGGCACTGCCGGGCGTCCGCGCTGCGGCCGCGGTGTCCCGACTGCCGGTCACCGGGACGTATCACAGTTGGGGCGCGCGTCCGGCCGACCCGCCCGACGCTCGCGGGATACAAGCGCAGCAGCGCGTCGTCGAAGGCCCATACTTCAAGGCGGTTGGCATTCCGCTGCTGCGGGGACGCACGTTCGGTGCGGAGGACGATGCGAAGGCGCCCCGACGCGTGGTCGTCAGTCAGGAGCTCGTGCGCCACCTGTTCCGGTCCGAGGATCCGATCGGCAAACGACTCCGCGTCGCGGGAGCGCAACCCGAAATCATCGGTGTCGTCGGCGACGTCGCACTCGGTCCGCGGGCGGCGGCTCGCCCGTATGTGTATCACTCCCATTCGCAGTTCGCCGGCGATCGCAACTGGGCACTCATGCAGGTCGTCGCGCTCGACGCTGGCGTTTCGAATTCGTTCGTCGCCGAAGCCCGCCGCGAGCTGGCGCGGATCGATCCGTCGCTCGTGATGTACGAACCGAAGATGCTCGACGACGTAATCGGTGCGGGCGTGGCGCAGGAGCGATTCGCGCTGCTGCTCGTCGCGAGCTTCGCGCTGCTCGCGCTGGTGCTGGCGGCGGTGGGCATCTACGGCGTGCTGAGCTACTCGGTCAGCCGGCGGACGCGGGAAATGGGCATCCGCATGGCGTTGGGCGCGCCGGCCGCGTCGGTGCGGACGCTGATCGTCCGCGACGGTGCACGGCTCGCGGCGGTGGGAATCGTCCTCGGTTGTGCCGGCGGCTATGCCGCCACGCGGGCGCTCCGGTCGCTTCTGTTCGAGGTCAGTGCGACCGAGCCGCTGGTGTTCATCTCAGCGGCAGCGGTTCTGGGTTTGGTCGCGATGGCAGCAAGCTGGATCCCGGCGCGCGCCGCGACGAAAGCGGATCCGCTCCAGGCGGTGAGGGACTGATTACTGCTGAATCGCTTGAAGGTGGGCCAGCGCCGCGATCTCCTGGCGAACCACCACGAGCTCCGCGTCGCCGATCTTGAAGGGGCCGAGCCAGTCTGCGACGAGTTCGGCGGCCACGTACTTGCTGCGCATCAACCCACGGTCGTGATGTCCCGCATGCTGCAGCAGGTAATGCCCCAGCTCGTGAGCGGCGACGCGCCCGATCGCCTGGGCGATCAGACGGTCTCGAAGCCCGCGCGGGAGTCGCTTCACAGGCATGTCAAATGCCTCGGTCGCCAGCACCGCCTCGGTCACTGCCGGCAGGGAGATCAACAGCAACGGGGCCGACCGCCCGTCCGCGCCGGGCGTGACCCAGCCAAGGGTTCGTTGTGCATCGTCCTTGACCGGCAGGAGTGTCAGCAGAATTCGCAGTGATATGGTGGCCTCGTCCGGCGCGTTCGGCTCGCCGTACCCGCCCGATGTGACGGCCACATGCGCATCACTCCAGATCTTGCGCACTTCGTCGACCGCCAGCTGCAGTTGCCGGGCCGCGAGTCCGCCACTCTGGTCGATGTTCAGATGGACAGTCAGCCTCGGCTCGGCCGGTCCGTTCAACAACAGCGCAAGCGCGAGCGTCGCAACCATCCCAACCCGCCCTTCTCGAAGCGTCGGGGCGAATGCTGGCAGCTGGCGAGCGACTGCGTCAGGTCTTTACGGTGGTTTACCTCGGTATTATCAGCGGAAGTTGTCGGCGACCAGGATGTCACGATCCCACCGATCGATGTGAGCGGCGAGGGCCCAGCGCCCATCGCCGGACGCGGTCAGCAGGCGCCTCACACCGTAGCGTGCCAGTTGGAATGGCAGCACCCCCAGACGATGCACGCGGCGGTCGGCAAAACTGTAGAGGTCCAGGGCGTCTTCCGCGCCAGGTGTCGTCGATCTGACTCCCGCCTCGCCCGTGACAAACACGACGCCGCGGTCAGTCACATCCCACGCGCCAGGCGGCACGCCGGAGAAGACGATTGTTTCCGCACCTCCGGTCGACGGGATTTGCTTGAGCGTGGCGGCGGGCGCCAGACCATTGCCGACGCGGGCATCGACGTAGTAAATGGCGCGGCCATCGGGCGACTCCCGCGGCTCGAAGCCGCCATGAGTCGTGAGACGCACCGGCACGCCGCCGGCGGCGGGGATCTTCCAGATTTCCGAGCTTCCCGACGCGTTGGACCCGTAGTAAATCCAGGCGCCATCGCGTGACCATTCTGGATCGTTGTCGACCGCCGGTCCGTTGGTCAGTCGTCTCGGCGGTCCGCCATCGGCGCCGACGACGTAGATGTCGGAGGTGCCGCCGGCGATGCCTTCGATAGCCACGAAGCGACCATCCGGCGACCACGAGCCGGCATTGACGAACAGCGTTTTCGGAGCGGTCACGCTGCGGAGATCGGACTCGTCCCGGCCGGCTACCCAGATTTGCGCATCGCCGTTGCGGTCGGACTCGAACGCCAGGTGGCGGCCATCTCTCGAGAAGCGTCCGGGCATGTCGACGCGGGTCGAGTCGCAGAACGGCGTGACCGTGGCGAACACTCGCGTGTGCGCCGCCGACTCGAGATCGATCAGTCGAAGACCGATGTCGGGTTGCCCGTACCCCAGCGCCACTCGGTACATTCCCCCGGCTCGCGGCCGCGACACCGAGAGCATGTTGACGCCGATCGGCAAGCCGGCGACAGCTGCGGGCGTTTGTCCCGCGGCCGCCGTGATTCGGAAGATTCGCATGCCGCTCGTGTCCAGCTGGGGGTAGAGAATCTCGCGTCCGTCAGGCGTCCAATCCAGGCGGCCGATCACCTCGCCCCACTCAGTCAGCTGCGTCGGTTCTCCTCCCGCTATCGGCACGACGAACAGGGCCGACTGAGGAGACTTCCCTCTCGTGAATGCGACCGTCTTGCCGTCGGGAGACACTTTCGGAAAGTCATCGGAGAAGCCAGCCGGGGATTGTGTCAACCGCCTGCGTGCGCCGGTATTCAGAACCTGCTGAAAGATGCCCTGCCCGTCCGCAGGTGCTCCAGTCATCACGAGCGACTGACCATCCGGTGTCCAGGCGGGAGCCCCGCCCTCGTCGGCGATCTTTCGTTCGGGTCCACCGAGCGGAGATACCAGAAACACGCCACCGTTCCGGATTCCCTCCAACCGGTAGTAGGCAATCTGCCGTCCGTCTGGCGACCAGGCTGTCATCGCCTCGTGGAACTGTGGCGTGTTGGTGAGCCGCCGGAGCTCGTCGCCATCGACGGCTTTCAGCCACACGTCGGCAGCCTCGGTCGAGTCGATGCCTCGCCAGGTGAACACGACGAAATTGCCATCGGGCGACAGGCTCGGCATCCCTTCCGCGCCGGGAAACGACGTCACGGTGAGAATTCGCAGCGACGGCGGTTTCGGGGCGACGCTCCGCCAGCCGATCGCGAGCGCGAGCGACGCACACACGCCGAGCAGCACCAACGCGCCGCGGACCGACCACACTCGTGATTGGAACGTCGGCGCTAGTCGGAACGGGTCAACGGCTGCTGGCGTGGCGAGGCCATTCGTCTCGAATGTTGGTGCGTAGCTTCCCTTCGGAACAGCAATGACGATGGTGTCGTGGGGTGCTGAGGCATAGTACTCGCGGAGCTTGTCGCGCAACCGCCGCGCATCGACCCGCACGATCGGATCGAGCCCCGCATCGAAATCCGCGGTCTTGCCGTACACCGCCATCGCCAGGACGTGTTCCTTGAGCTCGACGCCGCGTCCGTCCAGGCTTTGCTCGACGATGAAGGTGAGAAACGTGGTGAGACGATCCGAACGCGAGAAGATCTCGCTCGCCAGAATGCGGGCCAGCTGCGCCCGCACGACGTTAGCCGGAAGGGACACCGCAGCCAATCAGGCAGCGTATGCCCGGCGGCGCCGCGGATCAACCATGAATTCGAGGGTCACCTGATCGCATCGCGTCAGCGGTCGTGAGCCCATCGAAGAGGTCCGTCAACGATGGCCGCGAGCTGGATTCCGGCCCGGGCCGCGACGAAGGCGGATCCGCTCCAGACGGTGAGAGACTAATTGGAGCGCGCACTCAGCGCAGATCCTCCAGCACCTGGACGAGTGCATCGGGACGCACACTGACGCTGCCGGTGAAGGGCCGGTTGACGGTCACGATGACGAACAGAACGGCAAAGATCAGCAGACTCAGTGCGCCGGTCATTGCCGTCTGCGCCGGAAGGCTTCTGGTACCGAAGAAGAAGGTGAAACCGATCGTAATGATCGCCCCGCCGAACAGGACGAGCCAGAGGACGCCCGGCACAACGCCGTTGCACCTGGCGATTCGCTCGCGCCGCGTTTCACCCATGTCGTCAAGCTGACTCAGGATCCCCTGCATCAGCAGGACCTCGCGGCTCTCCGCCGGCTTGTAGGTCAGGGCCGTGTCGTAGAGCTCGGTCAGTGCATGGGTCGTCGCCGGGCTGTCCCGGCCCTCGGACAGCGCCGGCCAATCCTGGCTGATCGCCGACTTCAGATAGGCAGTCAGCCGAGCGCGCAACGCGGAAGCCGGTTCGCCGTGGATGCCGTCAATCAGTCGATACAGCGTCGCCGCGGCGCCCGCCTCGCGTGCAGTATTGTCCGCGACCGCGCTGAACCGTGACCAGACGACGAAGACGGCGAACGCGAGGAGGACGGCGTAGAGCACGCCAATCGTCGCAAACTTGAACCCGGCGACCTCATTGTTCCACCTGAGGCTCTCCAGGCCGACGCGGCTGCGCACGAAGACGGTGCCGGCCATCGCCAGGAGCGTCGGCACGATGATGATCAGAACACCAGCCAGCCACAGCGGCATCAGTTTGAAGTCCACGTGACCCTCACGTAGTGTCGTGATCCGGCAACAGGCGCTCCATCATCACTGGATCAACCCGGTAGTTTATCAACCGGCGTTGTTTGATCGTGCCATGTACTTTGGCAGTCGGATAGGGTCCACCGAGCGGAGATACCAGAAACACGCCACCGTTCCGGATTCCCTCCAATCGGTAGTAGGCAATCTGCCGTCCGTCTGGCGACCAGGCCGTCATCGCCTCGCCGCGGATCAACCATGAATTCGAGGGTCACCTGATCACATCGCGTCAGCGGTCCTGCAGCCCATCGCAGAGGTCCGTCAACGGTGGCTTGTGATCCTCCCGGTAAATCTCGAAGTGGACGTCCTTGCCGAACACGTCGTGAATCTTCGTCGCGGCAATGATGTCCGCGTACGTCACGTAACAGTCCAGTGCCTTGTGAAACCGTTCCATGTCCGCTTCCGAGGCGTCGAAGACGCAATCGATCTCCTCCGGCCTCGTGACGTTCACATGCCACGGAAAGACGGCGGGCGCCGCGACAAGCGTGAAGAACGCCAGTCGCTGCATCCAGGCGTGCTCCGGACCGCGCAATTCGAGGTAGACCCGCGTAACCGCCGTGTGCGTGACGATATGGTCGTGGAATCCGCTGATCCCGTGAATCGGGAACGTGACAACGACGTGCGGTTTGACGCGCAACATTTCTTCCCGGATGGCATCCTCAACGCGCCAGGGGTCGAGCTCCTTCAATTGGCCGTCTGGAAGATTGAGAATCCGCAGGTCCGCGAGCTCGAGCGTCGCCTTCACATCCTGCATCTCACGATGGCGCGCCGCGCCCATCTCTTCCAGCGACCAGCCGAACTTGTGCCGCACCTTCGTGGCTTCGCCCCGAGTCAATGTCAGGAGGTAGACCTCATGACCCTGGCGGCGCTGAGCCGCCATGGCGCGTGCCGGCCCAAATGATTCGTCGTCCGGGTGCGGGAAGACATAGAGGAGCCGCACAGCTTCAACCTCCGGGGATCGGTTTCCTCACCTGGCAGACGCCGACCGCAACGCCCCCACGATAAACAGCGTCGTGTTGCGGAAGTGGCGCGGTCCGTCACCGCTCGGCCACATCACGTCTCTCACCGCCGCTTTCGCCGCCTCGCGGCGCTCGGGCGCTAGCGCGGCGGCCGTCACGCCGGCCAGAATGTCCCAGGCCGACGCGAAATCGTCAACATCGAATCCCAGCACCTCGGTGTCGACACGCACATCGACGCCAACGTCCGCCAACTGTTTCAAGAACGGTCCAGTGTCGGCAAGCGCCCCAGGGCTGACACCGGGGACGGGTGACGGAGGCGCAAAGCTGCCGGCCGTTTGTTGAAACCACACGATGTCGCATTCCGCCGGGCCGGCCCAGACGGCCGCAACGAACCGTCCGCCCGGGCGCAACACCCTCGCGATTTCGCGCGCGGCGGCCGCGCGGTCAATGACGTACATCAGGCTGAGCGACGCCAGCAGGACGTCGCAGCCCGACGAGTCACCAGGAATCGCCTCCGCGCGGCCCTCGCGAAATTGCACGTTCCGTAGTCCGAGGGCGACCGCGCGCGCTCTTGCGAGCGCCAGCATCTCGCCGCTGATGTCCACGCCAGTGACGTGCCCGGCGGGACCGACCAGTGACGCCGCCCGGAGGGCAACCTGGCCAGTGCCGGTCCCGAGATCCAGCACCTGCTCGCCCGGTTGCAGGCCGGCCCGTTGGACGACACCTTCAACAACGGATCCGAAGCGCCGGTCCACGTCGCGCTCGTACCGCTGCGCCATGGCGTCCCAGACGCCGGTCTGCCAGGCGAGCCCGGTGTTGTCAGGGCCTGAGTGCATGACGTGATTCCATCAGAGATCCGCGAGTGCCCGGGTGAGGACACCGGCAGATATCTCTCGGCATCCGCGATTGTTCTGACCTGACCAGAGGGGCGAGAAATCATCGGAGCCTCGGCCTTCGGCGTGTGCGCGCAACGGCGCCATCGCGGAACCGGCCAGAGGAAATGCGGGCACCGCAGCGCTGATCGGACCGAGTTCTCTCATGATGCGGTTCACGATTCCCCGCGCCGGACGGCCCGTGAAGAGATTCGTCAGCGCCGTATGACGGGCGGCCTCACTCTTGAGTGCCGTGCGGTGCAGCGCGCTCGTCGTCGCTTCCGGGCACAACAGATAGGCCGTTCCCACCTGCACTCCAGCCGCTCCGAGCGCCATCGCCGCGGCGACGCCATGCGAATCGGCAATGGCGCCGGCGGCAATCACGGGGATGCGCACCTTCTCGACAATTTGCGGAACCAGCGCCAGGGTACCGATTTGAGTAGTGAGATCGTCCGACAGAAACATGCCGCGGTGTCCGCCGGCCTCGAGACCCTGCGCGATGATCGCATCCGCACCGTGCGTTTCGAGCCAGACCGCCTCGTCAACGGTCGTCGCGGACGAGAGGATCTTCGAACCGGTTCTTTTCACCGCTGCCAGTAAATCCCGAGAGGGCAGACCGAAGTGAAAGCTCACGACGGCGGGCTTGAATTCGGACAGCAGCGTCACGGCCTCGGCATCGAACGGCGCGCGGCCCGACGCGGCGGGAGTACTGTCCGGCTCGATGCCGAACGCCCGGTAATAAGGCGCGAGCGCCGCTTTCCACGCCGCGTCGCGTTCTGCACTGAAGGCGGGCGGCGTGTGGCAAAAGAAGTTGACGTTCACCGGCTTCGCCGTTTGCGCCGCGATCGCCGTCAGTTCGCCGCGCATCGCGTCCCGGCTGAGCAGCGCGCAGGGCAGTGAACCGAGCCCGCCGGCGTTTGATACCGCGACCGCCAGTGCGCTTCCTTGCACGCCGGCCATCGGCGCTTGAATGATCGGCAACTCAATGCCCAGCAGCTGTTGCAGTGTCATCGATTCGAAGAGGAGGAACCCTTGCGGAGATGCTCGTCGAACCACTTCACCATGGCCGCCTTGTAGTCCGGTGGATTCTTGGCTCCTGGAAACGTCGGACCGTGGTCACCGCCCTCGATCCGGATCAACTGCACCGGCACACCCGCTTTTCGCAGCGCGGCTTCCATCAGTTCGGATTGATTGAACGGCACGGTGCGATCCGCGTCGCCATGAACCAGCAACATCGGAGGGTCGTCTTTCGACACGTAGTTGATCGGCGACGCAGCCCAGGCTGCCTTGTACTCGGCGGACGCCTTCGGCGTTCCCTCGGTCACGTTGGCGCCGAGCAACAGCGCCAGCGCACCCGCGCCGAGGCTGGGATTCATCCGCAGAAGATCGATCGGAGCGGCTCGTGCGACAGCACATTGGAGCTTGGCGCTCTCCCGGTTGACCGCATCGGCATCGCCCGGGTCGCCGGTGCCGTCCATGGTGGCCAGCATGCTGACCAGGTGGGCACCCGACGACCCTCCAGAGCCACCGATGCGTGCTGGGTCTATTCCGTACTTCGCCGCGTTGTGTCTGATGAAACGGACGGCACGCTGTGCGTCCTCGAGAGGTGCAGGAAATCGGAAAGCAGGAGTCGCACGATGCGTCACCGCGAAGACGGTGTACCCCGCCTGCGTGAGCGAGGGGACGTACATGTCCACCTGGGGCGATTCCTTCAGCGGCGCGGCTGCATAGCCCAGCGCCGCGTTCCAGCCACTGCCAGCGATGAAGACGATGCCAAAGCCATTCGCCTGCGCAGGATAGTGAACATCCAACAGCAGCGCCGAACCGGAGTACATTCCATAGACGACGTTCTTTTCGACGCGGCCCTGAGCGGCCGTGGTGACACTGAGACCGAGCAGTGCCAGTCCCGCTATCGCCGTGCGCGCCAGTCCGTTCGTGCTCTGCATGCTCCCTCCTCCTACCGGTTTGACTTGGGCGGCGCCTCGGCCAGTTGATACACCCCGCGCTCGAAGGCGTCGTAGACCGCGAGCGCCTTGGTGTCTGCAAACGGAAGGAACTGCATCAGGATCACGCCGGCGACACCGCGCGTCGGATCGATCCAGAAATAGGTGTTGTTGATGCCGCCCCAGCTGAGGCTGCCCGCCGACCGCTTTCCCTGCACCTGACGGGTCGTGCGGAGGAATCCCAGTCCCCACTTGTCCTTCCCGTCGTCTACGAAGGTGAAGTCCATACTGCGGTCCGGCTGTGCGGTCTTCAGAGCGGCAACGCCCACGTCGCCGATCTGGTTCTTGCCCATGAGGGCTACCGAGTCGCTCGAAAGAATCCGCGCGCCATCGAGGCTGCCGCCGTTCAGGATCATCCGCTCGAAGCGCATGTAGTCATTCGCGGTCGACGACAGCCCGCCGCCACCGTTGAACGACGTCGAGGGACGTTGCGGCTGATTGGGCTGTTCGACGAGCGGTGCATCGGCACGACCATCCGGGCGCCGGTGGACCGTCACGAGCCGCGCCTGCTTGGCGTCGGGGACGTTGTAGAACGTATCGGACATCTTCAGCGGCATGAAGATCCGCTCACGGAAGTACTCCTCGAGGTTCTTGCCGGAGAGTTTCTCGACCAGCCGCCCGAGCCAATCGACGCCCGTGCCGTAGATCCACTGCGTCCCCGGCTCGAAAAGCAATGGGCCGGCCGGATAGATTTCGCCCTCGCGCGGCTTGAAATCGCGAACGA
>Ga0105248_10005386_pt1 | contig 14065 bp, 9 predicted proteins | sample KBSS34metaG_FD_81524 | JGI IMG/M metagenome (GOLD analysis project Ga0105248, IMG submission 81524) | Switchgrass rhizosphere microbial communities from Kellogg Biological Station, Michigan, USA - KBS S3-4 metaG | ecosystem: Host-associated > Plants > Roots > Rhizosphere > Soil | place...
AGCCCGGCGTCGTCGCGTCGAGCTTCCAGTTCATCACCCCGCTCACCGGGCGCGGCTGGAACGATGGCTTCAGCTCCCCAGCCAACAAGCAAATGCTCTGGCTCAACGCCGTCGGACCTCGCTACTTCGAAACCATGCGCATCCCTCTCTTTGAGGGTCGGGAATTTACTTGGAGCGACACCAAGGCATCAGGCCTGAAGATCGCCCTCAACCAGTCCGCCGCCAGGTCGCTCTTCCCCGGCCAGAACCCTGTTGGCCACCAGATTATGGGGTACGGCTCCACTTCCTATGAAGTTGTCGCCGTTGTGGGGGATGCCAAGTATCGCGACATGCGCCGTCCCGCGCCGCCTTCCGGCTACGTCCCCTTGCAGCAGGGCATCGAAAAGAAGCCATCGTTCAGCGCCCTGATCCGGTACAGCGGCTCTCCCGTTCCGCTTGCCGCAACCGCCAGAACGCTTGCGGCGCGCCTGGCTCCCGCAATTCCAGCTCCTACCCTGACCACCATGGACGACGTAGTCGGCAACTCGCTTGTGACCGAGCGCATGATGGCCATCCTGGCGATCTTCTTCGCCGCATGCGCCCTGCTGGTCACCGCCATCGGGCTGTACGGCACGCTCTCCTACGCCACCGCCCGTCGCACCAGCGAGATCGGCATCCGGCTCGCTCTCGGCGCCAAACGAATCGGCGTCGTGGCCATGGTCTTTCGTCAGAATGCCGTCATTGCGATCCTCGGCTCTGCCTCTGGCCTCCTGGCTGCCATTCTTGCTTCGCGTCTGCTAGCCAGCTTTCTCTATGAGACCTCGCCGCGAGATCCATGGATTTTGTTCGGCTCCGTGCTGGCGCTGTGCGCGATCGCCAGCACAGCTTCCCTGCTGCCGGCCGTTCGCGCAGCGCGTATCAATCCCCTGGAGGCTATCCGCTGCGAATAGCCTACGCACTTTACCTAAAGGTCATCAGACAGGTAGTGGGGTTGACAAATTTGACAACTTTGCTATTCTGGAATTGCGCTCAGTTGTTTGGTTGTGAGCCATTCTTGCTCTCCGGCATCGTCAAATGCCAATGAGAACTTGGTCCCGATCTCCTGAATGGATGATTCGCAGGGCCATAAAAGCTAGACTGCCCCGCAATAGTATTTTCTCCAAGCCCCTCAGCGTAGCCGCTCATTTGTGCAATTTCGAGCGGCAGCAGATCACGAAAGCTCCAGAACATTCTGGCTTTCCGCTGGTCAGCTGACTAAGAGGCGCGTGCGGCAGGGCCGGATTGAGTCATCGTAATCGATAACTTCCACTCAATCATCAGGGTTCATTCCTCCCTTCGGTACTCCACTACGCAATCATTTCGTTTCCTCTCGCCGTGCGCATGAAGTCGCCCGGTAATCTGAGAGACAAACTCAAGGCCCGCAGCGCCTTTTCAGGCAGAGCTGTGCGAGGCCGCATACAAGGATTTAAGTGACTCAGTTTGCAGACTTTACCATTTCCGAAACGCTGAAAAAGCGGATCGCTTCCCTCAATTTTGTAACCCCTACCCCGGTCCAGGATGGCGCAATTCCGCCGGCGCTTGAGGGCAAAGATGTTCTCGCCACGGCTCAGACCGGCACCGGCAAGACCCTCAGCTTCCTCATTCCCATCCTCGAAAAGCTGGCCAAGACCGAGTCTCGCTCGGCAACGGCGCTCATCCTGCTGCCCACGCGCGAACTGGCCATGCAGGTAGAGGTTGCGTTCCGCAGCCTGAACACCAACCCGGCCAACACCGTTGCCCTGGTCGTGGGAGGTATGGCAGAAGGGCCGCAGCTCCAGACCATTCGCCGCGGGGCCCGCGTGATCGTTGCCACCCCCGGCCGCCTCGAAGACTATCTCGACCGCAAGTTGGTCAAGCTCGATCAGGTCCAGATTCTCGTCCTCGACGAAGTCGACCGCATGCTCGACATGGGCTTCAAGCCGGCGATCCGCCGCATCGCAAGCTGCCTGCCGCTCTCTCGGCAGACTCTCTGCTACTCGGCCACACTCGACGCGCAGATACGCGAAGTCGTTCGCGAATATATGTCAGATCCAGTCCGAATCGAAATCGGTTCCGTACTGAAACCTTCCGAGAATGTCGAGTTACAAACATTCGAAGTAGAACAGGATAAGAAGCTGGAGCTTCTCGAACATCTTCTTGAGTCCGGTGAAGGTAGCTTCCTGGTCTTTGTTCGCACTAAGCATGGTGCAGATCGCGTTGCCAGCCGTCTCGTTCGTTCCGGTCACTCGGCGACGCAGATTCATGGCGACCGCTCGCAGGCCCAGCGAAATCAGGCACTCAAGAGCTTCTCCGAGGGCCGTCATCGCATCCTCGTAGCTACCGACGTTGCTGCACGCGGCATTGATGTCAAGCACGTAGCGCATGTCGTCAACTACGATATCCCCAAGGTTGCGGAAGACTTCGTCCATCGCATCGGCCGTACGGGCCGGGCTTCCCGCAAAGGCATCGCTTCTACCTTCGCTTCCTCCGCAGAGCGCAGCGATCTTAGGAAAATTGAGCGTTCGCTCTCAATTTCAATGAAACGATTTCGGGTCACAGCGCCACAAAACGCGTAGACTATGTTGTACCCGCGCACTCTACGGGTTTCACAAACTGAAAAAGGGGAAACACCATGGCTGGAGATCTGCAATTAACCTGTAGCGACTGCGGACGGGAATTTACATTTACTGCTGCTGACCAGACGTTCTTCCAGGAACGGGGATATTCGACGCCGAAGCGCTGCAAGCCTTGCAGACAGGCCAAAAAGGCTGACCAGGCCGGTGGCGGCGGTGGTGGGTATGGCGGTGGCGGCGGAAGCAGCTACGGCGGCGGCGGTGGCGGTTATGCATCACGCGCAACCACGGGAACAGCGGTAGTTTGCTCCGGCTGCGGCCAGCAGACCACAGTTCCTTTTGAACCCAGAGGCGATCGTCCGGTATTCTGCCGCGACTGCTTCCAGGCACAAAAGGGCGGTGCTGGTGGCGGCGGTGGACGCGGACGCGGCGGCAACGATCGCGGCGGCGGTGGTGGACGCGGCGGACGTTACTAAGCTGTAACCTTACAAAACATACAAATGGGCCGATGCGATTCACCTGCATCGGCCCATTTCCTTTGTGCCTGGGTTAAGTCACTTCCCTTTGTATTCCTTGAACAACTCCGGGAACTGCTGCTTCAGCGCATCCACCTTGGGCTTGTCGCATACAAGAATGTAAGAGTTATCCGGATGGTAGAGTGCGTAATCCTGGTGGTACGATTCGGCGTCATAGAATCCCTTGAGCGGCGTAACCTCGGTGACGATCGGCTTGGGATAGACCTTAGCCTCGTCTAACTGAGCGATATAGGCCTTGCTGATCTTCTTCTGCTCCTCATTGGTATAGAAGATCGCCGAGCGGTACGATGTGCCGATATCCGGACCCTGGCGGTTCAACTGCGTCGGATCATGCACCACCGAAAAGAAGATGCGCAGAAGCTGGCCGTAGGTTATCTGCGAAGGATCGTAGACTACGCGCACCGATTCGGCATGCCCGGTATTTTCCTGCCCCACCTGGTCATAGGTCGCCGTTGCCGCCGATCCTCCTGCATACCCGGCCGTCGTATCGACGACTCCTTTGACCCGTTCAAAAACAGACTGCGTGCCCCAGAAACAACCTCCAGCAAAGATTGCCGTCTGCTTGCCCTTGGATTGGGCGAGCGTGGTGTCATAAGCGGGAGCCGGTAGCTTCGTACTGGCAGCAACTCCGGTCTTACATCCCGCAAAGGACGCAATCATGAAAACCAGAAGCATGAAGGAATAAGCGCAACGTGGGTAACTGCGAAACATCTTGATTCTCCTCTGACTCTTTGCCAACCGGAAACGGCTATCCGGTAGCAGCTTCACTGTTAGATGACTGGAATCCTCTTGGAGTTACAACCACGACATCTGCTAGACTGGCCGCACATCCATGCGCAAACGATCTCTTCCCATGCTTTGCCTGCTCCTCCTGACAGGATTCGCTGCCCGCAACGCATATGCCGGGACGGATCAGTGGACTGAAGTGCGGAGCGACCACTTCACCATCATCACCGATGCCGGCGAAAAGCAGGGCCGCCACATCGTAGACCAGTTTGAGCGCATGCGATGGATGTTCAGCGTGCTCTTCCCAAAGACCAATGTCGATCCGGCACTACCGATCGTCGTAGTCGCTGCCAAAAACAGCAAGAGCTTTCAGGCGCTCGAACCGGCGGAGTATCTGGCCAAGGGGCAACTCAGCCTCGCCGGCCTGTTCCTCAATAGTCCGGACAAGTACTACATCCTGCTGCGGCTGGATGGCGAGCAGGAGCATCCCTTCGCCACCATCTATCACGAATACACCCACCTGCAATTCAGCGGCACCAGCGAGTGGATGCCCTTATGGCTCTTTGAGGGCCTCGCCGAGTTCGTTCAGAACACCGACATTCACGACAAGGATGTACAGCTTGGCCAGGCCAGCGTCAACGACATACTGTTCCTTCGCCAAAACCGCCTCATCCCGCTCGCGACCTTATTCAAGGTCGACCACACTTCGCCTTACTATCATGAGGATCAAAAGGGCAACATTTTTTATGCCCAATCCTGGGCCTTGACTCACTATCTTGAAGTGAACGACCGCCAGCATAACGTCCATCAGATGGATACCTACCTCGCCCTGGTAAGCCAGCACGTGGACCCCGTAATTGCCGCGCAAAAAGCCTTCGGTGACCTCAAACAGCTCGAAAATGCCCTTGACGCCTACATTCGCAACGGCAGTTATATGCAGTTCACGCTGTCCAGCGCTGCAGCCCCGCTCAATGAAGCTGCCTACAAAGTGCGCGCCCTTACACCTTCTGAATCGGACGCAGCGCGCGCCAACGTCCTGGCCTACGTCGGGCGAAAGCAGGACGCACAGGCACTGATCGACTCAGCTCTCAAGGCCGATCCCAACAATGCGCTCGCCTACGAAACCATGGGCTATCTGGCCTTCCGCAGCAGCGACCTCAACGCGGCACGCAAATCCTACGCGCGGGCCGTCCAGCTCGATTCGCAGAGTTATCTCGCCCACTACTATTTCGCCGCCATCTCCCTGCGCGACGACCCGTCTGCGAATGGCGCGGCAATCGAATCCAGCCTTCGTACTTCCATCCGTCTCAATCCCCGTTTTGCACCAGCCTACGATCAACTCGCCTCATACTTCTCGATGAAACACGAAAAGCTCGATGAGGCGCATCAGTTGAACCTGCACGCGATTCAACTGGACCCAACCAGTATCCCTTACCGCATGAATACCGCAAGCGTCCTGGCCAACTCCGGCAAGCCCTCCGATGCAGCCGCGGTGCTTAAGACAGCAATGAAGGTGGCAAAGAATCCGCAGGAGATCGCCCAGGTGCAGTCCATGCTCACTGTCATGGAACAGATGCTGGCATCGGAGCGTCTTGCAGCATCAATGAGCACAGCCCAGGCGACCGGCTCAGACGATTCCACTGAGTCCAAGGGAGTCCTTCGCCTCGACGGTACTGTGAAAGTGATCACTCCAGAGAGCGACGAAGTGGCCCCTCCAAAACATCCGACCATGCCCGCAGGTGGCCCTACACAGACAGCGATGGGGACCATCCGCAGCGTACACTGCAGCTATCCCAGCATCATGCAGTTTCAGGTCGAGACGCGAAAGGCCGTGCTCACTTTCTACAACAACAATTACTACAAGATCGACTTCTCGACCCTGGGCATCACTCTCCCAGAGGGCATGAATCCCTGCCATGACATCGAGGGGCTCAAAGGCAAGATTCAGTATGTCATCAGCAGCGACAACTCCATCACCGGGCAGGTTGAGTCCATCACGCTTACGAAATAGACCACAGCATCACCCTTCGCGAAACGGCAGAAAGATCCCCACGACAGTGCCGCGCTGCAATCGGCTGCGAATCTGAATCCGCCCCTCATGCCGCTCCATGATCTCCAGGCTGATCCAGAGCCCCAGACCGGTACCGCTGAAACCCTTGGTAGTGAAGAAGGGTTCAAAAATCGAGCCCCGATCGGCCGGATCGATACCCATACCTGTATCCGCAACAGCAAGCGTCAATCCCCGGCGACCCGTCTTCCAATCCGTTGAGACGCGGCTGCGAATCAGCAGCCGTCCGCCAGCCGGCATGGCATCGACGGCGTTGCCCACCAGGTTCAGCAGCACCTGGCGGATATCGCCCTGGAAGCAGATAACCTCCTCGTCTCCCAGGCGTTCCTTCTCAACTGCGATGTGCGCATTCCGCAGCCGCCCATCGTAAATGCGCAGCACCGAAGCAAATAACTCCGTGCAGCGAACAGCCAACGGCTTCGTTGCCTGCTTGTGAAAGCGCAGGGTTTGGTTGGCAATCACCGAGACGCGCTGCAGTTCCTGCTCCGCGATATCCAGCAATTCCTGCGTCTGTTTGCTGATCGCATGTTGCCGCGCCAGGAAGATCAGGTTCGTCACCGACTCCAGCGGGTTGTTGATCTCATGCGCCACCGAGCTGGCCAGGCGCCCAACCGCGGCAAGCTTTTCGCTTTGAATCAGCGCTGACTGTACCCGCTTGAGGTCGGTGATATCCCGTCCCTCGGGCACCAGAAATTCGATCTCCCCCTCGGCATTGCGGAACGGCGACAGCGAAAAATCAAAGGTCATCACCTCGCCCGAAGGCCGCCTCAGCGGCGCCTCCATCCGAACGACCTCACCCGCCAGCGCACGGGCAATCGCCTGCCGGCAAAGCTCCGGCCCGCCCGGCGTGTAGATGAACCATGGCGACTCGGCAAAGTGAACCCCCAGCACGTCTTCGTAAACGATGTCCGCAAACTGGAGTGCCGTCCGGTTGCAGTCGAGGATGATCCCCTCCGGCGAAAGCAACCCGATGTATTCCAGACTAGTGCTGTAGATGGCGCGCAGCCGGGCCTCGCTCTCGCGCAGGGCTGCCTCGGCCTGGCGCTGCGCCGTCACATCCAGCGTGACGCAGCTGATCGCCTCGACCGTGCCATCATCGGCATAGATCGGGAAGTAGCTCACAATCCAGTCGTGATGCACTCCCGGCTCATGCGGCACCTCGCCGCCGATCTGCATCGCCACCACCGGTTTTCCTGCGACTACCTGTCGAAAGAGTGCCTCGACCCCATCAGCAAGCGCCGGCGCAATCTCACGGACGCTCTTGCCGATCAGTTCACTGGCAGGCCAGCCATTCATCTTGCCCTGCACGTCGTTAGCCCGCAAAAACACGTAGGTCTTGCTGTGAAAGAGAGCGAGTCCCACCGGAGCGGTGCGGTAGATCGACTCCAACTCCGACCACTGGCTATGCAGTATCTGCTCGCGCCGTTCCCCCTCCAGACGCATCTTCACCGACTCGGTCACGTCGTTGGCCTGGCTCATGATTCCGGAGATCTGCCCGTCCACGCGGCGGATCGGCTGATAGACAAAATCGAAGAAAGCTTCTTCCTGTCGGCCGGTGTCTTCTCGAAGAAGCGTCCCGGGAACCTCTCTGCCGATGTAAGGCTCGCCTGTCCTATAAACCTGGTCGAGTAATTCGAAAAAGCCCTGCCCCTCGAGCTCCGGCAAAACTTCCCGGATAGGCCTTCCGACGATCAGGTCGTCAGAAGTGCGCCGCATCAGCCTGACATAGGGGGGATTGATGAACGTGACGCGATGCTCCGGTCCCGTAAGCAGTACCAAGGGTACCGGCGCCTGCATAAAAACGTCGTACAGGGCACCGCTAATATCCACCGGTGGGGGAATCGGTTCTGGCTCAGACGGAATAGGCACAGGTCTTCTTACACTCCCACTTGGTGAGCATCAGCACATACGGCAGGCACCGATGAGTATTCCTCTAAGCTGACAGTTCTTACGCCTCCTACACAAGTCCAAATGAAACAGTCCATTCGATCACTTCTGCACACCATTCGAAATTGGGCAGGCCGATTGCCCACCGGCAACTGTCGCCCGGGCGAATTGCGGCAGGCCGCTGCGCAGGGTAAAACCGCTCCCAACTCTCTGATACGATGGAATACGATTGCTGCCACCGCCTCGGAATCGCACGAAAGGCCATGGCGCACACCAGAAGGAGAACCCTTATGCCTCTAGTTTCAATGCGCCAGCTACTCGACGAAGCCGCCAAGGGCGGATACGGCGTCGGAGCCTTCAACGTCAACAACATGGAGCAGATCCAGGCCATTATGGAGGCGGCAAGCACCACCAAGTCTCCCGTCATCATTCAGGCCAGCCGCGGAGCGCGGCAATACGCGCAGGACCGCTATCTTTATCACCTCATGCTCGCCGCTGCCGAGCTCTATCCGGAAATTCCGATCGCCATGCACCAGGACCACGGCAACAGCTTCGAAACCTGTAAGAGCGCCATCGAACTGGGCTTCACCAGCGTCATGATGGACGGCTCCCTCAAGGCTGACGGCAAGACCCCCTCCGAATTCGAAGAGAACGTCGAAGTCACTCGTAAGGTCGTCGAATACGCGCACGAGCGCGGCGTCACCGTTGAGGGCGAAATCGGTGTCCTCGGCGGCATCGAAGACGGCCACGGCGCGGGCGGCAGCGGTCTTGATCACATCACCGACCCCGATCAGGCAGTCGAGTTTGCCGAGCGCACCGGCGTCGACGCCCTGGCCATCGCCATCGGCACCAGCCACGGCGCATACAAGTTCAATAAGAAGCCCGATGGCTCCGTCCTCAAGATGGACATCCTCATCGAGATCCACAAGCGCCTGCCCCGCACTCACCTTGTCATGCACGGCAGCTCGTCAGTGCCTAAGGACCTCCAGGACATCGTGAACCAGTACGGCGGCCACCTCAAGGAAACCTGGGGCGTTCCGGTCGAGGAGATTCAGCTCGGCATCAAGCACGGCGTCCGCAAGATCAACGTCGATACCGACAATCGCCTCGCCATCACCGGCGCGATTCGTAAGGTCCTCTGGGAAAGCCCCGAGAAGTTCGACCCGCGCGACTACAACAAGCCAGCCCGCGAAGCCATGCAGAAGGTTGTTGCCCTGCGCATGACCCAGTTCGGCCAGGCCGGTCACGCTGGCGACTACACCCAGAAGTCCATCGAAGAGATGAAGGAAGGCTACGCCAGCGGCGTACTCGACACGCGTCCTTCGCTCGCCGCACACTAATCGAAAATGCTTCACGAAAGGGCCACTCTGCTGCAGGCAGAGTGGCCCTTTTCATTTCCGCCGAGTCTCGCTTTTGCTTGGTCTTTGCTATTGATTCCTTTAGCAATACGATAGCTTTTGCTTCGCCGGCGCGGATCTTTTTGATACGCTTGCGCTGACATGATCCCGCCTTTTCTCAGACTCATCTCCGGCACTTTGCTGCTATCGTCTGCTGTACTGTGCAGTGCTCAATCCTTCCAGCCCAAAACCATCCAGTTCAAAGGCGCAGGCGAATATCCCGACGCGGATCTACTCTCCGCCGCCAATTTGAAAAAAGGCGCAATCCTGACCGCGGCCGAGATGAATGACCACACCAAGCTGCTGATGGACTCCGGCGTCTTCGATAACATCACTTTCACCTTCAATGGACAGGATCTTGTCTTCCAGATCATTCCCTCCACGACACTCTATCCATTGCGCTTTGAAAATCTGCCCATTGAAAACGACAAAGAACTAAACGACCGCCTTCATAAAAAGTTGCCGCTCTTCCACGGAAAGGTGCCGTTGCAGGGTAGTCTGCTCGATGACGTTCGCAAGGCGCTCGAAGAAGAACTATCCTCCAAAGGCATTCAGGCAACTCTCTCCAGTGCGCCCTACGCCGACTCCAAAACCAATCTCTTCACCGCGATGACCTTTTCCATCTCAAGTCCCGCTGTCGAGATTGGAGAAATCAAACTCACCGGCGCCTCTTCCGAGATGACCGCTAAGGCGCAATCCGTTTTGGCCAGATATAAAGGCGAACCGTATAACTCCGAGGGCAGCTCCAGCCAGTTGGAGATCAATCTCAACAACTACTACCACGAACTCGGCTATCTGCAGGCCGCTACGCATGCCAAAGCCGTATTGGCGCCCGTAGTCAGCGGTGAAGCCGTAGCAGTTCCCTTCGCCGTCTCAGTCGACGAAGGTCCCCAATACAAGCTCGCTGCTATTGATCTGGCGCCCGATATAGTCGTAACCCAGGCAGTCTTCGACAAACAATCGCCAATCCATCCGGGTGACATTGCGCTGCCTGAAAAGCTGCGTGCTAACTGGCAGTACATAACGCGCCAGTATCACAACAAAGGCATGGTCAAAGTTAAGATTGTAGCCACGGCCGCATACGACTCGGAAAAGGCCGCCGTACGCTACGCCATCACTGCCGAACCAGGCCCTGTCTACAAGATGGGCAAGCTCCTGATGCCCACCGCCAGCGACGAGCTTCGCGCCGCCATCAACAGCGCATGGAGCGTTCCTGCCGGAGCCACCTTCAATGAAAGCGCCACGCTGACCCTCACCGGAGCGCCAGCGCTCAGCCGCCTCTTCCAGGAGTACGATTTGCGCTATTCTCTCCTGCTCCATGACGATACCCTCTTGGTGGATGTCACTCTGAGATTCGAGAAAAAACATTGATGATGCTTTTCGACGCCCTCCCTCTGCAGTCCCTTCATGACACCTGGAACCACATGTTCCAGTTGCCATTGCCAGTCTTAGAAAAGCTGGTACGTCCCGTAATCGTCTATCTGGTACTGGTTCTCTTGCTGCGCCTCTTCGGCAAGCGAGAACTGGCCCAGCTCAACCCCTTCGATCTGGTCGTCCTGCTCTCCCTCTCCAACACCGTGCAGAACGCCATCATCGGCGAAGACAACTCCGTCTCCGGCGGCGTAATCGGCGCATTTTCCCTGCTCGCCATCAACTGGCTCGTTGCCCGCACACTCTTCCGCTCGCGCAAATTGACCAAGCTCGTCGAGGGACACTCCACCGTACTGATCCGTGACGGCAAAATGGATAAGAAAGCGATGGAACAAGAGTCGCTTACGGAAGAGGAACTGATGTCGGTCCTGCACAAACAGGGATTCACATTCCTCAGCGATGTCGTCCGATGCGAACTCGAGCCCAATGGCACTTTTTTCGTTGAGGGCCGCGAGACGGCCTCATACAGCCAGCAACACAAGGAGTTGCTGGAAAAACTCGAACAGCTCACGATCGAGGTTCGTGCGCTCCGGGCAGAGCGAACCGCCTAAATCAGATTCAGTTCGGCGCGAATCGCGGCAACCATGCGCTGCTTGTATCCCTGCCAATGAATCTCCGTCGCCCGCTCCAGCGCCGAGTCGCTCATCTGCTGCAACAGCGCACGATCGTCGTGGAGCTGCAAAAGCCGCTCCGTAATCGCGTCCGAGTTGCGGATCGGCACGATAAATCCATCCCGCCCATCGCGCAGGATATCCGTGCCACCCGAGTTCGGCGTCGTAATCACCGGCAATCCCTGCGAGATAGCTTCGCCTGTCACCAATGCCAACCCTTCGAAGAGCGATGGGAAGACAAACACATCGTTGCGGCGCATCTCCGCGAGTATCTCCGAGTGCGGCAGCGAAGATATCCAGCGATACTTCGCGCAATACTTGTCCAGCAGATCCGACTGTCCGACCTTGCGGCCTACCACCGTCAAACTTACCGCTTTGCCGGCTCTCTCCACAGCCTCGAAGAGATAAGCAATCCCCTTGCGCTGCGTCAGCGAACCGACATAGAGCACCCGCAGCGGCTCGTCCGGATTCGTTCGCTGCCGGGGCGCGGAAACATTCGCAGGCACACCAAACGGATTGACGATCACCTTCTTCGCGCTGCCTGGGTATTGCTCCAGCGTGCTCTTCACAAAGCTGCTGGGAACCAGCACCGTATCGGCCAGCTCCAGCTCCTCGTCCTTCAAAGCTCCCTTGGCGCTGTTGTCCGCCAGGGCATTCAGCGTGCCGCGCCACTCCGGCTGCAGCTCCGCCTCTTCGGCAGATATCTTCTTGTTCGCCCGCCAGTAGCCGATCGGTAAGTCATAGAAGCGATGCAACCCCAGCTTACCCGCGCGGCGAAACTGGTGTACCGCCCCATCCTCGTAGGCATACACAGCCCGAAGGCCGGGATATCTTCCCAGGCTTCGCGCCACATATCCATCAAGATCGCGATACACCCCATCAATCGAAAAGGGATTCGTAAACGCCGTAATCAGGTGCTTCTTCCCTGCCCTGATGAGCAGATTCCGCACCAGCTCACGTACCGGCCTTGTCCGCACAAACTCCCGCGGCAACTGCACCCGAGAGCGCCGCTCCAGCATCCCGCGCACACTTCCTGGGACCACCCGCGCCAAACGGCTCTCGGGCCGCCAGACGATACAGGTAGCAAAGGCCGCAAGCAACTCTTCTTCGTAGAGTGCGCTTACAACCGCGGAAACATTCGCATTGCCAGTGGGGTGGCTGACCAGAATCATCCGGCTACTCCCACTCGATGGTGCCGGGCGGCTTTGAAGTAATGTCGTAGACCACGCGATTGATGCCCCGCACTTCGTTCACGATACGGCTCGAAATGCGCTTGAGCACCTCGTAGGGCAGCGGCACCCAGTCCGCGGTCATGCCATCTTCCGAGTGCACCGCACGCACCGCGCAGGTATTCGCATAGGTCCGCTGGTCGCCCATCACGCCCACGCTGCGCACCGGCAGCAGCACCGCAAAGCTCTGCCACACCTGCCCATAGAGCCCCGCAGCCTTGATCTCGCTGACGACAATGTCGTCGGCTTCCTGCAGTATCGCGACACGCTCTGCCGTCACCTCGCCCAGGATGCGCACCGCCAATCCAGGCCCCGGGAACGGCTGCCGTCCGAGGATATCTTCCGGCATGCCCATATCGCGCCCAATTCGCCGCACCTCATCCTTGAACAAATCCCGCAGCGGCTCAATCAGTTTCATCTTCATGTTTTCCGGAAGCCCGCCCACGTTGTGATGGCTCTTGATGGTCTGCGAAGGCCCGCGCACACTCGACGACTCAATCACATCGGGATAGAGCGTCCCCTGCACCAGCCAGTCCACACCACCGGTCGCCTCGGCAATCCGCTTGGCCTCGTCGTCAAAAACAGCAATAAACTCGCGCCCAATCACCTTCCGCTTCGTCTCAGGATCGGTCACACCGGCAAGCTTTTCGAGGAATCGGTCGCTCGCATCCACCGGGACCAGATTCAGCCCCAGCTTGTCGCGCAGATTCTTCGTCACCTGCGCAAACTCGTTCTTGCGCAGCACGCCGTTGTTCACGAAAACGCAGGTGAGTTGATCCCCGATTTCCTTGTTCACCAGCACCGCCGCCACCGAAGAATCGACCCCACCGGAAAGCGCGCATAGCACATGCCCCGACCCAACCTTTTCGCGAATGTTAGCCACCGTCGACTCGATAAAGTGTGCCGGAGTCCAGTCGCCCACCGCACCACAAATCCCAAAGACAAAGTTCCGCAGCAGGTCGCGCCCCTGCGGCGTGTGATGCACCTCAGGATGAAACTGCACCGCCCAGATGCGCCGCGCCTCGTTCGCGATACCGGCCAGCGCGTTGCTCGTAACAGCTGTGCGATGAAAGCCCTCCGGCAGCTCCAGCGCCTCGTCGCCGTGGCTCATCCATACCTGGATCGTCTCCGGCAGCCCCTTCAGCAAGGCTGTCGTCGGATCTTCAATGGCGACCTCAGCGTGACCATACTCGCGCTTGTCCGCCGGACGCACCTTGCCGCCCAGGTGATGCACGATGAACTGGAGCCCGTAGCAGATACCCAGCACCGGCAAACCCAACTCCAGCACCTTCGGGTCCGCATCCGGCGCATCCGCATCGTAGACCGAGCTGGGCCCCCCGGAAAGCACAATGCCCACCGGCGCATACGCCTGAATTTCCTCAAGAGAAGCCGTGCAGGGCAGCACAGCCGAAAAGACGTTGAACTCGCGAATACGGCGCGCAATCAGCTGCGTATACTGCGAGCCGAAGTCCAGAATGACAATACTTTGGGTGTCCACTCCCTAGTGTCGCAGGCGGGCAAGCGGGCTGTAAAGATAACTTCTGAAACACGAACCCGCTCCAGCTTGAATTCCTTCCAGACGCCACTCAAATCCCACGGTAATGCCGCCA
>Ga0105248_10005389_pt1 | contig 14061 bp, 3 predicted proteins | sample KBSS34metaG_FD_81524 | JGI IMG/M metagenome (GOLD analysis project Ga0105248, IMG submission 81524) | Switchgrass rhizosphere microbial communities from Kellogg Biological Station, Michigan, USA - KBS S3-4 metaG | ecosystem: Host-associated > Plants > Roots > Rhizosphere > Soil | place...
GCAGCTCACGCCAAATTTAAAGAAGGCGTCGCCCTATGTACTCATCGTCTCTCGTATTAAGGATGAAACTGAACCAACCTTGACGATCGAGCGAGTCGGTTCTGACAATGCTCAACGTATGATTCAAGAGTCAAAGAAAAAAGGGTTCATCGACTCGTCTGTGCGAGGCAGTTCTGGCCGCCTCTTTGGATGGTATTAAACAAGAAACGAATGGAAAAGAGCGAGCTACAACTGGACTCCACTAACCTTTTTGACACGACTACTCGCAAGACTGAGCGCACCGGCGTCGCGATTCTCATGCACTGGATGCGTGAGATTATCGATCGCTTGCAGCTCGATCTCGGTCTGCCCGACGTCGAGACCTCAGGCGCCGATCGCAAGATGCCAGACCTTGTGATCTACGAATCACGCCGCAGTCAGAAAGTCCTCTGTTTAATAGAAGCCAAGCCGCCTTACTTCGACGTGTTCGACGAGGCGGAGCTCAAAGAGCCGGCCCGCAGCAAGGCCACGCGGCGAAAGGCGAAGTTTTTCTGCGTCCTTAACTTCACGAAGTTGATCTGGTACGACACCGCGAGAGTCAACGAGCTACGTCCGGAAGAAGAGCAAATCGTCGATAACTACACGCTCTCGGAGCTCCAGGATCTCAACGACCTCGAACAGACTCGCTACGCCGAGCCCATCAAGCGTCGCCTCGAACATTTCCTGCAAACGCTTTACGCCGTTCATACGGGCGCTGAGGCCGAACCAAAGCAAGCAATCGACGAGCGTTTGATCTTTCGCCTGCAGGAAAAGATCCGCGTCCTCTCTTTTTACTATCGCCATTTCGTCGAGGAGCGAGCCCAAACAGACAAAAACTTCGCGCGCAAACTGCGCCTGTGGTTTGCGGAGCAGAACTGGAGCTTCGCCGCCCTCCCTGACGACTTCGACAAAGCCGCGCGCCAAACAGCGTATCTGCTCGTCAACAAGATCCTTTTCTACGAAGTCTTGCAGGCAAAACGTCCCGCCGAGCTCGATCCACTCGAACTCCCGAAAGGTCTCAGCAAAGGCGGACTGCTGCAATCGACGCTTCAGGGTTACTTCAATCAAGTCCTGCGCATCGATTACGAGACGATCTTCACCACCGACTTTGTCGACGATCTCGCGTTCCCGGACGCGAAAGAAGTCGTTCGCGAGATCAAGGAGCTCATCGTCGCGCTCGCCCAGTACGACTTCACGAAACTCGGCTTCGAAGTCATCGGGCGAATCTTCGAAAGACTGATTCCGCCGAAAGAGCGTCACAACCTCGGCCAGTACTTCACCCCCACGGACGTCGTCGATCTCATCCTCAAGTTCTGTTTGCGGCACGAGACCGAGCAGGTGCTCGATCCGTCGTGCGGCGCCGGCACGTTTCTCGTACGCGCTTACCAGCACAAAAAACTGATGAACCAACGGCTGCCGCATGACGAGCTGCTCTCGACGCTCTGGGGCAACGACATCGCGAAGTTTCCCGCACACCTCGCGACGATCAATCTCGCCATCAACGATCTGAGCGCGGACATCAATTACCCCAACATCATCCAAAAAGATTTCTTTGAGCTGCAGGTCGGCGCTGACGGTTTCGATCCCGTGGACTGGCGCAAGGTGCGCGCGCGAACGCTTGGCGTGACCGAGCGTGAGGTCGTGTATCCGCGCCAATTCGACGCGATCGTCGGCAACCCGCCGTACACGCGGCAGGAAGACATCACCCAGATCGCGCCCGACGTCGCTGCTTATAAAGACAAGCTGATCAATGCCGCGCTTCAGTTTCACAACAAGAAGATCGCCGATCTGAGCCGTCGCGCGGGTCTCCACGCGTATTTCTTCGTTCACGGCATGAAGTTTCTGAAGCGGAACGGACGCTTCGGTTTTATCGTGGCCAACTCGTGGCTCGACGTGGAATATGGCACGGGCTTGCAGGAATTCTTCCTGCAAAACTACAAGATCATCGCGATCATCGAGTCGAAGGTCGAACGCTGGTTCGAGCAGGCGGACGTCAACACGTGCATCGTGATTTTAGAACGTTGTGAGGACGCGACGGAGCGCAATGAAAATCTCGTCAGCTTTGCTTCGCTGAAGCAGCCGTTGCGCCACTTCATTCCCCCCGCGCACGACATGTGGGAGAAACAGATCGCGCGTCTCAACGCTATCGAAGACTTGCGCCGCACGATCCTGGGCCACACTGACTTCTACGAAAACGACGAGCTGCGAATCTATCCGAAAAAACAGGGCGAGCTGCTGCGCGAGGGCTTCGACACAAAGACCACGACGTACACCGGATCGAAGTGGGGCAAGTACATTCGCGCGCCGAAGGTCTTCTTCTCCATCTTGCGAACGAACCGAACGCGAATGGTCCAGTTGCAGAGCGTCGCCGAGGTCCGGTTCGGCGTCAAGACAGGCGCGAACGAGTTCTTTTATCTCACGCCGCCGGAGGTGAAGCGGCTGAAGATCGAAGAGGAGTTTCTCCGGCCCGTGATCTTCTCGCTCAAAGAAGTGAAAGGCTACCGGTTGGATCGAACCAAACTCTCAAACCGGATGATCGTCTGTCACAAGCTGAAGTCGGAACTGAAGCACACGCACCTGCTGGCGCACATCAAACGCGGCGAACAAGCGCGTTATCACGAGCGTCCGACGTGCGCGTCGCGCGGCGCCGATTTGTGGTACATGCTGGCGGCTGACTGGCCCTACGCGCCGTTGATCTTTCCCGCCAAAATCGGCGAGCGCATGCCGGTGTTTCTCAACGACGAAGTTTACGAGGACAAGAAACTCTACGGCATCACACCGTTCAAACCCGAAGACACGACGTTGCTGGCCGCGTTGCTCAACTCGACTCTGTCGCGTTTCTTCGTGGAGTTCACGGCGAGACAATTAACGGGTTCACAGGCTATTGCGGACATCGACGTTACCGTCGTCGAGTCGCTCTTTATCGTCGATCCCGAAAAGATTTCCGAGTCGCAGCGAACGGAGTTAATCGACGCCTTTGAGCGTCTTGCCGAAACCAGCGCCGATTCGCTTTTTCACGAGATCGCCGCCACGCCCGACGACGTCGCGCTCGACAAGATCAAACCCGAGCGCCGTGCGATTGACAGCATCATCATGGCTGATATTCTCGGAATGACTGAGGAAGAGCAGTTGGAGGTCTACCGCGCAGTGATCGACGTGATCAAATCCCGCCTCGACAAGGCCCAGACGTTCGGCGCGCGGCCGGCGAAAAAACGAACCGCGGTTAATATCGAGCTGCTTACCCGCACCGTGCTCGAACGTATTCGCAGCGAAAACTGATGCAACTGATCGGCGACTTCTATCGCGACCGGATTCTTACCCGCGACGACCTTCAGCAACGCGAATTAACCCTGCCGGTAGACAAGGAACCGCAGATCGTCAAGTATCTCTTCGGTTGGCAGTTGATCGCCGGTGACGACTCGATCGACTGCCGTTCGGAAGTTGAAGCGCGCTACCTGCGCATCTTTGTCGAGCTCGGTCTTCATGAAGTGAACGTGCCCGACAGCGACGAGTTTTTGGAACGGATCCTTCCCGATCTCGAGTACCTCAAACGGCGAGCGGACGAGATCCTCGACGAACACCTCGAGACGGTTTTCGATCCGCGTGTCAAAGCAAAAGTGAGACGCGACGTCTACGCCGAGATCGCGAAAGTCAATTCCGTCTGAGCGACTACTTGTTTGTCGCCGGCGCCGGCGGCTGCGGCTTCATTTCCCACAACACGTTGACGATCACCCAACGGCCGTTCCACTTCGCGAGGTGCAGGTAGTCGACCCAGTCAGACGCGATGACTTTCGCACTGGCGGCGTTGCCGAAGATGTCCAGCACCGTGACGTCCTTCTGCTGTTTGTCCTTGGGAGTCTTGCTGTCGTTCATGCGGGTGAACTGCACGAGCGTCATGGCGCCCATTTGACCGAGGTTGCTTCTGCCTCGCTGGTCGGTCCGCACGATTCGCTTCGCAAGCTCCGGATGCAGCGCGCGCTCCATTCGTGTGGCGTCGCCTTCATACCAGCCTTCGATGTAATCGAGTGCTGCCTGTTTGATCTGCTCGGCGTCTGACGCGGCCGGGGCTGCTTTGTCGGGCGCCTTGTCCTGTGCCTGGACGTGAATTACGGAGACGAACAGAAGCATAACGAAGAGCGTTGCGAGTTTTTGCATGTAGTTTCCTTTCCTTTGAGGCTGAGGCATCGATGATGTCCTTGAACAAAAAAGGGGCCGCCAGAATACAACGTTTCGACGATTTATTACTAACTGCGGCAGCGAATTGTTCCGCGCACTTCGTTGTTGACAGACAATGATTGTCGTGGAATACTTGCGCCCCTCCCGACATGATCGAAGGGAAATAACCGGGGCCACTCACTTGGCCTGAATGGCGGTAGCCCGCAAACTCCCACCCCAACATTACATTTTCATGAGCAGCCTGGCAGTTGGAAGCCCGGATCCGGGATTCGGTGTTAGCGCGCAGTCCGTCACGCTGGTTGACCTGCTCGAATGGAGAGCGCGTTTTCAGGCGGAGCGTGTCGCTTACACGTTTCTCGGCGACGGTGAAGCGGAACGAATCAGTCTCACGTGGAGCGATCTTCAGCGCAAGGCGCAGCTTATCGGCCGGCAATTGGCGTCGCTCAACGCCACCGGAAAAACCGTACTGCTGCTCTATCCTTCGGATCTCGAATACGTCGCCGCGTTTTTCGGATGTCTGTACGCAGGCGCGATCGCTGTGCCCGCATATCCACCGCGGCTCAATCGCACGTTGCACCGGTTGCACGCGATCGTGGCTGATTCACAGGCGACGCTCGCGCTGAGTGTTTCGTTCATTCGCGAACGCATCGAGCCGCTGTGCCGGCAGTTTCCCGATCTGAAATCGCTCAAATGGCTCAACACTGACGACCTTGCGGAAGATGCGACGGATGAATGGACCCGGCCTGATTTGAGCGGTGAGACGGCGGCGTTTCTTCAGTACACGTCGGGCTCGACGAGCCAGCCGAAGGGCGTGATCGTTAGCCACGCTAACCTCATGCATAACGAGGGGTTGATCCAGCAGGCGTTTTGTCAATCAGAGTCCTCAATCATTGTGGGCTGGCTGCCGCTGTACCACGACATGGGGCTGATCGGAAACGTGCTGCAAACGCTGTTCGTCGGCGCGCGTTGCGTGTTGATGTCGCCGGCAGCGTTTCTGCAGAGTCCGTTTCGCTGGCTGCAGGCGATTTCGTATTTCAAAGCGACGACGAGCGGTGGGCCGAATTTCGCCTACGACCTCTGCGCGCGAAAAGTGAATGATGAACAACGCGCGCAGCTCGACTTGAGCAGTTGGAAAGTTGCATTCAACGGCGCGGAGCCGATTCGTCCCGGGTCTTTGGAACGATTCGCGAAAGCATTTGCGTCGTGCGGTTTCCGGCCCGAAGCGTTTCATCCGTGTTATGGGCTCGCGGAGGCGACGCTCTTCGTCACGGGCAAGGCAGCCGACGGGCGGCCGCGAACACAAGCGTTCAATACCGCGGAGTTGATCAAGAATCGCGTGGTCAGCTCCAACGGCAACGGCACGGAAAACAAGTTACTCGTTAGCTGCGGCGTTTCGTTTGGCGAGCAGAAGCTTGCGGTGGTTGATCCGGAGACGCACACGGCGCGTGCGTCAGGCGAGGTAGGTGAGATCTGGCTTGCTGGTCCAAGCGTGGCCGGTGGGTACTGGAACCAGCCGGAAGCGACTGAGCAGACTTTCCACGCGCGACTCGCCGGCGATACTTCCTGCGATGAGTATCTCCGTACGGGCGATCTCGGGTTTATTCATAACGGCGAGCTTTACGTAACCGGCCGGCTCAAAGACCTGATCATCATTCGTGGGCTCAATCACTATCCGCAGGACATCGAGCAGACTGTCGAACAGAGTCATGCGTTGGTGCGGCCGGGTTGTGGCGCGGCGTTCTCGTTGGAGGTCGAAGGCGAGGAGCGTCTGGTGCTCGTGCAGGAGGTCCAACGAAACCGCACCGCGCCGGACAAAGAGATCATCGACGCGATTCGCCAGCGAGTGGCGGAAGAGCACGAGATACAGGTTTATGCGATCGCGTTGATCCGGCAGGGCAGCATTCAGAAGACTTCGAGTGGAAAGATTCAGCGCAATGCGTGCCGGCGCGCGTTTGCAGATGGGGGATTGGAGCTCGAAGCGGAGTGGCGCCAATCCGCGGAAATTGACTCCAACGGCACTCCTGCCATGAGCACCCGGCGCTCCGTGCACAGTCTCGAGACGCCTGAAGGATGGTTGCAAGCGAAGCTCGCGTCGTTGTTGCGCGTCGATGTTGCCGAAATCGACGTCAACGAACCGATAACGCGGTACGGTCTCGACTCGCTGATGGTCGTCGAGATCTCGCACAGCATCGAAGAGAGCTTCGGGATTGCAGTGCCGCTGGCGACGTTGTTGGAAGGCTTGAGCATCGCCGATCTGTGTGAGCAGTTCCGCAAAATTTTGCCGAAGCAACTCCGATCGGCCGAACCGAGCGCGCCACAGATCGACACGGAACAACGCGGTGAGCCGCTTTCGAGCAGCCAGCAGTCGCTCTGGTTCCTGCACCAACTCGCGCCGGAAGATCCGACTTACAACCTCGCGTTCGCCGCAGGTATCCACGGCGATCTGAACACGGAAAGTTTGCGCCACGCGTTTCAGGCGCTGGTCGATCGCCATGCTTCGTTGCGCACCACGTTTGCTGAGGTCAACGGCGAGCCCGTGCAGCACATTGCGGAAAACGCGACCATCTACTTTGCCGAACACGAGGCTTCAGTTTTGGACGAGAGCGGTTTGAATGAACTGCTTGTGGCTGAAGCGCAAAGCCCGTTCGATCTCGAACACGGCCCGCTGTTGAAAGTTCATCTCTTCAAACGCGGCGGGGACCAGAGCGTTCTGTTGCTCACGACGCACCACATCATCGTCGATTTGTGGTCATTGACGGTGCTGATGCACGAGCTCGGTGTTCTCTACAGCGCGCAAAGATCAGGAACGCCGGCCGATCTGCCGCAGCTCACACGCCAGTACACCGACTACGTGCGTTGGCAAAACGATCTTCTGCGTAGCGAAGCCGGCGAGAATCATCGCCGCTACTGGCTGCAACAGCTAAGCGGTCCACTCCCGGCGCTCGCGCTGCCGACCGATCGGCCACGCCCGCCGCTGCAAACTTATCGCGGCGCGGCCCATTCGTTCCGGCTCAACCCCGAACTGACGCGGCGACTCAAAGCGCTCAGTAAAGAACAGAACGCAACACTCTACATGACACTGCTGGCGGCGTTTCAGGTGCTGCTTTATCGCTACACGGGCCAGCACGAGATCCTCGTTGGCTCGCCGACCGCAGGCCGAAATCGCAACTGGCTCGCGGGACTCGTCGGTTATCTCGTCAATCCGGTCGCGTTGCGCGCGACGCTCGCTTCGGACCAGCCATTCGCAGACTTTCTTCGCGACGTGAGACGCACGGTGCTCGCGGCGTTCGAACACCAGGATTATCCGTTCACCTTGCAGGTGCAGGATCTTCAACCCGAGCGCGATGCGAGCCGTTCGCCGATCTTCCAGGTGATGTTTGCAATGCAGAAGTCGCATCTCCGAAACGATCAGAGCGTCGCCGCGTTTGCCGTCGGCGATGCGGGCGCGAAGATTCCGCTCGGAGACGTGGTGCTGGAATCAGTCGCGTTGCCGCAACGCACGGCGCGTTTCGATCTCACCCTTCTGATGGCGGAGCTCGACGAACGCGACCCCTGCCTGGGCGCGAGCCTCGAATACAACACCGATCTGTTCGACGCCTCGACGATAGATCGCCTGTCGCAACAGTTCGAGCAGTTGCTCGAGAGCATCGTAACTGCGCCTCAAACTGCGGTTTCGCGCTTGCCGTTGTTGAGTGAAAACGAGCTACGGCTGCTTGCTGGGTGGAACCAGACAACGCGCGTTTATCCCGCGAGCGAAGGCATGCACCGGCCGTTCGAAACGCAGGCGGCGCTAACGCCCGCCGCCGTCGCAGTCGTCGCCGGATCCGAACGGCTCACCTACCATGAATTGAATAAACGCGCGAACCGCTTGGCCCACCATTTAATCGAGCTTGGAGTTTCGACTGAAGATCGTGTCGGCATCATGATGGAGCGCTCGCCCGAGATGCTGATCTCGTTGCTTGCGGTACTCAAGGCGGGCGGCTGTTACGTGCCGCTGGATCCTGCTTACCCGCAAGAACGCATCGAGTTCATGACGAACGACGCGGGCCTCAAGGTTCTTCTAACAAAGCAGGAACTCGTTGATCCGCGCATCGCAGATCACCCTTCCACTAATCCGTGTGTGTCTGTGGCCGAAAAACAACTCGGCTATCTCATCTACACCTCCGGCTCAACCGGCCAACCAAAAGGCGTCGCGATCGAACACGGCAGCGCCACCGCGTTCATCCACTGGGCCGGCGAAGTCTTCGACGACGAAGATCTGCGCGGCGTGCTCTTCTCGACTTCCGTTTGTTTCGATCTCTCGATCTTCGAGATGTTCATCACGCTCAGTCGTGGCGGTCGCATCATCCTCGCGAACAACGCACTGCAGTTACCCGAACTGGCCGCAGTCGGTGAAGTGACGCTCATCAACACGGTTCCTTCGGCGATGGCGGAGCTGCTGCGAATGCGCGCCGTGCCTGATTCTGTCCGCGTCGTGAATCTCGCCGGTGAGCCGTTAACTGACGATCTCGTCGCCGAGATCTACGCGACCACGCGAGTTGAACGCGTCTACAATTTGTATGGTCCAACAGAAGACACTACCTACTCGACGTACACCCTTGTGCGCAACGGCGAACACGTCACCATCGGACGGCCCGTAGCCAACACCCAGGTTTATGTGCTCGACGAGCAGTTACAGCAAGTGCCTGTCGGAGTGATCGGGGACCTCTTCATCGCCGGCGGCGGACTCGCGCGCGGCTACTGGCAACGTCCGGAAATGACTGCGGAGAGGTTCACGCCCGATGGTCTCAGCGGCGACGAGGGAACGAGACTCTATCGCACGGGTGACAAAGCGAGATATCTCGCGAACGGAAATCTCGAGTTTCTCGGCCGCGGGGATCACCAGGTGAAACTGCGCGGCTATCGCATCGAGCTCGGCGAGATCGAAAGCGTGCTGCGCCGCCACGAACAGGTGCAGGAAGCGATCGTCGTCGCGCGCGATCACGAAGGCGAAGAGAAGCGATTGGTGGCCTACGTCGTCGCAGGCCCCGCAACGCGGGTGAGTGAACTCCGTGCATGGTTGAGAGAGCGGCTGCCGGAGTTCATGACACCCGCTGCTTTCGTGCTGCTCGACGCGTTGCCGTTGACGCCGAACGGCAAAGTCGATCGCAAAGCGCTGCCCGCGCCGGACTTCAGCAACATCGGCGACGAAGCTTCAGCCGCGCCGCGCACGCAGATCGAGGAAGTGCTGCTCGGAATTTGGGCCAACGTGCTCGGTATCGCGCAGCCCGGCGTCAACGACAACTTCTTCGAGCTCGGTGGTCACTCGCTGCTGGCGACGCGGTTGATCTCGCAGATGCGAAATGAGCTTCACGTCGAGGTGCCGCTGAGCAAGGTGTTCGAGGCGCCGACCGTCGCGCGCCTGGCGGAGTACGTCGAACAAACGATGAGCGACGCGCCGTCCGTGATCTACACGCCGATCGAGCCTGTGCCGCGCGATGAGCGGTTACCACTCTCGTTCGCGCAACAACGTCTCTGGTTCCTGGACCAGATGGAACCGGGTAACCCGTTTTACAACATCGCCGCCGTGGTGCGGCTGAACGGGAAGTTGGATGTGCACGCGTTGGAACAGAGTTTCGGCGAGATTGTGAATCGACATGAGGTTTTGCGTACGCGATTTGAAGTCGTCGACGGGCAGCCGGTGCAGATCGTTACGCCGCCGTTAACGTGGAACATGGGACTCACGGATCTTCGCGGACTGAGTGCGGATTTGCGCGAAGCTGAGGTTGCGCGGCGAGCGGCGGAAGAGGCGCAGACGCAGTTTGATCTCGCGACCGGCGGGCTACTGCGCACGTCACTGCTGCAACTCGACGACGAGGAGTATGTACTGCTCGTAACGATGCACCACATCGTGAGCGATGCGTGGTCGGTGGGGATTTTCGTGCGCGAGCTGAGCGCGCTTTATGCGTCGTTTGTAGACGAGCAGGAGTCGCCACTTACCGCCCTTCCCGTGCAGTACGCAGATTTTGCTCATTGGCAACAGCAATGGTTGCAGGGCGACGTGCTCGCGACGCAGATGGCTTACTGGAAACAACATCTCGCGGGGGCGCCTGCGTTGCTCAACTTGCCGACAGATCGCCCGCGCCCCGCCGTGCAGAAATTCCAGGGCGAAACGCAAACGCTCGTTTTGCCGCCCGCGCTGACCGACTCGCTGAAAACATTCAGCCGCCAGCAGGGCGCGACGCTCTTCATGACGTTGCTCGCGGCTTTCAAGACGGTGCTGTTTCGTTACACGAATCAACGCGACATCGTGGTCGGCACGCCCGTGGCCGCGCGCAACCGTGCGGATATCGAAAACCTGATCGGATTTTTCGTTAACACGCAGGCGCTTCGGTCGCAGCTCTCGGCGGAGATGAGTTTTACAGACTTGTTGGCCCAGGTGCGCACAACGGTGCTCGAAGGGCAGGCGCGGCAGGATTTGCCGTTTGAGAAGCTGGTGGAGGAGTTGCAGCCCGAACGCAGTCTCAGTCATACGCCGATCTTCCAGGTGATGTTTGCGCTGCAAAACGTGCCGATGCCGTCGCTGGAATTGCGCGACGTGAACGTGATGTCGCTCGCAGCGACAGTGAAGACAGCGAAGTTTGATTTCTCGTTGTCGTTTGAAGAGCAGGCTGTTGGGCTTGTTGGCACGCTGGAATACAACACGGATCTGTTCGACGCGGCGACGATGACGCGGCTGTTACGTCATTACGAAGAATTGATCGAAAGCGTGATTCGGGGGGAGCGAAGAAATCTTGGTGATCTGAAATTGCTGACTGAAGGCGAGCGGCGGCAGTTGCTGGTTAAGTGGAACGACACTGCGGCGCCGTCGTCTTCCGTGGCTGTTCATCGGCAGTTTGAGCAACAGGCGGAGATGCAGCCTGATGCGGTGGCTGTGTCGTCTGGTGATGAGGTTGTGACGTACGGTGAGTTGAATCGGCGCGCGAATGCGTTGGCGCAAAAGCTGCGCGGGCTTGGTGTCGGGCAGGAGAGTGTGGTTGGGATTTGCACGGAGCGTTCGCCGGAGATGTTGGTGGGCGTGCTCGGTGTGCTGAAGGCTGGGGGAGCGTATCTGCCGCTCGATCCGCATTATCCGCAAGAGCGTTTGAAGTTCATGCTCGAAGACTCGGGGGCGCTTTTGTTGGACGGCCAGTGGGTGAAGGATTTTTGCGAGAGTGGCGCTGCCGGAGATCTCAACGAGGAGGAAATAAATCCAGATAACCTCGCGTATGTGATCTATACCTCGGGATCGACTGGCCGGCCGAAAGGCGTCGGCGTGTCGCATCGCGCGCTCTTGAACCTCGTTTCCTGGCACCTGGACAACTTTGGTATCTCGAGTTCCGATCGCGCGACCCTGCTGGCTGGCGTGAGCTTTGATGCGTCGGTTTGGGAACTGTGGCCATACGTGTGCCGCGGTGCGTCGCTCGACATCCCACCCGATGAGCTGCGCTCGTCAGCCGAAGGGTTGCGCGATTGGATCGTGCAGCGCGACATCACCATCAGCTTCGTCCCGACACCCGTTGCCGAACCGATGCTGAGCCTCGACTGGCCCACCGGCAGTTTGTCGGCGACGAACGAGCGAAACGGCTCTCAAGCGGATCCATCCACCGAAATCCATGCGGTGCCTCTCGCCACGCATCCCTCGCTTTTCCCTCTCGCCACCAAGCTCCAATCGCACTTGCCTCTCGCAACAGGGCTCCAATCCCAACTCCTTTACCCGCTCGCGCTGCGGGCGCTTCTGACCGGCGGCGACCGCCTGCACACACCTCCGCCCGCTACTTTACCTTTCGCTCTCTTCAACAACTATGGACCAACCGAAAGCACCGTCGTGACGACGTCAGGCCTGGTCCAACCGCAAGACGCGAACGGCGCGGCGCCTGCGCTCGGCCGGCCAATCAGCAACGTAGACGTTTACATCACTGATCAGCGTGGCCACCCGGTTCCGGTCGGCGTCGCAGGAGAGTTGCTCGTTGGCGGCGACAGTCTCGCCAGAGGCTATCTAAATCGTCCGGAGCTAACCGCCGAACTCTTCACGCCCGACGGCTTGAGCGGCAAGTCGGGCGCGCGGCTCTATCGCACCGGCGATCTCACGCGCTATCTGCCCGACGGCGAGATCGAGTTTCTGGGCCGCAGCGGCAGTCAGGTGAAGATCCGCGGTCATCGCATCGAGCTCGGCGAGATCGAAACAGCGTTGCGCGGAGCGAATGGCGTGCGCGAAGCGGTGGTCCAGTGTCTCGAACAACTTCCGGGCGAGTTGTGTCTCGTTGCCTACATCGTTCCTGAAGACTGTGTGGTCACCACTGACGATCTGCGAAGCACGTTGCGCGAGAAGCTGCCCGATTACATGGTGCCGTCGTTTTTCGTCACGCTCGACGAGCTGCCTCTTACCGACAATGGCAAGGTGGATCGCCAGGCGCTGCCGAAGCCTGTCGCAGAAGTCGAGGATGGACCGTCACGACCGCGCACACCCACGGAAGAGTTGCTGTCAAACATCTGGGCCGAGATTCTGCGTCTGCGAAGAGTGGGGTTGCACGACAACTTCTTCGATTTGGGCGGCCATTCACTCCTCGCGACGCAGGTTATCTCGCGCGTGCGTGAGACTTTCAAAGTCGAGTTGCCGTTGCGCGCGCTGTTTGAGAGTCCGACGATCGCGGAGTTGGGGCAGAGTGTTGACGCGGCGCTGCAGGCGGAAGCGTCGGGAACGTTGACGCCAATCGAGCGCGTGGATCGGGCAGTGAACTTGTCGCTGTCGTTCGCACAGCAACGTCTCTGGTTTATCGACCAACTCTCGTCGGGAAACACCGTCTACAACATCCAGGTAGCCGTGCGGCTGATCGGCGAGCTGGATCGGGTCGCGTTGGAAAAGGCGTTGAATGCGATCATCCGGCGCCACGAGATCCTGCGCACGAGTTTCACCGTGCGCGATGGCGTCCCGGTGCAGGTGATCGCGCCCGAGTACTCGATCTCGTTACCGAGCGAGCCGGCTGCGTCGCTCGAAAGCGTTTTTGCGGAAGAAGCAGGCTATGCGTTTGACTTGAGCAAGTTGCCGCTCGTGCGTTTTCGCTTGGTGCAGTTGGGCGAAACTGAGCACGCGTTATTGCTCACGATGCATCACGTGATTTCAGACGGCTGGTCGCTCGGCGTGATCACGCACGAGCTGGCTTCGCTCTACCAGGCATTCGCGAACGACGAACCCGCGCTGCTCGCGGAGCTGCCGCTGCAATACGCTGACTTTGCTCACTGGCAACGCGAATGGCTCACCGGCGAAGTGCTCGAAAACCAGCTTGCTTACTGGAAGAAACAACTGGGCCGGCTGCCGACGCTCGAGCTGCGCATGGATCGTCCGCGTCCGGCGGTTCAGAGTTTTCGCGGCGCGCGGTGTTATTTCTCGTTACCGGTCGAGCTGGCGGATGCGCTGAAGCAGCTCAGCCGTCGCGAAGGCGTCACGCTTTACATGCTGATGCTCGCCGCGTTCAAGGTTTTGCTTTCGCGTTACTCAGGACAGGACGACATCGTGGTCGGCACAGACATCGCCAACCGGAATCGCAGCGAAATCGAACCGCTGATCGGCTTCTTCGCCAACCAACTCGTGTTGCGCACCGATCTCGCCGGCAATCCGAGTTTTCGCGAACTGCTGGGCCGTGTTCGGGAAGTGACGCTCGGCGCCTACGCGCACCAGGACATGCCGTTTGAGAAACTCGTCGAAGAGTTGCAACCCGAACGCGACCTCAGCCGCAATCCGCTGTTCCAGGTGATGTTTATCTTCCAAAACAATCCGATGCCCGCGCTCGAACTCGGCAGTATCTCGATCGAGCCGATCGAGATGACCGAAGCGACGACCGCTTTCGA
>Ga0105248_10005390_pt1 | contig 14060 bp, 8 predicted proteins | sample KBSS34metaG_FD_81524 | JGI IMG/M metagenome (GOLD analysis project Ga0105248, IMG submission 81524) | Switchgrass rhizosphere microbial communities from Kellogg Biological Station, Michigan, USA - KBS S3-4 metaG | ecosystem: Host-associated > Plants > Roots > Rhizosphere > Soil | place...
AGGCGCTGACCAGCGCGGAGGTGAGCACGCCGGCGACCGGTCCGGCGGCCAGCGCCTGCCCGTCCCGCAGCAGCAGGGCGTGGCCGGTGCTGACGGGGAGATCCTCGAGGTGATGGGTGACGATCACGCTGGCAAGTGCGGGGAACTGCGCGGCGAGCGTCTCGACGCTGGTCAGCAGCCGTTCCCGGGCGGCCACGTCGAGACCTGTCGCCGGCTCGTCCAGCAGCAGGAGCCGCGGCTCGGGCATCAGGGCCCGCGCGATGAGCGCCCGTCCGCGCTCGCCCTGGGAGAGCACCGGCCAGCGGGAGTCGCGGATCCCGGCGATACCGAGCAGGCCGAGCAGATCTGTCAGCCGCGCGCGCTGGTCGGCGGTGGGCGCCCAGCGGGGGACGAGCTCGATGGAGCCGGTCGCCCCGGTCAGCACGACCTCCTCGACGGTCAGCGGTGTGCGCAGCGGGTGGCGGGGGTCGACATGACCGATCCAGCCGCGCAGCTGCCGCACGTCGATCCGGCCGAGGCGGTGGCCCAGGATCTCCACGCTGCCGCGGGTCGGATGCCGCATGGCGCCGCACAGGCTGAGCAGGGTGCTCTTGCCCGCGCCGTTCGGGCCGAGCAGGGCCCAGTGCTCGCCGGAGCGGATGGTCAGGTCGACGTCGGCGAGCAGCTCGCGCCCGCCGCGGACCAGGGACACCGCCGTGGCGCGCAGCACGGCGGTCGGTGCCTGGGTGGTGGACGGTGCCTGGGTGGGGAACAGAGGCATGGGGCGGTCAGTCCGGGCAGAGCGGGCCGGTGGCGTCCCACGGTCGGGCATGGTCGTCATCGTCGTCCTGTCCGGTCGCGTCCGAGGGAGGGCCGATGACAGCGAGTGTGCCGGTCCGGCGGCCGGTGGCCCGCCGCTTCCTCATGTGCCGGCCGACCTACTTCGCCGTCGACTACGCCATCAACTGGTGGATGGACCCGGGTGTCCCGGCGGACGTGGCGCGTGCCTGCGCGCAGTGGGAGTCGCTGTGTGCGCTCTACCGCGACCTCGGGCATGTCGTCGAGCTGATCGAGCCGCGCCCCGGGCTTCCGGACATGGTGTTCGCGGCCAACGGCGGCCTGGCGATCGACGGGCTGGCCGTCGGCGCGCGCTTCCGCCATCCGCAGCGGCGCGCGGAGGAGGAGCTCTACCTGCGTCGGCTCGCCGCCCTGGCGCCCCGCGGGGCGCACCGCCCCGCGTTCGTCAACGAGGGGGAGGGAGATCTGCTGCTGACCGGCGCCGGGATCCTCGCCGGCACCGGGTTTCGGACCGCGCGGGCCGCTCACGCCGAGACGGCCGAGGTCGTCGGGCGCCCCGTGCACTCGATGCGCCTCGTCGACCCCCGCTTCTACCACCTCGACACGGCACTGTGCGTGCTGGATGACGACACGGTCGCCTGGCTGCCGGCGGCCTTCGACGCCCCGAGCAGGGCACTCGTGACCCGGCTGTTCCCGGACGCGATCACGGTCGCCGAGGACGAGGCGCTGTTGCTGACGCTCAACGCGGTCAGCGACGGCTACCACGTCGTGCTGCCACCGGGCGCCCGGCGGTTCGCGGCGGACCTGCGTGCACGGGGGTTCGCCCCGGTCGAGGCCGATGTTGACGAGCTGCGCCGTGCCGGTGGCGGGATCAAGTGCGCCACCCTGGAGCTGCGCGTGACGGTGCCCGCGGAGCAGGCTCATCGCGACGCGGGGACCGCGTCGAAGGCGCGGGCGAGGCGGGCGAGTCCCTCGGCGATGCGCGCGGGAGGATGCGTGGTGAACGACAGCCGCAGCGTCGAGACGTCAGGCTGACCGGCGAAGAACGGCTCACCGGGCACATAGGCCGCACCCTGGTCGAGAGCCGCGGGCAGCAGCGCGCCGGCGTCGTACCCCGCGGGGAGGCGGGCCCAGACGAACATGCCGCCGCGCGGCGTCGTCCACCGGCTGCCCGGGGGCAGCGTGCTCGGCAGCGCGGCGAGCATCGCGTCGCGTCGCTCGCGGTAGGCGGCGCGCATCCCCGCCAGATGGCGCGTCGGCGCGTCGGCGAGGTACAGGGCGGCGGCGGCCTGGTCGATCGTCGAGGTGTGCAGGTCGGTGGCCTGCTTGGCGATCACGCAGGCCCGCCGCAGCGGGTCGGCCGCGCGCAGCCAGCCCAGGCGCATTCCGGGCGCCATCGTCTTGGACAGGCTGCCCAGCAGCACGGTGCGGTCGGCGGCGGCCGGCTCGGCGGCGATCCACGGCTCGGGCGCGCCGTCGTAGCGCAGCTCGCCATACGGATCGTCCTCGACGATCCACAGCCCATGGTGGGCCGCGATCTCGGCGACGGTGCGCCGCCGGTGCGCCGGCATGGTGCGACCGGTGGGGTTCTGAAAGGTCGGCACGAGGTAGAGCAGCCGCGGCCGGTGCCGGGCGATGACGACGTCGAGATCGTCAGGCCGGACGCCGTCGTCGTCGGTGGGCACGGCGACCACCCGCGCGCCGGCGAGCCCGAAGCACTGCAGCGCGGCCAGATAGGTCGGATCCTCCACGGCCACCACGTCGCCGGGATCCAGCAGGGCCATGGTGAGCAGCGTGAGCGCCTGCTGCGAGCCGGTGGTCACCAGCAGGTCGTCCAGGTCGGTCGGCAGGCCGTGCCGTCCCAGCCGGGCGGCGAGCGCCCCGCGCAGGTCCGGATCGCCCTCGGTGGCCGAGTACTGCAGGGACTGTGCTGGCGGCCCGGCCAGCACCTCGTCGTAGGCGCGCCGGATCCCCGCCGCGTCGAGGAGCTCGGGGGCGGGCAGGCCGCCGGCGAACGAGATCACCTCGGACCGGGCGGTCAGCGCGAGCAGGTCGCGCACAGGCGAGGCCCGCAGGGCTCCGGCCCGGCGGGCGAGCGCGGGGGTGGCGGTGCGTGGTCGGCTGGCGGGACGAGTCACGGCGGCAGGGCTCCTTCCCAGGACGAGTGGGCCGCGGTGGGCTGACCCGATGTCGCGGGCGATACCGGGGGCGCAAGGGAACGGGCGGCGGCTGGCAGGCGGCGGGAGGTACGGGGGAGGGTGCCGATACGCCGGGAGCCTGCCGGATCGCGGCGGCACCCGGCGCGTCGGCTCCCGGCGCCGCACCGCGCGTCGCGGCTCGTCGCGGGGGCCGGGCGTGGAGCTCCGACGGAGCCCACCCGGCGCGTCCCACCATCTGGTCTGTGTCTCCCAGATGCTGGACGCCGCCATGCTACCCCCTTCCGGCGGTGACGGGCGTCTCCTCCCGGTCCGCGGGGGCCGGGTGAGACGCTGGGATGCCGGTGGGATGCCGGTGGGATGCCGGTGGCCGACGCCATGGTGGCCGCGTCCGTGCCGGCCGTGATCGATCCCGCCGGCCGCGACGGATACGGTGGGGTGCGTCGACGATCTCGCGGCGCCGGTGCCGCGGTGACCAGCCGACGCCGCGGTGAGGAGAGGTGATCGCGTGGTCGTCACGGCCCAGGCCGGCGGTCGTCGCTCCGGTCGCCGGCCCGCCACCAGCGCCGCCGAGCTCGAGCACCTCGCGCTGCGGCTGTTCACGGAGCGGGGTTTCGAGGAGACGACGGTCGACGACATCGCCCACGAGGCGGACATCGGCCGGCGCACCGTCTTCCGGTACTTCGCGTCCAAGAACGATCTGGCCTGGGGCAGTTTCGACGCGCATCTGGAGGTCATGCGCGCGGCGCTGGCCGCCGCCGCGCCGGACGAACCGATGCTGGCCGTCCTGCGCCGGGCGATTCTCGACTTCAACACCTATCCGGCCGCCGAGGGTGCCTGGCTGCGCCGCCGGATGACGTTGATCCTGCGCACCCCCGCCCTGCAGGCGCACTCGACGCTGCGCTTCGCGAGCTGGCGCGCCGTCGTCGCCGAGTTCGTCGCGCACTGGACGGGTCAGCGTGCCGACGCGCTTCTGCCGCAGGCGGTTGCGGCCGCCCACCTCGGCGTCGCGGTCAGCGCCTACGAGCAGTGGCTGGCGCGGGACGATGCCGACCTCGTCGCGATCCTGGACGAGGCACTCGGTCTGCTTGCGACCGGTTTCGCCGCCGAGGTCCCACCCCGGCCGTCGCCGACCCCCGCCGGCTGAGCTCGCGGGGCGCCATGGCGGCCGCGGTAGCGCGGCGGCTCCGCAGATGCCAGGCTGTGCACCCATCGAAGCGAACTGGTGGCTCCTGGTGTTCACCGGCTGGCTGGTGGGAGGAATAGCTCCATGGCAAGCACGAGCTCGAGGAACGGCGCGGGGCCGAACGGGATCGGCCTGCACGGGACTGTCAGCGGCTCTCCGGGCAGCCCCACCTTCGTGTCGCCCGCGCCGCCATCGCCTCCCGCGGGTGCCTCGCCGGGACAGCCACCCCTGGCCCGCGCCGCGGACGAGGGGGGCCTGGCGCCCGACGCCGCGCTGGGCGGGACCGGGACCGCGGTGAACGGCACGGCCGCCGCCTCCGCCGGACCCACCGCGCCGGCGCTTGACGGCGCCGTGGGACAGAGCGCCGCCACGAAGGACGTCCCGACGACCAGGGCCGCCTCGGCCGCGAACGGGACGTCCCGAGCGCCGCGCGCGGCGGCCGCGGGAACAGGGACGAGGACGGCCCGGTCGGGTTCGTCGAGGGCAGCGACGACGTCGACCGGCACACGCTCGACGACCGCGGCGCGCAGGGCCTCGACGGCGACGCCGGAGCGGGCGCCCGGCTCGGCGACGCCCTCCGGTGCCGGGGCGAAGCAGCCCGCGACCTCCCGGGCCTCCACCGCTGGGGCCTCCACCTCCCGGGCCTCCACAGCCGGAGCGGAGAGCTCCCGCACCGCCTCCGGCGGGTCCTCGCCGTCGGGGCCGACCGCCACGAGGTCGACAACGGCGCGATCCACGACAGGACGATCCACGACAGCGAGATCGACGACGGCGAGGTCCACGGCGTCGCGGTCGGCCGCCGGCCGCCCGGGAGCCGCGTCCAGATCGGCCTCCTCGACCGGGACCTCCCGCGCGACGACGCGACCGGCCACCGGACGCTCGACCTCGCGCGGCGCCGGCACCCGGACGGCCGCCCCGAGTCGCCCCGCGGCCGCCCGGAGCACGTCGACCCGGTCCACCGCCACGGCGACCGCCTCCGCGCCGCCGGCGGGCGGCGTCCCCGCCGCCGCGAGGTCGGCGGGGTCGCGGGACGTGCGGGCCGCGACCCTGCACCTCCCGTTCGTGACGGCTCGCTTCGAGGTCGCCCCGCCGCCGACGCCCGCCGCGCTGCGGATCGGGCCCGTCGCCCTGCCCACTCCGCGCCGCACGGCGTACTACCTGGGGCTGGGCACCCTCGCCGCGGTCGAGCTGATCGAGTGGCCGGTCGCGCTGGCTGTGGCCGCCGGTTCCTACGTCGCCGACCAGGCCGTCGCCGGGCGCCGCGACCGTGGCCGTCGTCCCACCGGTCGGGCGTCGAGCCGTCCGGGCCGCCGGCCCGCCACCCGTTCCGGTGCGCGCGAGGCCGCTGGGGCGACCGGCACGCGGGTACCGGCGCAGACCGGCCCGCGCGGCCTGTGGCGCCGCATCCTGCAGGTCGACCCGGGGAGCGGCCCGAGCCGGGGAGCATCCCGCAACCGGGCCGGAACCACCACCAGACGCGCCACTGCCGCTGGCCACGCCGGATCGGCCGCTGGCCGCGCCGGATCCGCCGGCAGCGTGCGGGCGGCAGCGGGAGGGTCCCGGTAGGTCTGCGCCGCGCGCCCCCGGAAGACGTGACCGGCCCGGGGTCCGACCAGCTCGGGCCACCTTCGGCACCGCCGGCTTCACCCGCCGCCGAGGTGGGATACCTGCTCCGCTAGCGTGAAGCGGGTGTCGGGGCGTGCGGGCGACGGGTGTGCGGCGCGATGAACTACCTCAGGGGCACCGTCCTGGGGCTGGTACAGGGGCTTACCGAATTCCTGCCGGTGTCCTCGAGCGCCCATCTGCGGGTCACGGCGGCGCTCGCCGGCTGGGAGGACCCGGGCGCGGCGTTCACCGCCGTCACCCAGATCGGCACCGAGGCCGCCGTCCTGATCTACTTCCGCCGGGACATCGCCCGCATCCTGCGTGCCTGGGCGGCCTCGGTCGTTCGCCGCGACGCGCGCGCGGACCCGGACGCGCGGACCGGTTGGCTGGTCCTGCTCGGCACGATCCCCATCGGAGTCCTCGGTCTGACCCTCCAGGACGCCGTCGAGGGGCCGTTCCGTGACCTGCGGCTGATCGCGGCGACGCTGATCACGCTCGGGCTGATCCTCGGCGGCGCCGACTGGTACGCGACGCGGGGCCGTCCCGTCGGCCGGCATGCCGTCCCGCGGCCGCGCAAGAACCTCACCGACCTGTCCGTGCGCGACGGGCTGATCTACGGCCTGGCGCAGTCGGCGGCGCTGATCCCGGGAGTGTCCCGGTCCGGGGCGACGATCAGCGGCGGCCTGCTGCTCGGCTACACCCGCCAGGCGGCGGCGCGCTACTCGTTCCTGCTCGCGATGCCTGCGGTGCTGGCCTCCGGCCTGTTCGAGCTGCGCTCCATCGGTGGCTCGGGGTCGGCGGAGACGGAGTCGGGCACGACCGCGGACCCGGCGGTGGTGCCCGGGCAGGCCGGCGAGGCGATGGCGGCCGGCGGGGGCGGGGGCGGGGGCGGGGCCGAGGTGGCGTGGGGACCGACGCTGCTGGCCACGGCCGTGGCGTTCGTCACCGGGTACGCGGCGATCGCCTGGTTCCTGCGCTACATCTCCACCCGCAGCTTCGCGCCGTTCGTCGTCTACCGGGTCGGCCTGGGACTGTTGCTGCTGGCCCTGCTCGCGGCGGGCGTGGTGGACGCGGACGCGGGCGCCGAGGGCGACTGACGGCCCGCGGGCGGACCGGAATCAGCGACGTCGACTACGGTGGGTTGGCACCGCCATGCGGCGTGCGGGGCGTGACGGGCGCGACGTGGACAACGTGGCGACCCGCGGGGGGCGTGGGGGCACGGGGAGGCACGCCGACGGCGCAGGAGCGGAGGACGCCATGGATCGGCCAGGGGTTGCGCAGGCGCGACCGTCCGCGCGGGCGGTCGCGCCGGATCCCGAGCCCGGGTCGGATCCCGAGCCCGGGTCGGATCCCGAGACCGCGCTGGATCCCGGGACGGTGCCGGAACCTGCGGCCGTGCCGGAGCCCGCGATCGGGTCGGATCCCGCGGGCGTGTCGGATCCCGCGGCCATGACCGAGGCCGTCTCCGAGGCCATGACCGAGGCCGCGGCCGCGGGGCTGACCGCCGCCGAGGTCGCCGAGCGGATCGCCGACGGTCGCGTCAACGACGTACCGGAGCGGACCAGCCGGTCGTTCGGTGAGATCGCCCGGGCGAACATCCTCACCCGCATCAACGCCATCATCGGCGTGCTGTTCGTCCTCGTGCTCACCGTCGGTCCGCTGCAGGATGCCCTGTTCGGTGGGGTGATCGTTGCGAACACGCTGGTCGGGATGCTGCAGGAGCTGCGCGCCAAGCGGACGCTGGACCGGCTTGCCGTCGTCGGCGAGAGCCGGCCGGTGGTCCGCCGGGACGGCGTCGCCGCGGAGATCCCGGCCGCCGAGATCGTCCTCGACGACGTGATCGAGCTCGGTCCCGGCGACCGGATCCCGGTGGACGGCGAGGTCGTGCGGGCCGAGCATCTGGAGGTCGACGAGTCGCTGCTGACCGGTGAGGCCGACCCGGTGCACAAACTGCCCGGCGACCCGATGATGTCCGGCAGCTTCGTCGTCGCCGGCACCGGCGCCTTCCGGGCCACGAAGGTCGGCGGGGCCGCCTACGCCGCGCAGCTCGCGGAGGAGGCCAGCCGGTTCACCCTGGTCCGCTCGGAGCTTCGGGCCGGCATCAGCACGATCCTGCGGGTCGTCACCTGGATGATCATCCCGACCGGGATCGCCCTGATCATCAGCCAGATCGTCGTGAACGGCGACGACCTGCCCGAGGGCATCCGCCGGATGGTCGCGGGCCTCGTGCCGATGGTGCCCGAGGGGCTGGTGCTGCTCACCTCGGTCGCGTTCGCCGTCGGGGTGGTGCGCCTCGGGCGGCGCCAGTGCCTCGTCCAGGAGCTGCCGGCGATCGAGGGCCTCGCCCGAGTGGACGTCGTCTGCCTGGACAAGACCGGCACCCTCACCGAAGCCGCGATGGACGTCACCGAGCTGCGGGTCGTCGCGCCCGCCGAGGGTGGTGCGGACGGCACCACGCCCGGCATCGACCTCGACACCGTCCGGGCCGTGCTCGGTGCCCTGGGCGCCGCCGACGGCCGGCCGAACCCCAGCATGCAGGCGATCATCGAGCACTGCCCGGCGCCGGACGGCTGGACGGTGCGCGCCGACGCCCCGTTCTCCTCAGCCCGCAAGTGGAGCGGCGCGACCCTGGCCGATCCCGCCGACCCCGCCGGCACCGAGGCGACCTGGCTGCTCGGTGCGCCGGACGTGCTCCTGCCCGCCGACTCCCCGGTGCTCGCCGAGGCCGACTCCTTCGGCGAGCAGGGGCTGCGGGTCCTGTTGCTCGCCCGCACGCCGGCCTCCCTGGACGAGGCGAAGGCGGACCCGGCGGGGGTCGCCGCCACCGTCACGCCCATCGCCCTGGTGGTCCTCGCCCAGCGGCTGCGCGCGGACGCGGCCGCCACCCTGCGGTACTTCGCCGAGCAGAACGTGGCCGCCAAGGTGATCTCCGGAGACAACGCGCTGTCGGTGGGCGCCGTCGCCCGCAGCCTCGGCCTGCCCGGCGCCGAGAAACCCGTCGACGCCCGGACGCTGCCCACCGACCGCGCCGGCCTCGCCGACGTCCTCGAGACCCACTCCGTCTTCGGGCGCGTCACCCCGTCGCAGAAGCGGGACATGGTCGCCGCGCTGCAGTCCCGCGGGCACACCGTCGCGATGACCGGTGACGGCGTCAACGACGTGCTCGCCCTCAAGGACGCCGACATCGGTGTCGCGATGGGCGCGGGCAGCCAGGCCACCCGCGGCGTCGCCCAGATCGTCCTGCTCGACAACAGCTTCGCGACCCTGCCGTCGGTCGTCGCCGAGGGGCGGCGGGTGATCGGGAACATCGAGCGGGTCGCGAACCTGTTCCTCACCAAGACCGTCTACTCGGTGCTGCTCGCCGTCCTGGTCGTCATCACCCAGGTGCCCTACCCGTTCCTGCCCCGCCACCTGACCCTGCTCGGGTCGCTGACGATCGGCGTCCCGGCGTTCTTCCTCGCGCTCGCGCCGAACTCCGAGCGGGCCCGGCCGGACTTCGTCGGCCGGGTGCTGCGGTTCGCCCTGCCCGCCGGCATCCTCGCCGGCGCCGCGACGATGGTGTCCTACCTGGTCGCGCGCTCGATCTACGACGACCTCGACGCGGAGACGTCGATGGCGACCCTCACGCTGTTCCTCGCCGCGCTGTGGGCGCTGGCGATCGTCACCCGGCCCTACACCTGGTGGCGCATCGCGCTCGTGCTGACCATGGCCGGGGCGTTCGTGCTTGTCCTGGTCATCCCGTTCGGCCAGGACTTCTTCCAGCTCTCGCTGGTCGGGACCACCGGCCCGTGGACCGCGGTGGGGATCGCGGCCGGTGCCGCGGTACTGCTGGAGATCGCCTGGCTGATCACCCGGCGCGGCCTCGCGGACGGGGGCTCCGCCGGCGACCCCGCGGCCGCCCGCCTGCTGACCTCCCCCCGCAGCCACGTCCGGACCGTCCCCGCCGCCACCGCACCCCAGCGCCCCGCGGCCGGCGACCCGGAGACACGCTAGGGTCGCGGCCGCTGGCACGGTCACCGTCACGGTTGGTGCGGGGGATTTCATCGTCGCGGGTGGGGATCGGCGCAGGGTGGTCGCTTGCCCTGGACGAATCGGACACGAAACCGGGTAGAGGGACCACAATTGCCGTCCGCCCCGCCCAGCCACCCGCCATGGCCCTCGCGGAGAGTAGCCGACGGGCCTGGTTGCCGCTCCGGTGATCAGGCCGATGTGGGCGGGCTCCCGCTGTCCGGGGACTCGCGAGGACGGGGTGGCAATGTCGGCGTGCCCGTCGCCGCGGCGGACGAGCGAGTAGCGGTGACGCCGCCGGGCGTCGTGGTCCTGGCGCGGCGGGGACCGGCGGCCAGGCGGGCGAGGTAGGCGTTGTAGGCGTCGAGTTCGGCGTCGACGTCGCCCGCGGCGGCGATGCGGCGCTCCCGGACCCGGTTGCGGCGCTCGTCCGTGCGCGCCCACTGGGCGACGAGCACCAGCAGCACGGTGAACGTCGGCAGCTCCCCGAAGGACCAGGCGATGCCCCCGGCGGTGTGCTGGTCGCTGAGCGGGCTCACCCCCCACGGCCGCACCAGCCGGTCGTACCAGCCGGAGCCCATCACCGTCGACGTGCTCATGATCGTCAGGCCTAGGAAGGTGTGGAAGGGGACCGGGGCCAGCAGCAGCATGATCCGGCCCGGGTGCGACAGCCGCCGCGGCATCGGGTCGATCCCGATGATGAGCTCGAAGAACAGCATGCCGACGGCCAGGAAGTGCACGTTCATGTACAGATGGCCGAGGTGGTTGCTCATCAGCGTCGTCAGCAGCGACGTCAGGTACAGCACGTACAGGCCGCCGACGAAGTTGATCGTGACGACCAGCGGATGGGTCAGGAACCGCACCGGCCACGAGTGCAGCCCCGCGACCAGCCATTCCCGCGGACCGTTGCGGTGCGGTTCCCGGGCCGGCCGCAACGCGCGCAGCGCCAGCGTCACCGGCGCGCCGAGGACGAGGGGGATCGGCGCCAGCATGTTCAGCAGCATGTGCTGGGTCATGTGCACGCTGAGCAGCACGGGCCCGTAGCGGCCGAGGCCACTGCTGGTCGCCAGCGTCACGATCACCAGCCCGACCATGAACGCGGCGGTGCGCCCGGGCTGCCACCGGTCACCGCGACGGGCCAGGCGCAGCACGCCGGCCAGGTAGAAGCCGGCGGCGAGGACCGAGGCGGACAGGAACACCCAGTCGATATGCCAGTCGGTTGCCAGGCGCACCGCGGTCACGGCCGGTGGCATCGGGTAGCCCAGCAGCGCGCGGGTGGGATCGTTCGGCACGTACGCGTCGTTGACCGGCGGCGCCGTGCGGGACAGGCCGACGGCCAGCCCCAGCGTCGCCGTCAGGACCACGAGCTCGACGCCCGCCAGGCGGATGAAGCGCCCCAGCGCCCCGACGGCGCCAGCGGCAGCCTGTCCGGCCGCGCCACGGCCACCGCGGATCGCGGCGAAGTTTGATCCTGCCGCGGTCGAGGCGGTTGCGGCGACGGAGGTCGGCGTGGGGGAGAGGCGGTCGATGACGCGGCGGCGCAGCAGGCCACCGAGGGCGACGGCGGCGATCAGTCCGACGGCCTTGAGGACCACGAACAGGCCGTAGCGGGTGTGCCACAGCGGCGACACCCCGCCGAGGCGCAGCGCGGCGCTGCCGATCCCGGTGGCCGCGGTCAGGGCGGCGGCGCCGGCGGCGAAGCGGCTGTACCGACGCAGCGCCGCCCCGAACGAGCGCGCCGACAGCCGGGTGACCGTCAGCAGGCCGAGCAGGCCGCCGAGCCACCCCGTCGCGGCGAGGACATGCACCCCCAGCGCGACCACGGCGACCGCGTGGTCGCCCGAAGCTGACGCGTGCCCGGCGAGGATGGGCGGCACCAGTCCCGCGGCGGCGACGACGAGCAGCGCCCCGGCGGCCGTGGTGGTGGTGATGGTGCGACCCACGATCGCGACGACGGCCGCGAGCGCGGCGACCACGAGCAGCGCGCGGCCCTGGGACGTCGACGAGACGAACGAGCGCAGCGCATGGGTGTGCAGGACGTCGCCGGCCGGGCGCGCCGAGACCTCCGACAGGGTGAACACGAGCTCGGCGATCGTCGCGAGCAGCCACCCGAACGCGGCGCCGGCGGCGTATCGCCCGCACCGGCGCGCCGTCGCGGCCAGATCCCTGCCGCCAGGGACACTGCGGGCTGGCCCAGCGCCCTGGTCGACGTTCTGGCCCGTGGCCGCTGTCCCGGCCGCACCGTCACCGCCGTCCGCGGCACCGTCACCGCCGTCCGCAACACCGTCACCGCCGTCCGCGGCACCGCTGCCGCCGACTCCCGCCCCGCCGTCGGCGATGGCCGCAGTCGCGCCGGTCGCGGCGGGGCGAGCGGCGCGCCGGCCGGGGATCAGGACGGCCGGTGCCAGCAGCCAGCCGACCGTCGCCACCGCACAGATCCGCCCGGCCAACCGGGCCGACGGCAGCGCCCAGTAGGTGACGTCTCCCGACGACGGCAGTCCGGGAAGCCGCAACGGCCCCGGACCGAACCCCACGACCAGGGCGAGCACCCCGAACCCACCGATCACCGCGACCAGCGCGGCGCGCGCCGCCACCCCCCGCCTGGCCCTGGGGCCGCTGCCACTGCCGCCCGTCTGCGGCACCTCTCCTTCCGCGGCCAGCGCGGCGGAGTCGACAGGAGCCGTGGCGCCCGACGCCGTGACGGCGTGAGAAACTGTGCGGCCGCCAGAGGCGGTGGTGTCGGCGCCGTGCGTGGTGCCGGTGGGACGCGCGGTGTCGGCAGGTCCTGTGGTGCCTGGTGACTGCGTGGTGGGAGTGTCGTCCATCGTTCAGTGTGCTCCAGAGTGACGTCGCCGCACGACGACGAGGACCGCGCCACCCGCCACTACGACGAGGACGACGAGGACGGTCACCAGGATCCATCCACCGCCGCCATCCCCGCCATCATCGTCCGCGCTGGTCGCGGCGTTCGCGGGGCTCGCGGTGGCCGAACCGTCGGTCGTGGCGGTGCTGGCCGGGGAGCTCGCGGTGCCGCCTGCGGCAGAGGGCTTGGCGGTGGTCGTGGTGGGGGAGGGCGCCGGGGCGGTCGTGGCGCCCGCGACGGTGAAGACGAAGGTGCCGCCGACCGGATGCCCGTCCGTCGACACCACCCGGTAGGCCACCGTGTACCGACCATTGCCGAGAGGGGCGAGGGGCTGGCGGACCGTGACGCCGTCGACGGTGGTGGCGCCGCTGGTCGCGCTGCTCCCGTCGGCACGGGTGACGGCGACGTGGCTGTACTGCGCGGACACCGACTCGTTGAAGGTGAGGACGACGTCGGCGGGGGCCGAGCTGAGGGTGGCGTCCGCCGCCGGCGACGTCACCTCAAGGCGGGAGTGGGCGGACGCGGGCGAGGCCAGGAGGAGCAGGAAGGCTGGCAGCACCGCGGCGAGCAGCCCGATCGCGGCGACGGGGGAGCCCCGCCGCCGGGGACGTGGACGCTCGGTCGGCGCCTGGACCTGTCGTGGCACCCGCAAAATTCTACGCGCCGTAGAAAGAGCACCGAGGCGGTTGGCCCGGGCCTGCCGGACCGGCGGCTGGTCGCCGCCACGGCCAGGCCCGGCAGCAAGATAATCAACAATGTTGACGATTCCCCGCGGCGATGATCACGCACCGACGACCGCCGACACCGTGTCAAGGGACGAAAGGGCGTCCCAGCCATCCCGCTGGCTACGAAACGGCGCGGCTCGCCATTCACTAGTGGTTGCCTGTGCGGATCTCCGGGCAGGCAGGGGAGGCAAGCGCGTTGTCGTGCGGCTCACCGGAGGTACATCGTGCCCATGTCACCGACGCCGGAGTCCGTGCTCCGCCTCGTCCGGTCGTCGCTCGGCCGGGAGGCCGCCCGCCCGGCAGCGTCACTCGGCGACTCGGCAGCGTCGTCTGGCCATCCGGCAGCATCACCTGGCCACCCGGCAGGGTTCACCGGCGGCGTGACTTCGTCACCCGGGCCTGCGGCAGCGCCGTCCGTCCGGGGGGATGGTGGCCGCGAGACACCGGGCGGTGGCGGTGGCGGTGGCGGCGGTGGGGTGCCGAAGGTGGTGGTGGTCGGCAGCGGCTTCGCGGGGTTGCGGCTGCTGCGGCGTCTGGAGCGGCTGCTCCCGGCGGACGCCGCGGATCTCACCGTCGTCTCGCCGGTGGATCATCTGCCCTATACGTCGCTGATGCCGCAGGTCTGCGCGAGTTCGGTGGAGCCGCGGCATCTGGCGGTGGCGACCAGGGGCGCGCTGCGCCGCACGGTGCTGCGGCTGGGGCACGCCGTCTCGGTCGACACCGGGCAGCGCACGGTGACG